>ERZ1066126.49-NODE-49-length-107837-cov-32.466219_pt1 | contig 107837 bp, 92 predicted proteins | sample MGYA00382773_ERZ1066126 | MGnify/ENA primary metagenome ERZ1066126 (study PRJEB33369, sample SAMEA5778356) | biofilm metagenome | biome: Industrial cooling water; feature: Water cooling tower basin; material: Biofilm | place: United Arab Emirates | collected... | reverse complement strand
GTTCTGAATGGGCTCGGTGGTCGCCGAAATATCCGTGGTATTGCGCCAGGTCGTGGCTGCGGTGCAGCAGTTGGTAGTTTTCCATACGCCACCGCCATCCGATCCCATCCATGCGATCTCGGGATTGGTCGGGTGGGTAATGATGACGTTGGTGCGCCCCGCGATGCCACCACCGGTGCCCAAAGGGCGTGGGCCGAGCGGCGTGAAAACTGTCGGCGGCAAAGAGCCGCTGCCGCGGGTGGCTTCGACCCCGCTCGGAAGCGCCTGTGTCACGAGCGCAGCTTCTTGCGCGGCTTCGAGCATCCAGCTCGGGCTGAAATGCCCGGTGGGATAGGTGGCGCGATCTGACCAGAAGGGACCCAGATACGCTTCTTTAGCAAGCTTGCCGCTGAGCGGCGCTGGATCCGCGACCTGCGCGACTTTTGGGGAGGAAGCACAAGACGCCAGGGCAACAGCGGCGAGCGCGCAAGACATCATTCGAAACATACGGGTGGCCCTGGTTCGGATGGCTGGCAGTTGTGGATCTCAGGCGAGACAAACTGCGCGAATGCGACCCGCTCGCGAGACGCACGGGACAATGCCCGAGCCGATCGCGTAACGCAAAGCCCAAGCGCACAAATCGCATCGATCGCGATGGCGATCTGCCGATGGAATCTGTGATCCTGAAGCTCATGCATTTATTGCGCGGTGTTGAACCAGGGCGCGTGAACTCCCGGTGGCTGCGACGGAGATTTCATTCGCACTTGATTTCGCCAGCGGCCCAGCGATTGGCTGGGCCGACGGCATGTCATTGGCGTCGATGCCGGTATGTCGCCGACACGCGCGTCCTCAATTGAGAATCGGAACCCGGCTGGCGGTCGCACGGCCGCAAAGCTCAACGCGCAGGCTATCGTCGGGATTCAACAGGCGCGCCACGATCTCGTCTTCAAACCCGTTGCCGTCGAAGCTCAAACGAATCTGCCGGTGAACATCGGTCACGCCATCGAAGCTGCCGTCTGGCAAATAGCGCAGGAACTGCATGCGCGCATCGTAGCGCTGGGTGTTGCGATTCCAGCGCCATACGCCGTAACCGGGACCGCGCGTCGCGGGCGGCGGCGAGCCGGTTTCGGTGAGCGTTCCGCCGAGGTGAAACTGATTCATGCCGCGAAGCGTCGAGCGCGGTCCGCCGGCGCACGGGCCGATCTCGATACGCGAGCTCCACAATCCGACGATGCGATTGATCTCAGCGAGCGCCCGGGCGTCGGCCAGCGCCTGGGAATTCGGCGATTGGGCGCCGGCTTCGAAGGCCACGAAGGCCAGGATGGATAGTGTTGTCGACAAAAGCTTCATTGCGAATCTCCGAGTGTAGGACAGGAAAGCGAAGTCGCTCATGCGGCCTCAGCCTTGCCAGTTACGACTTGAGCGGCGGCAATGACAGGGTGGTTCGCGAATCAGGACTGGCTCTGCGGAGCAATCGAATGCGCTTTCAGTGCCAAAACGAGCCATCCCTGGGTCGCGCCAGGCGGTTGCTCGTCAGTCAACGCCAAGTCGTGGCAACACAAACAATCGTCACCAGCACTTCCAAACTTGCGTGGTGCACTGCAACATAGCGCAACGCTCCATGGGCCAAACTGATGCTTTATCACCTTCACGAATTCCAGCGCTCGCTGATGAGCCCGTTTATCGCGTTCTCTGACGCTGCGGCGAAGATGTATTCGCAGCCGTCGAGCTTCTTGTCGCGCGTGCCGGGTGCGGCGCGGATCGCGGCTGGCTATGAGCTGCTATACCGCGTCGGCAAGGACTACGAAAAGCCGGAATTCGGGATTCGTCAGGTCGAGGCGCATGGACACGTGGTGCCGGTGGTCGAAATTGCGGCGCTGGAGAAGCCGTTCTGTCGATTGCTGCGATTCAAGCGCTTTTCGGATGATCCGGACACCATCGCGGCGTTGAAGGACGATCCGGTGGTCCTGGTCGTCGCGCCGCTCTCAGGCCATCACGCGACCTTGCTGCGAGACACGGTTCGCACCTTGCTGAAGGATCATAAGGTCTACATCACCGACTGGGTCGATGCGCGCATGGTGCCGGCGAGCGCCGGGCCGTTCCATCTCGACGATTACGTCGATTATCTGCGCGAGTTCATGGCCACCATCGGCGCCAAAGATCTGCATGTGATCAGCGTGTGTCAGCCCACCGTTCCGGTGTTGGCGGCAGTGTCGTTGATGGCGTCCGCCGGCGAGGCCACGCCGCGTTCGCTCACGTTGATGGGCGGGCCGATCGATACCCGCAAGAGCCCGACGAAGGTAAATGATCTGGCGACCACCAAGCCCTTGTCGTGGTTCCAGCACACGGTGATACACGATGTGCCGCGCAACTATCCTGGCCATCGTCGACGCGTCTATCCGGGCTTCCTGCAGCACGCCGGGTTTATCGCCATGAATCCGTCGCGGCATTTTTCATCGCACTGGGATTTTTATCAGGATCTGGTGCGCGGCGATCAGGACGATGCCGAAGAGCATCGTAAGTTTTACGACGAGTACAACGCCGTGCTCGACATGCCGGCTGAGTACTACCTGGACACCATCCGCATTGTCTTTCAGGAGCACTTGCTGCCGCGTGGCCTGTGGCATGTGCGCGGCGCGCGTGTGGCGCCCGATGCCATCACCGAGACAGCAATGTTCACCATCGAAGGCGAACTTGACGACATCTCCGGCCTCGGACAAACCCAAGCCGCGCACGACCTGACCACCAATCTCAAGCCCACCCGCAAACGCCACCTCACCGTCGAGGGCGCCGGCCACTATGGCATCTTCAGCGGCCGACGATGGCGCGAGGTCGTGTATCCCAAAGTGCGCGAGTTTATTCGGGGGGCGGGTGGTGGCGGGCAATGACAGTGGCGCGTTGATTTGCCGATAGCAGGGCGCGCTCTTTCTCTGGTGTTCCGTGCCACTGCGTTGCTCGTCGTCGCCATAGCCCGTCGTGGAGCGGTGCGCACGCACGCCAGCACACTGCGACGCGGCATTGCTCAATCGATGGCCGCCAGCGCGCGCAGACGCTCGGCGGTATCGGCGTCGGCGGGATAGAACGACTCCAACGCCAGTTCCGACAACGTGATGTCGATGGGTGTGCCGAACACGGTGATGGTGCTGAAAAGTCTCAGCTCGCCGGCCGGGCTGCGCAATCGCAGCAGCACCAGCACATCGGGTGCCGGCGAGCGATAGCCGCCGGGTTGGTCTTCGTCAGGCAGTGGCGCGTAGCCGCTCAATTCCTGCAGCAAGCTCGAAAGTTCACTATTGCCGTCGACGGCCACCTGACGTCGCAGTCGTGCCAGCAGATGCGCTCGCCATTCGCCCAAATTGATGATCGCGCTCGCCAGTCCGAGCGGATGCAGCGTGAGCTTGAGGACGTTGCAGTTCGGCTGCAGCAGATCCGCCGCAACGCCAGCGAGCAGCCGCTCGGCCATACGGTTGGCCAGCACCAGATTCCAATGCCGATCGACCACCACCGCGGGATTCGGATCTTGCGCTTGCAGCAAGTGTCGCAATGCCTCCAATGCCGGCTGCAGCGGCGCCGATGCCAGCGCATTCTCGGCAAAGTGCGGCGCAAAACCTGCGGCGAGCAGCAAGCGATTACGCTCGCGCAGCGGCAAGTCCAGCAGTTCTCCCAAGTGCAGGATGAGACCGCGACTGGGACGCGAGCGCCCGGTTTCAATGAAACTCAGGTGGCGCGTGGAGATTCGCGCATCGCCTGCCAGATCGAGCTGACTCAGGCGTCGGCGTTGGCGCCAGTCGCGCAGCAGAGGGCCTAATTGTGGTGCGGGCGTGTCTCTCATGGCGCCATGTTAGCGCCTCGCCGCGCACCCGCCATTACCCATGAGGTAATCGACAGTGCGAACCGCGAACAGAGATTCTGCGGTCATCTCAACTGGAGCGATGACCATGACCGAACTCTCAATATCCCCTCTGCTGCGCTTTGCGCTGCGCCTGGATTCGGTGGCCAGCGCATTGTCAGGCGTGTTGACCATCGCCGCAGTCGGCCAGGCGAGCGCGTGGCTCGGTGCTCCGACGATCGCGATGCTCGCTGTCGGATGTTTCATGCTGGCCTACGGCGTTGCGATCGGTTGGCTCAGTACGCGTGCCCGCGTGGAGTTTTGGGCGATCTGGACCGTGATCGTCGGCAATTCGATATGGGTGCTCGCCAGCGCGATTCTGGCGGCTTCCGACTGGATCGATCCCACTCAGCTCGGGATGCTCGTGTTGCTGGGACAAGCCTTCGCCGTGGCGATCTTCGCCGTACTGCAGTTCTTAGGTATGCGCCAGAGCCGCCTTGGGTTGACGCTATGAGCAGGGACTGGGTCGTACCTACCGCACTTGCTGTGGCGGCAGTGGTTCATTTGTTGCCCCTGCCCGGATTACTTGGCGCGGCGCAATTGCAGTCGCTTTATGGCCTGGCGACGATCGATGCAACAACGCTGATCCTGCTTCGCCACCGTGCACTGATGTTTGCGCAGTTCGCCGCCATGCTGCTGCTTGCCATCCGCGTCCCGGCTTTACGAACGACTGCGATTGCCTTGGTGCTCATCAGCGATATTGCCTTTTTGTGGCTGGCCCTCGTGGACCACGTTCCGGAGGCCTTGATGCGCGTCGTCATCGCGGATGCCGTGGCCATCGCCGCGCTGCTGCTTGCCGCCGCAAGACCTTGGCGCGAACCGCAAACGATGCAGCCTTCGCGCTGACAAGTCAGCGCGCGCTCGATCGCTGCGCAGTTCGGAACACTCATGCAGGCGCCCGAGCGTCGACATCCGCGCTCGGGCGTACACTGCGTTTCGCGTTTCGCTATCGATGCTCTCCCGTGCCATGCGGTCGTAGTCGACCGCAGGCTGAATGTCATGTGGCTTCAGGCGGTCGGCTTGCAGTTTTCCAGCCACGCAACTTTTTTGAAGTCGTCGTAGCGCAGGAACGTGCCGGTGAATTCGACGCGCTGTTTCTCGCGCAGCGTGAGCACCATCGCCAATTGGTTCTGGCGGAACAAGCACGCAACGCTGACGCGGAAATCGGCTTGGCCTAGATCGGGCAGGACGGCGCGATCGCGCATGTCGGGGATTTCGAAAGACACGTTGTAGCCATCGCCATCTTCCTGGATGTAATCGATGCGCCCGCTCAGCGTATAGGTGCGACCCTTGTGCCTTGCGGTGACGGCCAGCGCGTTATGCTGCGCTTCGTTGGCGATGTCCTGGGAGAACGCGTAGGCATCGCGCTTGGCTTCGAATGCGGCGTTTTCGGCTTTGGCGCCGGTGGCCGCCGCCGTCCGGCCTGCCTCGCCGCCGATGACCTTGTCGAGCACCGCGCAGATCTGGCGCTCCATATCGTCTTTTTTGGCGAACACGCCTTTATCGGTTTTGATGGTCATCCCGATGCGCGTCGCCGCGCCGTCGCCGCCGACAGAGATCAGCATCGGAATCGCGCGCGCGAAGGTCGTCGCACGTTGCTCAGCGAGCAGCGTGCCGCCCTCGGGGTCTTCAGTGATCACATCCATTTTCTCCGCGATCAGCAGGCCGCGCATTTGCGCCAGCGCATCGCGCGGGGTGAGGTCTGCAACGCTGACCTGACTGGTGTAGCTGGTGCCCGAGAACGGATTGCCGGATTTGGTGAATGCAGTGTTGCAGTTGGCGAAGCCGAGGGTGGGTAGCGCAGCGAGTGCGCAAAGAGTTGTGGTGATTTTCATGTTCTTTGACGTCGAAGGCACAGGGCGAAGGTGACGAGCGCGGTGCCTCGCAGCGCGAGGCACCGCTTGTTACCACCTCAAGCTACTTCAAGGCGGCAAATTGGGTTGAAAGTACTGCAGCTTCGCGAAGTCACGTAAGGCACGGATTTCGGTGACTCGATCACTGATTGCATCGATCACCGTTTGCCCTTCGCCCGCTGTTTTTCGCGATACTCCTTCGTGGGAAAAGACATTTCCTTGGTTGATGCCATACGCATCGCTGATGGTGATCACTGCTTGAGCCACCGATTCGATTTGTGCAGGCGTGAGAGGGTCCCAGGTCCCCGTTGTGCGATCGTAGTTGCCCACCACTTCAATACCAATCGAATTTTGGTTGGTGATGTTTCCAGTCGGCCGACCGACATGATTTGCAACGTTGTCCATGTTGGCGATCTGCGTTGTCGAGCCATCCTTATCGATCACGATATGGAAAGAGGTTCGACCGTTGTTCCGTCGGGATTCATTAATGGCGCTGGTCGCTGAGCTGGAAACAGTGCGATGCAGGACAATGCCAACTGTAGCCTGGCGAGCCGGACGCTCCACTGCGGGAATGAGATCAACGGTTGTGTCGGCTCCACGTATTTCGCCATTCTCGATGCGCTCCACAGCCCGCCCATCCGGATCGACAAAGACATAAGGGTTGTTGTTTGCGTACCAATAGCGGTTGAAGTTGGCGCCTGAATCCGGGTTTGCCGCCACCGGATCGACACTCAAGAACCGCCCCACGTTCTGATCGTAGTAGCGCTGTTGCATCTGCGTCAGTCCCGTCGCTCCGTCCATCACGTGACCGGTGAAGCCCACACCGGAGAAGCTGGGTTGACCGATCACAGCGCCCCACGGCTCGTAGTTGTTGCGCTCGATCACGAGTCCGGCAGTGTTCGTGACGGCGATCGGGCTGCCGAGGGCATCGGTGTGGTGGTACTTCACTGCGGTGACGAGGTTCGATGGCCAGGCGTGATCGATGGTCGCGATCTGGCTGCCGGCGAGATACACGTGCTCGCGCGTACGATGGTTCAAGTAGCTGGCGTTGTCCCAGGAACTGGAGAACAGCATCTGGCCGCTCTGCGTGTACTGCCAGACGGTGGTCGCGCCGCTCGGTTGGGTCGATTGCACGCGGCGGCCGAGGCCATCGTAACGGTAACGCTCTTTGCTCGGCACGTTGCGCAAGCGATTGCCAAAGTCGAACTCGAAAGCCTGCGCGTTTTTGCTCAGCAGGTTGCCTTGCGGGTCGTAAGCGAAGTTCTCGACGTTGGCGCCAAGGCTGTTGCGGATCGCGCTCAGACGATGGGTCTGCGCGTCGTAGATGTAGTCGGCGTAATCTTTCACGCCGGCAAGTTTCCAGGACTTCAGATTGTCCAGCGCATCGTAGGTGAAGCGATGCCAATGGTCGCCACCGAACATCGCGGAACCGGCGCTGGTGAGACGATCCAGGCCATCGTAGGTCATCCAGCGGCTGCGCAAGCCATCGTTCAAGTCGTAAATGTGGCCGATGTTACCGTTGACGTCATAGCCGTATTCCAAGTGCGACACGCCCGTGGAGATACTGTTCAGCGGTAACTGGCGCGCATTCTGCGACATCGAGTACGTCACGCCATTGCCATACGTGAACTGCTTCAACGCGCCATTCGGATAGTACTGGGCATTGCTGGCATAAGGGCCGGCTTTGGTGGCCTGGCCCAACGCGTTCGGCGCGTAGTCGATGTGTAGTCCGGTTGGGTAAGTCAGCGAAGCGAGATTGCCGATCGAATCGTAGCCGTATTGCTGCGTCCACGCGTACCAATCGATCTGGTTCAGGGTTTCGCTGATCAGCAGGCGGCGCTTGTTATAGATATACGTCGTGCGGATCGTTTCCGAACCATTGATGCCATTGCTGACTGCGACGGTGGATGGCAAGCCATCGGCAAGATACGTCCAGGACTGATTGCCGCGCGTGTCCGGGAATGCCAGCGATACCAGTCGATTGCGCGAATCGTAGCTGCGGTCGACGCGGCGGCCGGAGGCGTGGGCGGCGCTATGGTTGCAGTTGAACGAATCGCCGTACGCGGCGAGATCGAGGCCAGCCGCATTCCAGGTGAGGTTGCCAGCGCCGTCGTAACCCATGACCGTTGCCCCGGTTTCAGGTTCGATGGTCTTGCACAGCAGCGCATTGCCGTCGTACACGTAGCGTCGCGACTGCGATTGCGTGTAGTCGGCGCTGCGTTGTGTGAGCCGCAGCGGCCAGCCGAATTGCGGGTGGCGCTCGATCTCGATGATTTTGTTTTCCGGCATCACACTGCTGATCGGCAGCTCGTAGCTCGGCGCATCCCACGCCAAGTGGCTGGAAACGGTGACCGCACCGCGCGGATTGGTAACGCGCGTACGCAGGCCGCTCAGATACTCGGTGGTGGTTGCCAACGATCCGTGCTCGCTGTCTTGTTCGGTGCGCGTTACGCGACCCAATACGTCGTACGCGGTACGCGTGCCCTGAGTAACGTCGAGGAAGCTGCCGACATTGCGTTGCGGGTATGAGACGAAACTGACCCGACCCATCGCGTCATAGCGCTTGACGATCTGGCTTCGCGTGCCGCCGATGTCGCTGGCATCCAGGGTTTCTTCCAGCACTGGCCGCCACATCGCATCGAAATAGGTGTTGGTGTGCTTGGTGCCCTCGTAGCGGTGCAGCCGCCAGTGCCCGGCCGGCAAACCATACTCGGCGGCTGCGATCTGCTGAAAACCGGCAGATACCGGTGCCCAGCGTGAGGTATCGCACACACCAGTCTGCGTTTCTGAAGGAAACACCACGTTATTGATGCGACCCATGACATCGTAACCGAAACAGGTTTTCGATCCGAACTCGTCGATGGTCGCCGTAATCCAGCCGTTGGCATCGACCACGGCGCTTTGCGTGGCGCCCGCTGGCGCTTCGGGTGTGGCCGGGAAGCGAATCGAGCGCGGCACGCCGCGGTAGTAATCGCTCAAGCTCACAACGTTGCCGTTGCCATCGGCGACGCTGCTCAACTGGCCTTGCGGTGTGTAGCTCAAGGTCTGTTGCAGTTTGCCGAATTTGTAGGTTTTCCACGGCAGTGCCTGCGCGTTGAACTGCGTCTCGACGCTCACCAGCACGCCCGGCACGGAGCGGCCATGAACGTCGGTCGATGGCGTGTACTGGCGCTGCACCTGGCCCAGCACCCACAGGCCCAGATGGTCGTGGTACTCGGTGACTTCCTCTTTGGCGCGACCCAGCGAATTGCTTTTCACGACGCGGACCGGCCGCACGAATGCATCGAAACTTTGCGTAGAGCGCGCGAAAGAATCGCCATCGCGGACGGTGACAGTGCTCGACAGCGGCCGGTTCTTCTCGCTCACCAAACGATTGTTGCGCGGGTTCGGGTCGATGCCGGCGGCATCTGGGAACGGCTGACCCGCGGCACTGGCGAGGTAGGTGTTGGTCACCGACTGCACCACACTACCATTCTGCAGCGTCTCGACTTTGAGCAGCTGGCCGGCATTGCGCCAGTAGTCGTTGCCGAAGGTGGAACGGGTGATCGAGCCATCAGGTGCGGTGACTTCGGTCTTGATCGTCGTGTTGCACACGTCGCCCGTGCAATCGTCGACGTATCCGTTGACGTTCCAGCTCCAATTGGGGAAGTAGTTGAAGCTCCAGTTCTGCGTCGGCAGACCGGGGCCGCTGATCTGCTTGCTGGTCAGCGACGCGGTCTTGTAGACCATGACGTGATCGCTCAACACCGCGTGCAGTGGTTTGTCGGGATCGGGCAGATAGCAGGCGCCCGGCGTGCGCTCGGTACCGTGCATCATGGAGCGGAAGTTGAAGGTGCCGGTGGCCCCCGATGGGTGGCCGATGGTCACAGTCGCGGTTGCCTGACCCGGTACATGCGGCTCGCAATCGGCCCACAGGATGCGCTGATTGTCATGGTGCAACATCGTGTGCAGATCGCCGTACTGAAAGGTCCAGCGACTGGCATCGGGTTGCACGACGGCCGTCAGGGTGGCGCCATCGGCCGAGCCATACTGGTATTGCCAAGTACGCCCGTTGTGCGTGACGGTGCTGATTTTCCCGTGGCTGCCATAGCCCAGGCTGATGGTGTTGCCATCGCTGGAGGTGATCGAGCGCAGACGGCGCGGATTGGCCGGGTCGTAGTCGTAAACGACCGTGTTGCCGAAGCGGTCTTCGACCTTGGTGGCGTGCAGGAAGTACTCGCGGCGGTTGACCACCACTTGTTCCTGGCAGAAGTTCACCTGGCGCGAACCGCCGCTCGCGGAGCCGCCATCCATGCGATGCAGGCGCCATTGCAGGTGCGGAGTTCCACCAGGGCCGCCGGGCGACCATTCGAGCGTGTAGTAGGACTGCTGCCAATTGGCAACGTTGTACTCGTTGTAAAACGCGGTCTTGCATTGCTTGTCTTTGAGCGAGGCGACTTTGCGCGAACTCATCCAGTCGAAGGTGTATTTGGTGCCATCGGGCAACGCCACCTTGAAGCCCTCGCCGCTGCCGTTTTTCAGCGCCGGCACGCAGGAAACGCGCCAGCCGTCTTTTGTCGTCCACGGGTAGCTCTGGCCATCGCTGGGGCGCGGCTGCCCGGCTGCCAGCGCCAGCAGCGGCCCGCCGCCTTTGCCTGGGATATCGACTTCGTTTCCGCGCCAATACTGCTCAGGGTAGTACGAAATGTTCCAGCCAGTGAAGGCGCTGCCGACGGCGGGCGGCACTATGCCTGAGCTGCAGCGAAGTTGCGGCGTGGCCGAGTTCACCACCCAACCCGTGCGTTCGTCGAAGGTGCCGCGGATCATCGGGACATCGAGTTTCCAGTTGCCGAATAGCTCGCCATCAGCGGCCTTGTTGACGTACTCGTCGATGTCGCGGGCGTTGATGCCGAGCGAGCGGCCCACCATCAGCGGCAGGCCGCTGTTGGTTTTGGCGGCAACGTCGGTGGCGTTGAAGGAGGTCACGCCATCTTTGAGATTGACCGATTCGCCGAAGAGCTCAGGCCCAAATGCGGACACCGTCTCGGCGGCTTTGAGCGCGTGGGAATACTCCTCGCGGATGGTCTTGGTGGTTTGTGCGGTTGCCTGTCCGGTCGCCAAGGCGATCACGGCATACAGGAATAGTCGTCGGGGTAACATTTGGGTCCTCGCGGATTGCGGATGAGCGCAACCCACCGACGCTGCGCGGGCGATCCGCGCTGCAGAGCCATGCTGAGCTTCTGTTGCGCGCCGAACCAATCGACGCGCTGCCAGCGGAGGCCCTTTCGGTGAGTCAGAGTTGAAGCCGACGACAAATCGAGGCGATACGGACTGGGTGTCTCATGTCCGCTTGCTTCGATCGCCGCCGGTTCAATCACTGACTCGCCAGGAACGGGAAAACTCGATCAAGGCTATTCGTCGTGGAGACACGCGAATGGCGTCTGGGCGGTCGACGCAACGCCGTTGGGCGCAATGACCGTCACCGACACGCGGCCGGAATTGCCCGTGCAGTTACCGAGCAGCGATGGGCTGAATTCGCTGGCGGAGTAGTTCGGCTCGACGCCGTTGATGACGGAGTAGATATAGCGCATGGTCAAAACCGGCGACTGCGGCCAGGCCGTGCATTCCACGACGCCATTGCCGCTCTGGCAGCGCACTTGTGCCGGCGGTGGCGCCGCAGCGCAGAAGAATTTGAATCCGGCCTGCGAGGGCGGTTCCTCTGGGCAATCCATGGTGTAGTAAGCGGTGTCTGGCGCGGTCTTGCACTTCAGCTCCAAGCGCACCGTGCAATAGGGATCCGGCTCGGGATCCGAAGTAGCGAAGGCGTTGGTCGCGCAGATCGCGAGCGCCAGGGATAGAAAGGTCCTTGTCATGTCGATCTCTCTTGGTTTTGGTTGTGGTTCGCCCAATAAACCGGGCCAATAGGTAGGACTCGTTGTTTGCGGGAAAAGTCGATCACGGGCCGATCACGCGTTCGATCGTTGCGCATGAAGTCGAGGTGTCGCATGCCGATTTGGCGCGGCCGAGCGCTTTGCGATACGCCGCCTGATTAGTGGCGCTTAACGCGGCATAGCCACGCTCCCAGTCGACGCCGGTCAGCGTTTGCAGCGCCGCGGCCGTTTGTTGATCCTGCAGCAGAGCGTTTGCGGAGTAGATCCGGTAGTACGCCACTGTCGGGCTCGCACCGCCGCTGCGCTGCTCGGAGAGGGTCAGCAATTCAGCGAAATGCTGCCGCGCCGACGCCCACTCTCCGGCGCGTTGTTTGGCGATCGCGAGATTGAACAGCATGCGCAGCGTGTTGGGCGCATCGCGGCCGACGGCGCGGCTGCTGGCCGTGTGCGCGCGGGCAAATGCAGTCAGCGCATCGTCGTCGCGGCCCAGCGACCCCAGCGCCTGTCCGAGCGTGTTGTAGACATAAGCAGCTTCGGCGGTCTCGGCACCGAAGATGTGTTCGACATCGTGCAGCAGCGATTGCGCTTCGCCAACAGCTTCGCTCGCGCGTTTTGCCCCGAGCAGTGCGATCAGGCGTCGCATCCGGGTCAGGACGATTTGCGGGTGGTTGGCTGCCAGTTGCGCCTGCTGCCATTGCAGTGTGTTCTCGATGTCGCTCAGTTCGCCGTCGATATCGCCTGACTTTCCGCGCGCATCCGCCAGCGCGTGGCGCGTGACGATGGCCAGTTCGTCGCTGGCCGATCGATGCCTGAGCCTGCGTTCAGCCGATTCGAGCATGGCGATCGATCGGGGCAGATCGCCGGCCAACGCCCAAAGGCGGCCTTGGGCGCTGCGCCACGCGGGATCCTCCTGATGCTCGGCCGCCAGGCCATCGAGAATGCTTTGCGCGCGCTTCAATTCGCGAGCTCCCATCAGCGCGCGAACGTGCAGTAAGGCGAGTGTCGGCTCCGACTCGATTCGGCCTGTCTGGCGCGCTGCATCGCGTGCGCGCTCCAGCAGCGACGACGCCTGCTGGTTAAGCCCCAGCGATAGATCGACGCTGGCGATGGTCTGCGCCAGCGTGGCGAACAGCTCAGGCTGCTCCTCGGCGATCGGTTCCAGCTCGCGACGTGCCGACTCAAGAATCTGTCGCGCCGTGATGTCGGCGCCGGCGGCGCGGATCGGATCGGCGCCGGTAAACGCATCGCGCATGATGGCCAACGCGCGTTGCGCAACGTCGCGCTGCAGGCGCAGGTCTCGATTCTGTTGCCAAAGCGCGACGGCAGCCGCGGATAGGGCCAGCATCGAGGCGCCCGCGATGCCAACAGCGACGCGATGGCGCGCAATAAACTTGCGCAATCGATACCAGCGATGACCGCCGCGCGCGCGAACCGGCATGCCGTCCTGCCAAGCCTGCAAATCGTCGATCAATTGCGCGACCGTCTGGTAGCGCTCGTCAGGCGATTTGCGCAGGCATTTCTGGACGATGCCATCGAGATCGCCGCGCAGCGCCCGTTGGGTTTCGCGTCGCTCGGCGCGTGAGCTGGGTGCCGGTGCCGCGACGCTCGCAATCAGCCGGTCGATCTCGCCGAAGCTGAGTCCGTCGAAATCGAACGGCGCGCGTTCGGCCAGGACCTCAAACAGCAGCACGCCGAGCGCGTACACGTCGGTGCCGACGCTGGCCGCAGCGCCGCGGATCTGCTCAGGCGCGGCATAACGCGGCGAGAAAAAGCGTTGCGCTGTGCCAGTGTCGTTCATGGCATCGGCGTCGAGGCGCTTGGCAATGCCGAAGTCCAGCAGCTTTGGATAACCCTCCTCACCGATCAGGACGTTTCCAGGCTTCAGATCGCGATGGACGATCAAATGCCGATGCGCATGCGCCACCGCTTGAGCGATGCGGATCATCAACTGCACGCGCTCGCGCAGAGACGGCCGGCGCTCGCTGCAGTAGCGGTCGAGCGGCAGCCCCGAGACGTATTCCATAACGAAGTACGGCGTGCCGTCGGGCAGCGAATTGGCGTCGAGCAGGCGCGCGATGTAGGGATGGTCGAGCGCCGCGAGGGCCTTGCGCTCGAGATCGAATCGCTGCCGATACAAGGCATCGTACTCGCCGCGCCGCACGATCTTGATTGCCACTTGTTGCTGTGGCTCATCGCGTTCGCCGCGGAACACCACACCCATGCCACCTTGGCCGAGCGGCTCGCAAACGCGAAACGGGCCGATCATGTCGCCGGGCCGAATCGCCGCGCCGGAGATCGCTGCCGCCCACTGGCCGATGTCGATCCGCGGCGTCACGCTGTCCATGCCATCGAGCCGGGCATCGACGCGCAACAGTGCTTCCAATTGGGCGCGTAGTGCCTGGTCGGAAACCCCGGCCAGATATGCCGCGCGCTCGCCCGGCGGCAGCGCCAGCGCCGCCTCGAATTGCTCCATCAGACTCATCAGCTTTGGCCTTCGGTATCGGCGCCGAGTCGATGACCGAGCCAGGCGCGCGCGAAGCGCCATTGGCGGCCTACTGTTGCCACCGAGCTGCCCATCGCCAAGGCGATTTCGTCGGTGTTGAGGCCAGAGAAGAACTTCAACTCAACTACGCGTGCGGCCACTGGATCGACCGCCTCGAACTCGGCAAGCGCTTGATCGACGGCGATCCAGTCCACGGATTCGTCAATCGTAGGTTGCTCGCGCTCGGTGATCTCATCGAGCCGGACAAAAGGAATGCGCCCGCCGCGCTTGTCGCGCCCGCGCATTCGCAGGTAATCGACGACGACACGACGTATCACCGTGGCGGCGATCGCGAAGAAGTGCTCGCGACTTTGCCAATTGACGCCTTGCTGTTCCGCGAGGCGCTCGTAAGCTTCGTGGGCCAACTCCGTGCTCCGCAGCGTCAAAGCACCGCCGTTGCGGCGCGCCTGAGCGCGCGCCAGCTCAATCAGTGTCGGGTAAGCGAGGTCCATCAACGCCGCTTCCACGGAGCGGTCGCCAGCGCGCCAACGCTGCAGCAAGTCTGTGATCATGCGAATCTCAGTAGGACAGGATCGAAATTCTACTTCTCTACAATGGGCTAAAAGAATCTTGAGTCGAGCAATGCTTCCAATCGCAGGCCTCAGGCATGACGCCGATCGCGGCGTAGGGGACCTCGGGCCATGAGCATCATGCAGGCATGGACTGAAGCCTGGCCGGCTGCGCTGAATGCATGGTCTCGTTACACCCGACTTAAGTTCCCGCGCCTTTGCAATTATCGAATCGATGCTGCGCGCGAAGGTCTGGCCGGGAGCTTCGCGATGATCCGATTGGTCGATCAGACGGTGGTCATCGATCTGGAAGAGATCCAGCGGCTCGGTATCGGCGATTACGCAGTAGAAATTCTGGCGCACGAGATCGGCCATCACGTGTATGCGCCGGCCTCGGTCACCGAGCACGCGCGCTCGCTGGCACGCATGCGTCGCGCGCTGCCGACGCTGGAGGGCCAGGCGCCGATGGTGTGCAACCTGTACACCGATTTGCTGATCAACGATCGCCTGCAGCGCAGCGCTGGACTGCGCATGTCCGAACTGATGTGCCAGTTGGCGCATCGGTCGGCGCCATCCAGCACATTGTGGCAGTTCTATCAACGCACCTACGAGTTGCTGTGGTCATTGAGCAGCGGCGATCTGGTGGCGCCGGTCGCGCACGCGACCTTGGAAGGCGATGCCCGCCTCGCAGCGCGGCTGGTGCGCCACTACAGCCAGCACTGGCTGGATGGCGTGGGGCGGTATGGCACGTTGGCGCTCGCCTATCTGCTCGAATCCAAGGACGCCGCGACGATGTTCAACTGGCACGACACCCGCGACGCGGGGCAGGGCGGAGAACCTGAAGGCCTGACCGAGATCGATGCGGGGGAGCTCGATGGCATTGTCCATCCGGCATTCGATGAGGAGCTGTCGGGGGTACGCGGCGATCAAAGCGGCGACGCGGCGGCCAGCAGCGTCGCACAGCCCGCCGGTCGCGGCCAACTGCGCACGCCATACGATTACGGCGAAATCCTTCGGCTTGCGGGATTGAAGCTATCGCCGGAGCAAATTGCGATTCGCTATTACGAGGAGCGCGCTCGACCCTATCTGGTGCCGTTTCCGGTCAAATGTCTGCCGGAGTCGGTCGAACCGTTGTTGGAGGGTACTGAGCCTTGGGAGATGGGCGATCCGATCAGCGAGATCGACTGGCGCGAATCGCTGCTCAAGTCGCCCACGCTGATTCCGGGCCTGACCACGGTCAAGCGCGTTTATGGCACGGTGCAAGGCCACCAGTTCAGCGCGCAACCAATCGACCTTGATTTGTACGTCGACAGCTCAGGGTCGATGCCAGATCCGCGCGTCGGCATCTCCTGGCCGGCACTTGCTGGGGCGGTGATTTGCTTGTCCGCCATCCGCGCCGGTGCACGGGTGGCGGTACATCTCTGGAGCGACAAGAAAAGCGTGACCAGCACCGATGGCTTTGTGCGCGACGCACGCGAGTGCCTGCGCGTGCTGGTGGGCTACTACGGCGGCGGTACCCAGTTTCCGTTGCCCTTGTTGCGCGATTTGCATGCCGGCCGCAAGAAGCACCAACGGCGCACGCACATTCTGGTGGTGTCGGACGACGGCGCCTCGACAATGTTCGATAGTCCCGACGAAAAGGGGACGAGCGGGCTCGAGCTTTGCCGGCAGGCGCTGATCGACGCCGGCGGCGGCGGCACGCTGGCGCTGAACTTGCCGGATGGGTGGGAGAAGCGCGACTGGGATGCGCTGAAATGGATCAGGCGTGCGCGCGATGAGCAGGGCTGGCTGGTCGCAGCCGTTGCGAGTCTTGAGGACTTGCTGGCTTTCGCGCGCGAATTCGCGCGGCGGCACTATCAGCCGACCGACGCAGCGCAGTCGCAGTCGCAGTCGCAGTCATGATCGTCATGTGGCGCATCGACACCCATTGCAATCTGGCCTGCGGCTTTTGCGCGTTCGATCGCCGACTGCCCTTGCCGCGCGTTCGAGTGTCAGAGGACACGGCGTTGCAGACCATCGATCGCCTCGCGGCGGTTGGGACGCCGGTGCATTTGAGCTGGCTGGGCGGGGAGCCGACCTTGTGGCCGCCGTTGGCGCAGGTCAGCGCCTATGCCAAATCGCGCGGTTTGCGGGTCAGTCTGACGACCAACGGCACGCGCATGGTGGCGATGCGCGAAGTGCTGTTATCGCTCGACGAAGTGACCATCAGCCTCGACTTGCCAGATGCCGGACACGACCTGCTTCGCGGCTGGTCGGGCGGCAGCAGGCGCGTGCTCGATGGCATCGCTGCGCTGGCCCGTCAGCGCGTTAATACGCTGCTGCGCGCGAATGTGGTGCTGATGCGCAGCACGATCGCTGCGTTTCCTGCACTGTGCCGAGCGCTGGCTGCGGCCGGCATCGATGAGATCACCTTCAACGCGCTTGGCGGCCGCGATCGTCCCGAGTTTCACGCCAGCGAGAGCTTATTGCCCGCGCAGTTAACGGCATTCGCCGCAGCGCTGCCACACTGTCGCGAGGAGATTGAGCGCGCCGGCGCGCGGCTGATCGGCACCGACGCTTACGTGCGCCGTCTGATCAATGCGGCTGCCGGCATCCCCCAGCCGATCAGTGACTGCGGGCCGGGTCGCGATCTGGTGTTCATCGATGAGTATGGCCGGATGGCGCCGTGCGCCTACACCGCCGACACGTACGGCTTGCCGTTGCACGCGCTCGAAACCCAGAGCGCACTGGCCGAATACTGGACAGCTGCGCAACGCGAGCGGCGCAGCGCCGCGTGCGAGGATTGCCCGAGTACACAGCTTGCAGGTAAGTTTGCGTTTTCTTGAGTGGCGCGCATGGACATTGAAGGCCCACCATTGCCGCTTCTGACGCGTCGCCTCGCCGATGCGCCCGCGGATTTTCTGGCTGCGCCGCGGATCGGTGCGGCGGGTGTGGTGCATGTCGACGCGGTCGCGCGCGATGTGCTCGCTTCGCGCGGCATCGAGGTGCCGATCGGCGCACTCGCGGCGCTCGCCAGCCCCGCATCGCCGCGCGAGCAACCCGGCTTGGCGTTACTGATGTGCTGGCTGCTGGCAATGCCGCAGCTGCAATGGCCGAACGATCCGCGCGCGCTGCTCGATTTGCTGCTGGCGCGCACTAAAGAATTGGCGGCGCACCTGAGCGCCCAGCAGATCGTTGCCGACGACGAGCGCCGCGAGGAGCTGGTGCGCTTGACGCTGCAAGGTTTAGGTCAGCGACCCGCAGGCGAAGCGTTGGCGCATGCGCGCGACCGTTGGCTCGCCGTGAGCACGCTGGAACGAGCGAGGTTGATCCATGCCAGCCGCGCCGCCGAAGAACGCGCGCGAGCGATTCGCGAGGCGCTCGCGCGCAAAGCCGCGGAGGAGTCCGCTGACAAGTGGTCGCGGGAGTGAGGCAGTTGGTTGTTGGTTCTTGGTTCCTGGTTCTTGGTCGGCGGTCACTGGTCCATCGCGTCGCCCCCGATTGAATTCGAGAATCACCAACCAACAACCACAACCAACAACCAACAACCAACAACCAACAACCAACAACCAACAACCAGCAACCAACAAATCGCTAAGGCGTCCACAACTCACTGCCGCCATCGGCGGTCGGAAAACTGATCCATTCGAGATCGCCGTTGACATAGCGCATCCGAGCGCCGTGCCGGTCCTGGCCGCTCAGCGATACGTCGAACCTGAAGTCGACCAGAAACTGCAGGCCGTCCCGCCACCGCATTCGCAGGCCCGCGAAGCCGACATGGCTATCGAGCCACTGCACACCCCGTGCCTGACAAGCTTTCATGCCCACCAGCGTGGCCTTTTCCGCCAAACCGCGCAGCGCGAGCCAGGCCATAGCTGCAGTGGCCAACAAGGTTAGCAAAGTCAACGTCCACCAAGCGCTCATCGCTAATCCTCGGATGAAGTAGGCCCTGATGCTGCCAAGTTCTGTCGAGAAAAAGCGCCTCCCGGAGGAAAAACGACACGCAGATTTGTAGGAACGCGAAATCGTCCGAGCGAATGCGCTTTGTATGCCGTGGGAAGAACCGTAAAGGTTGGCGAGTCCACCCATGGGTCTGACGTTGTCCTCGATTTCATCGAGATTACTTTGGCGATTGCCGAAACAGGCGCGCGCATGAGCGGCTGCAGATAGCGCTGAGCGCGGGCAGGTTTGGAGTTGGGTTATGGTCGGCGAGCGCGATAGATCGCAAAGCGATCGCCGTCGAGCTTGTGGAAGTAGATGCTGTTTTCGTCAGGCGCGAAGCTCGCTGCTTCGACGAATCCGGTCAGTGCCGACAATCGCACGCCGGGCGAAAACGGCAGGTCGCGGCGTTTTCGGAACGCTGCGTAGATGCCGACATCCAGCGCCGCGCGGATCGCTCGGGTGTAGAGCAGCGTCAGGCCATCGTTGCTGACCGCCGGGGCGTACTCCAGTTCGGCGGTGTTGATCGCAGAAAGCAGCGCCGCGCCGTTGTCCGTGCGCTGGAATCCAGCTCCGCGTCGCCGCGCAATGCTGAGGTCGGCAGTCACCGGGCCAGATGGCGTCATCAACGAATCGACGAAATACAGCCAGTCGCCATCGCTGCTGATATCGATGTCGAAATTCACCTGGCCGGGTGTGAGCAATGAGATGCCCGGCACCAACTCGATGTCGCTGACAACGCCCGCATCGAAGTGGCCGCGATACACGGTCGACAGCGACTGTGCGTAGCTGCGCGTGCTGATGAAATACAAGGTTTGCGATCGATCGAGACTGGCGACAGCATCAAGCGCTGGCGTGTTGACGCCCAGAACAAATCCGCGATGGCGCCATCGGCCATCGACGACCTCGGCGTAATGCAGTTCGGTGTTCGGCGCTTCGGGGCGATTGTTGAAAAACAGATAACGACCGTCGCGACTGATGAAAGGCTCCATCGCATCGTCGTTATAGCCGTCGATGGCGACCGGCTGCGGGTCGATAAAGAGCGCGGCGGGATCGCCAGAATGCGCGGCGATCATGAGTGCTACGGCAGTCCATGTGCTCATGGTTTCAGGATCAGGCGCGCTTAAGTGCTGCCGTCGCGTCGTCGTCTGCGAGCCGCTGCAGCCAAGCCGCTCCGGCCGGTGTTCGGCCTTGGAGATCTGCGATGCGCCCATTCCCGTGGTGCTCAATCCGAATGTCCAGATCAGACGCGATCTGGTCTTGGGCACGTTCCGGCCACTCGACCAGCATCAGCGCGTTGGCAGGCTGTTCGCGCATGCCGAGCGCCGCTAGTTCATCGCTGGATCCGATGCGATAAAGGTCCCAATGAGTGACAAAAAGGCGCGGCGTTGGGTATGGCTCGACCAGAGTGTAGGTCGGGCTCTTGACGCGGCCGATGTAACCGAGCCCTTGAATCAGCGCGCGTGCAAGCTCGGTTTTCCCCGCGCCGAGATCGCCCGAGAGCGCGATGCAGCCGGGGCCAACGATCTCTGCCAGCGCGGCTCCGAGGCGCTGCGTGGCAACTGCGTCTGGAAGCTCGATTCGCATCAGCGCGGATTGGCCAGGCGCTTGATGTTCAGCAGCAAATCGCCAGCGAGCGTGCCGCGTTCGCCGTCGGCGCCTGCCGCCAACCCGGCTTGGGCATGCAAATGCACTGCACAGCGCGCGGCGATGCCGGCCGGCAGGCCTTGTGCCATCAAGCCACCAATGACGCCGGCCAGTACATCGCCGCTGCCGCCGGTCGCCAGTGCCGGCGTGGCGATCGGGCAAACAGCGGTGCCGGCCTTGTCGCGGACGATGGTGCCGGCGCCCTTCAACACCACGGTGGAGGCGAAAAACTCGGCGAGCTTGTCGGCGGCATCGAAGCGCTGACGCTGTACCTCGCTGCTGGTCGATTCCAGCAGCCGCGCCGCTTCGCCGGGGTGCGGCGTCATCACCACATGCTCGGGCAGCACGCACGCGGATTCGGCCAGACCGTTGAGCGCATCGGCATCCATGATCGTCGGCAGATTGCGTTCGGTTGCCGCGCCGAGTAACAGTTGCGACCACGTGCTCTGGCCCAGCCCCGGGCCAACGACGACGATCGATGCCCGGTCCAGGAGTGGTCCAAGCTCCGCAGGTCCGGACACACCGCGGACCATGATTTCGGGGCGGGCGGCCAGGATCGGCGCGACGTGCGCTGCCCGCGTAGCGACGCTGACGAGGCCGGCGCCAGCGCGCAACGCGCCCTCGGCGGCCAGACGCACCGCACCTCCCATGCCGTCGTCGCCGCCGACGACCAACACATGGCCGAAATGCCCCTTGTGCGCGTCGCGCGCGCGGCGCGGCAGGTGTTTGCGCAACAGCGCGTCGTCAAGCACTTGTACGGTTGGCGGCACACAAGCGAACAGCACGACTGGCAAGTCCAAGGTATCGACATGGATTTCGGCACACAATTCCACGCCGGCACCGGTAATCATTCCGCGCTTAAGGCCGATGAAGGTCAAAGTCAACGTGGCGCGCACGGCCGCGCCGGGCGCCGAACCGGCGTCTGCGTCCAGGCCTGAGGGGACGTCGATGGCCAGTACCGGCGAAACTTGCGCATTGATGGCCTCGATCATGGCCGCCGAGGTGCCTTCCGGCGCGCGCGTCAAGCCAATCCCATACAGCGCATCGACCACCAGGTCGAATTCATCGAAGTGCGTAAACGGCGCCAGCGCGCCGCCGGCCGCGCGCCAGTCGCTGAACGCTGCGTGCGCGGGGCCGCTTTGGGGCGTTCGGCCATCGGCGGCAACCACGACCACATCGCGCCGCGCCGCCTGCAGCAGTCGCGCCAGCACGTAGCCATCGCCGCCGTTATTGCCAGGGCCGCAGGCGATCGCGATTCGTTGCGCGAGCGGAAAGTGCCGGTGGATGAATGAAGCTGCAGCCTGTCCGGCACGCTGCATGAGCGTGTATTCGGGAATGCCGAAGGAGTCGCTGGCGAGCCGGTCGAGCTCGCGCGCCTGGGCCACGGTGTAGGCCACGGTTGGCATTCCCAGCATGAACTCGTGCTCCAGGTCGACCCGAACGCGACAGTATACTGGGCCGATGACATCGACCTTGCAGCTCGATTGGATGGAGGAAAAGCGCTTCGTCGTCGATCGCGCGTTGAGCTTGGGTTTCGATGCCTGTGGTGTCAGCGATATCGATCTGGCGCAAGACGGTGAGCGGCTGCAGGCCTGGCTTGAAGCCGGCCAGCACGGTGAGATGGCCTACATGGCGGTGCATGGCAGCAAGCGCTGGCGACCGTCGGAACTGGTGCCGGGCACGTTGCGCGTCATCAGCGTGCGCATGGACTATTGGCCCGATGCGCTGGATGCGCGGTTGGCGCTGGCCGACGACAAAACAGCTTACGTGTCGCGTTATGCGCTCGGCCGCGACTATCACAAGGTGCTGCGCTCGCGCTTGCAGAAACTGGCGGACGCGATTGCGGCGCGCATCGGTTCTTTCGGCTATCGCGCTTTTGTCGACAGCGCGCCGGTGTTGGAAAAACCGCTAGCGCGCAATGCGGGCCTGGGCTGGATCGGCAAGCACACCAATCTGCTGTCGAGCAAAGCCGGCAGCTATTTTTTCTTGGGCGAGCTGTACACCGATTTGCCGTTACCCGTCGATGCACCGGCCAGCGATCATTGCGGCACGTGCAGGCGCTGTTTGAACGCATGCCCGACGGGCGCTTTGCCGGCACCGTACCAAATCGACGCGCGCCGCTGCATCTCCTATCTGACGATCGAGCTGCACGGGTCGATTCCCGAACCGCTCCGGGCACCGATGGGCAATCGCATTTATGGCTGTGACGACTGCCAGTTGGTATGCCCGTGGAACAAGTTCGCCAAGCTCGCCGGTGAGCCCGATTTCCGCGTACGTCACGGCTTGGACCGAACATCGCTCATCGAGCTGTTCGCTTGGACAGAAGCGGATTTTTTGGCGAAAACCGAAGGCTCGGCGATTCGTCGCATCGGCTACCAGCGTTGGCTGCGCAATATCGCCGTTGCGCTCGGCAATGCGATGCCCGATGTTCGGGTCGAAGCGGCGCTGCGCGCGCGAATCGAAGATCCGAGCGAGATGGTGCGCGAGCACGTCACGTGGGCGCTCGCGCAGGGTCGTGCGCCGCGTGCGCAGTTCCCGTCGGCACTGCAACCGGCACTCGATTGATCGTCGGCCCAACCCGCTCGGCGATGCTCAAAGCACGCAGGGGCCTGGGCAAAAAAAAGGCCCCGGTTAACCGGGGCCTTTGATCGACAGCAAATTGCTCAGCCGTCGCTACGCAAGCTCACAGTATCGACGCGGAACGTTGTGGTCAACGAGGCATCGGTACTGGCGACCAGGCGCAGTTTGACATTGCGGCCTTTGTAAGCGGCCACGTTGTAGCTGCGTTGCACGTAGGTCGACGCGCTGGTGGTTCTGTTGAGGTTCGACAGCGTTACCAGCGTGGTGATGACGGCATTGGTGTTGGCATCCACGAGTTGCACCTGCAGCCGGTCGTATACGGTTGAGGTGGTCGTTTCGCCGGTGACGATCGAGGCGTGGAACGACAGTGTGGCCTGGGTCGCGCCAGCGGGAATCGTTGCCGATCCACTCTCGACGGTTTGGCCGGCGCTGTTGTTGACGCCCAGGTAGGCGTAGCTGCCGCCCGAATGTGCGTTGGTCTGCCCGGCCAGCAGCGTGTTGAACGAAGTGCCGGTCACTGCGGTGCGGCGCCACGTACCGTCCGGCGCAGTGTTGGTGCTGGTGGTGATGGTGTCGAAGTTGCCATTGGCCAGGCGCTCAATCACCGAACCGCCGCCGCCGGTACTCCAGGACGCAGTGATGTTGTAGTTCACCGTGCCCGTCTGGTAGCCGTACACGCGTACGTAGTAGACGCCGGCACTGGGGCTGACCACCGTGCAGGTTTCGTTGCCGCTGCCGCTGTAGGGACGGCAGTCGTAGGTCGACAACGTCGGTGCTGCGCCGAATCGCGTGTACAGATCGAGATCGCCCGTTGCGCCGCTGGTGGTAATCGACAGATTCGATGCGCCGGATGGGATGGTCACCGTGTACTCATCGAAGTCGCTGTTGGCCGTGGTAGATGCCGTCGAACCCACCACCGCAACACCATTGCTCAACGCCGAGCCGCCGCCACCGCCACCGCCGGAAGTTACGGTGACTGAGCGCTGCGTGCTGTTGGTTGCGCCACCATTGTCGGTGACCGTCAGTGTGACCGTGTAGGTGCCCGCTGCGCTGTACGTCTTGCTGGGGTTGGTCGCGGTCGAGGTGGTGCTGTCGCCGAAGTTCCAGCTGCGCGACGCGATGCTGCCATCGCTATCGCTGGAGCCGTCGGTGAAGCTTGCGGTCAGGCCGCTCGTGGTGAAGCTGAAGTTTGCCGTTGGCGGCGAGTTCACCGGACCGCCGCCGAACAGCGAGTGCAGCAAACGATTGGGCGAGCCGGTGCCCGCGTTGGTCACCAGATTCAACGTGGCGTTGTTGATCAGCGCGGTGGCGACTTGCGCTGGCGTGGCGGAGGGATTGGCTGCCAGGTACAGCGCCGCGACGCCGGCAACGTGCGGAGACGCCATCGACGTGCCGCTGATCGTATTGGTGGCTGTTGCGCCTGTGTACCACGCCGACGTAATCGACGATCCCGGCGCGAAGATGTCGACGCAGGTACCGAAGTTCGAGAACGAGGAGCGACCATCGCTGCTGGTGGTCGAGCCGACCGTGATCGCATTCGGCGCGCGCGCAGGCGAATAGTTGCAGGCGTTCTGGTTGTCGTTGCCGGCGGCCACGACCACCGTGACGCCCGCATTGTGCATGCGATTGACGGCATCGTCGGTGGCCTGCGATGCGCCGCCGCCTAAGCTCATGTTCGCGACCGCCGGTTGCACCCGATTCTGCGCGACCCAATCCATGCCAGCGATGACGCCGGAGTTGGTGCCCGAGCCATTGCAGCCGAGCACGCGAACGGGATGCACGATGGCGCCTTTGGCGACACCGTAGGTGCTGCCGGCAACGGTGCCGGCGACATGCGTACCGTGGCCATTACAGTCGTTTGTGCCGTTGGCGTCCGAAATAGCCGTGAAGCCGTTGCTCATGCGCCCCGCAAACTCTGCATGCGAGCCAAGTACGCCGGTGTCGACGATGTACGCGTGCACATTGCTGGCCGTGGTGTCGTAGGTGTACGTAGAGCTCAACGGCAAGCTGCGCTGATCGACTCGATCGAGTCCCCAGGTGGCGCCGTTCTGCGTAGCGATCGCGTAGACGAGACCGTCTTGCTCGATGTAATCGATGCGCGGGTCGGTCAACAAACGATCGATTTTTCCAGGATCGGCTTGAACCACGAAACCCGGCAGCACGCGCTCGTAGTGGCGCACGTATTTGAGGCCATAACCTGCGGACATATCGACAGCGGTACTAAGGACGTCCGGCAATCGCGCGTCTTGTGAGTCGCCGAAGCGAACCTGAGTCTCCTTAAGTACAACGATGTACTGACCTTCGATCGGCTTGGCCGGCAGAAACAGTTCGTTAGCGTGGCCGACGGATGCCAGCGAAATGGCAATAACCGCCGCCAGGCTTGCGCCTTTAGTGTGCATGAGCATGATCCCCATCATGAGTGAACGAAGCGGCCGACAAGCGGCCGTTGTGGTGCGAATGTAGGCGGTCGTCTAAGGCATCCCCATGCCCACCGACGTCCGGCCGTGTGCGAAAGCTAAATCGCCACCGAGTGCAACGTCAACGAATGTTCAAGATCCGCGATGGTTTTGCATGATGCATTGCGCCTTCAGGCTGGGTCGAAGGTTGTAAAATGAATAAAAATCAATAAGATGGATATCGCTGACCGTGCTGCATCGCAATCAAAGCAAAGCGCTGAATGGCATATGAATATGGCATTTGGTCAAGATCGGAGTGTGTTGGCACGGTGATGACTGTTCAACCGTAGCCATGAACGAGCAAACCTTGGAGCCGGTCTGAAGGCGCCACATTGCGTGTGCCTGGATTCGAAACAGCGCTGGATCGACTCGGCGTGCGATCAGCCGTCACAATCGCGTTGCATGCATCGCGCGACGCGCTTTCAGCAGTGCTAGTCTCCCGCCGGGGTTTTCACGCGGGGGAGACAAAGGTCCTATGGGCGTAACCATAAGCGTCGTGCGCGAGCTGGCGACTGGCGAGAAGCGTTGTGCGCTGGTGCCAGAGGTCGCGAAAAAATTGAAAGGGCTGGGTGCCACGCTGGTCGCAGAGAAGGGTTTTGGCGACGCAGCGCAAATGCCGGCTTCTTTGTTCGCCGATGTCGAGATCGTCGACGCCCGATCGGCAGCCTTGAATCGTGCCGACATCGTGATGCACGTGCAGCCGTTGGATGTCGACGACATCGCGCAGCTCAAAGAGGGCGCCATCGTTGTCGGCTACCTGCAGCCGCACATGAATCCGGAGCGCGTCAAAGCGTTGCGCGACCGCAAGATCACGAGTTTCGCGCTTGAACTGCTGCCGCGCACGACACGTGCACAGGCGATGGACGTGTTGTCGTCGCAAGCCGGTATGGCAGGCTACAAAGCCACGCTGATCGCCGCGGAACTGTCCGGCAAGTTTTTTCCGATGCTGACCACGGCCGCTGGCACCGTTCGTCCCGCGAAGGTGCTGATCATTGGCGCTGGCGTCGCCGGTTTGCAGGCGATCGCGACATCGAAGCGCCTGGGTGCTGCAGTCGAAGCTTTCGATGTGCGTCCCGAGACCAAAGAGCAGATCGAGTCGTTGGGCGGTAAGTTTCTGGACCTTGGCGTCTCGGCGAAGGGCGAGGGCGGTTATGCGCGCGAACTGACGGCGGAGGAGCGCGCCGAACAGAGCCGCCGTCTGGGCGAGCAACTGAAGAACTACGATGTGCTGATCTGCACCGCTGCCGTGCCCGGACGCGCGGCGCCGAAAATCGTGTCGGCTGAGATGGCTGCGAATCTGAAACCCGGTGCAGTCGTTGTCGATCTGGCCGCGGAGACCGGCGGTAACTGCGCGTTGACGCAACCTGGCACAACGTATGTGAAGGACGGCGTGACCTTCGCCGGCCCGCTGAATCTCGCCAGCATGGGCGCCATCCACGCCAGCGAAATGTACGCACGCAATCAGCTCAACTTCTTGTCGCTTTTCGTCAAAGGCGGCGAAGCTAAGCCAGATTGGAACGATGAGCTGATCGCCAAAAGCGCGCTGACGCACGAGGGAAAAATCGTGCATGAAGCGACGCGCAAGGCGATCGAAGGATAGGGGCGGTTGTCGGATAGCGCCGACAACCGAGAGGATTGAACGTCACTCCATTTTGTAACGCAGGGGACGCCACGATGATCGACGGCTTTATTGCACTTTACATTTTCATGCTCGCCGCATTCACCGGCTACGAGATCATCGGTCGGGTGCCGGTCATTCTGCACACGCCGTTGATGAGCGGCTCTAACTTCGTACACGGCATCGTGATGGTGGGGGCCATGATCGTTTTGGCCCATGCCGATACCACGCTCGAGAAGGCCATCGGTTTCATCGGCGTGCTGCTCGGCGCTGGTAACGCAGCCGGCGGCTATGTGGTGACCGAGCGCATGCTTGAGATGTTCAAGTCCAGCAAGAAGGGGGGCTGATCCATGACGCTTCTCACAGTGGTTCAAGCCGCCTACTTTGTTGCAGCGGTGATGTTCATCCTGGGTCTCAAGCGAATGTCCTCGCCCGTCACGGCGCGGCAAGGCATCGTGCAAGCTGGCATCGGCATGGTGATCGCTACCATCGCCACCTTCTATTTCTACTTCTTCGATGCATCCGGCAACTACGTGTTGCACGTCGATAATCTGGTTTTGTGCATCGCGGCGATCGGCATCGGTACGTCGGTGGCATGGATCAGCGGCAAGAAGGTTGCGATGACCGATATGCCGCAGATGGTCGCGCTGTACAACGGCATGGGCGGCGGATCGGCCGCGGCGATTGGCGCAGTCGAGCTGTTCAAGGCAGCAGCGTTGGCCGGTGCGGCAGTCACGGCGATGGACATGCAGGCTGCGCAAGAGCAGTTCGGATTCACCAAATCACTGCTGGCAGTGGTCGGTGCGTTGATCGGCGCCGTGAGTTTCTCCGGCTCGCTGATTGCCTTCGCCAAACTGCAAGGCTGGATGGACAAGCGCTACACCTTTCCCGGCCAGCAGGCCTTCAATCTGTTGCTGTTCGTCGCCGCCATCGTGCTCGGCGGCATGCTAATGTTCCAGCTCGACGAGCGCATCATCATCGCGTTCTTTATCGTCTGCCTCGTGCTCGGCGTGAGCATGACGCTGCCGATTGGCGGTGCCGATATGCCGGTGGTGATTTCGCTGTACAACGCGTTCACCGGATTGGCGGTCGCCTTCGAAGGTTACGTCATGCAAAACCCGGCGCTGATCATCGCCGGCATGGTGGTGGGCGCGGCCGGCACCTTGCTGACGCAGCTGATGGCAAAGGCGATGAACCGACCCATCACCAATGTGTTGTTCAGCAACTTTGGTGGCGGCGGCGCGGCGGCCCAAGAGATCAGCGGCTCGCAGAAGCCTGTGGAAGCCAGCGACGCAGCAGTGATGATGGCGTACGCCGAGCGCGTCGTGATCGTTCCCGGCTATGGAATGGCCGTCGCTCAGGCGCAGCACAAGATCTGGGAACTGACGCAGCAACTGATGAAGCGCGGTGTGAAGGTGAAGTTCGCGATCCATCCAGTGGCTGGCCGTATGCCCGGCCACATGAACGTGTTGCTGGCAGAAGCGGGCGTGCCGTACGACCTGATTGCCGACATGGACGATATCAATCCCGAGTTCCCGAACACCGATGTGGCAATCGTTATCGGCGCCAACGATGTCGTCAATCCGGTCGCCAAGACCGATCCGTCGAGTCCGATTTACGGTATGCCCATTCTGGATGTGTCCTTGGCCAAGAACGTCATCATCATCAAGCGCGGCAAAGGTACCGGCTTTGCCGGCATCGAAAACGCGCTGTTCTATCAAGACAACGCGCGCATGCTGTTCATGGACGGCCAGGCGGCCGGTGCCGCCCTGATTGCGGCGATGAAAGAGCTGGATGGCGGCGGGCATTGAGTTCAATCGACCCATGCGCCGGTTCCTCCCGGCGCATGGGTGTGTGACCTTGCCGGTTTTGCAATGACAGACCGCAATAGCGGGCTAGACGCGCTTCGCGGACTGGCGATATTTCTGGTGATCCTGCATCACCTTGCGCTGCCGTTCCGACTGCCTCTGCGCGACGGCGCGCTCGCGGAAATGTTGCATCCGCGAGTCATCGGCATGCTCTCGCACAACGGCTATCTTGCTGTGTACGTGTTCTTCGTACTCAGCGGTTTTCTCATCGCGCGGCGCGCAATCGAGCGTTACGGCGACTTGTCGCGCATCCAATGGCGCGCGTTCTATCGCCAGCGTTTCGCGCGGATCGCGCCGCTGCTGCTGGCGCTGTTGATCGTGCTCTCCGCTCTGCATGCGCTGGGCGTTCCGGGATATGTGATCGATAAGAACGGACAGTCGCTAGGTCGTGCGCTTGTGGCCGCAGTGTTCCTGCACATCAATTGGTATGAAGGGCAGGTGGGCTGGCTTCCCGCGTCGTGGGACGTGCTCTGGTCGCTGTCGATCGAGGAGCTTTTCTATCTGGCGTTTCCCCTTGCCTGCCTCTGGTTGCCGCGGCGTGGGTTGATGCTCGCATTGTTGCTGCTGCTCAGCTCCTTGCCGATCACGCGCGGCCTCGCGGATGGCAACGATATCTGGCAGGAAAAAGCTTATCTGCCGGCGATGTCTGCCATCGCCGGTGGCGTATTGGCTGCCATGCTCGCGCAGTCGTGGCACTTCAGCCTCGGATTTGCGCGTGCGCTCGTCGCTTGCGGCACACTCGCATTCGCAATTCAGTTGTGGGCGCCGGGAGAGCTCTGGAGGGCGCTTGGACACGGCAGCATCCTGTACATTGCGCTGGCCGCGATTCTGCTCGTGCTCGGCTTGCATCGCGTGCGCTGGCGCGCCGCGCCCCGTTGGCTCACACGCATGGGCAGGCTCAGTTATGAGCTGTATCTGACGCATATGTTCGTGGTGCTGAGCATCGTCGCTGCTTACAAGGCCGCAGGACTGGACGGTTATTGGGGCGTGCTTGCCTATCCGCCGGCTGTTGCCTTGTGCGTGCTGCTCGCGATCGCAGTCGAACGCTGGATCAGTCGACCGGCAGCGGCGTGGTTGCTTGGCCGCAGCGAGCGCTGAGTCTGCCGCCGATTCCAGCCGCGCTGGACTACAGTTCTTCAAAACCCAAGACAGTGAACTGCTCGCGATCCCCGTAGTAGACCAGCGTACCGCTTCCGTCCGTGGTGTCCTCCGAAAACACAAGCTCAATGTCGATCAGAACATCCGCGGGACCGGCTAGTTTCACCCGATACGTGAACCAATCTTCGCCATCGATGCTTCTGGTTTGATAGCTCTCGACCCGGCCAGAGAGCTCGATGGGAGCGTCTTCGGGCCCGCCGAGTTCGGCATCGATCACTCCTCCGTTTTGGTCGATCAGATCCAGCGTCCAATGCTCTTGGTCGTTTTTGGTCTGCAAGGGATAACGGCCGATCAGGTACTTCGCCCATGCCTCGCGCTGCAAAGGGTCGGTGGCGTTCGCGCTGACCGCTGCCGTTGGAGTGAGCGCTCTTTCGCGCCAGAAAAAAATCGCGGCCAGCACGATCGCCAGCGTGATACCAGCCCAAAGGAAGCGCCGCAACGTTGCTCTTTGACCGTCTGCCGTGGGCCCTAATGGATTCGAGTGGCCAGCAGGTACCGGCGACGCGGAGGGCTTGGCGAGCGGCAGCGGGGGCGGGATTGGAGCGGTGACCACGACGGCATTCGGGGGCGCGCCGGCGGGCGCTGGCGATGCTGGGCCCTGAATCAGCGCCAGCGCCTTGACCAGTTCCGCAGTCGAGGGGTAACGCTGCTCGGGATCATCGCGCAACATGCGCGCCAGCACCTCCGCCGTGGCGGCGTCGACCTCGGGGCGAAATCTGCGCACATCCGGCGGATTGCGCGGCTCCAGGATCGCCGACATCAGCGCCATGTCGCCCATGTCGTCGTATGGCGCTCGCCCCGCCAGCAGCTCAAAAAACACCACGCCGAGCGAGTACTGATCGGCGCGTCCGTCGAGATCGTATTCGAGGCGAAACGACTCTGGCGGTAGGTAACCGCTGGTGCCGAGCACCGCGCCGCTGCGCGTCAGTGCGCCACCGAACTGCTCGCCGGCACTGGCGATACCGAGGTCGGCAACCTTGACATGCTCGTCCTCGACGCTCGTCGGACGGGTCAACAGCAGATTGCCGGGTTTGATGTCGCGGTGCACCACCTCCATCTCGTGGATTGCCGCGAGCCCGCGGGCCGCTTCGAGCATCCAGCGCTTGAGCTGAGCGATCGCCGGACGCTTCAATCGCGCTGCATCGGCCACCGAACCTTCGAGCAACTCCATCGCAAAAAATGGCGCGCCTTCGTGCTCGCCCACTGAGTAAATCTGCACCACGTTCGGGTGATTGATCTGCGCGAGAATGCGCGCCTCGCGCAAAAAACGCTTCAAGCGCTCCGGGCTTTTGCGCCAATCTCCTGACTGCACCTTGATCGCCAACTCGCGCTGCAAGGTGTTGTCGCGCGCGCGATAAACAACGCCCATGCCGCCATGGCCCAGTTCGCCCAGGATTTCGAAACCACCGATGTCTTGCAGAATCTTGGTCGTCGCCATGAGTTCAGCGTTGGGATTGGGGCGGACAGCAACTAAGCTGCCACACCGCTTGGAGTGCGGCAAACCGTTGTTACTGGCTTACTGACGGGGAGCCCGGGTCGATCACGAATCGACTCGCCTCAATCGGTTCGTTGATCACTGCCTTGGTCCAGCGAATATCGTTGGTCTTGGCGCCGTTGTAATAGAGCCGCACGCGACCGGGCTGCATCCAGCCGGGATCTTCGACCCAGAAGAAATCCGAGTAAATACGTTCGTGCCAGCCGCGCGGGGTGTCGAAGCCGACGCGGCGGATTTGATGGCTTTGCTGGTCGATCGCGAAGTTCGTTTCGCCGCCGCTGGGATCAGTGATCTTGACCACAAAGACAGCATGGCCATCGACGCTGTCGGGCGCCATCAGCGTTTGCTTGAAGCCTTCGTCGAGCGCGAAGCGGATGATGCCGAAGCCGAAGTTCTCGCTCCATTCGCGGCTGGCCGCAGCGCCCGGCACCTCGCCGTTCTGGTTGTACGTCTTTTCGCCATCGAAGGCGATCTGGAACAGCGTCTTGTTGCCGTCCGCAGCATCGATGCGCACTTTCCCATTCGCCGCGTGCGCGGTGTTGTTCCAGGCCGGAAACTCGCGCCACATGACATAGCGATCAGCCGTCTGGCGACTCGCCAGCGTGCCGTCGGCGTACAGCTCGGCGCTGCCCTCCAGGTACAGCGTGGATGGTCGTCGCCAAACCTCGCCGCCGGCGGCATCGTGCGCTTTGCGAATGATGTGGGCGGCATTCGGTGCGTCGGGAAGGGCGGGCAGGGCGGCGCTCAAAAGCCACCCGAACAGGAGCGCTCTCATGGTGTTTCCTCCTCCGACTCCGGGCCAAATTCAAGCGCTTCCTGGACCAGCGCAACGGGTAGCGTCTTGCTGGTTTTAGCGCCCATCTCGCGCAATTGCTCGGCTTGGCGGATGAGGTTGCCGCGCCCGGATTTGAGCTTGTTGAACGCCTGATCGAGCTGCGTTTGCGCTTTGCCGACCGCGCTGTGCGCCGCTTGCAAGTCGTCGATGAAGCCGACGAACTTGTCGAACAGTTTCCCCGCTTGTTGCGCGATGGCGTCAGCATTGCGATTGCGCGCTTCCAGCTTCCATAAGTGCCCCACGGCGCGCAACGTGGCAAGCAGCGTCGACGGTGACACGATCGCGACGTTCTTCTGCAAGGCGTGTTCGTAAAGACCGACGTCGCGGCGCACGGCTTCGATCAGCGCCGATTCGACCGGCACGAACAGCAGCACAAAGTCCAGGGTGCGGCCCTTGAGCACATTCGCATAGTCGCGCTCCGCCAGCGTGGCGATGTGTCGGCGCAGCGACAGCACATGCTCATCGAGCGCGCGCTCGCGCTCGGCGTCGTTCGCCTGCGTGGCGCGTTCGTAGGCGGTGAGCGAAACCTTGGCGTCGATGACGAGATCGCGCTCTTCGGGCAGGTGCACCACAACATCGGGCCTGGGGCGCGTGCCATCGTCGCCCTTGAGCGCCATCTGCTCGGTGTACTCGCGGCCCGGCGTGAGTCCTGCGGCCTGCAGCAACCGGGTCAGAATCAACTCACCCCAGGCACCCTGGACGCGCGTGTCGCCGCGCAGCGCGCGGGTCAGGTTCAGCGCGTCGTCGTTGAAGCGTTGATTGAGTTTCTTCAGATCTTCGATTTCGCGTTTCAGCGCGTTGCGATCGATCGCTTCGCTGTTGTGCAGCCGCTGCGCTTCTTCGGCGAAAGTCTTCAATTGCTCGCGCACCGGATTGAGCAGCGCGCCCAACTGCGATTCGCTGTCGCGCTTGAAGCGCTGGCTGCGCTCATCGAGCACCTCGCTGGCGAGGTTTTTGAAAACGTCGGTCAGCTCGGTTCGCGCCTTGGTGGCGAAATCGAGCTTCTCCGCGGCGTGTTTGATCTCATCGTGCAGGCGCGTCTCCAGCGCTTTGGCTTTGGTCAGTGCCTCTTCCAGGCGGCCGCGCGTGGCGATCAGGTCTTGTTCGCGCTCGCGCAGCACCTCTTCGAGCTGGCGCATGCGCGCTGCGGCGCCGCGCAGCTCGCCGTTTTCCACCAGCAAAACGCGCACTTGCGATTGCGCGGTGTCGGCGCGCTGGCGTTCGCTGGCAATATCGCGCTGGCGCGCCGCCAGGTCGTCTTCGACCGATTGGACGCGAGCTCGCAGTTCATCGATCTCGCCTTGCCGCGATTGGCGGCCGGCATCGAATCGGGCGTTGAGGCGCGTGGGGATCAGCGCGAATGCCAAAGCGCTTGCGAGGGTCAGGCCCAGCAGCAGGCCCAGCAAAGCAGGTAACGTGAGGATGGAGGTCATGGTGGCGGAATATCAGATTAGGAAGGGATCGGCGAGCGGCAGCGCTCGTGATTCACATTCATCCATGTATCCGTCTCACCGTCTGCGACGCATCCATCCAGCGATGCTGTAGCGATCGACTCGCGTCGGCAACACCTCATGTTCCAGCTCGGCGCTCAGAAACAGGATGAGCCGTCCGGCGATTGGTTCGATGTCGATGCGCTCTGCGTCAACCGGGTACAGCCGCAACTCGCCACCATCGCCGGGTGTCCAATCTGGATTCAAGTACAGCACGGTCGAGATCACACGGGCGTCGTCGTCGCGAAATCGGTCCAGATGTCGCGAATAGTGGGCGCCCGGCGGGTAGTGCGAAAAGTGCGCCTCGATCTCGTCAGCACCCAGGAAGTATTGGCGATTGATCGCAATACGAAACTCATGGATGCGTTCGAAATAGGCGCGAACGGGTGGGAGCACCTCTGATGATTCGAGCCACACGATGCGATCGGAGCGAATGCTTTTCGCCATCGTTGCCGTGCCTCGCCCCACGCCAGCATCGCGCATCGTGCCGGCCATCGAGACCGCCAGCGCGCGCAAACTGGCGATCGTTTGCGGATCGAACGCATCATCGATCACCACGAAGGACTGGCGATCGAGATTGGCGAATACGCTCATGTATGCGCGGTGCCCAGACCGAACTCCAGGAAGTACAGGCCAGCGTACACTTTTGGATCGATGGCGTAGCCGGATCGCATCTTGTCCAGCACGAATGCCGCTAATTCGCGCCGCGGCACTTCATGCACGATGATGTTCTCGCTGCTGTCGCCGCCGCCGGCATGCACGCGGCGCAAATCGTAGGCCCGCACGAAGTGCATGACCTCGGTGGTCATGCCTGCACTGCTCGGCCCAGCCATGAGGCTTTCCACGCGCGCCGCCTCCCAGCCGGTTTCCTCCAGAAGCTCCCGTTTAGCGCTCATCTCCCAGGATTCGTCCGCCGAATCGGCCAGATCGCCAATCAGTCCGGCCGGGAACTCAAGGGTCTTGGCTTGGATGGGAATGCGGTATTGCTCGACCATCAACACCGTATCTTCCGGCGTGACCGCCAGCACAACTACCGCGCCCGCCGGGTTATTGCGCGCGGCGAATTCCCAACCGCCGCGGTGATACAACGACACGTAGCGGCCGTGATGCAAAATCTCGACCGGCGCGTGGTCTCGGGAACTTTCGGACTGAATGGTCATCGCAGGCGGGGTGCCAATTATTGATTCGGGACGCGATAATGCCCGGCAATGGGCTGGCCGTTGCAGCCCCGACCTCTTGAGACCATCGATTCACCATGACTATTCGATCGCTTTTGACCGGCGGCGCGCTCGTCGCTGCCGTTTTCGCCTCCAGTCTGTGCCACGCTCAGGCGCTACGACGTGCGCCTGCTCCATTGCCCACCGACACTGAGATCGAACTCAGCAAAATCAACGATCTGAACGTGATCATGCAGCGCGCCGACGAGTGGCGCAAAGCGAACGATCTGCGTCGCTACACTTATGCGCTGGAGCGCCTCGTGCAGCTGCGCCCGTACAGCCCGAATTTCATCTACGGACTGGCCGAAGCTTATGCACTGCGCGACGAAAAAACCAAAGCCTACGACACGCTGATCAAGATTCAGAAGCAGGGCCTGGCGCTCAATCCGGACAAAGATCCCGACTTCGACAAGATTCGCGACAAGCCGGTCTTCAAGTACATTGTCGATGGCATCGTCGTCAACGAAACGGCGTGGGGCGAGGGCGAGGTCGCGGCTACGATTCAAGGCGGGCCAGAGTTAATCGAATCGGTTGTCCACGACAAGAAGCGCAATCGCTTTTTGGCCGCAAGTGTGCGCACTGGCGAGATTGTCGCTGTCGATGGCAGTGGAAAGACGACCGCCTTTGCATCGCCAGCAACAACGTCCGCGCTCAAGAGCGTTTTCGCGCTGGCAGTCGATGAAGCGCGCGGATATCTGTGGGTCGGCACTGCCGGCGCGCCGCAGTTCAAAGATTATCGACCGGTGGACTTAGGTACCGGCGCGTTGCTCAAGTTCGATCTGGCGACAGCAAAGCTCTTGGAAACACACAAGCTGCCATTCACCGGAACGCCGCGCGCTTTTGGGTCCATCACCGTGGCCAGCGATGGCACGGTGTACGCAACCGATGCCATTTTGAACGTGGTCTATCAGGTTCAGGGAGGCAATCTGCGGACGCTGTTCAACGTACCCGAATCCACCAGCCTTCGCGGGATTGCGGTCAGCAGCGACAACAAATTCCTGTACTTCGTCGACTATGAGCTGGGTCTTCGCGTTGCGGACCTGGGCAAGAGCGAAGTGCGCGAACTCAAGCTCGATCCGCACAATTTGGGTGGCATCGACGGGCTGTATTACTACCAGGATCACCTGATCGCGATTCAAAACGGCACCGTGCCGACGCGCGTGCTGCGGATTGCGATCGACAAAACCAAGGGCGTCCTGACGACAGTTCAACCGCTCGAAGCGAATCAGCCCGAGATGGCGTGGCCCACCTTCGGCGCCGTCAGCGGCGATGCGGTGTACTTCATCGCCAACAGCCAGCGCGATATGTATGGCGCCAACGGTTTGCCGCTCGAAGGTACATTTATCGAGCCGCGCAAAATCTATCGGGTGAATGCTCGCTTCGCCTGGAACGAAGGCGGCAAGGGCACGCAGGCGCCGATGATCAAAGACGATAAGCCTGCGGGCTGATCGTTTCGATGGATTGGATCATCGCCACGGCCAAAGGCGGCTTGATGGTGTACGCCATCATCTTCGCGTACACCGCGGCCTTCACCGTGCTCGAACTGCTGGCGCCGGCCGAAAAACACCAAGGCTGGCGGCGGCGCTTTTTTAATCTGCACTATCTCCTGTACTACCAGTTGATCCTGGCCTTCGTGATGCCGGCATTGGTCGCGCTCATCGTGGGGAGGTTGACTCAGGCATACCCGCAGGCGTTTGGTCTGATCGACGGATCGAAATGGCACGTGGCCTTGTTTGTGGTGGTGTATTTCCTGGCCTACGACTTTTTCTATTACTGGTTCCATCGGTGGCAGCACACGTGGCCCTTGTTGTGGCGCCAGCACATGCTGCATCACAGCGAGACGGCACTGAACGCCTCAACGGCCGCGCGCCATCATTGGCTGGAGGAACCGCTGCGCGTGCTGCCAATGACACTGCCGCTGGCCATCTTGTTTCCCGGCGAGCCGATCGTTGCCGGCCTTGGTGGGCTGGCGATCGGCGCTTGGGTGTTTTTCATCCACGCCAATCTTCGGCTGCATTTGGGGCCATTGACGCCAGTGATCGTTGGGCCTCAGACCCATCGCATCCACCACAGCGATCAGCCCGAGCACACCGACAAAAACTTCGGCGCATTTTTTCCCATCTGGGACATCCTGTTCGGTACTTACTACGCGCCACACAAAGACGAGTTCCCGACAACCGGACTGCACGATGGACGACGCGTTGACTCGGTCGTGGAAGCGCTGCTGATGCCGTTCGGGTACCGGGCGAGAAAGCATTGAAAGCCTTGCCTTCCCTGGGCGGTTCGCGTGTGTTCGGGCTCGACCTGATGCGCGCGCTGTCTCTGATTCTCATCATGTGCGTGCACGCCTCGCCGCTATTCGTAGCGCATTCGATGGCGGGCGCGCGTTCGTTGATTCCCATCGGTGTGATCGCCGTAGAGATCTTCTTCGTTCTGAGCGGCTTTCTGATCGGGCAAATTCTGCTCAAGCTGGCTGATGATCGCCTGACATTGAAGGGCTTCCTGTTGCGCCGCTGGTTTCGCACGCTGCCGAACTACTTTTTGTTCCTGATCCTCAATTTCCTGGTCTACGCGTTCGTATTGCAGGTCCAGGTCGGCGATTGGCGCTATTTCGTATTTGCGCAGAACCTGTTTGCGCCGATGCAGGTGGCGTTTTTTCCCGAAAGCTGGACCTTGGCGGCGGAAGAGTGGTTTTACTTCCTCACACCCATGCTGCTGGTCGTCGCGCGCGCCTTGCTTGGCCCAGGTCGGCGGGCGTTTTTTGCGGTGGCGATTTTCGCCCTGCTGTTGTACCCGGCCATGCGAATTGCGGCCGTCGTCCTCGGCGATCCGCACTGGGACGAGGGCATTCGCAAGGTCGTTTACCTGCGCCTCGATACCATGATGTACGGCGTGGCGCTGGCCGGCGTCAAACACTACCTGCCGCACGTATGGCAACGACTGGGCGGCAATCTGGCGATCGTCGGCGCAGCGCTTTTGCTTGGCTGGTTGGCGGCCTACGCGTTGATCGATATCGAAAAGGCAGAGTGGTTAGCGGTGCTGACGTTTTCGGTGGTGCCCGCCGGTTGCGCGGCGTTTTTGCCCTACCTGGATCGTTGGCAGCGCGCCTCGGTGCCATTCTGGGATCGCTGGATCACCAACCTCAGCCTTTGGTCCTACTCGATGTATCTGCTGCACTTTTTGCTGATGATGGTGGTGCTCAAGTTCGGCTTCGAGTTCGCGAGCCAGTCCTTGCTCAACGCATTCGGCATCGTCTTGGTCTGGGCCTTCGTTGTCGGCTATCTGGGCGGCAAAGTCTATCGCTACTTCGAATTGCCGTGCACCAATTTGCGCGATCGCTTCACCAGCTCCTGATCGCGTCTGCGATCAGGAGCCTGGCAATGGGCTTGCTTCAAACCGGATAGGTGTAGCTCGCGCCCGGACCGAGCGGTAGGCCCAGGCCCCAATACGCGAGCAAGTACAGCGTCCAGAGCACCAGGAAGCTGATCGAGTAGGGCAGCATCAGCGCAACCACGGTGCCGATACCGGTGCCCTTGACGTATTTCTGGCAGAACACGACAACCAGAGGGAAGTAGGGCATCAGCGGGGTGATGATGTTGCTGGAGGAGTCGCCGACGCGGTAGGCGGCTTGGGTCAAATCCGGCGAGATGCCGAGCTGCATCAGCATCGGCACAAAGATCGGCGCGAGCAAAGTCCACTTGGCCGACGCCGATCCGATGAGCAGGTTCACGGTGGTGGTCAGGAAGATGATGCCGATCAAGGTTACTGCGCTCGGCAGTTGTGCGGACTTCAACAGCTCGGCGCCTTCCACTGCAATCAGCACACCCAGGTTCGATTGCGAGAAAGCCGCGATAAACAGCGCGCAGCAGAACACCAGCACCAGGTAGTAGCCCATCGTGCTCATCGCTTTCGACATGCCGGCGACGATGTCGCGATGCGATTTCACCGTGCCGACCATGGTGCCGTAAATCACGCCGGGAATGAGAAAGAGCAGAAAGATCAGCGGCACAATCGACTTCATCAGCGGCGCATTGGTCGACGTCAAGCTGCCGACGGTTTCTGTACCAGCGATCGGCGCGCGCCAGGCCGAGTCGGCGGGCATAGCGGTGAGGAACAGCACACCCAGCGCCAATGCCATCGAGCCAAGCGCCGCCCACATCGCTTTACGCTCCTCGGGCTTGAGCGGATCGAACTTGTCGATGCTGCTGGTATCGCCATCAATGGCCGTGGCTTTCAGGCGAGGCTCGATGACACGGTCGGTCAGGAACCACACGATCAGGATGACGAGCAGCGAGGAGCTGAAGGTGAAGTAAAGGTTATTGATCGGCGACACCTGGTGTGCAGGGTCGATGATTTGCGCGGCCGCCAACGTGATGTTCGACAGCATCGGATCGAGGCTGGTCGGCAAGAAAAACGTCGCGCTGTAGGCACCGGACACGGCAGCAAAGGCAGCGGCGATGCCGGCGAGCGGGTGCCGGCCAGCTGCGTAAAAAATCACGCCCGCCAGTGGCGTTACCAACACATAGCCGGCGTCCACGGCGTAGTGCGACAGGATGGCGACGAAGGCCACCATCGGCGTGAGCAGCGACTTGATGGTCACCTGCATCAGCGCACGCAATACGGCATTGATGAAGCCCACGTGCTCGGCGATGCCCAAGCCGAGCATCGACACCAGCACCACGCCGAGCGGCGGGAAGGTCACGAACACATTGACCATGTTCGACAAGAACGCAGTCAGCGACGCGCCGGACAGCAAATTGACGACTTCCAGTGGCGCTTTGCTGCGCGGATCGATCACCTCGAAGGTCATGCTCGACAGCAACCAGCTGGCGACGAATACCACTGCCATCAGCGATATGAAGAGCAGCGCCGGATCGGGCAGCTTGTTGCCGACGCGCTCAACGGTATTGAGCGCACGCGTGAGAGCGGTGTTGGACACAGAGTTAGTCATTAGCAAGCGCTATGCTGATGGTGATGAACGAGCATAGTCAGGATTTCGTCAAAAACTCGACACGGGAATCTCAATGGATGCCTTGCAACAAAAGAAATTGTCCGCTCAGGCGGCGATGAAATACGTCGAAGACGGAAGCGTTGTCGGTGTCGGCACCGGCTCGACGGTGAACGAGTTCATTCCGCTCCTGGGCCAACGCAAGCACGATATCGACGGCGCGGTGGCAAGCTCTGTGGCCAGCGCGGCGCTGCTCAAACAGCATGGCATACGCGTACTCGAACTCAATAACACCGGCGATTTGCCGCTCTACGTCGATGGCGCCGACGAGTGCGATCCGCATTTCCGGCTGATCAAGGGCGGCGGCGCGGCGCTCACGCGCGAAAAGATCATTGCCGCAGCGTCGAAGAAATTCGTGTGCCTCATCGATCACAGCAAGCGCGTCGATCTGCTCGGCAGCTTCCCGCTGCCGATCGAGGTCATCCCGATGGCTCGAAGTTTTGTGGCGCGACAGATCGCTGCGCGCGGCGGTCACCCGGTATGGCGGCAAGGCGTCGTCACCGACAATGGCAACGCCATCATCGACGTACATGGCTTGCGCATCGTGCACCCCGAAGAAATGGAGCGCGACCTGAACCAGATCCCGGGCATTGTCACCGTGGGCCTGTTCGCGCTGCGGCGGGCGGATGTGGTGATCGCTGCGGGCGAGGTGTTGACGCGCGTTTGAGGGCAGTTTCAATCAAGGGCTGGAACGAGTCCGACACCCGATGCCTGTGCCGCTGCGATCAGATCGGCGTCTCTAGTCGCCAGCGGGACCTGCCGTCGCAAGGCCAAATCCAAGTACATCGCATCATAGGTGGTCAAACCGAAGCGCAAAGCGAGCGCGAGGAGCGCAGCTGGGGCCGGAGGTTCCGAATCAATGGCAATAGGCAGACGCGCAAGTGCCGCGATGGCAACTTGAGCCTCGGAGGCAACCAGTTTGCCGCGAAGACAAGCGCTACGAAGCAAGTTGCTGTATTCCAGCGGCAACAACATCGGGGCTGCGGCCCTCTCCGTGATCAGACGGTTCGCAATCGCGTCGGTGTAGGCGTCAGACTGGCTGGCAAGAATCCAGCCACTGACGACCGAACAGTCGATGACAAAGGTCATGCGATCAGACCTTCGCGGGCAATTGCTTTGATGTCGCCAGTCAGGTCGGTTTTGCTCCGAATCGAGGCCAGCACGGCAAGTGCTTGCTCAACGCCTTCTGATTGCGTTGCTTTATCGCCGGGCAATGGAGGCAGAATTCGTGCTACTGGCCTGCCGCGACGCGTGATCTCAATTTCAGTGCCAGGCGCCAGTTGGTCGATCAGTTCAGATAGGCGGTTCTTTGCGACATACAACGCGACAGAAGTCATGGCCAGCTTTATGTGTCAATCTAGCTAGCTAGGATAGTAAGACGCGGGTCGTTATTCAGCAATGTCTGCGTAGGTGCTCAGAATGCGCTTGGCGCTATCCAAGTGCCACTGAGAATTGCGTACTCGGACGATTCGAGAGCACAGGCGCTTGTCCAAAGCCGCGCCGATGGATTTCTCAAATCGCGCCGCGGCGCTTGAGTTCTGTGTAACGATTGACCAGCGCCAGCGGCAGCGCTGCGGGTTCGACATCGATGCACGGAATGCGCGCCGCTTCCAGGCGCGCGAAGCTCTTTTGGCGCTCCAGCAGATATTGGGCGGTCGCGGCGTGGGTGAGCGCGCCGTCAAGATCGTCGACGGGTGCGCGCAGCGCCGCTTCGAGAATGTTCTCGCGCAACGATGCGACCACCACCAGATGGCGTTGACGTAACAGGGATATTGCCGGCTTGAGCGTGTCGTCGTCTTCATCGCGCAAGTTGGTGATGACCACCACCAGGCTGCGCTTGCGATTGAGGCCCATCAGGCGGACTGCTGCGGCGTAATAGTCGGGCACCGACAGGCTCGCCTGCAGATCGTAGGTGCCGGCCATCAGCGTGGTCACGGTGCCTTGCGATTTGCGCGGCGGCAGGTAGCGATCGATGCCGCCGAAAGTGAGCAGGCCGACAGCGTCGCCCTGACGAAGCGCAACATAGGCCAGCATCAGCGCCGAATTAAGCGCGTGGTCGAGATGGGATAGCGCCCCATCGCGTGCGTGCATACGGCGGCCGCAATCGAGCATCAGCAGAATCTGCTGGTCGCGCTCGTCGCGGTACTCGCGCGAGATCAGCTTGCGCACGCGGCTGGTCGCTTTCCAATCGATCTGCCGCGGCGCGTCGCCTTCGCGGTACTCGCGCAACTGATGAAAATCCAGACCCTCGCCGCGGCGCCGCCGCTGCAACACGCCTGCTTGCGACAGGCGATTGTCCGCAGCCAGAAGCGTGTAGCCGACCAGCGCCGCAAAATTCGGATAAACGCGCACCGTTTGCTCGGCGCCAGCCCGGATTCGCCGTGCGAGCAGGCCGATGGGGCTCGAAAGCCAGAGTTCCACCGACATGAATTGCATCTCGCCGCGTTGCAGCGGCCTTAAGCGGTACTTCAACTGCACCGTTTGCCCGCGCGCCAGATACAGCGACTGCGGCAATCCGTGGATCTCGCAATGCGCCGGATAATGATCGATGACCCGAACGTGCAGTCCTGCGTCATGGTTTTCCAACGTCAGCAGCACATCGTTGTCGACACCGACCGCCAACGCATGACTGACTCGGCGCTTGACGTTCGGGACTCGTGCCAGCAGCAGCTGCGCGGCATCGATCAGCGCCGCCAGCAACACCAGGGCGCCGGCTGCCCACCACGCGAGTCCAAGCGCCGGGAAAAACGAGGCGACAATCGCAAACACCAGCCACGCCGCCGCGACCCACACCAGACGCGGCGTCGGGATCAAAGCGAAGCGTGTACGCGGCGCACTCACAAACGCGGCGCCTCGATTTTCTCGAGCAGCTCGCTGATCAGCATGTCGGCGGTGCGGCCTTCGATGATCAGATCGGCGACCGGACTGATGCGATGGCGCAAGGCGCTCGGCGCGAGTCGCTTGATGTCGTCGGGCGTAACGAAGTCGCGTCCTGCCAGCAGTGCCAGCGAGCGCGCACAGCGCACCATCGCGATCGCGCCGCGCGTTGAGGCGCCGCTGCCGATCCCGGCGAAATCGCGGCTCTGGCGCACGATGCGCAGTACGTAGCTTTCGACTGCCGCGTCGACGCGCACGCTCGCTGCCATCGCCTGCAGTTTGCTCAGGGTCTCCGGCGTCAGGATTTGCGCGACGCGATCGATGTTGAGGCGCTCGGCGCTGCGCTTCTCGGTGGCGAAGCGCAGCACCGCCAGCTCCTCGTTCTCGGGCGGATAGTCGATCACCACTTTCAACAAGAAGCGATCGAGCTGCGCCTCCGGCAGCGCGTAGGTGCCTTCTTGCTCGATGGGGTTTTGCGTGGCGAGCACCATGAACGGCGGATCGAGTTTGTGCGCGGTGCCGTCAAGCGTGACCTGGCCTTCCTGCATCACCTCCAACAGTGCCGCCTGCGTCTTCGCTGGCGCGCGATTGACCTCATCGGCGAGCACAAAGTTCGCGAACACTGGCCCCTTGCGCGTTGTGAACTGGCCGTTGCTCGGATCGTACAGCGTATGGCCGGTCACATCGGCCGGCATGATGTCGGGCGTAAACTGCACGCGCGAGTAGCGGCCGCCAGAAGCGCGGGCCAGCGCCTGCACGAGCAGCGTTTTGCCCAAACCAGGCACGCCTTCGATAAGCACATGGCCGCCGCCGAGCAATGCGGACAGCACTTCTTCGACGACGCGATCCTGGCCCAGGAAGGCCTGCGCAACGCTACTCTTGAGGCGCTGCAAGATGTCGCTGGCGCGCGCCAATGCTTCGGCAGGTAACAGGCTTTCGCTCATGGCTTACTCCGTATAAAGCGTTTCGTGGCCGACACGCGCACCTTTGCTGTGAATCACGCGCGCCAGTTTGATCAGGGCAATGAAGGTATTGGCGTCTGCTGCCAGTTCAGGTTGAAGCAATAGCGCCACCTGACTCGACGAGAAACCGTATTGGCGAACCAGAATGCGGGCCTTCTCGGCCGGATCGCGCGCCGCGAAGTTCGGAAACTGACGCTCGACCTGGCGCTGCGCAGCGCGCTGCGCAGCATCCACCAAATGGGTGCGCGCCCCGCCGTGCCACAATAAGCGGCCCGCTGCGCGCAAATGATCCAGCAAGCGCCTGCGCACGGGTTCGGGATCGCGGCGCACAGGACCGAATCGCGGCGCAACGGCGAGCAGCCAGATCATTACCAGAACGCCCAAAGCGATCAGCGCGCGCCAGGCGTTGTTCTTCAGCCACAGGAACAGACCGGGCTCGCGTGGCACCAGGAACATGACCTCGCTGGGCGTGCCGGCGTGGTTAACGAAGCGCCAGAACACCTCGGCATTGTCGTTGCGGCCGATGGAGAAGTTGGTCATGAAACTGATGTCGTTGATTGCCGTAACGTGGCCTTCGCCGAGCGCGAAGCTGAAAACGCGCACATCGCCCTCGCTGCCGAGCCAGAAGTCCGCTTCTTGCGAGCCGCCGAGCGATTCGCCGCCGTAGATCGAAAATTTGAAGGATTCGCCGCCCTCCCACGTTGCGGTCAGCAACATGGGCGAGGACAAGGGATGGTTCTGCATGCGCTCGGTCCAGTCCATCCAGCCGTCGAAGGGCAGACTGTCGAAATCCGTTTCATCCCAGCTCTCGGCGCTATCGTCTTCGCTCTCGCTCTCGCTCTCGGCGTCGTAGTCGCTTTCCGAGTGCTCGTCGTCGTCTTCGTCGCCACGATCGATCGGCGCGCGAGTGATTCCCAAGGCATCGAACAAGGGATCGGGATTGTCGATCCATTCGGATTCAACGATCACATGCGCGCCGGCCTCGATCTCGGCGATCAAGCGTTCAGCGGTTCGCGGCGAAACCGCGCCACGCAGCGCGGGAATCACAGCAACATCGCCAGGGCGAAGTGCCGGGCGCTGCTGCAATCCCTGGATCGTTTGCGCCGCAACGTTCTGGCTTTGCAGGATGCGTTCAGCCACTTTGAAGCGGTCGGTGTAAGCGATCGGCAGCGGGCGTACCGGCTTGGTTTCGGTGACTTGCTCAAAAGCGCTGACAAAGCCGACGGCGCCGAGCACAAGGACCGACACCAGCGCCACGATGCCCCAAATGACGCGCCTCATACGCTCGCCTCGGCGGACACCAGCTGCACATAGTCGCTGCACAGCGCATCGATGCGTTCGATCTCAGGCAGTCGTGCGGCGTAGGCCGTCTCTGACCAAGTGTTGATCAGGGCGCGCAGGTAGTTCAGCGGCTTAGCGCCCAGGATCGATTGCGCCAGTCGCAACACATCGCCTTCCGTGGCACCTCGGCCGATACGCATGCCGCGGGTATGCACCAAGTTCGATAGCGCGCCGCGATACAACAGCGACAGCGCCTCGCGACGCTGTCCGGCCGCCAGCAAAGCGCGCGCGGCTGCTGGCACATCCTCAGGCAAGCTTTCCGGGTTGATCGCCAGGCCAAACAACATTGCCGGTGGCGCGCTGGCGACGGGCGACGGCGCGGCGCCCAACCAAAAGCGAAGCAAGGCATAGATGAGCGCCACCACGATAGCGGCAATGGCCAGGTAAGCGATCACCCGCAGCAGCTCGGCAATCGCGCCAAAAATGGCCGGCGCGTCCTCCACCGGCTCGCGGTCGTCCTCGTCGTCCGCGTCAATGCGTTTCCAACGCTTTACCTCACGCTCGCTGCCGAAGGCGGGCTCCGACAAGATCTTGTGCGCTTCGCGCCGGATTTCCGTATCGACGGCTTCGTAGATCTGGTCCGCGCAATCCTCGCCCTCGGCGCATTCCGGCGCCGTTTCGGGAGCCTCTGCCTCTCCGGCGTGTATCTCATCGTCGGTCCGAAAACGCGTATCGCCCGGTGCCGATTCAGATCCATCTGCCTGGGTCGTCGGTTCGGCGTCCCGCGGCTCATCCGCAAGGGCCTGCTGTGGAGTCGCAGCGCAGATGGCAATTGTGAGCGCGAAAAACATCGCCAACGCAGTGCTATGGCGAGTCGCCAGGCGCTTGAGCGCCAGTTCGATGTCCCACGCCTCGAGCATCACGCGGCGATTGAGGTAGAGCGCGAAGCCGCCAGCGACATAAAAAGGTTCGATCAAACTGATCGCGATGAAGTAATAGAGGGTCTCGGTCAGGCCCCACCAATCGCCCACGGTTTCCCACCACGGCAGTGCATCATCGACGACTTCGCTCGTCCATTGCACATCGGATTCGAAGAGCATGGAAAGACCTTGCAATCCGTACATCACGACCCACTCGAAGTGGATGCAGACGATCGTCAAGCCAGCGGCGAATGCGCCAGCGCGAAGTCCGAGCAGCCTGCGTCTCGCGCGAGCCGACGCGCCACGTTGCCCCTCCAGTTGTGTGACCGGCAAGTTGAACGAGCGCGAGATGTCGATGAAGCGCGTGAACAGCGAAAGGATCAATCCGCTGCCGAGGATTTGCCGCGATGCGCCAAGCGTATCTCGTAAGCTTGGAGTGGCGCCGAACACGGCGCGCGAGAGCACGTGCAACAGGTAACGGTCGTATAGCGGCTTCAGCCACCACACGAGCAGCGCCGCGATCATCGGCTGCTCGTAGAACGCCAGCGTCAGCACGCCCGCCACCGGCAAAAAAACGGTGAACCAAACGGCCCACAGCGGCCGCGCCCAGCGCATCGCCATGCGAAAGCCCAGGTCGACCGCTTCCCAGCCTTGCCGGGGCCGCAACGCAAGCGCGATCTTCTCAAGCTCCACGCGCGCGCCCCGCAAACCCGAAATAGGCGAGCAGGATGACCCACATCGCGATGCCCACGCCGTACTTGATCTGGCGCGGATCGATGATCAATGGCGAGAAGAATCCTTCCACAATCGCCGCAGCAAAAAACATCAGCGCCGCGCCGCCGATCAGACGGAATGCGATGCGGCCTTCCTCCACGAGCGCCAGCTTGCGCGAGCGCAGGCCCGGCGAGATCAAAGCGCCTGCAAGCTTGAAACCAGCTGCACCAGAAATTGCGATAGCGAGTAATTCGAGCGCGCTATGACTGGCGACGAACGACCAGATCTGCGGGCCCAGGCCGACCTGATGCAAGTGACCCAGAATCGCGCCGATGTAGATTCCATTGAAGAGCAAGAAGAACAGCGTGCCGATGCCGTACAGAATGCCGCCGGCGAAGGTCTGAAAGCCGATGCGCGTGTTGTTCCAGACGTAGTAGGCAAACATCTCGGTGTTGGTCGACGCTGGTCGCTGACCGAGGCGCTCGTTGTCCGGGCTGTACATCTCCTGCATTTCCGCGAGGTCCTGCGGGCCGATGACGACGCTGGCGAAATCCGGCCACACCTGGATCGCGGCGAACAACGTCAGCAGCGGCCCGAAGAACAAGATGCTGGCGAGCGCAACCACGCGCCATTGCGTGCGCACCTCGCGGGCGAAGCCGCCCATCAGAAACGCCCGGAACCCATCGCGACCTGGCGCTGGCGCGGCGTACAGCACATGATGGCCACGCAGCACCAGTTGGTGCAGCCGGTCGACCAGCAGCGGGCTGTAGCGGCGCTCGCGCGCCAGGGCTAACTGATGGCAGACGTTGCGGTAAAGCCACGGAATAACTGATGCCGGCGGGCGGTCCTTGATCTGCTTGTTGCCGCCATGCGCCTCGATCCAGTTTTCGAGCGTCGTCCATTGATCGCCAAAACGGCGCTCGAACTCAATCTGACGCATGGCCCACCAGATAATTCGCGTATTGGGTCAGTTGCTGTGTTGGCGGGTCGTGGTCGCGCAACAATGGCGTTGCGATCAGCGCCAGCTCAGTGGCGCGGGCTGGTCCAAGCGCCGCGGCACGCTCGGCAAAATCGAGCACCGTGCGCGCTTCATCGGGCTTCAACGAAATCGGCGGGCGTTTGGGTTCGAGTGGCGGAATGTGCCGAGCCACGGTGGCCGGATCGGCATACACGACAAGCGTTCCGGCGACGAAATCGCCCAGGCGCTTGAACTGCCGATTGCTGAGCATGGCCACCAGCCCGCCGAAGTAGAACAGCGGCAAGAAATCCGCGAAACGCAGCAGGTTGCGCGTCAATGCCGGTCCCAAAGTGCACGGCGCGCCATCGTCGCGCACGACCATCAGACCCAACGCGCGCTTGCCCGGCGTGGCGCCGCGCGTGCGCGATTCGAACACGGCCGGTACCAGCCATTCGAGCGCAAACCATGTCAGCAAAAAGACCGCCGTGCCAACCTCGCCCATGACCGATGTGGCGAAAGCCAAAACCAGCAAAGCCGCCAACCGCCAGCCAAAATCGATCAGCCACGCCAATGCTCGCGGCACTGGCCCGGCCACGCGCAAGTTCAACTCCACACCTTCTGGCGTAGCGACGCGGTGTGCGGTGTCGAGAGGGCTGAGCACGAGGTTGGCGGTCAAGGGTCTGTGGTACGAGTGGGGCAATAGTCAATGGGCAATAGTGAATCGAAGATCACAGTGGCGAGAGGGTTTCTTCGTGGTTTAACCGACTTTAGTCACTCGATGAACCTGTCTTTTCACCCTATGCCATTGACGATTGACCCATGCCCTTGGGCCATTGACCAACCAACCATCAGTTCAACCGCACATTTGCCGGCGGCTCCATCTGCACCGGCTGCGGCGGCAGATCAAGCGGGATGCGGATGTTGGCCAGGCCGAGCATATCCAGCAAGCTCTGCGCACGCGAGGCGAGCGCCGGAAACAACTGGCGCGCGAACACCGTGTGGTTGGCGGTGAACTCCTCCAGCGGGATCTGCCCGAGCGCCACCTGGCGATAAAACGCGTAAGCCTTCAATTCAATCTCGAAGAGCTTGGAACTCACTTTCGCCTTCGCCGCCGTGCCGGTGCAGAGCAGCCGAATGCGCAGCGCGAACTGATACTGCGCGTTGCCTTCAACGCCGCTCGGCGTGAGCTGCAATTCGACATGCGCATGGCTTTCGAGTTCGCGCAGGCGCAAATCGTCCGGCACTTCGGCGCGAACCCCGAGCATCAGCAGCGATTCCAGTTGCAGCGAATGGTACAGATCAAGTGGCGACATCAGAACGCGCTAAATCGACGATGCGCCAAAGATACAGGCTTGCGAGGGTTCGGTACGGCGCCCAGCGCTGGCCGTGTTCGGCCAAGGCGCGGGCATCGGGCATCTCGACTGTGCCAAGTACATGCTGGGCTCCGGCGCGGATGCCGAAGTCGGTCAGCGGCAAGATGTCGGGGCGGGCGAGCCGAAACATCAGCATCATCTGCACCGTCCAGGGACCGATACCGCGCACCGTTGTGATTGCGGCGATGGCGTCGTCGTTGCTCATCTGCTGTAGTGCCGGCAGCGAGGGCAGTAGTCGCGCTTTGTGCGCCAGATCTTTGAGCGCTCGGCACTTGGCGCCAGAAACGCCGCAGGCGCGCAGGTCGGCCTCGGCGATCGTAGCGAGGCGCGATGCGGTCATTGTTTTCGATCCGAGCGCTGTTTCGACGCGCGCAACGATAGTCGCTGCGGCCTTGCCGTGAAGCTGCTGATGCAAAATCGAGCGCGCCAGCGCGTCGATCAGCGAGAACCGTTTCGGCGCAGGCAAATCGAGATCGCCGACGAGCGCCATCCAAGCGGCAAGCTTGGGATCGGCGGCACGCAGATACTCGCGTGCCGCCGTGGAATCGATTCTCACCGTTCGATCAGTTCCACGCCTTCCATGCCAGCGCTCAAGGTGTGCGCATCGCCGCCCTGTGCGAGCTTGATGCGCAAACGCACTTCGTTCGACGAGTCGGCGTGGCGCAAGGCGTCTTCATAGGAAATCTCGCCGGCTTGATACAGCTCGAACAGCGATTGATCGAAGGTGCGCATGCCAAGGTTCGTGGATTCCTTCATCACGTCCTTGATCTTGTGCACTTCGCCCTGGCGGATATAGTCCTGCACCAGCGGCGTGCCGAGCAGCACTTCCATCGCCACGCGTCGGCCTTTGCCGTCGGGCGTCGGGATCAGCTGCTGCGCAACGATGCCCTTCAAATTCAACGATAGATCCATCAGCAGCTGCGGCCGGCGGTCTTCTGGGAAGAAGTGCAGGATGCGATCGATCGCCTGATTGGCGTTGTTCGCATGCAAAGTGCACAAACACAGATGGCCGGTTTCGGCAAACGTGATCGCGTGCTCCATCGTTTCGCGCACGCGCACCTCGCCGATCAGGATCACATCGGGCGCTTGACGCAACGTGTTCTTGAGCGCGATCTCGAAAGCGTCGGTATCGATGCCAACTTCACGCTGCGTGATGATGCAGCCCTCGTGCTTGTGCACAAATTCGATCGGGTCTTCGATGGTGATGATGTGGCCGGTCGAGTTTTGATTGCGATAGCCAAGCATCGCCGCCAACGATGTCGACTTACCCGTGCCCGTCGCGCCAACGAAAATGATCAACCCGCGCTTGGTCATGGCGAGCGTCTTCAAAATCGGCGGCAGGTTCAGCTCATCGATCGTGGGGATCTTGGTCTCGATGCGGCGCAGCACCATGCCGACCTGATTGCGCTGGTAAAAGCAGCTGACGCGAAACCGTCCGACGCCTTGCAAGCTGATCGCGAACTGGCACTCGTGCGTTTTTTCGAATTCCTCGCGCTGCGAAGGTGTCATCACGCTCAACACCAGATCGCGGCTTTGCTGCGGCGTCAAGGTGTTCTGCGTGATCGGCGCAATGCGGCCGTGCACCTTCATGGACGGCGGCACGCCCGCCGTGATGAACAAATCCGACGCTTTGCGGTGCACCATCAGCTTCAAAAAGGAATTGAAGTCGATGCTCATGCGGCGCTCCTGTCGATCCCCTGGCTTTGAGCCAATGCTACTCCGCGCGCCGCGCGCTGTGTGCGGCGAGTTTCACGACTATTCGAAGCCATGGTTGAAGATCCACGGCCATCGATCCAGTACGTCACGAAAAAAGCGTGCTCGCAGCGGCTGGATCGGGCCCGGCGCCATTAGCCTGTCCGGCCAAGCTTTCTGCGCAGCGCCTGGCGCGAATCAATTCGTGCGCGCGATCGCCTCGATCAGCGATGTCCAGCGATGCAGTGCCTCAGCGCGGGTACCTTGCGACGCCAACATACGCTGTGCGCCTTCGGCATAACGCTGGCGCAGTGCCGGGTCGCGCAAGCGCAGGATGGCATCCAGCAGGGCCGAACTGTCGCCCTGAGCCACGGACAATCCCGCTTCGGACGCGGCAATAAGTGCAGCCACCTCGCCGCGTGCAGCGCCGCAAAACAGAATCGGGCGCTTGGCAGCCGCGATGCCGTACAACTTGCTCGGCAAGACCAGCCCATCGAAGCAAGCTTGCAGGCTGACGAAGTGAACGTCGCTGGCCGCCAATATGCGGGCCAGTCCGGACGCTGGAACTGGCGCCGCAAACTCAAAGCGCGCCTCGACGCCATGATGAACCACGGCAGCTTTCAGCTCTGCAAGGCGCGGCCCTTCGCCAGTGATGAAAAACCGCACTCGGTGCTCGGGCAGCAATCGCGCTGCCGCCGCTACCAGCGTCCCGAATTCGTGCACGCGACCCAAATTACCGGAATAGCCGATCACCAGTTCCTGGTCGTCGTGCCGTGAACCAGGCGGGATGCTCGCCACGGAGTCGGGATGCGTGTGTGTCGGCCAGTTGGCAATGGTGACCAACCGCCCGCGCGAGCGCGTCAACCGCTGCGCCATGCCCTCGGAGATCACTACCGTCGCCGCGGCACCTCGAAGCGCACGATTGCGCCACCATTTGAGCGGCGCGAGCGGCCAGCGCAGCCATGGCTGGTAGGCGGCGAGCACTTCCGGATATACATCCTGGCTCCAGTGAATCGCTTTGGCGCCACGCTGCTGCGCCAGCGCAATCACGTGCCCGAAGAACAACGGCGGATCGCTGCTGACGACAATCACGTCGCCCGCGGCCACGCGCGCGCGCAAATGCCCAAGTACTGCGTGCGCGAAGCGCGGCCAGGCGCTCAACTTGTCGAGCAAACGTCTGGGTGTGTTCGGCACGCGCTCGATGACTTCAACATACGGCGCCTCGTTGCCTGGCGATGCGGCCGAGCGACACAGCGCGGTGACCGCGAAGCCGCGGTCGATCAGCGCCTGCGCCAGTTGCGCCATCAATACGCCGGTGGGCGCGACGTTCGGCGGCAGCCATTGATTGATCAGCCAGACGCGTTTCAATCTGGATTCCTCAGTTGGGCAGGTAGCGTGTGTGGTTATGAGGGTGCAAGGCAAGGCGCAATGAGGAGGAACAGCCAGCTTTTCTGACGACGCGCATTGCAGCCATGCGCCCTCAGAACCGTGCAATCTGCCCCGCAGCGGACTCCGCGGTGTCTTGCGTCAATCACCGAAAAGCTACAAAAAATCAGCGCGTGCCTCAAAAAGCGGCCAACTAAGGTTTCCAGGTTCATCGACCGCGCATGAACAGTCGATCCAGCGCGGCTTTGTCGAGCTGCACCCAGGTGGGTCTGCCGTGATTGCATTGACCGCTGCGCTCGGTCGCTTCCATGTCGCGCAGCAGCGAATTCATCTCTGGCACGGTGAGTTTGCGATTCGCTCGCACCGAGGCGTGACAGGCCAGCGTGCTCAGCAACTCGTTTTGGCGCTCTTCGATGCGTTGACTGCTGCCATGTGTCATCAGGTCGCTGAGCACGTCGCGCAGTAGCGCTTCGATGTCGAGATCGGCCAGCGCGCTCGGAACGCGGGTCACCGTAATCGCTTCCGGGCCGCTTTGGCGAACGTCGAATCCGAGCTGCTCGAAGTAGGCCCGCGCGCTGTCGGCGCGGTCCGCTTCGCGCGCGGACACGGCAATCGTCAGCGGCACCAGCAACGACTGACTGTGCTGCTGACGGGTCGCCTTGAGGCGCTCATAGGTGATGCGCTCGTGCGCCGCGTGCATATCGACAAGCACTAAACCGGCGGCGTTTTCGGCGAGCACGAAAATGCCATGCAGTTGCGCCAGCGCGAAGCCAAGCGGCGGCATATCCGGCGGGCGTTGGCTGGCCACATAAGCAGGCGCCGGCTCCGCGACTGCCGCGGGCATTAGAGGCGCACTGTACAGGGAACGTAGCGCGCTGCTTTGTGCCGCAACAGCGGCCGGCGTGGGTGTGAGCGGCAAGTGGAAACTGCTCGGCACAGGAGCGCGTGGCTCAGTCGGAACGGGCGAGGGCGAGACCGCGCCAGCTCGCGCCTCGCCTAAGGCCTGGTGCAGCGAGCGATAAATCATGTCGTGCACCGTGCGCCCGTCGCGAAAACGCACTTCGTGCTTCGCAGGATGCACATTGACGTCGACGCGCGTGGGGTCGATATCCAGATAGAGCACAAAACTCGGGTGGCGGCCGTGGTACAGCACATCGCTGTAGGCTTGACGCACCGCGTGTGCGACCAGCCGATCTTTCACCAGCCGGCCGTTGACGAAGAAATACTGTTGATCGGCCTGTGCGCGCGCGTCGGTGGGCAGGCCCACCCAGCCGTGCAGACTTGCATCGGTCGAGCGCGCATCGACGGCAATCGCACGTTCGGCGAGCTCCGGGCCGACCACGCTGCGCAAGCGCAAGCGCAGCGCTTTCTCATCGTTCGCAGCAGCCGCGCTTAGCACCGTACGGCCATTGTGATTGAGTTCGAAGCGTACGCCCGGTCGCGCCAACGCCAGCGCATTGATCCAGTCCTGGATGTGGCCAAACTCGGTCTTCTCCGCGCGCAGGAATTTGCGCCGCGCCGGTACGTTGTAGAACAAATCCCACGCCTCGACGCGCGTGCCGGGGCGCATCGCTTCAGGCTTGAGTTCGCTTAACTGACCTGCTGATGCGTCGACGCGAAAGCCGTGTTCGACCTCGGCCCGGCGAGAGGCAAGGCTCAGCCGCGACACGGAAGCGATGCTGGGCAAGGCTTCGCCGCGAAATCCCAGGCTCGCTACCTGCTCAAGATCATCGAGCGATGCGATTTTGCTGGTCGCGTGACGTTGCAGCGCCAGGGCGATCTCTCCGGGCGCAATGCCACCGCCATCGTCGCTGACGCGGACCAATTTCGAGCCGCCCGCTTCGATGTCGACAGTGACGGCTTTCGCGCCCGCATCAAGGGCATTCTCGACTAACTCTTTGACCACCGACGCCGGACGCTCGATGACCTCGCCAGCGGCGATCTGGTTGATCAGGTGGTCGGAGAGGACGCGAATAGGCACGGTTTTTTGGTTCTAGGTTATTGGTTCTTGGAGAATGGCGTTGATTTTGAACGAAATCACGTCACGCCGCGAAGCTCCAGCCATTGAACCAGCAACTAAGAACTGAGAACCAAAAACCCGTCTCAGCTGGACCAACCCGCGAGCACCACAATCGCCAGCAGCGTCAGCCACACGATCAGCAAGCGCCACAACAAGCGCCGTGCCTCTTCAACGGCTGTATCGGCAATGACACTGCCATCGCTGGCGATGAAGTCTTGATCGTCGATATCGACGCAGGCCCGAGCGGTGGCGCTCAAGAAACCAAGGTCCAGATGCAGGAACCCTTGGCCGTGCGCATCGTGATGGGCGCGCCAGGCTTTCGCCACGGCGTCGAAATCCGAGGCCAATGCCAACGCCAGCGTCATCAACTGCGCCGGTATCCAAGCAAGGGCGGCGTGGGCGCGGTCGGCGACCTCGGCCTGATTGGGAGGCAGAGCCAGGCGCAAATCTGGTGACTGTGCAAGCAGTTGCACCAGCCGGTAACCCAAGGCGCCGACCGGACCGAACACGATGAACCAGAAGATCGGCGCGAACCAACGCGTCAGGCCGGCGACGAACACGGCATCGACCAACTGGCCGCTGCTGGCATCGTTTGAGCCAGCAGGTTCATTGCCCGTGAGTGCGCCCAGCGCCGCAGCGCGATCGCCCGGAGAACCTGCCTTGGCGGCGGCGTCTGCGTCGACATCGAGATCGCGCGGGCCCCAAGCGCAATACAAAACAGCTACGCTGAAAACAAAATCGAGCAACCCGTGCAGCGGCGCGTTGAGTACCGTATCGATCAGCGCCAACGTCAGCAACAGAGGGAGCAGCAGAATGAGCAGACCCAGGTCCGATTGCCACAGGCCGTTGGCGGCCAAGCGCTCATTGAGCCAGGACGCATAACTGCGCAACCAGAGAAAATCGCGCAGTCGCGCCAAATCAGGCGCCAGCCATCCAATTGCGACAACAATCAACAGCGCGAGCAGGGCAAGAGTCATGAGATTCGCTACGATGAGCCTGCACGGAGTATTTCACAGCTGGCCGGAGGCGATTCTTGCTGAAGCACGCAATGGCGCGACGTGTTAAGGCGTCTCAATCAGGAAATACTGATATCTAGGGCGGCGAGGCTCAGAATTGGGATCACGGTGCAGATGCCAGCGTAGTCCGCCGGCACGGGCAGCGTCGCCAAAACGTTGGAACAGACAAAAGAGGCGTTCGGCCTCCGTCTCGTTTCTCCCGCCGAGCACGGCCCGAAGTCGCTGCGCGAGCTGCGCACGGAGGCGATTGGCTTCGCCCCCGTACGCTTGGCGTCAATCTCCGAAGAAATCGACCCAAATCCCTCGATCAGCCCGGCTTGGCGTCCCGCAACTCGCGCCGGAGAATCTTGCCGACGTTGGTTTTCGGCAACTCGGTGCGGAACTCGATGATCTTCGGCTGTTTGTAACCGGTGAGCTGATCGCGACAGTGCGCTTTGACATCGTCGACGGTCAGCGCCTGATCGCGCTTGACGATGACCAGCTTCACCGCCTCGCCGCTCTTGTCGTCGGGCACGCCCACTGCCGCAACTTCGAGTACGCCGGGCATCATCGCCACGACATCTTCGATCTCGTTTGGATAGACATTGAACCCGGACACCAGAATCATGTCTTTCTTGCGATCGACGATGTAGAAATAGCCGCGCTCATCCATCTTGCCGATATCGCCGGTGCGCAACCAACCGTCGGGAGTGATGGTCTTCGCGGTTTCCTCCGGGCGCTGCCAATAGCCCTTCATCACTTGCGGGCCGCGAATGCAGATCTCGCCAATCTCGCCTTGCGGCAATAGCTTTCCATCGTCGTCCTGAATCGACAATTCGGTGCTCGGTGCCGGTACGCCAATCGACGACGTGAACTCTTTGGTATCGGGCCGATTGACGGTGGCCACGGGCGAGCTTTCGGTCATGCCGTAGCCTTCGAATAGCGCGCAGCCGGTGATCTTTTGCCATTTCTCGGCGACCGCGCGTTGCACTGCCATACCGCCGCCCATCGACAGCTTGAGCGGTTTGAAATCCAGCTGATCGAAGCCCGGCGTGGCGAGCAAGCCGTTGAACAGCGTATTGACGCCGGTGATGATTGTGAAGCGGTATTTGCCCAGTTCCTTCACGAAGCCTGGCATATCGCGCGGGTTCGGAATCAGCACGTTGAGGCCGCCGACGTTCATGAACACCAGGCAATTACAGGTCAGCGCGAAGATGTGATACAGCGGCAGGGCGGTGATGATGATCTCTTCGCCTTCTTTCACCGACGGGCCAAACCAGTGTTTGACCTGCAACATGTTGGCGACCATGTTGCGCTGCGTGAGCATGGCGCCTTTAGAAACGCCTGTCGTGCCGCCGGTGTACTGCAGGAATGCAAGATCTTCCGGACCGATATCGGTGCTTGGAATCTTCTGATTCGCGCCCTGCTTGAGCACGTCGTTGAACTTCAGCGCGCCGGGCAGATTGAACGGCGGAACGGCTTTCTTCTGATACTTGACGACGAAATTGACGATCAGCGATTTCGGGAAACCCAGCATGTCGCCGACGCTGGTGGTGATGACTTGCTTTACCTTGGTTTCCTTGATGACCTCTTCCAGCGTCTTTGCGAAGTTTTCCAGCACTACGATGGCTAAGGCGCCCGAATCGTTGAGCTGATGTTTCAGCTCGCGCGCCGTGTACATCGGGTTGGTGTTCACCACCGTGCATCCGGCCCGCAGAATGCCTAGCAGCGCAACCGGATACTGCAACACGTTGGGCAGCATGATCGCGACGCGATCGCCCTTTTGCAGCCCCAGTTTGTTGCGCAGATAGCAGGCGAACTTCAGGCTGAGCTCATCGAGCTCGCCATACGTAATCACCTTATCCATGCACACGAACGCCGGTCGATGGCGATAGCGCTCGAAAGCGCGCTGCATCACGTCCACCACCGAGCGAAACTCGTTAGTGTCGATGTTGGCGGGTGTTCCGGCCGGATACTGTGCCAGCCATAAATGCGGTGCGCTCATCGTCCCCTCCTCCAGAAGATGTTGTCGGCTTTCGAAGCCGTCCCGCGGACGCATCTGCGATGATCGCGCCCAGAAACGCTAGCCAAGTCGGTGCAAAATAACCGCAATACTCAGGGATGTCACATGCGCAAATCGTCAATAGCCTCGATCGCAGCAGTTCTCGCGCTTACTGCGTGCGGCGCCGATCCTACCGAGCAGGCCTTGATCGCAGCTATCGACCGTCTGGAGGCAGCCGGCGAAGCGCGCGATGTCGATGGGTTCATGGACAACGTCGGCGATGATTTTGCGGGCAACGGCACTGAACTCGATCAGAAAGGCCTGGAGCGCTACTTGCGCCTGCTGGCGATGCGCCATCAAGCCATCGGCGTTACGCGTGCCGCCACGCAAGTGGACATCAGCGGCGATCGCGCGGTGGTGAAAATGCAGATCCTGCTCACCGGCGGCGCGGGCGGCCTGCTGCCCGAATCGGGGCAGTTGCTGGACACCGAGTCGACATGGCGATTTGTGGATGGCGATTGGCAACTGGCCGGCGCGCGCTGGAAGCCGGCCGGGCACTAGGCCGATACTGTGCTGCCGCCTTCCCGACTGAGCGCCCATGTACGACCGACCGCCGCGCGATAGCCGCATCAATCCCTGGCAGCAAGCGACGCCGAAGGCAGCGGAAGCGCCAGCCTTCGACCGCCGCGCGCAACGCCAACGCGAGGTGCGCATCTTCGGCGTCGCCGCCTGTGCCGCTGTTGCCGATGACCGCTTCGAGGCGATTCGCAAAGTGTATGTCAATCGCGCGCGGGCGAAATCTTTCGGCGATTTGTTGGCGCGCCTTGCCGCATCGCGCGTCGGCTATAACTTGATCGAAGACGCCGACCTTGAGCGTTTGACGGCCAGCCAGCACCACGAAGGTATCGCGCTCGATATCGAGCGCAAAGCGCAGCCGTCCTTGGCGACCCTCAAGGTAGCTTGGCAAAGCGCACCGCGCGCGGTCGCGCTGGCCCTGGTTGGCGTCGGCAATCCGCACAACGTCGGGGCCATTCTGCGCAGCGCAGTGCACTTCGGCGCCAGTGCGGTGTTGATGCAGCGCGCCCATGCCGTGAACCTGTCGGGCGCTGTGTATCGCGTTGCCGAGGGGGCAGCGGAGCGCATTGCGGTCACTACCTTCGACGACATCGGCGAACTGCGCATCGCCGACATGCCGCTGTTGGCGACGACAACGAGCGGCGAGCGTTCGTTGTTCAGCGACGCGCTGCCGCCCAAAGCCATTGTGCTCATCGGCGCCGAAGGACCGGGCCTGCCGGCAGACGTGGCAGCTTTGGCCCAGGCACGTCTAACGATTCCCGGCACTGGGCGAGTCGACAGCCTCAACGTGGCGCAGGCGGCGACGCTGGTGTTGGCTGAGTGGTGGCGTTCGGGGTTGCGACGACCTTAAGCTCTGCTTCGAATCGTGATGGCGTTGTGCGAGCCGACGGCGATCATTGCGCACGGCGCTTCAGCAGCACCAGAATCTCCGCGTGTTCGGTGTGCGGAAACATGTCGAACAGCTGCGCTTTGGTTGGCCGGTAACAATCGAGCGCTTTTAAGTCGCGAGCCAGCGTGTCGGGATTGCAGCTTGAATACAGCAGCGTCTGCGGCCCCTTCGCGATCAGCCATTCGCGCAGTTCTCGCGCCAATCCCGCCCGCGGCGGGTTGACGATTGCCGCGTCGGGCGTCGATTCGGTTGCCACGAACGTGGCCACATCGCCGGCCAGAAAGCGAATCGCCGATCCGGCGCGATTGGCCGCTTCAATCGCACTGGCGCTCGATTCGATGCCGACGATCTCGCGATCGGCGCGCTCCAGATGTCGGGCGAATGCGCCAATGCCGCAGTACAAATCCCAGATTCGTCCGACTTGATCTCCCAACCATTCGGCAGCGGTTCGATATAGCGCCGCAGCCACCGTGCTGTTGGTCTGAAAAAAGGCTTGCGGCGGTAACCACAGGGTGTGGCCATTGAGTTCGCAGCGGATCGCCGAGGAGGGCGTCAGTACGATCTCGACTTCGCCTTCGGTGACTGCTCGATGTTCGGGGAGCAGATTGATGCTGACGACTTTGAGCGCCGCTTGCTGCTGCTGCCATTCCGGCCACAGTTTCGCGATGCGTTGCAGCGCTTCGCGCGAGCGCAGCACAAAACGCAGCATATGCTCGCCGCTGCCGGGTGCTTGCGTCAGCAGAACGAACTTCGCCTCGCCGCGGCGCGTGGCCAGATCGTAAGGCGGCACCTGCGCTGCTTTGAGCCACTGACCGGCCAACGCCAGGGTCTTGGCCATCGTTTCTGGATACAGTGGGCAGTTGCGCAAATCGACTGCCGGCCGGCCGGGCAAGACCAGGCCCAGGAACGGCGCATCGATGCTGCCGCCAACGGCCATTTTCGCCTTGTTGCGAAAGCCGGCCTCGGGCGATCGCACTGCCGGGAGCCAGTTTTCGATGCCAGCGAGGCGCTCGCGCGCCTGGGCGCTCTTGCGCTGCAGTTGCTCCGCGTACGGGCGCGCAAGTTCGCTGCACGATCGGCATCGGCCAGACTCGAAGTCAGCGCATTGCACCGGCTTTCAGCCTGTCGATCAGAGCGTCTTTTTCCACCCAGATGTCGTTGATCCAGGTTTGAAAGTGCTGACGGAATTCAGCGTCGTTTTCGTAATCTCCACCAACGAACTGCGGTGGAATAGCGCGTTCCTGGATGTGCACGATGACGCGTCGCATGTTCCCACCGAGCAGCGTGAGCATGCTCGGCGTGCCATCCGGATAAACGATAGTGACATCGACCAGCGATTGCAGCACGTTTCCCATCGCATCGACGACGAACGCGATGCCGCCGGCCTTCGGTTTCAACAGATGACGAAATGCGGCGGATTGGGATGCATGCTTTTCTTCGGTGCGCCGAGTGCCTTCGACAAAGTTCATCACCGACACCGGCAGCTTCGCGAACTTCTCGCAGGCGCGGCGCGTCGCTTGCCGATCCTTGCCCCGCTTGCTCGGATCTTGGGCGATCTGTGCCTGGCTGTAGCGGCGCATGAACGGAAAATCCAGTGCCCACCACGCCAGCCCCAGCAGCGGAACCCAGATAAGTTGCTGCTTGAGGAAGAATTTCAGGAATGGAATGCGCTTGTTGAACACCTTCTGCAACACCGGAATATCCACCCAGCTTTGGTGGTTGCAGGCCACCAGATACCATCCTTCGTAGCGCAGGCTCTCGCCACCGAGAATTTGCCAATCGCCGGGTGCCAGCCAATCGATCAGGCGGCTATTCACCGCAATCCAGTTTTCGGCGATCGCGGTGAGTGCCAAGCCCAGACGTCGTCGCACCGCGTCGAAAGGGAATGCGAACTTGAGCAAAGCCAGCGCGAACAGCGGAATCACGTGCACGATGGTGTTGATCGAAACGACCAGCGTGCTGAGCGGCAGCAGTAGGGCAGTTCTCAACGTTAGCGCTCTCATGGCTTCAGTCCGCTAAGGCTACATGAGCTATGGAAAGCGCATTTTTGACGCATCTGCGCTTGCTTTCATTCGCGCTCCCTGGTGAGATTCCGCCTCCTTGCGTTTTCGGCATCGATTCATGTCTGGCATCGCTATCGTCGAAAGTTCTGCAACGCTGAGCCATCTGTTGCAGCGCACCCTCTCGGCCTCCAAGCAGAGCGCCGACAAGGTGTTGACCACTTACAGCGAAGCGGCGCAGCTGATCGCAGCTGCCGAGGCTGATCGAGGCAAATACCGCGTGTTGATCCTGGGTGCGCCGCAGCGCATGCAGCCGGAATTCGAGGCGATCCTCGATTCGCTGGCGAAAGGCGCCGCGCCGTCGCTGGCTGTGCTCGTGCTCAGCCACGAAAAAACACCGGTGCTGGCCGAGTGGCTGGCGCGAAGGCGCAACGCTTTCTTGTTGCTGTGGTCGAATTTCGGTCGCATACCGGCAGCGCTCAAGCAAATGCTGCCGCCGACGACCGAACTCAAAGAGGCGGTGGGCCCGGCCGTCGCGGCCCTGGCGCGGCCGGCAACGGCTCCGCCGCTCAGAGTGCTGTTCGTGGACGATTCGCAAAGCGTGCGGTTCGCTTACCGGCAGTTGCTGGAAAACAATGGCTTTGTCGTCGATACGGCGGCATCGATTCAGGAGGGTTTCGCCAAGGGCCAGACCGGGGCGTACGACCTGGCGATACTCGACTATTACCTTCCCGACGGCAGCGGCGATGAGCTGACGCGCAAGTTCGTCGAGTCCAAAACCACACAGCACATGCCGATCGCGATCATCACCGGCAGCTACAAGGACGCGATCATCAAGAAGTGCCTGGAAGCCGGTGCAATGGAGTGCATGTTCAAGAATGAAGTGCTGGAGCTAACGCTGGCGCGAATCAAAGCTCTGGCGCGTACTATCCAGACGCAGAAGTCGATCGAGGCCGATCGCCAACGTCTCGATGGCATCTTGCGCTGCGTCGGTGATGGCATTTATGGCGTCGACGGGCAGGGCGTGATCACGTTCGCCAATCCCACCGCCATCAAGCTGCTCACATATCTCGACGACAAGGATGTAATCGGCAAGTCGGCACATACGTTGTTCCACTTCGCCGCCGAAGACGGCGAACCGATCGACGCTGGCGATTCGGTGTTGGCCAAGGCGTATACCAACGGCACCGAATTGACTGGCTACGAGACCGTGTTCTGGACGCGCGCCGGCCTGCCGGTGCCGGTGGAGTGCACCGTATTGCCCCTGGCGATTTCCGGGCGCCGGGAAGGCACGGTGGTGGTGTTCCGCAATATCTCTGAGCGCAAGAGTGCGGATCGATTGCGCTGGGAATTGCAGCACGATCAGCTGACCGGTCTGGCCAATCGTCGCCACCTCATTCAGTCGCTTACCCATGAGCTCGAACGTCGCCGCGAGCGCGGCGGCTACTCGGCGCTGCTATACATCGACATCGATCGCTTTCATGCGATTGTCGAGAATGCCGGGCAACAGGCTGCAGATCGCGTACTCGTTGATGTCGGTCAGTTGCTGTCGCAACGGTTGCGCCAGGACGATCTGGTGGCACGCCTTGAGGACGATCATTTCGCGATGATTCTCTCCAGCGTACAGCTCGAGAACCTGTTCACCATCGCCGATGGTTTTCGCGAGCTGCTGAAAGATGCGCGCTTCTTGATGTACGGCCGGCCGTCGGTGGTTTCCGGCTCGGTGGGCGTGGCGATTTTGTCGGCCGATGCGCCCAGCGGCGAGTATGTGCTTGAGCATGCGCGGCTGGCGTGTCACGACGCCAAGCGCCGCGGCCGAGATCAGACGCAGATTTACGTGGCCGGCGCCGATGCGCGAATCGCGCGCGAACTCGATGCAGGCTGGATCGTTCGCCTCAAAGACGCATTGCATGAAGATCGTTTCATGCTGCTGATGCAGCCGATCCTGCCGATGGCGGTGATTCGCGATGTCGACGAGGCTGCGCTGCGCAACCAGGCGTGGCGCCTGCATCAGCACACGCGCGGCGAGGCGCTGTTCGAGGTGTTGATCCGCATGATCAACCGCGACGGCCAGATCGTCAGCCCGAGCGTTTTCGTGCCGTTGGCCGAACGCGTCGGCATGATGCCGAAAATCGATTTGTGGGTGATCAGCCGTGCGCTCAAATTCCTCGCGTCGCTGGACGCCGATTCGCGCGTTGCGCTGACCATCAACTTGTCCAACGCAACGCTACAGGACGCCGATTCGATGAAACTCATCGATAGCCTGATCGGTGGTTCCGGCGTATCCGCCGAGCGCGTCATTTTCGAAGTCACCGAGACCAGCGAAATCGGCAGCTTGCACACCGCGCGGCGCTTTATCCAAAGCCTGCGCAAACAGGGCGTGCGCTTCGCGCTCGACGACTTCGGCACCGGTTTCTCATCGATCAGTCATCTCAAGCACTTGCCGGTCGATTTCGTCAAGATTGAGGGCAGCTTCATCGCCGATCTTGGCGAATCCTCGCGCGACCGCACCATGGTCTCGTCGATGATCTCGCTGGCGCACGCGCTCGATCTCAAAGTCATTGCCGAGCACGTCGGCAGCGCGCACTGTTTGAAATGGGTGGCCGACTGCGGCTCGGACTATGGACAAGGCCACTATCTGGGCGAGCCGCTCAACGTCGAGGACATCGATTTTCGGCTCTTGCGAACGCCCAAGCCTGTGGCTGCATAGCCGGGCCGTCGAGATCAGCTGAGTCGAACCGCTCAGATCAGCTGGCGCAGGCAGGCTCGCCCGACGAGTTCTATACGGCGTTCTTGCATCGATACCCAGACGATGGACGTCGAGGGCAAACAAGCGCTAATGCCGTTGGAAAGGTTTACCTTTCGCTCGCATCCGCTCGCCTTTCCCCCAGCGTAAGTGGCGGTCTGAAGGGGGAAGTGTATGCCGTATGTGCTGTTAGTCTTACTGGTGTTGGTCGGTTGCGCCGCGCCCAAGGCGCCAATCAACGAAGCGCGAACCCGCTTCAGCGAGGCCCCAGCGACCGCGCCAACCTCGCCCGAGCCAACGCCAATCGATACCGCACCTGTTGGGCCAGAAGCGCCGGTCGCCGAAACTGAAGCTGCACCGGCACCGGTCGCTAAACCTGCATCGGTTGCGCCGGCTCCGGTGGTTGAACCTGCAGCGACGGTCAAGGCTCCGGTTGGCCAGACCGAATCTCCCAAGCCTGTATCAGAGACCGTCATTTCGGCTGCGAAACCGTCGGTCGCTCGTCCGTCGTCCGCGCAAACCGAGCCTGCCTCCGCTTCGGTTGCCGCGAGCCCCGCACCCGCTGCGCCATCGACGGCCGCATCGAAGCCGTCGCCTGCGCCCGCGCCGCCCGAGCCGGATCGGCAGACGGACCCGTCGGCGCAGCTGTCGCGATTGTCCGGCGTGATTCGGCTCACGGGATCTGGCGCGCTAGCCCCCACCAGCGCCGATCTGGCCGACACGGTGGTGTATTTTGTTCCGGCGAAAGCGAACAAGCCGCGCGCCGGCGAATACTCCATGATCACGCAAGGCAAGGTCTTCGAACCCAGCCTGCTGATTGTGCCCGTAGGCAGTACGGTGACGTTCCCGAACTTCGACCCGGTGCGTCATAACGTTTATTCGGCAACGCCGGGCGCCAGTTTCGATCTCGGCTTCTACGGCGAAGGCGAAACGCGCGCGCAGGTATTCGCCGCGCCCGGCATGGTAACCATCCAGTGCAATGTGCACCGCACGATGCAGGCGCGCGTGCTGGTGCTGCCCTCGGCGTATTTCACGCGCGCCGGCAGCGGCGGCGAGTTCGAGCTATCCAACCTGCCGCCAGGCCCCGGAGTCCTGCACGTCTGGCACCCGCGCGCCAGCGATTGGAAGCAGAGCTTGACCGTGCCGAGCGCAGCCGTGCGACTGAGCTTGCCGCTCACCAAGCCGCGAGGGCGTTGACGATGAAGCGCGCGCTGATCGCGTTCGGCATTGCCGGACCTGCGCTGTTCGCTGTCGGTATCGCCATCGCGGCGTGGCTCACAGAGCAGCACGTGGCGGCGCAGGTCGACGCGCGGGCCGTTCGCGCGTTCGAAGCGGCGCAGCAGGAAGTGTCGTCGGCGCGCCTGGACAAACTGCGCCAGCGCGCGCGAATCCTGGCCGCCGACGGCGCCACCGCCGCCTATATTTCCGATGCGCTCGCGCAAGCCACTGGCGGCGTACCTGTCGATGCCGCGTCGATCAGCGATTTGCTCAGCGAGCGGCGCGTCGAACTCGATCTCGACAGCATCGCGGTCATTGATATCAATGGCAAAGTTGTCGCCGGAACGCGCGGCTGGAGTACCCCGCAAACGCTGTATCGCGATGCGGTTGCGTCCGGCGGCCTGGTCGCCGGCGTCGTGCGCGACGGCGACAAGTTGCACTTGGTCGCGCTCGCGCCGCTGCAACTGAGTGGCGTCGTCGATGGCCACTACCTGGTCTCGACGGCCATTGATGCGGACCTGCTCGGCGATGTGGCGTCCCTGGCATTGGTCGATGTGGCCGTTTTCGATCGCCAGCAGAACTTGCTCACGGCCTCCGCCGAGCGCAGCGACTGGATCGCTCCAGGGACGCCGCTGTTCGGCAGCGACGCTTTTGAGATGCGCGTAGCGCTGCGCAACGCCATTTCGCCATCGCGCTGGCCGTGGTTGTTGCCGTGGGTGCTGGGGACGGCGCTTTGGGTGGTGCTGCTGATGGTGCTTTGGCGCACCGCGGTGGCGCCGTTCGATCAGGCCTGCGCGCTATTGGAGCGCGCCGCGCGCGGCAATTTTCACCAGCGGGCGCCGCGATGGACCGGCGGTACCGCCGGACGATTCGCCGCCGCTTTCGATGCGCTGATGGTCAAGTTTGGACCGTGATTCGGGCGGAACTGACGTGCCAGGGTTTGTCTTGGAAACGCTGACTCGAATTTCAAAGCGGCGCAAGGAGCGAAACCTGGTTTTTGCCGCGCGCTGGATTCGCTGCTCAATGGTGACGTACGAGCGCGATCAGTCGCGCCTGGCTTCAAAGAAAGATGGCCTCACATCAAAAACAGGACTCGACGATGACTCGACTCGGATTGGCGCTCGCGCTGCTGGTGAGCGGCAGCGCATTTGGACAAGGTTTTGGCGGCAAGCTCATCCTCACGGGCGGCGTGAGCCAGTTGGAGGGGGCGGCCGGCGGCGGCTTGACGCCATGGGCGGTCATCGGAGGTTATGGCTCGCGCGATCAGATCGGCGCCAACGCGTGGTACTCGCGCGTCGATGTCGACGACTACACGCTCGATGCCTTCGGTCTGATGGCGGGCTTTTACGATCGGCTGGAGCTGAGCTACGCGCGCCAGGAATTCGACACCCGCGCTATCGGCGCGGCGCTCGGTCTGGGTCGCGGCTTCACCTTCGAGCAGGATGTTTATGGCGCCAAGCTCAAGCTCCTGGGCGATGCCGTGCTCGACCAGGATCGCTGGTACCCACAACTGTCACTGGGCGTGCAACACAAGCGCAATCGGCAAGGCGCCGTGGTCCGTGCAGTCGGCGCTGAAGACGACAGCGGCACCGATGTGTATCTATCTGCCACCAAGCTTTATCTGGCGCAGAGCCTGCTCGTCAATGGCACGCTGCGCTACACCGAAGCCAACCAGATCGGCATCCTGGGTTTCGGCGGCGACCAGGGCAGCGGCAGCCTCGAAGTCGAAGGCTCGTTGGCCTATTTGTTGACGCGCAAATTGGCCCTCGGCGCTGAGTTCCGCACCAAACCCGATCAGCTCAGCATTGCCGATGAAGACCTGTGGTGGGATGTCTTCCTCGCGTGGGCGCCCACGCGCCACGTCTCGTTGACCCTTGCATACGTCGATCTCGGCAACGTTGTTGTTGCCGATCAGCGCGGCGCTTATCTGTCTGTCCAAGTGGGATTCTGATCATGCGCATCTTGCTCTTCACGCTGTTGCTCGCCGCCACGCCCGCACTGTCGCAGGCGCCCGTTCCCAATCCCGCGCCGGCGCATCCGGAGCTTCGAGCCGTGCTCGACGAATTCGGTGGAATGCCGGGTTTGCGGGCGTTGATGGACGACTTCATGGTCATTCTGCTCGATGACCCGCGCATGCGCCCGTTCTTCGAGAACGTCGATCAGCAGCGCGTCAAAGACAAACTCGCCGAGCAATTCTGCGTCATCCTCGGCGGCGACTGCGTGTACACGGGCCTGGACATGGTCGAGTCGCACAAAGGACATGAGATTCGCCACGCGGACTTCAACATCCTCGTGGAGGACTTGCAGATCGCGATGGAGCGCCGAGGCATCTCCACGCGCGCGCAAAACCAGCTGCTCGCTAAGCTGGCGCCGATGTATCGCGAAGTGATCAACAAGTAGCCTGCGGATGGGGTCACTACCTTGATGTACCCGCACGCGCTTAACAAGGGTAGGCGCGGGGTGACCAACTCCCTGGATGCGCAGTGATGCTGCCCTGGAAAGCGCTTCCTGCGTGTTTTGGGCAACGCGTTACACCGTCGGGAAGTTCTCGCGCGAGAACGCTACCCGCTCGGCGGGATCGGTCGCGGGAACGGCAATCTCTTCGACTTTCTTGAGCCGATGCAGCAAGCCGTTGCCGTTGGCGATCTGGATCGACAATCCTGGGCGAGCGTTCAGCTCCAGAATCAGCGGCCCGAGGTTTTTGTCGAGCACCAGATCGACGCCGACGTAGCCCAGGCCGCTCATCTCGCTGGCGCGCGCGGCGATGTGCAGCAGTTCCTCCCAACGTGGGATTTGCAGGCCGATGATCGAGTGCTCGGTGTCGGGATGTTCCTTGACCGGCTCGTTGCCCCACACGCCGCGACGCGTGAGGCCGGTGGGGATGTCGATGCCGACGCCAATGGCGCCCTGATGCAAATTGGCTTTGCCGTCCGATAGGCGCGTGGGCAGCCGGATCATCGCCATCACCGGATAGCCGCGAAATACGATTACGCGCACGTCTGGCACGCCCTTGTAGCTGACGTGGTCGAACACCGGATCGAACTGCACGCAGTACTCGACGAGCACCGCATCGGGCTGTCCGCCGAGGCTGAAGAGGCCCGAAAGCGTGTTCGACAAGTGGTGCTCGAAATCCTCCTGATCCATCAGATGGCCGTTGCTGCGCCGATACTTCGCGCCGCGCCGGCCGGTAATCACCAGGATCCCGTCGCCGCCCGATCCGTGCGCAGGTTTAGCGACGAAGCTCTCGCGATCCTTGATCTTGGCGTGCAGCTCCTCGATCTCGTGCTCCTCACGCACGACCGCATAGAGCTCCGGAACCGGCAGACCGTGCTCGATCGCCAGTTGTTTGGTCAGCACTTTGTCGTCGACGCGCGGATAGAACTTGCGCGGGTTGTAGCGCAACACGTAGTCGGCGTTGCGCTGATTGATGCCCGACAGCCCGATCTCGCGCAGGCGCTGGGCGATGCGGAAGGGATTCATCATGGGTTGCCGCCTGTGCCACCCGGCGGCACCACGGCGCCTTTCGCCATCGCCGCCTCGCGCTCACGCGCCAGCGCGCGGAAGCGGAACAGTTCCATCAGACGGTAACCAGAGTACCGGCCGAGCAATAAGGTGATGCCGAGCAGTACCAACAGGATTTCGGGGAATACAAACACCAGGTGCTCCAGCGGCGGGTAGGTCATCGCCAGATAGGCGATGCAGGCGACGATCATCGAGCCGACGCCTTCCTTGATCGCTGTGCCTGGGCCACGCTCATCCCAGGCGATGGACATGCGTTCGATGGTCATGGTCATGATCACCATCGGGAAGAGCGCAATCGACAAGCCCACCGGGATATCCAGCTGGTGCGCGATCACGCTCACCAAACTCATCAGCAGGATCACCAGAATCAGCACGCTGGTCAGTCGCGGGACGAGCAAGAGCCGCAGTCGCTCAAGGTAAAAGCGCGCCAACAGGCCGAGCGAGACCATTAGCGTGAACAGGATCACGCCCGAGAGCAATTTGGTTTCACGGAAGGCGAGCGCGATCAGCACCGGCATAAACGTGCCGAAGGTTTTGATGCCGATGAGGTTGCGCAGGATCAGCATGACGAAGGCGCCGATCGGCACCGTCAGCAGGATGCGGTACACGCTCTGCATTTCGACCGGCAAGCCCATCAGCGAATACTTGACCAGGTTCTCCGAACGCACTTCGGTACGGCGCGTGGCGATCGCGACAGCATCGGCGAGATTGCGCTGCACCGAGAATTCAATCTTCGGGCGTCTGTCGCTCTCGACTACCAGCAAGTCGCGCGGGCTGCGCGTCCACAGGAAGAAGTTCTCCGGCAGGCCCTCCTCGGCGGTGTCGATGTTGATCGCCACCCAAGTCGTGCCGTTGTGTACTTGCAGGAAGGGCTGCAGGGTCTGAAATGCTTTGGATTCGCCGAGCGACAAACCGTGCAGCACGCGCGCGGGGATGCCGCGAATGGCCAGTGCGCGCGCCATGAATTGGGCCCGATCTTCGCTGGTCACAATCCCATCGAGCAGCGAACGCGCTTCGTCGCTGGGATCTTCGCCGATAAACTCGCGAACGAACTCGCGTGTAAACGTGGCGATATCGGCCGAGCGTTCTTTGACGCCTTCGAAAATGGTATCGATTGCCGCTTGTTGCGCTTCCGTGAGTTCTGGTGGTTCGCGCAGTTTTGGCTCGCCGCTCTCGACAACTTCCGCCGTATCGCGAACCACATTCGCGCGGTAATACAACACTTGCCGCCCACTGGCGCGCCGAATCACCCATTCGACCTGGCGACCCTCGGCTCCCTTGGGCTTGGTCATCTGTTCCGAATAGCCGCGGGAAATCAGCCGCTCGTCGATAACGGCAAACCCCGGCACCTCGCCCGAACCGCGCGAGGGCAGTTGCAGCCGCACTTTGTTCGGCCCGCCGTTGCCCTGGAACTCAAGCCGTGCCTCAATCGACCAGACCTCGACTTCCTCACGCGGGCTCAGCGGGAACTGCAGCACTTGCCATTTGTACCAGGCCCAGGAGAGCCCGATCGCCGAGACCACGAAGGCCAGGATATACAGCTGAGTTTTCTTCATGGTCCCTCAAGCGCGTGCGCAATCACCGCTCCCCGCGGCGGTGGCGCGAGATTAGCAAGGTGAAGGGCCGGGATGAAGAGTTTGTGCGAAAGCGGGGTGAAGCGAGCCCCGGCTTTATCGCCTCAAATATTCAACCACCGCCCGCCGTCCACCCGCAGCACCTGACCGGTGACATAACCCGCATCGCGCAGCAGAAAACTGACCGCTTTGGCGATATCTTCGGGCGAGCCCTGGCGCTTCAATGCCGTGCGCTCCTCGACCATCGCCAGTGTCTCGGCCTTTTCCGGATTGGTCGACCAGACAATGTTGCCGGGTGCGATCGCGTTCACCCGAACTTCTGGCCCGAGCTCACGCGCCAAGCCATAGGTCATCGCCACCAGCGCCGCTTTGGCCATACAGTAGGGCAGATAGCGCGGTATCGGCCGGTCAGCGTAGATATCCACAAGATTAACAATCGCGCCGCGCATGGCTTTGAGCGAGGCGCTTGCCGCTTGCGACAGCATCAACGGCGCCCTGGCGTTGGTGCCGATCAGGTCGTCGAATGCCTCGTCGTCGATGCTGCCGATCGGCGTCGGGTAGAAACTGGAGGCATTGTTGATCAGAGCATCCAGTCGACCGAATGCACTGAGGCCCGCGGCGACGATGCGCACTGGCGCTGCGCGGTCGGTCAAGTCGCCCTGCACCGCAAAAGCGCTGTTGGCCCTGCGCGCGTTCAGTCGATCCGTCAGCGCACCGATGTCGGGTCCTGCGCTGCGATAGTGCAGCACCAGGTCATAACCATCGTCGAACAGGCGCTCGGCAATGGCCGCTCCGATGCGTTTGGCGGCGCCAGTGATCAGGGCAACAGGTCGCGACATGGGCAGGCGACTCAAGCAAGACCTCGCCAGCATAAACGCTATGCTCCTGTTTCACTCCTCACATGCAAACAATCGAATGGCGGCAAGAGCACATCGCTGGCTGGTGGATATGGCAGAGGAGGGCGCGCCCAGTGCCTTCGCCGTTTGGAACCTGGGCCAGCGCGTCAGCCACATGGGTTTGGATTTGCCGATGCCAGCGCTGCACGCCAAGGTCGAATCGTGGTTCGGCAGCGGTCGGCTGCGCGGTGGGCAATTGGGCGCGGCGCGATTCTGGGGCGACGATGAGCTGATGCTTGCGGAGTTGGTGCTCTCGGAGCGCGACTTCGGCGGCATCGGCACCACCACGCACGAAGGCTATCGGCGCATTCTCGATTACACGCAAGGCTCCGGATTTCCGTTCGTGGCGCGCATTTGGTCGTACTTCTCGCGGATCAACGAAGGCGAGGGCGATCAGGAACGCTATCGGCAATTCTGTGTAGGCCGGCAACTCGCGCTGGAGCGGGCGCAGTTCGATGCCGATCCAGCGGCCACTGTAATCGGCTTGCCGGATCGCTCGCAGCAATTGCGTCTGGTGTGGATGGCCTCGCGCTCGCCGGTGACGATGCTCGACAACCCGCGGCAAATGACGCCACGTCAGTATCCGCCCGAATACGGCCCCGACCCGCCGCGCTTCTCGCGCGGCGCGCTGCTGCGCTCACCGCGCGGCCAGGCGCTGCTGATCTCAGGCACCGCGAGCGTCGTCGGACATTCCTCGCGCCATCCAGGAAAACTCGGTGAGCAACTGGCCGAGACCAAACGCAACATGGACAGCTTGCTGGCCATCGCCAACGCTGCGGCGGGCAAAAAATCGAGCTTCGGCGCTGATACCGTGCTTCGCGCCTATGTGCGCGACGAAAGCCAGTTTTTCGAGGTCGAAGATTTCCTCAGGCAGAACTTCCCAGGCGCGCCGTTCGTTGTTTTGCTGGGCGATGTATGTCGTCGTGAACTCTTGTGCGAGATTGAAGGTGTCCATCATTACTGAGCGCGCCGGCGGCTATCCAAGCGATGAGCGATGCCTTGAAGTTTTCAATCGTATCGAAGCGCTGATCGAGCGCCGCTACGGTATTCCGGTCACCGTAGGCGATGTCAAAGATCCCTTCACCGGCGATCTCGATGGCGCCGAAATCCGTATCGATCACGATCTCGATGCCGAAGAAGCGTTGTTTATTCTGGTGCATCTGTTTGGGCACACCGTGCAGTGGAACCTATCCGAACGTGGTCGCACGTTGGGCGTACAGCAGCCCGATCCCGGCATCAGTGCCGAACGCATGGCCGAGCTGTATCAATACGAGCGCGAAGCCGCTGAACTGAGCCTCACGCTATTCCACGATGCCGGCGTGTTCGATCTGGACCAATGGCTGGCCGATTTTTTTCACTGCGACTGGCGCTATCTGGAGCACTTTTATCGAAGTGGCGAGAAGCGCGAGTTCAAGTCGTTCTGGGAAAACGGAACGCCATTGTTGGCACCGATGCCGATCCCCCAGTTCACGCCAAGCAAGTGGCGTGGGCGGTGGGATGGGGTGGTCGTTTAGCCACGACCGAACGCTTCGGAAATGAGCGATTCTAGGCGCCCGTTTTCGTCGAATGGCGAGGCAACTTCCCGAATTTCCGTCAAGTCAGCATCGCGATTTCTTGCAAGCAGCTCAACGATATCTGCGATGACGCCCGCATACAGTTTCAAGGCGACCAAGTCAGCCAGAGCAACGCATCGATGTCCGGTATCAGTCGCGCCTAGTCGCCTCAAGTGTAGTACTGAAGCTGTGCCGAAACATTTGGCAGCGCTACTGCGCCAGTTTCGCCAGCGTCTCCAATCGATCCGCCTCCTGAAACGGCTTGTCGGTACGCCAGCGCAGGATGCGCGGAAAGCGCACGGCGATGCCCGACTTGTGGCGCGTGGAGCGATTGACGCCTTCGAAGGCCAACTCGAAAACGTGAAAGGCCTCGACGCTGCGCACGGGGCCAAAGCGATCCAGGGTATGAGCACGAATCCAGCGATCGAGTTTGGCGATTTCCTCGTCATTGAGGCCGGAGTAAGCCTTCGCCACCGGCACCAATTCATCGCCGTGCCAGAGCGCAAAAGTGTAGTCGGTGTAGAGATTCGAGCGTCGACCGTGGCCGGCCTGCGCGTAAATCAAGACCGCATCGATGGTCAGCGGCGCGATCTTCCACTTCCACCAATCGCCGCGACGGCGGCCGGTCGCGTAGGCTGAGTCCCAGCGCTTCAGAATCAGGCCCTCGACGCCGCGATCGCGGGCGCCGTTGCGTGCGGCTTCGAGCGTTGGCCAGCCATCGTTCGGCACCGGCTCGGACAGGCGCAATGTCGAGGCGTCGACGAGGCTATCGAGCAGTTGCCGGCGCTCGCGCAGAGGCCGCTGACGCAGGTCAGCGCGTTGGTATTCGATCAGGTCGTAGGCCATGAACACCACTGGGCAATCCGCCAGCGTCTTGGCGCCGGGCTTGAGTCGCCCGATGCGCTTTTGCAGGCGCGAAAACGGCAGCGGCGCAGCGCCGATCCAACCCAGGATTTCGCCGTCCAGCACGCAGCCGTCTGGCAGTGCGGCTGCGGCGCGTTCGATTTCGGGGAAACGTCCATCCAGCCGCTCCTCGCCGCGGGACCATAGTCGCACGCCGCCGCGCACGATCAACTGCGCGCGTATCCCGTCCCATTTCCATTCGGCGAGCCACTCGGTCGCCGAACCAAGCGACTCGGGTGCCTGCTCCAATGGTGAGGCCAGAAAGAACGGATAAGGTTTGTCGGCATCGATAGCGACATCGCCCGGCGCAATGAGTTGGGCAAATGCCTGAGCGGTCGGTTGAAAGTCGCCGCTCAGTCGATGCGCGATCAAGTCGCTGGGTTGGCCGCTCAGTTTCGCCAGCGCTTGCACCACCAGTAGTCGTGACACGCCGACGCGCAGGCCGCCGGTCAGCAGCTTGTTCACAACGAAGCGCTCGCGATCGGAGAAGCTTTGCCACCAGCGCCGAACCACCGCGCCCTGCGCCTCAGGCGTTAGTTTCGCCAGCGGCAGCAATTCCGTTGCGACAAAGCCGGCGAGCGAGGTGTCCTGCGCGCGCGCTGCTGGGTCGTGCTGTGTCAGCAGTGTTATCGTTTCCGCCAAATCGCCGACGTGGGCGTAGGTGTCGTCGATCAACCACTCGGGCAAGGCGCTGGCTTCAATCAGCCATTGACGCAAATCGGTGCTGCGCACCAGGCGTTTGACGCGCCCGCCGGTCAGCCAATGCACTGCCCAGGCGGCATCCTCAGGCGGCGCGGATCCAAAGTATTCGACCATCGCCGCAACCTTGTCGCCGGTGGCAGTGGACTGATCCAGGCGTGCATAGAGTGCGGCGAACGCCTTCATGTGTCGTCGCCGCCGAACTCGGTTTTCAGCGCTGCAGCGGCGATGCCGCGTTCGTTCAAGTACCGCACCAGAGCGTCGGTATTGCCGTGGGTGGCGAGCACACGCCGCGCGCCGCATTCATCGATGGTGCGAATCAACCCTGGCCAATCGCTGTGATCCGAAACTACGAAGCCGCGATCGTATCCGCGGCGCCTGCGATTGCCGCGGATCTGCATCCAACCAGAAGCGAAGGCCGTCGATGCGCTGTTGAAGCGTCGCATCCACGGCGAACCCGCGGCCGATGGCGGCGCCAGAATCAGCTCGCCCGCGAAATCGCGTGCGCGCTTGCTTTCGCTCACCGGTTCCGTGGGCAACATGGGCACATTTGCATCGCGGTAGCGCTGCACCAGTGGCGTCATCGCTCCGTGCAAGTACACCTTGCGCTCGACCCGATGCGCCAACTCGGCAAGCACTCGCTGAGTCTTGCCGAGGGCGTAGCAGAACAAAACGGCGGGCAGCTTTTCGCGCGCGCAGCGATCCCACCATTCGAGCATTTCGTCGACCACCGCAGCCATCGGTGGCCAGCGATAGCAGGGCAGGGCGAAGGTCGCCTCGGTAATCAGCGTATCGCACGGCACCACCTCGAACGGTGCGCAGCTGGGATCGGCATCGCGCTTGTAGTCGCCGGTCACGACCCAGACCTCGCCATCGACTTCGATGCGCACCTGACTCGATCCGAGAATATGGCCCGCGCTATACAGCGATACGCGCGCGTCGCCAAGTGCGAACGAATCCCCGTACGCGTGAGTAACGATTTGCGCGTCCGCGCCAAGCCGATGCTGGAGTAATCCACGACCCGATTCAGCCGAGACGTACAGTGCCGAGCCCGGCCGAGCGTGGTCGGCATGACCGTGCGTGAGGACCGCACGGTCGACGCCGCGCCAAGGATCGATATAAAAATCGCCCGCCGGGCAGTACATGCCCTCCGGGCGCAACACCACCAGATCGCCGCGGGTCACTGCGTCCCGATCAAATATCGAATCGTATGCCCTGCGCCAACGGCAATGCGTCCGAGTAGTTGATGGTGTTGGTCTGCCGGCGCATATAAATCTTCCACGAATCGGAACCCGACTCGCGGCCGCCGCCGGTTTCTTTCTCGCCGCCGAAGGCGCCGCCGATTTCAGCGCCAGAGGTGCCGATGTTGACGTTCGCGATGCCACAATCGGAGCCGCTCGCTGCGAGGAACTTCTCCGCGCGGCGTACGTCGGTGGTGAAGATCGCGCTCGACAGGCCTTGCGGCACGCCGTTCTGGATTGCAATGGCCTCGTCCAGCGTATCGAACGGCAAGATGTACAGAATCGGCACGAAGGTTTCGGTCTGCACTACATCGCAGTCGGGCGCTACGCCACTGATGATCGTCGGCAACACGAAGTTGCCGGGGCGATCGAGCACCTGGCCGCCGGTCAGCACCTTGCCGCCCTGCGCAACCGCGCGTTCGATCACGCGCTGATAGGCGGCGACCGCCGCCTTGTCGATCAGCGGGCCCATCAGCGTGCCCGGTTCCACCGGGTTACCGATCTTGCCTTCGACCTGACGATAGGCGTTGACCAGGCGCTGCGAGACGTCATCGACAATCGAGCGATGCACAATCAATCGGCGCGTGGTCGTGCAGCGTTGGCCGGCTGTACCCACTGAGCCGAAAACGGTGGCCGGAATGGCGAGTTTGAGATCCGCCGTTTCGTCGATGATCAGCGCGTTGTTGCCGCCGAGCTCGAGCAGCGTGCGGCCCATGCGGCGGGCTACGCGCTCGCCCACCAGACGTCCAACCTGGGTCGACCCGGTGAAGCTGATCAGCGGAATGCGATGATCGTCGACAAAGGCTTGCGCCAATTCGGTACCCGCATCGTTGAACAGGAAGAAGATGTCCGGGAACCCGCCCGCGCGCAGCGCTTCGTTGCAGATGCGCATCGACGCGACGGCCGTTAGCGGTGTCTTCGGCGAGGGTTTCCAGATCGTGATATCGCCGCACACGGCCGCGAGAAACGCATTCCAACTCCATACTGCGACGGGGAAATTGAAGGCGCTGATGACGCCGACGATTCCGAGCGGATGCCATTGCTCGAACATGCGATGCCCAGGACGCTCGGAATGCATGCTGTTGCCGTACAACTGACGCGACAGGCCGACAGCAAAGTCGGCGATATCGATCATCTCCTGCACTTCGCCATCGCCCTCGGCCTTAATTTTGCCCATTTCCAGCGACACCAGCGAACCGAGAGCGTCCTTGTGTTTGCGCAGCGCTTCGCCGCACAACCGGATCGCTTCGCCACGGCGCGGTGCGGGTGTGGTGCGCCAGATTGCGAACGCCGCCGAGGCGCGTTCCATGATCGTGGCGTAGTCCTGCGCGTTCGATGCGAAGGTGCGGGCGATGGTTTCGTTCGAGGCGGGGTTGATGCTGTTCAGCACGCCGGCATCTTGCGTAGGCGACCACTCGCCGTTGCCAAGATAGGTGCCCGAATTGTCGGCGCTCAAACCGAGCGCCGCGAGGATCGCTTGCGACATGCTGTTCTCCGAAGATTTCGCCGCCCAACAGCGGCACAAAAGTGGCGCCCTCGACACGAATCGAACGTGCGACCTTCCCCTTAGGAGGGGGACGCTCTATCCAACTGAGCTACGAGGGCTTGATCGCGCAGTATAGCGGTGGCGGCTTAAAGCTATTTGACGAGGTGTTCGGCAGAGCTGTAGGAGTGCCGCGAATCATAAAGCCTGGTCGCACGCAACCATCCATGGTGCGAGTGGCGCACCGCCGAGTCCCGCCGCCGGGCGCAGCCAGGCGGCGTTTCTCGGTGCGAGTTGCCGCGCAACTCCAGCGCACCGTCTCACCCGTGCACTGGCGTTCTGATCTTGCGGCGCATGCGCCGTATCTTGTCCGGCGATTGCCGAACAACAGCGCTCAGAACCCCCGATCGCCGCTGACGATGCCGCCCAGTCCGCCGAGGATCGAACCTTCGTCTTTGGCGCCGCCTTTCTGATAGGCGGCGGCCATCATGCGGCCCGCGAGGCGCGAGAATGGCAAGCTTTGCATCCACACGTGGCCAGGGCCGGTGAGCTTGGCGAAGAACAGTCCTTCGCCGCCAAACAACACGCTCTTGATGCCACCCACCTGCTCAACATCGAACTGCACGTTGCTGGTCATTGCGACCACGCAACCAGTGTCGACTTGCAGCACTTCGCCCGGGCGCAATTCGCGCTCGACGATGGTGCCGCCGGCATGCACAAAAACCAGACCGTCGCCTTCGAGCTTCTGCATGATGAAGCCTTCGCCGCCGAACAGGCCGGTGAGTATCTTGCGCTGGAAATGGATGCCGATCGACACGCCTTTGGCGGCGCACAGGAACGAGTCTTTCTGGCAAATGATGCGGCCGCCGAAGTTGCTCAGCGTCATCGGAATGATGGTGCCTGGGTACGGCGCTGCAAACGCGGCTTTGGCTTTCCCGGTGGGCGCGCCGTTGGTGAAAACCGTGGTGAACAGGCTCTCGCCGGTGATCAAGCGCTTGCCGGCGCCGACGAGTTTATCGAGAAATCCGCCGCCAGCGCTTTGCTGTGTGCCATCGCCGAATACGGTTTCCATGCGCACCGATGACTCCTTGTACATCATCGTGCCAGCCTCGGCGATGCAGCTCTCCCCAGGGTCCAGTTCGATTTCGACGAACTGCATGTCTTCGCCGAAAATGGTGTAGTCGATCTCGTCGCTGCGTTGCAGGCCCGTTGGCGGAGGTGGCGCGGCAACCATGCTGGTGCCGGTGGATTGCTTCAGCTCGGCAACCGTGGCGATCGGCACCCATTCGGCAAAACCTTGCCGCCAGCAATAGCCGTTGGCATCGCGCTGCGCTTGCATCGCCGCGCTGGCGTGATCGAGCGGTCCGATTTGTTGGCCGTTGTAGCTGAAATACCATTGGTGCATGAGCTTTCTCCGGTTTTGAAGTGTGTTCTATTGCAGCGGCACGCGTTGTTTGTGCGAGGTCCTGGCACCAGGCTCCGATAGGGATTGTGCGTAGCCTGCCGGGGCCAAGACAAGGCTGCGACGGGCAAACGAGCACGGCCCGTGCCCCTCGCCTCCTGCCCCTTGTCGGACCCAGACGTACTTGTCGATTCCTGCCGGCTCCTAGCTGAATTTGCGGCGAGTTACCCCACCTGCTCATGCACGCGCTGACGATCCTCGGCATTGAGGCCCAGTCCCGCTGCCAGGCGATCCAGGTACGCGCGCTCGGCGTCGGTGTCGACACTGATGGCGATCAACGCTGCGGCGTAAGTTTCGAAGCGCAATTCCGGGCGCGTCGCGGCGATGATCGCTTCCAAGGTCGCGGGCGCCTTGAGTTCGCCCATCAGGAACTGCTGTGTGGCGGCATCCAGACCCGCCTCCATGGCGCGTTCCAGAATTGCTGCGCGCTCTTCGGCGTCGATCAGGCCATCGGCATTGGCGGCTGCGATCATTGCGCGGATCAAGTGCGCGGCGTCGGATTGACGCGCGTTCGTCGGCGCGACTGACGGCGGCGGCATGGTCATTGGCGGCGCTGACATCGGCGGCGGAGGCGGCGGCGGGCCGCCGTAGGTTTGCGGTGCGGGCAGCGGCGATGCGTAAGGCGCAGGCGCGGCAGCCGGCTGCTTGTTCTTGAAATGCTCCCACGCAGCGATTGCCAGCCCAACAGCGCCGACGCCCAATTGCGCATTGCTCACACCAGGTATTCCAAAACTGCTCTTGGAGCGCTTCTTTTTTCGGCTTACGCCGCCGCTCAGCATCTGGCCGAGGAGTCGTTCGACATCGAACATGGATCGTCCTTTGAGTGAAAAGTGAAGAAGCTGTCGATATGCGCTTGTTGATCGCGCAACGCCGATGCGATCATACAAAGCTACTTTGGCCGTTTTGTCCTGTGCATGTCGTTTGTTTTTTCTGGCCCTCGGCCCCGCAACTGATGGCCAGTATCGAAGGCCGCGGACCGCGGCAAATGCTCAAAGCCACCCAGTATTCGATTCAGGGGCTGCGCGCCGCGTTTCGCTTCGAGGCCTCATTCCGCCTGGAAGTGTACTTGTTCGTGGTGCTCGCGCCGCTGGCGGTGGTGCTTGGACAATCCAGTATCGAGCGCGTTCTGATGTTGTCGTCGCTGGTGTTGGTACTGGTGGTCGAATTGCTCAATGGTGCAGTTGAGGCCATCGTCGACAAGACCACACCGGAATTCAATGAACTGGCCGGCCGCTCCAAAGACATGGGATCGGCCGCCGTGTTTCTTTGCATGCTCAATGTCATTGTCACCTGGACACTGATTCTGGTGCCGCGCTGGATGGGATCATGATCGAATCGCTGCTCACCACCGAGGCGCTGGTTGCGCTGGTCACGCTGGCAACGCTGGAGATCGTGCTCGGCATCGATAACCTCGTGTTCCTGTCGATCGTCACCGCGCGGTTACCGCCTGAGCAGCGGCCGTCCGCACGCCGATTCGGCATTGCGCTGGCGTGCATAACGCGAATCATGCTGTTGCTCAGCATTTCGTGGTTGGCCAGCATGACCCACGATGTGCTTTGGTCGTTCTCGGTGCGCGATCTGGTGCTGATCGTCGGCGGCTTGTTTCTGCTGGTCAAAGCGACCATGGAAATCCACGCTGAGGTCGAGGGCGATGACGGCGAAATCAATGCCAAGCCGGCCGCAAGTTACTGGGGCGCGATTGCGCAGATTGCGATCATCGACATCGTGTTCTCGCTCGACAGCGTGATTACCGCTGTAGGCATGGTCAACAACGTCACGATCATGGTGCTGGCGATTCTGATCGCCGTTGGCGTGATGCTGGTGGCCGCCAACCCGGTCGCGAATTTCATTGAGCGCCGGCCCACGCTGAAAATGCTGGCGCTGTCGTTCCTGATCCTGGTCGGCGTTGCGCTGATCGCCGACGGCTTCGGCTTCCACATCCCGCGCGGCTACTTGTACTTCGCGATGGCGTTCTCCGCCGGCGTTGAAGCGCTGAATATCATCGTCAGGCGCAAATCGGATCGGGTGGTGGATGGGGAGTGACAGCTGTGGTGCCCGACGGCACGGCGTCACCTGGCCCCATGGTAAGGCGGCCGTGATCGGCGACGATGTGCTGAAGCTCAATTCGCTCGGCGAGGAGCTCGCCCGCGTAACAGTCCCACGCGCCGTTAGGGCGCGACAGATTCACGCCGTCTTCCCTCGCTACTGATTCGTGCCCTCGTTCTTGCCGGCTAGTCGCGCGGTTTCCTCGACACTTCTGACACGAGCCGGAGTGTGTGGCGACATTTGAGATTTCCCGGAGCCCCAATCGAGCTTGCCATGTCCGCGACCATCACCGAGTTTTCTGCCGAAGTCATCAAGTCGCTGCGGTACTACGTGTATCGCCTAATCGATCCGCGCAACGGCGAGACGTTCTATGTGGGCAAGGGAATTGGCAATCGAGTATTTGCGCACGTCGCCGGTGAGGTGTCGGTGGTCGATGGCGAAGCGGAAGACGAGCTGTCGGAGAAGCTGACGCGCATACGCGAAATTCGCAACGCTGGGTTGGACGTTATTCACGTGATCCACCGCCATGGATTGGAGGAGAGCGTGGCCTTCGAGGTAGAGGCGGCGCTAATCGATGCGTATCCAGGACTTTCCAACGATCAGGGTGGCCATCACAGCGGCGAACGCGGTCCGATGCATGCGTTCCAGATTCGACAGAAGTTCGAAGCGCCGGAGTTCGTGGCGCGAGGCGATGAGCTAATCGTTAACGTCAACCGATTAGGCTCTTCGCGCTCAGCTTATGACGCCGCGCGCTACGCTTGGCGGTTGGATCCTAAGAAGGCTGAGCGTGCACGGGTGGTGTTGGCGGTTGAACATGGTGTGGTTATTGGCGTGCTTATCGCGGATCGTTGGCTACCGGCATCTGCCGAAAACTTCCCCGGTTTCGAACCCATGCCAGGGCGCTGGGGTTTTGTCGGGCGCGATGCGCCCCTAGACATTGCACGACTGTACATGCGACACAAGTTACCGTCGGCATTGCAGAGAGCGCGGGGCGCCGCCAATCCGATTCGATACAACTACTGAGCTTCGAACCCGAGTGTGCAGGACTTCGTGTGGTGATAGCGAGTGCGAATCGGAAAGCTCACGACCTTGTTGCCACCGCCTCCAATCGCTCCAGCACATCATCCACCGTAATCAAGTCCATCACGCCTTCGCGCTCCAGTCGTTTGCCCCAGGGCAGTCGCTCGGGGGTGGTGTTGTAGAACCGGGCGGCGACTTCGGTGTAGCGGTTGACGCACCATTGGCTATTGCCATACGGGCCGCTGCGGGTCGCGTCGGTGGCGGCGTACAGGCCAACCACGGGTGTGCCGACGGTGTTGGCGATGTGGACGGGCCCGGAGTCGGGGGCGACGAGAACGGTGAGGCGCTGGAGCAGTGCGAGGAGTTGTTTGAGCGTGTCTTTGCCGACGAGATCGATGGCTTGATCGCGGTGGTGCATCGCGCCCAGGATCGCATCGCGCATGCGCGCTTCAAGCTCGCTGCGGCCGCCGAGTAAGACCGTGCGCAAGCCGAAGCGCTCGAACGCTGCGTCGGCCACGGCGGCATAACGCTCGGCGCGCCAGTTTCGCAGCGTATGACTGGAGCATGGGCTGATGCCGAGGTAACGCTCGCCATCGGGCAGGTGCTGGGCGGCAAAGCTGAGCGCGTCGTCAGGAATCGGGATGCTCCAGATTTGCACAGCCGGGCGCGCAATGCCGAGCGGTTCGACGAAATGCGCCAGCGTATCGAGCACGTGGCCGCGCGGATGCTCGGCGATGCGCTCATTGATGAAGAAAGTATGGCCTTCTTTGCTGCGCGCGCGGTCGTAGCCGATGCGCCGTTTGGCGCGCAGCCCGAGGCTCAGCACGTTCGCGCGTAACGCCAGTTGCATTAGCAGCAGCGCGTCGAATTCGGTATCCATCAGCTCGCGCCACAGCTTGCGCATGCCGGAAAAACCCTCATTCTTGCGGTACACGCAGAGTCGCACGCCCGGTAAGCCTTCGAGTAACTTGGCTTCGCCAGGCCCGCATATCCAGGTGATTTCTATGGCAGGGATTGCCGCTCGCAAGGCATACACCAATGGCACGATGTGCGTGACATCGCCGAGCGCCGACAGGCGCAGAATGCAAACGCGTTGGACTGGGCTCGCTATGCTTGGGCTCATTGCTGGGGGGATGCTTTGACAGCGCAAGATTCTGAGCCAGTCGAGTTGCTGCGGCACGGGGGGCGCACCGTGCTGTTCAGCCGCGCGCAGCTTGATGCCGCGCCGGACGCGGCGTGGTTCGGTCGCGATGGCGCCGTGCTGGCGCGCGGGCGCGGCGCGGCCCGGCGCATTGCCGACGTGCGCGGCGATATTGTGATCCGACACTACTTTCGAGGCGGATTCATCGGTCGCCTGATCCGCGATCACTATGTGTACGCCGGTTTAGCCGCCACCCGGCCGTGGCGCGAGTTCCACTTGCTGCTACGCGCGCAGCGCCTGGGCTTGCCAGCGCCGGTTCCCGTGGCCGCGCAAATCGTCCGGGCTGGTTTGTTTTACGGCGGCGATCTGGCGATGCGCATGATCGTGGGCAGCGAGACTTTATCGGCGGTCGCCGCACGCGGTTTCGATGCCGTGGATTGGTCAGCGGTGGGCCGCTGCATTGCGCTGTTCCATCGGCACGGGTTCGATCACGCCGATCTCAATGCGCACAACGTGCTGTTGCAAGACGACAAGGTCTGGATCGTCGATTGGGATCGCGGCGCGGTGCGTGAGCCGGGCGCTTGGCAGGCCGGGAATGTGGCGCGTCTGGAACGTTCTCTGCGCAAACTGTTTCCGACGCGACTGGCCAGCGGCGCGCGCGAGTGGCAGGCCCTGCTGATGGCGTATCGCGCATGAGCGTTTTGGCGATGCGCTTTCTTGGCGTGGGGAACGCCGCAACGTTGCGCCTTGGAAGCTCGTGCGCGGTGCTGCTGCGCGATCGCTCGCCGCTGCTGCTGATCGATATCGGTCCCGATGCGTTACAGCGTTTCGAGGCCGCATTCGGCATGTTGCCGCGGGCGGTATTCATCACGCACGCGCACCTCGATCACATCGCCGATTTTGAGCCTTGGTTTTATCGGCTCGTGTTCGCCGACGCGCCGTTGCCGCGTTTGTATGTGCCCGCGCCGTTGGTGCCGATCCTGCAACGGCGCATCGCCGATTTCCCGAATTGGGTTGCCGAAGGCGGGCGCAATTTCTGGGACGTGTTCCAGCTCATTCCGGTGAGCGAATCGTTCTGGCATGGGGAGCTGAAGTTCGACGTATTCGCGGTGCGCCACCATGCACCTGACGCAGCGTTCGGCATCGCGTTGCCCGGCAGTTTCGTCTACAGCGGCGATACGCGGCCGATACCCGATCAACTGCTCGCGTATCCCACAGAGACCGTTTTCCACGACGTGTCGGTCCGCGGCAATCCATCGCATACCGGTCTTGATGAGCTGCAGCGCTACCCTGATACGGTGCGCGCACGACTGTGGCTGTATCACTATGGCGACAGCGACGAAGCCGCGCTGAGTGGTGAGCGCCTGGTGCGCGCTGGGGTCGATATCGCTCTCGCCGAACCGGTGACCTTGGCGACGAGCGACGGGCAGCGCGCGTGGACGGAGTGACCCTGCGCCGCCGGCAGGTGCCGGACTTCGATGCCTCGCTGCTGACGCGCTTCTCGCCGACCATGGCGCGCATCCTGGCATCGCGCGGCGTGACCGATCTGGCGCAGGCCACGCTGAAGCTCGATGCGTTGCCGCGCGGCGATGAGTTGCCGGATATCGATGTGGCGGTTGCGCGCCTGCTCGCCGCCATCGATCGCGGCGAACGCCTGTTGGTGGTCGGCGATTTCGATGCCGATGGCGCTACCGGCACCGCGGTAGCCGTGCGCGGCCTGCGGTTGCTCGGCGCACGGCACGTCGACTTCGCGGTTCCGGATCGCGCTCGGCACGGTTATGGTTTGTCGGTCGCGTTGGTCGATGAACTCAAAGTTCGTGCGCCGCAGGTGCTGATCACCGTCGATCAGGGCACGTCCAGCGTCGATGGGGTTGCGCGAGCGCGCGCTGCGGGCATCGATGTCATCGTCACCGATCACCATCTTGCCGGCGAGCAACTGCCGGCGGCGTTGGCCATCGTCAATCCGAATGTCGGCGCGCGCGCGCCGCGTTATGCGCGTCTGGCCGGTGTTGGCGTGATGTTCTATGTGCTCGTGGCGCTGCGTGCGGCGCTGAATCGGCGCGGGCAGGCAACGCCGCCGCTGGCGCCGCTGCTCGATCTGGTCGCGCTCGGTACCGTGGCCGATCTGGTGCCGCTCGATCAGGTCAATCGCATCCTGGTGGCCGAAGGCCTCAAGCGCATTGCGGCGGGGCGCGGTTGCGCAGGCGTGCGGGCGCTGATCGAGAGCGCCGGGCGCGACGCATCGCGGATCGGTGCACGCGACCTGGGATTCCAGATCGCGCCGCGATTGAATGCAGCCGGTCGGTTGGCCGATATGCACACCGGTATTCGCTGCCTGCTGAGCGATGATACCGACGAGGCGCGCGCGCTGGCCGCGGAGCTCTCGGCGCTCAATCACGAGCGCCGCGATGTGCAGCGCGAAATGCAGGCCAGCGCCGACGCCATCGTCGAGAATATCGTTGCGCGCGAAGGTCAGGTGCCAACGGCGCTGATCGTGCACGATGAGAGCTGGCATCCGGGTGTGGTCGGATTGGTCGCATCGCGCCTGGCCGAGCGGCTGCATCGTCCCGCGATCGCGCTGGCGCCCGCGGACAATGGCGAGTGGCGTGGTTCGGCGCGGTCGATTCATGGTTTTCACCTGCGCGATGCGCTGGTAGCGCTGGATGTGGCGCAGCCCGGCCTGATGTTGCGCTACGGCGGCCACGCGATGGCGGCGGGCCTCAGTCTGCGGCCCGATGGCATCGAGGCGCTGGCGCAGGGATTCACCGCCGTTGCTCAATCGCTGCTGGATGCCGAGCTGTTGAAGCGGGTGGTCGCGACCGATGGCGCGCTGGAGGGGCAAGACCTGTGCTTCGACTTCGCGCGCGAGATCGATGCCTGCGGCCCCTTCGGACAAGGTTTTCCAGAGCCCGAGTTCGATGGCGATTTCAGTGTGCTGGAGCATCGGGTACTGAAGGATCAGCACCTGAAGTTGCGGTTGCGCGGACGCGGCACGCCGACGCTCACGGCGCTATGGTTCAGCGCGCCAGAGGAATGGTTGGACAAGGTGCCGCCGAAGGTGCGGCTGGTGTACCAGCTGAGCATCGAGACCTGGCAAGGCGAACAATCATTGGCGCTGAAGATTCGCCACGGTTGGCCGGCTTGAGTAGCGACAAGGCCGGGTGCGGAGGTCGAGGTCCGCGCTTCTTGCGCTGGCTCGTTCGCTGTCGGAGTTCTGGCAAACCGCCGAAGCGGCTGGCACATGGAATGGCGCTAGGCCCCTGCCTCCTGACCCCCGACTGTAGCCAATTACACCGCCCGCATGATCGCCGCGTAGTGGGCGCCCGCTTGCACGGCCGCAAGACAACGCTGCTCGATGGTCCGCAGGTCGAGTGCTGAAGAATCGACAATCGGTCGGCGCTGCGCGCCAAAGACCGGGGCGAACAAGCCGCGCTCGCGCGCCACGCGCCAGGCCCGCAGCAGATGCGTGCCATCCCAGCTTGGCGACAGATCGATCTCGTGGATGGCTTCGAAGCCAGCGCACGGGGTCGCACTTGCCCCCGGTAGCTCCGCCACCAGCGCATCGACCAGCGATGAACAGGCGCCGCCGACGGTGGCATCGATAAACCCGAGTTCGCGGGCTACTTCGGCGACCGGACCCACCAGACCCTCTCGCGTCGCGACAAAATCGCCAGCGCTTTCGCCATGCAACGGCAGATCGACGCGTAAACAGGGCCGGTCGTCCGCCAGAAAAACATCCGCCGCCATCGATTCGCCAGGTGCGTGCAGTCGAATATGTGGCCGTTGCGAACCGCGCGTGGTCATGCGTACATGTAAATGACCGTCCCGCACGCGCTGGAAACGATGCTCGCTCGCAACGGCCGGCGGTGGTTCGGTCCAGTCGCCTTCGAGCGCGTGGCGAATGGCCGCAAACCGCTCATCGGGCGCGGCGTCGGCGACGCGCACGCAGGCGGGCAGCCCGTACGCAATCAACGCATCGATCTGGTCGATCAGCAAGCTGGATAGCCAGCGAATCAGCGTGGTCGGAACGCAAAGGTCCCGATAGCGGGAGCCATGCTCGTTCGAGACCGCGGCACGGTAAGCGCGATCGTAACCAGCGCCCGCGCGCATCGTGTCGATGGCTGTGGCGTGAAGGGCGCTGAGCGGCGGCAACTCGCGCGGCAGGCGCGCCTCGGCGCTTTGCGCGAACCAAGGGAAAAACGTCGAAATTTCGCGATTGAAGTGCCAGAGATCGGCCAGATGCGCGCCGCTGGCGCGTGGCGAGAGATCCGGGAAGTAGCGCTCCAGAAGCATCGTCCGCGCGGCGTCTTCGAAATGCGCGGCGTTGTCCAAAACCAGTCTCTCGATGCGCTCGGGATAACGTTTGGCAAACTCCAGCGCGATCTGCGCACCGGTGGCGCTGCCGTACAGCGCAAATCGCGTCAGGCCCACCGCATCCACCCAGGCCTTCAGGCTGAGCGCGAACTCCGAAGCACTGTTCGGATTATCTGGGTCGGGCGGCGATAGCCCATAGCCGGGCGTATCGGGAGCGAGCACGCAATGCGTGTCGCTGAGCGAAATCATCAGTGGCAGCAGGGCCGAAGACGACATCGGCGACGGGTGCAGCGCAACCACGGCTGGCCCGCGTCCGGCACGACGAAAGTGCACCTCTCGCGTGTCCAGCTGCGTGAAGTGCTGCGTGATCACGCTGCGGCTTTGGCGTAATCGCGAATTTTCGCCAGGACCGCCGACAGTCCGTTCTTGCGTGTCGGCGACAGATGCGAGGACAGGCCGATGTGTTCGATGAACTCGGGCTCCGTGGCGACGATCTCAGCCGCTGGGCGGTCGCTGTACACCCGCAACACCAGCGCCAGCAGACCCGAGACGATCGCCGAGTCGCTATTGGCTGCGAACTTGAGCCTGCCGTTGGCCTGGCTCGGCTTCAACCAAACCATCGACTGACAACCGAGCACGCGATACGCATCGACTTTATCGTCGGCAGGCAAGGGAGGCAGTTTTTTGCCAAGATCGATCAAGTACTGATAGCGCTCCGACCAATCGGAGAACAGCGCGAACTCATCGACGATGTCTTGTTGGATTGCGTCCATCTCAGCTCGATTCCACCCTTTCGCATTCCCGGGATCTACAGCGCTCTCGACTGCTTGCCGGCCGACAATCGCCAGTTCGTTGAGGTTGCGTACCCGCCACCGAATATCGGGCGATCAATCGCGCTCTCCGCAACGGCCCGAAAAACGCGAGCGGATCGACGACGATGCAAATGCCAAGGCCAGGACGCCGTCATCGCGGCTTCGTCAAGGCATCTGGCGCAGCAATGAACTTCGCACCTACAGCAGCAATCGCCGAATATCGCTCAATTGCTGTGCGAGGTACGTCGTGAAGCGCGCCGCGTCGGCACCATCGATGACGCGGTGATCGTAACTCAAGCACATCGGCAGCATCAGGCGCGGCACAAACTCGCTACCGTTCCACACCGGTTCCATCGCACTCTTGGAAACACCCAGGATTGCCACCTCGGGTGCATTGATGATCGGCGTGAACGCATGCCCGCCAATGCCGCCCAGGCTCGAAATCGAGAAGCAGCCGCCGGACATATCGGCCGGGCCCAGCTTTTTGTCGCGCGCTTTAGCTGAGATCGTGGCCATTTCTTTGGCCAGATCGATAAGACCCTTCTTGTCGCAATCGCGGATCACCGGCACAACCAAACCATCGGGCGTATCCACTGCAATGCCGATATGGAAATAACGCTTCATCACCAGGTTTTCGCCGCTGGCATCGAGCGAAGCGTTGAAATGCGGAAAACGCTTCAGCGCGGCCACAACGGCCTTGATCAGGAACACCAGCGGCGTGACCTTGACGTCCTTTTGCTCCTCCGCCAGACGTTTTCGGAACGCCTCCATCTCGGTGATGTCGGCTTTGTCGAACTGCGTGACGTGCGGGATGCGAATCCAGTTGCGCGCCAGATTGGCGCCAGAAATCTTCTTGATGCGCGACAGCGGCAGCGATTCGACGGCGCCGAACTTGGCGAAGTCGACCTGCGGCCAAGGCAAAACCTCGAAGCCGAGCGTGCCGCCAGTCGCTGCCGCCTTGGCCGGAGCGGCCAGCGAGCGCTTGACGAAGGATTGCACGTCTTCTTTGGTGATGCGTCCTTTGCGCCCGCTGCCCGTCACCTGCGACAGGTCTACACCAAGCTCACGGGCGAACAAGCGGATCGCTGGCGAGGCGTGCGGTCGTTCTCCGGGTTTCGCGGGTGGCGCCTCGCTGGACGGCGCTGGGACGTGCGTTGCGATGGGTGCGGGCGCCTGTGCCGCGACCGGCGCCGGCGCGGGCGCCGCAGCGGGCGCGGGCGCTGGCGCCGCAGCGGGCGCGGGCGCCAGCGCAGCGGTCGGCGCGGCGGCCGGCGGCGTTGCCGCGGCACCGGCACTCGATTCGATGATCGCCACGAGGCTGCCTTCTCTGAGCGAATCGCCGAGTTTGACCTTCAGCTCGCGCACCACGCCAGCGGCAGGCGAGGGCACTTCCATCGTCGCCTTGTCCGACTCCAGCGTGACCAGACCCTGATCGAGTTTGACGCTATCGCCAACCTTGACCAAAATCTCGATCACCGGCACGTCCTGATAGTTGCCGATGTCCGGCACCTTGGCTTCGATGGTGGCCATAGCCTCTCCCTGGGCAATTGCGCAAAGCGAACCGGCGATTGATAGCACGATTGTGCTGCACGGAAAATCGGCTGAGTCCGGACATTTCATCTGCGAGTGAGGACGATCGCGGCGGGCTAAGCGCTCGCGCCTGCTATCGTTCGCGCTTTCTCGGGTGACCTTGGACGTTCTCCATGACCGAAAAACTAATCGTCGCGCTGGTGCAGGATCGCGATCGCGGCTCCGTCGATGCCAATCTGGAGCGCATCGAGTCGTACTTGGGCGAGGCTGCCGAAGCCGGCGCAAAGCTCGTGCTGTTGCAGGAGCTGCATAACGGTCCGTACTTTTGCCAGACCCAGGACGTCGGCCACTTCGACCGGGCCGAGAGTATCCCGGGTCCCAGCACTGAACGCATCGCTGCGGCGGCCAGGCGCAACGGCGTCGTCGTGGTTGCATCGCTGTTCGAGCGCCGTGCGCCGGGGCTGTATCACAACACCGCAGTGGTGTTCGACAGCGATGGTTCGATCGCCGGGCGCTACCGAAAAATGCATATCCCAGACGATCCGGGGTTCATGGAGAAGTTCTACTTCACGCCAGGAGATCTCGGGTTCGATCCGATCGATACCAGTGTCGGTCGCCTCGGCGTGCTGGTGTGTTGGGATCAGTGGTATCCGGAAGCTGCACGCCTGATGGCGCTCGCTGGCGCGGAGTTGCTGTTGTATCCGACGGCGATCGGCTGGGATCCCAACGACGACAAGGCCGAGAAAATGCGTCAGCAAACGGCCTGGCGCATCAGCCAGCGTGGCCACGCGGTCGCCAACGGCATTCCGGTGCTGAGTTGCAATCGCACCGGATTCGAGGCTGGCCCGGGTGCCGGCATTCAGTTCTGGGGCGGCAGCTTCGTGGCCGGGCCGCAAGGCGAAATCCTGGCCCAGGCCAGCGACGACAAAGACGAGTTGCTGATCGCGCAGGTCGATATGGCGCGCAGCGAAGCGGTGCGACGCATCTGGCCATTCTTGCGCGATCGGCGCATTGATGCGTACGGCGATCTTACCAAGCGCTACCGCGATTGACGTCTCAGGAATGGACTCCGTGACCCCCAACGCCTTCGACGGTCAACCCATCGTCGAGCTTACCGCCAACGGGCGGCATTACACGCTGCTCGGCACGGCGCACGTGTCCAAAGCCAGCGTCGACGCGGTGCAGCATCTGATCGCGACGCGCGAGTTCGATCGCGTGGCCGTGGAGCTCGACCCGCATCGCCATCAGTCGCTGCTCAAACCGGACGACTGGCGTAATGTCGATCTCTTCAAAATCATCAAAGACGGCAAGGCTGGCCTGCTCGCGGCCAACCTGGCGTTGGGTGCCTATCAGCGCCGGCTGGCCGATCAGTTCGGTGTCGAGCCCGGTGCGGAGTTGAAAGCCGCTTGTTTAAGCGCGGAGGACAAGCGGCTGCCCGTTGCGTTGATCGATCGCGATGTCGGCATCACGCTCAAGCGCGCTTATGCCGCCGTTGGATTCTGGGACAAGCTGGGCATCATCAGTGGTCTTATCAGCAGCGCCTTCGTCAGCGACGAAATCAGCGAAGCGGATGTCGAAAAGCTCAAGCAGGGCGACATCCTGACGAACACTTTCGATGAGTTCGCGCGCGAGAGCAAGGGCTTACACCACGCGCTGATCGTCGAGCGCGACCGCTACATGGCGCAGAAGCTCGAACAGGAGTCGCAGCCGGGCGAGCGCGTGCTGGCGGTGGTTGGCGCGGGGCATTTGCGCGGCATCGAACGCGCGTTGTGTGGCAGCGATCCGGACGATAAAGTGAGCCTGAGCGAGCTGGCCGCCGCTCCGCCCCCAAGCGCAGTCCCCAAAGTCATCGGCTATGCGGTGATCGCTATTTTGCTCGGGGGCTTTGTCTGGGCATTCCGCGAAGGCAGCGATGTGCTGGCCCAGGTGCTGTCCTTTTACGTCGTCGCAACCGGCGGTATGGCCGGCCTCGGTGCGCTGGTTGCCGGGGCGCACCCCTTGAGTGCGCTGGCTGCGCTATTGTCCGCGCCCTTGACGGTGCTGCATCCGGCGTTGGCCGCTGGCATGTTCAGCGCAGGCGTCGAGGCGTATCTGCGAAAACCGCGTGTGGCCGATTTCGAAGCTCTGCGCGGCGATCTGGTGCGCATCAGCGGTTGGTGGAAAAATCGGGTGGCGCGCACGCTGCTGATTTTCTTCCTGACCAACGCGTTTACAGGTATCGGCGTTTGGCTGACCGGCGCGGAGTTGGTACGGCGAATTGCCTGAGGAGCGAACCTCCCACGACGTCGTTGTGTCTGCGTCGCCGACGCGGTGCGATCCGAGCCGAAAACGGCGCATTTCTACACTTGCATCACGAGCCCTTTAAGAATCCGTATGTCCCTATTCAGTTGGTTCAAGAAACCCGCATGGCAGTCCCGCGATCTCGATACGCGCGTTCGCGCTGTCGCGCAGGAGCGCGATCCGGCGCTGGTGTCGATATTGCCGCAGCTGCTTCGCAGCGACCCCGAAGCGCGCGTGCGCCGCGCGGCGCTGGAGCGCATCGACGATCTCACCGCGATTGTCGATCGGATGGTCAACGATGCCGATCCTGGCATGCGCGAACGGGCGCGCGAGCGGCTGGTCGAGCGCATGCTCAAAGGCGCGCCACTCGACGAGCGTTTGCGCGCTCTCAAACTGCTCGACGATTCGGCCTTGCTCGAAGGAATCGCCAGGCGCGCGCCGGAGCGCGAACTGCGCTGGGCGGCGCTGGAAAAGATCAAGCGTCCCGGCTTTATCGCCGAACGTTGTCTTGAGGACCCCGACTTCAGCGTGCGCGTCGATTTGCTGGCCCGCATCGAAGGTGCGCCCGCGTTGGAGCGCCTGGCCGAGCAGGCGCGGACCAAGGACAAGCGACTTTTCCGCGCCATCCGCGAGCGCATCGACGCTTCCAAAACAGCCGCTGGCGATCGCGAAGCCTTGCTGGCTCAGGCAGAAGCTTTATGCGTGGCGATCGAGGCACAATTTCGCGCGCCCGACGCAAACAGTGAAGCTCTGCTGTTGCGGGCTGAACGCGATTGGACGGCGCTGCGTCAACGCCTGAGCGATGAGCGCTTCGACAAGCGCTTCGAGGGTGCGCGGCAAACCCTGCGCGCAGCGCTCGATGCGATTGCGCGCAAGGCGCGTGGGGAAGACGAACCCGTCGCGCCCTTGCCGATCACGCAGCCTTTGCCGGTGGTGGTACCCGCGAGCGAACGCACCGAGCCGGATGCGAATCTGGTTGAACTCCTAAGCGAAGGCGAACAGCTGCACGCAGGCGCCACCGCAGAAGCGTGGACCCAGCGCTGGGAAAAGGCCTGGAGCACGCAGCGCGAGCGCCCGGCGGTCGATCAACCGCTGCGCGCAGCGGCAAATGTCTTGCAGCAGCGCTGGCGCGATGAGACTGCCGCGCGTCATGTCCGGGAAGAAGCCGCGCGCGCCGAGTTGGCGGCGGCCATCGGCAGCGCCCGCAAGGCCGTCGAGGAAGGGCAGTTGACAGCCGCACGCGCCGCGCGCGCAAGCGCGCAGACCGCCTTCGATGCGCTGCCCGAGAGCGAAATCCGCAGCGCGAAGGCGAAGCTAGGCGATCTCGATCGCGCTATCGACAAGCTCGCTCAGTGGCAACGCTGGTCCGACAACAAAGTGCGCATGCGCTTGTGCGACGAGGCGGAGGCGCTGATCGGCAGCGGCATGCATCCGGACGGACTCGCGAGCCGCATCGCCGAGCTGAAACAGCAATGGCAGGCGCTGGAGCACGATCCGGCCGACAAAGAATCGGGGCTCGCCAAACGCTTCCGCTTCCTGTGTTTCAAAGCCATCGAGCCGGCCAAAGCCTACTTTGAGAAGCGCAAGGAAGTGCGCGGAAAACGCGCCGAGGAGCTGGGCGAGTTTATCGATCGTGTCGGTGGACTGATCGACACTGCGCCGGTTCGCGAGCTCATCGAGATCAAGCGCGAAGTGGCCGATCGGCTGCGGCGCGTCGATGAGGTCGACCCCAAGGTTCGCGGCGAGCGCGGCAAGCAACTGAAGCAGCTGATCGAGCGCATCAGCGCGCGTATCGATGGCGACTTCGCGCGCGTTGCCGAGGAGAAGCAGAAGCTCATCAACCAGCTCAAGCGGCAGCTCGCACACGCCGAGCTCGAAGCGGCGTTGGATTTGTGCAAGTCCGCGCAGCGCAAGTGGAAGGAGCTGGGCGCCGGGTCGCGCAAGACCGATCAGGCGCTGTGGGAGGAATTCCGCGGCCTAGTCGATCCGTGGTTCGCCAAACAGAACGATGCTGTCGCCGCCGAAAGCGCGGCGGCGCAATCGGAGATCGACGCCGCGCAGGCGCTCCTCGATGCGCTCAAGACTGCGCTCGATGAGCCGCTGGACGCCGCGCATCTCGCCGTGCGCATCGACCAGATCGATGGCGACTGGCGCACGGCCAAGCGACCGGCAAAGATCGAATCGCGCTTCGAGCGCCTGATGGAAACTGCCCGTGCCGCGATCTCGACGCGCCAGCGTGAGCAACAAAGCGCAGATCTCAAGCGCTGCGCCGAATTGGCGCTGGTGCTCGATGGCGTGGAGGCGAGCGGTGAGGCGATACCGGAATTCGTGATCGCCTCGCTCGCGACGATGCCGATGGCCGCGGGCGACGCCATGCGTGCGCGCGTTGCGCGTATGGGCGCCCGGAACGAGGCGGTGGAGGCAGAGCAGGCGGCCGTTGGTCGGGCGCTGTTGCTGGAAGCTGAGTATCTGACCGGCGTCGATTCGCCGGAAGCGGAGCGCGATGCGCGGCTCGCGCTGCAAGTGCGGCTACTGGCCGAACGTATGAACGCCCGCGGCGACGTCAATGCGGCCGACGCGCGCGATCAGCTGCGCGTGCGCTGGTGGGCGCTCGGGCCGCTGTCGGCAGCCGATCGGCGCAGCCTGCAGGAACGCTGGGCGCGGGTCCAACTTTGACCGGCGGCGCAGCTTGTTGAGAAACGCACTCCCGATTAGCGTCGTACCTCAGTAGTGAAGCTTCGAAGCCTGACGCGTTCCCTCCCCGCTGGCGGGGGAGGGCTAGGAAGAGGGTGGTTCTCGTAGACACGACCAAGCCGTTCCCTTGCATATCCCTGATTCGTCGCAGTCGAATGCATAGCGGCATCGACCAGCATCCACCCTCTCCTCGGCTCCTCCGCCAGCGGGGGAGGGAATTGACGTGGCAACGACTGACGTACAACGCCAATCAGGAACGCACTTCCTGTGCGTTTCTCAACGCCGTGTCAGAGCTGCGGAACATCCGCCGTGGCGACAGCGGTTTCGTTGACATCCGCCATCGGCAACTCGCGGCGATAGGCAATGCGATGCGTGCCGCCATCGCAGCTACCGATGATCTTCTGGTCGCTGACCTCGTCTTTAGGGACGATCGTGAGCAGGTAGTTCTGCACGCCTTTGGCGTCCAGTTTCTGAGCGATTTCCGCCTGCAGCTCGGCGCAATCCTTGCGCCCTGCGGCATCCGCGGCGAAGTTGAGGCTGAGCAGGCATAGGGCAATCACGGCACGCATTTTCTTTCTCTCCGCCGGCGCGAAAGGGAAGGGTGCGCCGGTGTGAGAAAGGCTGCGCTGACATTGGGGCGCAGTTGCGACGCGCTCGTGGCGGGACGGGGCGGATGCGGGCGGAATTGGGGCGCCGGGCGTGTCCTGCTACGCAGTACCGTCCCGCGCCCGAGCCTCAAGTGCGCGTCTGCGCCTCGATCGCCGCAAACACAGCTTCGTTTTCGCTGTGCACGAACATCACCGCAAGATCGCCATCCTGCAGCCACGCCTCGGCACTTTGCCAGGCCGCTAAATCGCCGCCGACGAAGGCGATCCGATCTTCCGGCAAACCGGCGGCGCGCGCGCCTTGCGCGAGCAGCGCCGGGATCTCTCCGGGCGCGCGGCCGCGCAAGTACTTCTCCATGTCTTTGATCAGCAGCCGATCGGGCAGCGCAGCGCCGGCCATCTGGCCGAGCGCGATAATGGCCGCATCGTCGCGATCGCCGGCTTGCCCGATCGACACCAGCAAACGTCGATGCGGCAAGGCGCGCGCAGTCGCGAACACCGCCGACAGGCTCTCCGGGTTGTGGCCGAAGTCGGCCAACACCTTGGCACCGTTGCGCAGCGCATAAACGTTGCTGCGCCCTCGGTTGTCGTTGCGATCGCGCCCAAACTCGCGCAGCGTGGCGCGGATGGCTTTGAGCGGCAATTTCAGGTGTATGGCAGCGGCCATCGCCGCGAGGGCATTGGCCACATTGTGCCGCGCCGCACCGCCGCCGGGCATCCCAAGTTCGTCCGTTGGCAATACGCGTATGGTGCGCGCGCCGAGCTGGTAGGTCATCACGCCATCTTCGACATAGGCCACGCCGCGGGTATTGACGCCGCGCAGTAGCGAGCGCGTCGGAGACGCCAGCGAGAACCACGCCGTCGGTTTGGAAAGCCGCCGGGCCTGCTCGCGGCAATATTCGTTGTCGGCATTGGTCACCAGCACGCCACTGGGGCGCAGGGACTTGGCGACGAGGAACTTGACCTCGGCCAGCTGTCGTTTCGTGTGGATACCCATGTCGTTCAGATGATCGTCGCCGATATTGGTGACGATTGCCGTATCGGCAAAGCGCACGGTCAACCCACGCCGCAACATGCCACCGCGAGCGACTTCCAGCACCGCAAAATTGCAGTTCGGATGGCGCAACACACGTCGCGCACCGCCGGGGCCGGAGTAGTCGTCGCGGTCGAGAACCTCATCACCCACCTCCACCGCATCGGTGCAGCAGTGTCCGGCGACAAAACCGGCCGCTTTGGCCATGCGCGCCAGCAAGCGCGTGGTGGTGGTTTTGCCGTTGGTGCCGGTGACTAGTGCGACGGGTATGCGATGACGTTTGGACAGCCAATCGATGGATCCAGAATCCGGCACGTCGGCGAACGGAAATACGCTCGCATGGGCGCCCTCGCCGACGCTCAAGTCGCCATCGCCGATGATGAGTTGTGCGCGCGCCTTCAACGCTGCCCGATGGAAGGGTTCTAGGCCTGGTTGCGCGGCAGCCTCGGCGCGCCTTTGCATACGCGCCACGATGCGCGATCGGCGCGGCGAAACATGCTCGGTGATGCCGTGCAGCGCAAGTTCCCATGCCCATTCGGCGACGTGCGTGGCGACCATCAGCTGGTCGAGCGGCGCCGTCAGCGCCAAATGCAGTGTGGGTTGAAACCACCTGCTGGCGACTTCCACATCCTCCCAGCCGAGCGCCCGGGCAATATGCCGCGCTTCGCGGCGCCAGCGTGCGCCCAGATGCACGGCGATGTCCGGTGGTGGGCGGGTTTCGATCACCGCGCCTGGGCCATCGAGCAAGATCGTGCGCCCGGTCAGCCGCCGCGTATCGATCAGATATGGCGTGCTCATCGTATGCCCCCAAAACGTTGCCCGCAATCATGCATGCACGTGGTCGCGGCTGGGAAGATTGTCTGTGGGCCGCTCGCGGATGTGTGCGCCATCGCGCCACTTGGCGCGCGCGCCGGCAACCGCGATCATCCGGCGCCCATGCATATTGTTCGCCAGGAATCCTTCGCCATTCTCCGGGACACGCTGCGCTGGCGCGTGGCGATGGTCCTTTGCGTGCTGATTTTGCTGCTCATGGCGGTTTTGGGCGCCGTGAATGTCCATCTCGGCATCCAGGACAATTCCTGGCTTGCGGCGGTAGTGTTCCTGGTCGACCTGTGTTGCATCGGCATGCTGCTGTGGCTGCCTAAACGTCAGGCGGGTTACCTGTTTTTTGTCGTCATCGCGGCATTGCTGGTCATGGTGGTGCTGTACGGTTGGCACCACGGCCGCAACATGCAGCACTGGGCCTACGTGTTTCCGCCGGCGGTCATTTTTTTGATGCCGGCGAGGTCTGCCCTGGTGGCGATGATCGCGTATGGCGCCTACACCAGCGCGGTTACCGCCGCTTTGTTGCCTGCGATCGAGGTCATACGCTTCGCGAGCGGCTATGGGTTGTTGGTCTGTTTCATGTTTACCTACGCCTCGCTGCAGGAAAGCGCCGCTTCGATGCTGAGGTTCCATTCGGATCACGATGCGCTGACCAATTGCCTGAATCGCCGCACGTTCAATGAAGCGCTCGATGAGATCGAACAAAGCGGCGTTCCTGCCGTGTTTTTGTTGATCGACATCGACCATTTCAAATCGATCAACGACACGCACGGTCACTTGATCGGCGACCGGGCGATCACGGAAGTGGCTGCGCGCCTGGGTCGCGAGTTGGATTCAGGAACACCGCTCTATCGTTATGGCGGCGAGGAGTTCTCGTTGATGCTGAAGGATGTTTCGCTCGATCGGGCGCAAGCGTTGGCCGAGCGCTTGCGCCGTGCCGTCGCGGATGGGCCTTTGGCCAACTTGAATCTCACTGTCAGCATTGGCGTGGCCGTGTGGCAGGGGAGACCAGCGCCTCTCGCCGAGGCGCTGGCGCGGGCGGATGCCGCGCTGTATAGCGCCAAACGTGGCGGACGAAACCGAGTCGAGGTGGGATAGTGCAAGGTTCCGGCTTGCCGCGAGGGTAGACCAGCGATCCGCCTGCAACGACCGATCGCTCTTTGGCATTCTGCTTTTCAACCATGCCCTGTTAGCGCCAACAAGGACCCGACGCTGCCGATGCAAGATCGCCTCATCTACCGCCGCCTGCTGCCCTACGCCCGACCACACGGCAAAGTGGCGGCGATGGCGTTTTTCGGCATGCTGTTGGAAGCCAGCGTCGCGGCGGCCTTTACCTCGCTGATGCAGCCCTTGCTCGACGATGCGCTCGGCGCGCGCAACTCCACGGTCATTGCATGGTTGCCGCTGGTCATCATCGCGTTGTTCGTCGTTCGCGGCGTGGGCGTGTATTTGGGCGACTACGGCATGGCGCTGATCAGTCGACGCGTGATCGCGGACCTGCGCGCGCAGGTCTTCGACCGCTACCTGGCGTTGCCATCGCGCTACTTCGCCGAACGGCCGAGCGGCGATGCGTTGACGCGATTATCGATGCAGGTCGAGCAGATCGGGCAGGCAAGCACCGAGGGCGTAAAAATCGCTGTGCTCGATACGCTCATCATTCTGGCGCTGCTCGGCGTGATGTTCTGGCATAGCCCGTTGCTGGCAGGATCGGTGTTGCTGGCCGGGCCGGCTATCGCGCTCGTGGTGCGCTTCGTGAGTAAGCGCTATCGCGCCATCAGTCGGCGCATTCAAGCCTCGCTGGCGGACGTTACGCAGATGGGCCAGGACGCCATCCTCGGCGAGCGTGAGATCAAGATTTACGGTGGCCAGCAAGAAGAACGCGAGCGTTTTGCCAAGGTCAATGAACACAATCGTCGCCAGCATCTGAAAGTCACCGCAACCAATGCGATGAGCTCGGCGACGGTGCAGGTGCTGGCCGCGAGCGCGCTGGCGCTGGTCGTCTTCCTGGCAACCCGGCCGGGAGAACTGGAGCGCCTGACGCCCGGCGGCTTTACCGCGTTCATGACCGCAATGCTGGCGATTCTGCCCTCGCTCAAGCGCCTCACCCAGGCACAGGCGCTGATCCAGCGCGGCATGGCGGCCGCCGAGTCGGTGTTCGAAGTGCTCGATGAGGCGCCCGAAACTGATCTTGGTACGCTGCGGCCGGCGCGCGTTCGCGGCGCGGTGAGTTTCGACAACGTCACGCTGCGCTATTCAGGTCGCGACGAGCCGGCGCTGGATGGCGTTTCGCTGCAGGTTGCGCCCGGCGAGACGCTGGCGCTGGTGGGGCGTTCGGGCAGCGGCAAGTCGTCTTTGGTGGCACTGCTGGCGCGACTGCACGAGCCGGAGAGCGGCTGCGTGCGCATCGATGGCGAACCGGTGCAGGCTTACGCGCTCGCCGCGCTGCGCGCGCAGATCGCATTCGTCAGCCAGCAAGTGGTGTTGTTCAACGACACGGTGGCGCACAACATCGCCTATGGCGCGCTGCGTAGCGCACCGCGCGAACGTATCGTCGCCGCCGCAACGGCAGCGCACGCGATGGAGTTCATAGACGCTTTGCCCGATGGCCTGGATACCGCCATCGGCGAGCGCGGCTCGGCGTTGTCGGGCGGCCAGCGGCAGCGCCTGGCGCTGGCCAGAGCGCTGCTCAAGGACGCACCGATCCTGATTCTCGACGAAGCCACCTCGGCGCTCGACAACCGCTCCGAACGCCTGGTGCAGCAAGCGCTCGGCGAAGCGATGCGCGGGCGCACAACGCTCGTCATCGCACATCGTTTGTCGACCGTCGAGCGTGCAGACCGGATCGTAGTGATGGATCGCGGGCGGATTGTCGAGATCGGCACGCATGCCGAGTTGCTGGCGCGGGGTGGTCATTACGCGGCGCTGGCGCAAACGGAACTGAGCGCCGATGCGTGAGGATGTCTGGCTGCGTCGTTGGTACGGACAAGATCCGCCGCCTTGGCATCTGCGCGCGTTGAGTTGGGTGTATCGCGGATTGCGCGCGTTGGCGCTGTTGCCGGCGCGTTTCAGCGCGCCGCGGCCAACGCCCGTTCCGGTGATTGTCGTCGGCAATCTCTCCGTCGGCGGCAGCGGTAAAACGCCGCTGGTCATCGCGCTGGTCGAGGGACTTCGGGCGCGCGGATTCAGCGTGGGCGTCGTCAGTCGCGGCTATGGGCGCATCACGCACGATGTGCGTCTGGTCGATCGCGACGCGAGTGCGGAGATCGTTGGCGATGAGCCGCTGATGATCGCCAGGCGCGGCATCCCGATAGCGGTTGGCGTCGATCGTGTCGCCGCGCTCCGGCGCCTCACCGATGCAGTGCCGCTGGATGTGGTGATTGCCGACGATGGCCTCGACCATTGGCGCCTGGGCCGCATCGTCGAGATTGCGGTGATCGATGGCGCGCGCGGATTCGGCAACGGCTGGCTGCTGCCCGCTGGCCCGCTGCGCGCGCCGCCGAGTCGACTGCGGCGCGTCGACGCCATCGTGCGCAATGGCGGCGATCCTGCGAGCGGCGAATACGCGATGCGCGTGGTCATCGATGGTTACGTGGCGCTGGGCGGTGGTCGGCGTGTCGAGAGCGATCATTTTCGGGGCCAGCGCGCGCACGTGATCGCTGGCGTTGGTAACCCGGCGCGCATTTTCGACGCCTGCCGTGCCCGTGGCATCGATGTGATCGAACATCCGATGCCGGATCATGTCGCCAGCGACGCGCTCAACGCGCTGCGATTCGACGACGATTTGCCGCGTATTTACACGGAGAAAGATGCCGTCAAACTGGCGCCGGGTGCGTCGGGCTGGCGGATGTCGACGAGTACGCAGATCGATGCGCGATTGCTGGATACTTTGGTGGGACGGCTTCAAAAGTGAAAGGCATGAGACTTACAGCGTTGCTTGTATTCGGGGACGGCGGTTACGTTGCCACCAACCCCGAGACCGGCACCACATCCCAAGGCGACACCATCGAATCGGCGCTCGCAAATCTCGTCGAAGCGACCGCTCTTTATTTGCAAGAGTTCCCAGCGTGATCACCATCGCCATCCCGGCGCGCATGAAAGCGACGCGCCTGCCGAACAAACCCCTGCTCGATATCGTCGGGCGCCCCTTGATCGCGCACGTCATCGATTGTGCGCGGCGTTTTGACGGTGCACAGATCGTCGTCGCCACCGACGATTTGCGCATCGCCGAAGTGGCCGAGCGCGAGGGTGTCATGGCGGTGCTGACGCGCAGCGATCACGCCACCGGCAGCGACCGGCTGGCGGAAGTGGCAGACCGTCTGGAGTGGACGGACGATCAGATTGTCGTCAATTTGCAGGGCGATGAACCGCTGATGCCGCTGTCTTGTTTGCACGCCGTGGTCGCGGCGCTGAAGGAAGATTCCGGTGCCGCTGCGGCAACCTTGGCGATGCGCATCGACAGCATTGCCGAAGCGCTCGATCCGAATGCGGTCAAAGTCGTCAGCGACGCGCAGAGCAGGGCGCTGTACTTTTCTCGCGCGCCCATCCCGTGGCCGCGCGATGCGTGGCGCGAGTCGCAGCGGGTATTGCCGGACGGTGCCCTGCGTCGACATCTGGGGTTGTACGCCTATCGCGCCGGCACGCTGCGACGTTTTGCTGCACTGCCGCCCGCGCCGCTGGAATCGATCGAGTCGCTGGAACAATTGCGCCTGTTGCACCACGGCCTGAAGATCGCTGTGCGCGATACCCCTGAGGCCATACCGCCGGGCGTCGATACGCCGGAGGATCTGGCTCGCGTGCGCGCGCATTTTGTCGGCGAGCAAAAACAACAGGTCGATCACCGCTGGCTATTCATGTGCCTTGGCAACATCTGCCGCTCGCCGCTGGCGGCCGCGTACGCGCGCAAGTGTGCGGCCGAACAGGGTCTTCGGGTGCACGTCGAATCCGCCGGGACCTTAAGCTCGCACGCAGGCGAACGCGCCGATGGCGGCGCTCGCGAGTTGGCCGCGATCGAGGGCGTGGATGTATCGCAACACCGCGCGCGCCAGGTCAAGATAGAGGATTTCGAGCGCTTCGATCGCATTCTGGCGATGGACGATCGCAACATGGCCGACTTGAGCAAACTTTGCCCGCCTGAGCATCGCCACAAACTGCAGTTGCTGCTGGACTACGCGCCGCACATCGGCCGCCGCACCGTGCCCGATCCGTACGGGCAGCCTTTGAGCGGCTTCCAGCGTTCCTACGAGCTGATCGTGGCCGGTGTCGATGGCTTGGTGATGGCGACGTTGAAGTAGCGCTCCATGGAACGCCGAGTTGTACTCGGCGCTTCTTCTGGTCGATTCAGCAAGACCATCGGCAAGGCCGTTTGCAACTCGGCGTTCCATCGAAAAGCTATCTAGAATCGGCGCATCCATCGCACGGCGCGCCACCATGCCCAATGACATCTATCTCTCCGAATTGCCGAGCGATCTGAAGTTCATCAATAGCGAGGAAGTGCCGAATCTGGCGGACTTCCGTGGCAAGGCCCTGCTGTTGAATTTCTTTACCGGCGCCAGCATCGCCTGCGAGCAGCAGATTCAGGAGATCAAGCAGCTGGAGGTGAAATACCAGGATGGGCTTGTGGTCCTGGGCATCCACACGCCCAAACACGCCACCGATGCCGACGACGAGCAGGTGCTGAAGATCGCCAACCGCCTGCACCTGCGACATCTGGTTGCAAACGATCGCGAATGGTTGTTGTGGCGCCAATTGGGTATCGAGGTGTGGCCCACCGCGGTGTTGTTCGATCACGACGGCAAGCTGGTATCGGTGTACCAGGGAGAAGCCCGGCGCACTGAGATCGAGGCCAAGGTGCAAGAGATCCTCGACAAGGCGCAAGAAGCAGATTGTCGCAGTTACGAGCCCGGCCCGGCCTCGCGCCGCCCGGAGGATCGGGGCGTGTTGCGCTTCCCCACGCGTCTCTGCGCCAGCGACAACTACTTGTATATCGCCGACACCGGCTACAACCGCGTGCTCGAAGTAACCTGGGATGGCCGCGTCAAGCGCCAGTTCGGTTCACAGAATCCAGGCTACTGGGATGCCCGAGAATCCGAAGCGGGATTCCGCAGTCCCGTGGGTTTGGCCCTGACCCGCGATTGGCTGTACATCGCCGACACCGGCAATCACATGCTGCGTCGCGCTCGACTCATCAGCGGCGATGTCGAAACGCTGGCGGGCGTCGGCCATTGGGAGCGGCCGTCGTCTGCCGACTATGCCCAGGCCAAAGCTGCGCCGATGGCCTCGCCGATGGACGTGGCAGTGCATAACGAACGCGTCTACGTTGCCCAGGCCGGCATCCATCAAATCTGGCAGTACGATCCGCTGCGCAATGTGCTGATCAGCTTTTGCGGCAGCGGCCGGGAAGATGTGCTCGATGGCAATGGCTTGTTCGCCACGCACGCACAGCCTTCCGGGTTAGCGATGGGCGCCGATGCGCTTTACGTCCTCGACGCCTCCAGCAGCGCGCTGCGGTCCATCCGTTTGTACGATGCCAAGGTCAGCACGTTGGTGCCGGGCGGCCTGTTCTCCAGCGGCACGACAGACGGGCCGGCGATCAGTGCGCGCATGTGTCATCCAACGGCGCTGCATTTCGATGCGGCGCGCGGCGTGCTCTGGATCGCCGACACGCTGAACCACAAGCTGCGGGTTTTCTCGATTGCCAAGGGCGAGATGAAGTCGCTGAACATCAACTACAAATTGCGCTCGCCGTCGGGTATTTGCGTCGCCCAAGGGTGCGTGTTTATCGCCAATACCGATGCGCACGAAGTGCTGCGGCTCGATCTTAAGACCGGCAAACTGGCGCGGCTGGTCCTGACCTTCCCATGACCGAGGCGTTCGACGGGCGCGCCTTCGCGCGCACGCTGACGCAAGAGCCCGGCATCTATCGCATGCTGGGCCCTGACGACGCGGCTCTGTACGTGGGCAAAGCGCGCAATCTGAGCAAACGCGTCGAGAGCTATTTTTCGAATCGGCCGCAGGATGCGCGCATCACCAGCATGGTGATGCAGATCGTACGCATCGAGGTGATCGTCACCCGCACCGAAGCCGAAGCGCTGCTGCTCGAAAGCCAGCTTATCAAGGCGCTCAAACCGCGCTACAACATCGATCTGCGCGACGACAAAAGTTATCCCTGGATTCGTCTGACCAGCGATGAATACCCGCGCGTCGCTTTTCACCGCGGAGCGCGCAGCGCTCCAGATCGCTACTTCGGGCCTTTTCCCAGCGCCTGGGCAGTGCGCGAAACGCTCGATTTGGTGCACAAGGCCTTCCAGATCCGCAGTTGCGAAGACAGCGTTTTCAAGCATCGCTCGCGGCCCTGTTTGCAGCATCAAATCAAGCGCTGCAGCGCGCCGTGCGTAGGCCTGATCGACAGCCACGACTACGCGGCAAGCGTGCGCCATGCGGCACTGGTGCTGGAAGGCAAGAGCCCGAGCCTGATCGACGAGCTTTGCTCCGAAATGGACCAGGCCGCGGCCGAGCTCGATTTCGAGCGTGCCGCAAAACTGCGCGACCAGATTTCGGCGCTGCGGCGGGTGCTGGCATCGCAGTTTGTGCAAGGCGAGCGCGGCGATCTGGATGTGGTTGCCTGCGTGGCGCGGCGCGGCAAAGCCTGCGTCGAGGTGCTGTTCTTCCGTGGCGGCATGAGCCTTGGCAACCGCAGTTTCTTCCCGCGCTTTCTCGGCGAGGCGCCGGAGGCCGAGGTGCTTCGCGCCTTCGTATTGCAGCACTACACTGGGCAAAACCTGCCGAACGAACTGCTGATCAGCCACGAAATCGAGGATCAGGATCTGGTCGAAGAGGTGCTCACGCAAGCCGCCGGGCGGCGCGTCAAACTGATCGCCAATCCGCGCGGCGATCGCGCCAAGTGGCTGGAAATGGCGCAGCGCACGGCGGAGGCGGCACTGGCAACCGAGTTGGCGGCCAACGCAACCGTGCGCGCGCAGTGGGAAGACATCACGCAGCTGCTGTCGCTGGATGAGCCGCCCAAACGCATCGAGTGTTTCGATATCAGCCATACCCAGGGCGAGGGCACCGTGGCCTCGTGCGTGGTCTTCGATGCCAATGGGCCGTTGAAGACCGACTATCGGCGCTTCAATATCGAGGGCATCGAACCGGGCGACGATTACGCCGCCATGCGCCAGGCGCTGCAGCGGCGTTTCGCAAGGTTGGTCAAAGGCGAGGGCGTGGCGCCGGATGTGCTGCTTATCGACGGTGGGCAAGGGCAGCTTGGCGTGGCGCATGAGGTGCTCGATGAGCTGGGCGTGTCTGGATTTGCCGTGGTGGGCGTGGCCAAGGGCCCCGAGCGCCGCGCCGGTTTCGAAACGCTGTTGCTCGATCGCGGCCAGCGCGAGTTGGCGCCGGGACCTGCGTCCCCCGGATTGCACCTGATCCAGAAAGTGCGCGATGAGGCGCATCGTTTTGCGATCACCGGCCATCGCGCGCGTCGTGCGAAGGCGCGGCAGCGGTCGACCCTGGATGATGTGCCGGGTATCGGCGCCGTGCGGCGCCGCGCGCTGTTGAAGGCCTTCGGCGGATTGCGCGGCATCGAGCGGGCCGGCGTTGAAGAACTGACGACCGTCGCCGGTATCGATCGTGCACTCGCGCAACGCATCTATGACATGCTTCACGCATGAACGCGCCCATTCGATCGCTCGTGCAGATCAACTTCGCCACCGTGCTGACGATGATGCGGATCGCCATGATTCCGGTGCTGGTGGTGCTCTTTTTCCTGCCGTGGAACTGGACGCATCAGGCCGCCGCGATGGTTTTTCTTGCGGCGGCGCTGACCGATTGGTTGGACGGCTGGGTGGCGCGGCGCTTCGATCAAGAGTCCAAATTCGGCGCGTTCCTGGATCCCGTCGCCGACAAGCTGATGGTGGCCGTCGCCCTGGTATTGATCGTGCAAAAGAATCCCCAGCCGTGGCTGGCGATCGTCGCGGCGATCATCATCGGCCGTGAAATCAGCATTTCCGCACTGCGCGAATGGATGGCCGAACTCGGCGAACGCGCTCAGGTCAAAGTCGGCAGCATCGGCAAGATCAAGACCATCGTGCAAATGACCGCGCTGACGATGCTGCTCTGGCAGGACAAACTGTTCGGCCTGCCGATTTATCTGCTCGGATTGATCCTGCTGGTGGTCGCCGCTGTGCTGACGTTGTGGTCGATGGGCCAGTACCTGAAGGCCGCCTGGCACGTGCTGTCGCGGTAGCCCTGGGAGCGCGGACGTCCCCGTCCGCAGCTTTTGATTTTTGAGAAATCCTGGGAGCGCGGACGTCCACGTCCGCAGCTTTTGATTTTTGAAGCAGACGACGACGTTGGCGAAAAGCTGCGGACGTGGACGTCCGCGCCCCCAGGGACGTCCGCGCTCCCAAAAGCCGATTGAGGATTTCCGGTGAAATCCGGTCGCGCCCCATTGGCAGCGCTGCGCGTTGGGATTAGCGTGGGGCGGACGCTCACTTAAGCCATCGCCTTGCGCCTCGCTCACCGCGTTTTCCTGCTCTGCACCACCATCGCGCTGATCGCGATCGGTGCGATGTGGCTGGTGCACCAGCAGAGCTTCAGTCGTGGATTCCTGGCGTACGTCAATGCGCTGGAGCACGACCGCGCAACGCGCATCTTGCCGGCGCTTGAGGCTGAGTATCGGCAGTTTGGCTGGCGCCGGATGCAGTCCAACCCGATGATGTTGCGCTGGATGCAAGATCGCGTCCAAGGCGAGGGGCCGGGTGTGGTTCTGGGGCCGCCGCTGCGGATGAATGGCGATCACCCACCGCCGGGAGACCGCCCGCGACCGCGCGGCGACGGCCCGCGGCTGGGGCTCTACGACGCCGATGGCCACGCCGTCATCGGGCCACCCGAGCCGTGGCCCGATGCGTTCGCCATGCCCATCGTGATCGACGGCAAAACCGTGGGCGCGTTGTACTCGCGGCCCCTGCCGCAACTGGAAAATCGCTGGGATATCGATTTCGCCCGCGCGCAAACCTACACCGGACTCGGGACCGCAGCGATCGCCATCGCGCTCTCGTTGCTCGGCGCGTGGCTGTTGGCCGATCGATTGGCGCGCCCGGTGCGTGCGCTTGGGGCGCAAGCGGCAGCAATCGCGCGCGGCGACTATCGAAGCCGCGCCAAGGTTGTCGGACGCGATGAGTTTTCGGAGCTCGCAACCGAGTTCAACGCCATGGCCAAGGCGCTCGAAGACCATCAAGATGCACGGCGCCGTTGGACCGCCGAGATGTCGCACGAGCTGCGCACACCCATCGCCGTGATCCAGGCCGAGCTCGACGCGCTCAGCGACGGCGTGCGGCCGCTGAACAGCGACGCTGTGGCCTCGCTCGCAACCGAAGTCGAGCGGCTGTCCTCGCTGGTGGGCGATTTGTACCAGTTGTCCCTCGCCGACGCAGGCGCGCTCGACTATCGGTTCGAGCCCGTCGACCTCGCGGTCCTGGTTCGCGACCGCTGCCGCGCATTCGCCGCGTCCTTTGCCGCCGCTCAGATCGAGATCGAATTGGCCCACATCGACGCGGCGCACATCGAACGTGGCGACCAGAAGCGCCTGTCGCAACTGATCGACAATCTGCTCGCCAACGCCGAGCGTTACACGCAGGCGCCGGGTCGGGTGCGCGTGACGCTGCAGACAGCGCCGGTGCGCTTATGCATCGAGAACACGCCGCCGGGTGTGGACGCGTCTTTGCACGAACGCATCTTCGAGCCGCTGTTCCGCACCGAAGGTTCCAGAAGTCGCGAACGCGGCGGCGCGGGCCTGGGGTTGGCCATCGCGCGGCGCATCGCGCAGGCCCACGGCGCTCGCCTTTACGCCGATCATTCCGCCTTGGGTGGATTGGCGGTGCATCTGGAATGGCCGACATGACTCTGCACGGCATGCGCGTGGCGATCGTTGAGGACGAAGCAAAGTTGGCCGCCGTGCTGCGCGACTATCTGATTCGCGACGGCGCCAACGTGGCGATCTACGGCAACGGCAGCGAAGCGCTGGACGCGCTGCTGCCCGCGCCCCCGGATCTGGTGCTCCTGGATTTGATGCTGCCCGGTACCGATGGCATGAGTGTATGCCGCGCGCTGCGCGAGGTTTCCACGGTGCCGATCATCATGCTGACGGCGCGTGTGGAGGAGATCGATCGCTTGCTGGGCCTGGAAATCGGCGCCGACGATTATCTGTGCAAACCGTGCTCGCCGCGCGAAGTGCTGGCACGCGTGCGCGCACAATGGCGCCGTCGCAACTGGCACAGCGCGCCGCCGGCCAAAGACGGGCTGGTGCTCGACGAAGAACGCTTCGAAGCGCGCTGGCGCGGCCAGCGCCTGGACGTCACGCCCGTCGAGTTCCGGCTGCTGCGCGCGCTCAGCGCCAAGCCCGGCCGCGTGTATTCGCGCGCACAACTGCTGGAGCACCTGTATCTCGATCATCGCGTCGTCAGCGACCGCACCGTCGACAGCCACGTCAAGAATCTGCGCCGCAAGCTCGAAGACACCGGCGTCGATCCCATTGTTTCGGTGTATGGCGTCGGCTACAAGTATGATCCGTCAACGAGCGACTCCGAGCGCGAGAAATAGCCGGCATGACGGGCTAGTGTGGTGTCCCAGAAATAACTGGAAGAAATGTCCGATGGATTTCGGCCCGA
>ERZ1066126.47-NODE-47-length-109414-cov-33.895528_pt1 | contig 109414 bp, 89 predicted proteins | sample MGYA00382773_ERZ1066126 | MGnify/ENA primary metagenome ERZ1066126 (study PRJEB33369, sample SAMEA5778356) | biofilm metagenome | biome: Industrial cooling water; feature: Water cooling tower basin; material: Biofilm | place: United Arab Emirates | collected... | reverse complement strand
TTCTCTTGACCCGAAGAGCGCTAATCAAAATCAGGCTGTCCTCGTTCTTCCTTCACGGTCTTGCCCACCCGGATGACATCGCCAGCGCCAACGCCCTGATCGACGTCCGGAATCCGGCCCCTGGCCAACCGATGCGCAATGACCCTGGCGCCAGTCGCCGCAGCCACAGCCGCATTGCCACCGATATGATCGTGATGTTCGTGCGTGTTGAGGATCTGGGTGATGTTCCAGCCATGATCGCGCGCCACGGCGAGAACCTGCCGGTGATCGAGCGGATCGATGGCAAGCGCATCACCACTCTCCGGGCAGGCCAGCAGATAGTTGAAGTTCCGAAGTGGATTACCCACCCAGATACGCTCGACGATCATCCGCGGTCTCCGCTGATCACAGCTGATTCGACCAAGATCAGGCGTCCGCCCGGCTTGGGCCGAATCTCAGAGCTTCAGAGTATCCACTTTTCCAGGCACGTCTTCTGGCAGCCTACTCCACCGGCCGGGCCTCGCTGGCGCGGCGGAAGGCGATCCGCCGCTGCGCGCGTTCCGGGGCGCTGCGCGCGAGATCTTCCCAGTTTGCCTCCGGCAGCTCGATCCAGTCGGACTCCCATTGCTCGGCCGGCAGCGAGAGGATCCGCTCCAGGCGGCCAGCGAGCGGCAGAGCGGGGTGGAAGTCCGGGCGCCATCCCAGCAACTCGGGTTCTGGGTGGCTCACCAGCCACTGCACCGCCGCCGCCGTCGCGGAAGGATGCAGCGCCGCCTCGCGCAGCTTCGGCGAGCGCGCGCGTGCGAGCGCGAGCCAGAAGCCATCGTCATCAAGCGGCGCGGCGGCCGCGAGTTCCGTTTGCAGCGTCGCATCGTCGTCGTACCAGCGCGCGAGCGAGCGCGCCAGCTGCGCGCGCGTGGCGTGCTCCTGCAGCATCAGCGTGAGCGCCCAGTCCTCGCTGAAGCCGAGGCGCCGGTCGAGTTGCGCGATCACCGCGGGCGGCAGCTTCCGCAGGTGGAAGAAGCTGTTCTGGTAGGAGCCGTCCGCCGGGCGGATGCCCCGCCGCAGGATCAGCGCCAGCGTGGCCTCGATGGCCTCCGGGCGGAGGCGATCGTTCTGCAGCAGTTCGTCCAGCGCGACTTCGGGCGTCGGCGCAGCAAACTCGCCGCGGCCCGCTGGCGCCGCCGCAGCTCGCTCGACGATCCGCAACTGCAACGACAGCGGCAGCAGCGGGTTCTTCGCCAGCGGTCGCGCCAGCACTTCCATCTCCGGCGGGCCGAGGAGTCCGGCGAGACGGTCGAGCACCGAGCGACTGCGCGCGTGCTCGGCGACCAGCTGCAGGTCGAGTTCGGGCGTGTGCCGCTGCGCGATGCGGGCAAGGGTCGACTCGACCTCGTCCACCAGCCGCGTGCTTTGCGCCACGGGGTCGAGCGCCAGCCAAGCCCAGGTGCGGGTGTCGACGCGCTCGTGCACGCTTCCGAAACGCTCGCGGGGCAGCTCCAGGAGGCGCAGCGCGAGGGCATCGATGTCGGCCGATGCCATCCGGCTCGGCAGCTGCCCGATCCGGATCTGGTGCAACTGCAGCGCCAGCCGTTCGAGCCCATTCGCAGACAACTGCGGCAGCAGGCGGGCGAACTGCTCCGCATCGAGGTCCGCGGCCACCATCGCGTCGCGCACGCCAGGGGCTTCGTCGGCCAGGCGTGCATCGAGCTGCGTAGCGCCCGGATCCCACCCGAAGGCGGTCTCCCACGCATGCACTCGCCACAGTCGTTCGCGGACCTCGGGGTCCGGATCCGCCTGCAGCCGGTCCAGGCAGGCGTCAGGCAGTTCCGCGCGCGCCGCGACCAGCAGGCGCACCTGCGGCGAGGCGTGCTCGGCTAACGCGGTCACCATCGCTGCGGGCGTCTGCGGGTTGGACGCGAGCGAGCGCGCCGCCTCCAGCGAGAGCTGCTGCGGATCGCGCCGGGCGAGGTGCGCCGGAGCGTTGCGACCGAGCCACTGGTCGACGCGCTCGTCCCCGAGCTCGACCAGCGCCTCGACCAGCGCGGACGGCAGGCCGGGACGCGCCGCAATCAGCTGCGCAAGCAAGCGATCCTTTGCGAGCAGACCGCGCAGCAGCGCGTCGTCCGTCGCCTCGGCGAGCGCGGCGCGAATGTCGGCGATCAACGCTTTGGGTGCCCGCGCTGGCCGGAACACGGGTTGCCGCTCGTGCAGGCGCTGGCGCAGCCAGTCCTGGTCCGGCATCAGCGAAACCAGTGAGGCGTCCGCCTCGAACTCGAAGTGCTCGGTGCCAGTGAAGGCTTCGGGCAGCAGGCTGCGCAGCGCAAGCGTGTGTGGGGATTGCCTGGCATCCTCGGTGAGCGCGATTTCCACCTCGCCGATGCGGAAGTCGCTGCTCTTGTCGGACACCAGCAACAGGCGCGCATCGACCCGACCGGCTTCGAACGTGAAGTCGTTGTAGACCGTCATCAGCACGTCGCGCACGGCGAGCGTGCCGACGACGCGCATCGCGCCCCAACTGTAGACGTCGTGCGCGCGCATGTCGCCCTCGACCACGAGCACGCCGATGCCCTCGCCATAATCGTCGTAGACGCCTTCGACGGTGAGATTCCCGCGCACGACCAGCAGGTCGCCGTTGTCGAAATTGCCGTCGACCACGAGGTCGCCGTCGTGCACGAGCACGCGCACCGACTCGTCGTCGAAGTTGTAGCCGATCTGGGTGTGCTGCAGAGAATCGCGGATGCGCGCACGCTCGGCGGCGTCGGCTTCTCGAAATGGAAAGTCGTCGGTGCGCAGCCAGTGCGCGGCGAAAGCGGGGGTCGCGGTCATTAGCAGGGCAAGCAGTAGGGAATAAAGCGCATTCACGGGCAAACGTGGCCAGCCAGGGCACCCTGATCAAACGCCGGCCGCCCGGCGAACGCACGCGAGGAATGACGTCCCACGACAACCCGCCGCAAGCAGGGGTCGGGTCTAGGTTGCAGACTAACGAGCACGTCCAGGCGCCTGCGGTTCACTATGTTGCCGCAACAACGGCTTCGGTGGGTTTCCAGCGGCGACAAGTTCGATGGAGACGTGAAGCTAATCGGCAGCCGTCTGCCGATGACGAGTGCGCAATACGTCGAACTTGTCGACTACACCGGCCGGCAGTTGAAGCCCGGCAAGCGCGGTGTGATCGATTCAAGCGAGCCACCGGCGTTGCGAAAGCTTGGAATCCATGGCGACTATTGGACCGGCCACGTCAAAGGGTTCCGCTCCGCGTACCAGCGATTCGTCGGCAGCGTCGAGGCGATGACCGACAAAGCGGCGGCGCTCAAACAGCAGTGGCTCAAGGGCATCGGCTACGCGCGGAGCCTTGCCACCAACCGGTGAGGAGACCCATCCGCGCATTTTTGACGCCGCCGGCGTCTGGGCGCGTTGGCCGCGCGAAAAGCGCAGCCTTTTTCTCACAGCAATTGCAGACGGCTAAACGTTTAGACGCCTGCTGACTCGAAGAGCGCTTATCAAAATCAGGCTGTCCTGGTTCTCCCCCAGCTACGCGCGGAGCCTTGCCGCCAACCGGTGAGCAATGCCTTCCGCGCCTTCTTGACGCCGCTGGCGTCTGGGCGCGTTGGCCGCGCGCTAAAAACCACCCAACTCATTCTGTCCATTCCGACGTCTAAGCTTCTAGACGTCCACAACAGTCCGCTTCGAAATCAGAAAGTGCGTGTCCTTGTTCTCTCCGTGCATTTTCGACGCCGCTGGCGTCTGGGCGCGTTGGCCGCAAGAAAAGCGCAGCCTCCTTCTGACAGCAATTGCAGACGTCTAAACGTTTAGACGTCTGCTGACTCGAAAAGCGCTTATCAGTATCAGGCTGTCCTCGTTCTTCACCGAAGCTGCGTCTCGTGGGTGTCCAGAATCTCTCCAGAATCTCGCCGAATGCAAGCGATCAGTCGGTCTTCGTCAATATCCGATTTTTCCAAATCAAGATACCAAGCCCACGCCTGCGCCCAATAGTAGATGCCGCGATTAACTGATTTTCTGATCCTTATTTTATTCCCACTTATTTCTATTAAACTCGCTAGCTTCGAGGCAACCGACATTGCTCGTCTCTTCGAAAAGCACTTCACCGCAAATGATACGCCATCGTCCTCAATAACTGCAATTTGCGAATAATCGAATTTGGTAGCCTTCATCCAATAAATGGCGCCGACTCTTGTGATATGTGTCAGGCCACCCTCCTCCACGATGAAGCCTTTTGATAACAAGTCGATAAGAGCAAACTGGAGAGCACGCGGCTCACACTCGTCGATGGGCAAATTGAAGACCGGGCCAAGCTCTCGAATCGCTAGGTCCGTTGCTACAGGCCCTTTTGCAAAGGCAGTTAGCAACGCGAGGTCTGGTGATAGTGCGCCCATCAATGTGTTCTGAAGCGTTTTTCCAGCACCGGACCGCCGCCTGTATCAATACAGCACTTACAGGAAGTTATTGAGCCGATCACAATACCGCGTGATCGACCCTCTAGTGATCTTACAAGCCAGTGGGTTCCATTATCACCACGGCACTTTTCAGGAGCATTTGGAGAATTAACAGGCTGCGGGTCTTCAGTCTTGCTTCGCCCGTAAGTAGATTGTGCTTGCGCTTTATTAGTGTAGATATAATCGCCAGGCAACTGACTGCACAAGTAAAGATTCGGATGTTTGTCCTTGCATTTTTCTGGACAAATTCCTGATCCCTGTGTGGTAGCAGATGATTGGCTCCCGTCGCCGATGTTTTGCGCGGCATTCATTGCCGCCATTCCGGTTGTTATGCCGGCGGCTGCGGCGCAATCCCTTGGATTCTGTCGGCACCAAGCTGTATAGGTCGTTTCGACAAGACCTAACGAGTCAAAAGCCATTAGGGGAGCGGCTACCGCATAGCCATAGGTTGAAATGTTTCCCGCCAACCCAATCGGATCACTCTCAACATACCTACCCGTACCCGCCTCATAGTCCCGGAAGTAGTTGTAATGCAACCCCACCGCCGCATCCCACTGCTGCCCTGGGAACCGCAGGTCAAACTTGACCACCGACCCATTCCCATCCACATCCTCGCTCGCCGCCAACGCGCCAAACGCGTTACTTCCGCTCGCGGTGTGCTGATTGAGCTTCCAGCGCCACACCACGGTGCCGGCGGGCTGGTGGTTTTGCACTTGCGCGCTGGCCAGTGCGCGTGGCGTGTTCAGATGATCGCTGTGAATCGCGTACACCTCTTGCGCTTCGGTGGTGTTGCTGACCACACGCCCGACCGGCGTGTTATCGATCCACACGATCTCCTCGAACTGCAGCTCGCTGCCGCTGCTGAGTTTGCTGAGCACCTGCCCTGACTCATCGTACAACGTGCCCGTGATGCCGCTGGTGGCCCAATCGCCGCTCGCGCTGGGCAACGCGGGCGCCGGCGCGCCGCTGCTGGCGAGCACGCGTTCGCCGCGGCCGTTGTAGTTCGCACGCTGTTGCGCGCTGCCGCCGGTGCCGATGGTGGTCAGGCGATTGCGCGCATCGAAGCTGGCGGTGTCGGTCTCGAAGCCAGGCACGCCGCTCAGCGTGTTGCCCACCGCATCGAAGCTGCGCGCCGCGCTGCCGACTTGCGTCAGGCGATGGCTGGTGCCGGGATAGGTGTAGCTCGTCACCGTCGGCGTGCTGCCGGCCGGAAGCGCGACGCTGTGACTCAAGCGATTGCCGGTCGCGTCGTACGTAAACGCTTCAATCAGCGCGGCGTTCTGATCGCGCACCTCGTTCAACCGATCGAGCCGATCGTAGCCCAGGTTCTGCGTCCCTTCGCTGGCGCTGGCCACTTGCGTGATGTTGCCCACCTCGTTGGTGCTGAAATCATAGTCCAGCGCCGTGCCCTGCACCGCATCCGGCCAGTAGTTCTGGTGTTCATCGTGCGCTTTCACTTCGCGGCCGCGCTTGATGGGTCGGTTCACAGCGTCGCGCCGTGGCGCGACCCACGGAGCGTTCTTGCTGCAGAGGCTATAGGGTCCAGGCGCTTCGGATGCTGGCGCCCGTTAGATTTTCGAAATCTGCGCGACTTCGCCCATCAGCTCCATAAACCCAATCGCCTCCACGCCATCGCGCTTTGGATACCGCCTGGGCTCGAGCTTGCGCGCGACACAGATCCGGGCGTCGATGGACGTGTCCAATGCGGCGACAAGGACGACGCAAGGAGTGTTGTTTCGCCCCTTCAGGGCTCTTCCTTGAAAAACCGCCTAACCCAGGGCTTTCGCCCTGGGCTATCGCATCGCGCCCCGTTGGGGCGCCTTGTTTTTCGCGGCTCGGGCGTCGCGGCTCGGGCGCATCCACTGATCACCTGTGCAAACTTAAAGTGTTGTTTTTGATTTGCAAGGGTGTCGCGTACAGCGGCGCGGCTGTCGGCGGCGATCTTGTCGCCGCGGTCAATCCGTACCGGCAATCCCCAGCACCAACGGCGCGCCGCGCAGAGCGCGCAGGCGTAACGTTGTGGTGCCGGGAGGTTGGTCGAGCCGGACGTGATAGATGAAAAGTTGCGGGCTGCCGCCGCCGCGTTCGCGGGACTCGGCGGTGCGCACGATGAGGGCTACGTCCGCGCGCGGCAGATGCGCGCGTTCGGGATCGTGGATTGCGCCGTCCCAGGAGGGCGGCACGGACACATCGCGGCTGGCGAGTGTACGACCTGCCGCATCCAAAAAGTCGGCGGCAAACGCGGGATCGCCGTTCAATTGATTGCCGAGGAAGAAGTGCACACGTCCGCCCGTTGGGGCATCTACCTGCGCTTCGGCGGGAAAAACCGCCGCGCCAAGTGCGGTGCCCGCAGGCGCCAGCTGCAGAGCCGGGCCGAGATCGACGTCGACACCGCGCAAGCGCACGCGACCGCGCGGCCAACCCGCGCTGTCGGTGATGCCAAGGCCGCGACTGCTGCCCTGAAATCGTTGCCCCGCGACGACGTTGAATGGCATCGGCGGCTGGGCGATCGCGGCGACCGGGAGAGGCTGCGGCGGGCCCGAGTCGCGCGCTGCGTGATCAGCGGCGACTGGACCGGCATCGCGCGAGGGCAATGCATCGTGCGCTTCGGCGTGCAACGCAACAAGGTCGCGGCGATCCGGCTGGAGTGAAATCTGGTGTCTGGTGCCGTAATGGCTCACCGCGATCAGGGCGTTATCGGCGAATGCCAGCTCGGCGATAACATCGTTGCGCGCCAGCGGCAGCGCTTGCGGCGCCAGCAAAGGCGACAAGGTGTCTAGCGCATAGAGGTGGATGGCCGCCCGGGTCGCAAAGGCGGCCAAGCGGCCATCGGCGGAAACCGCTGCGGCTTCGTTCCAATCGCTGCCGAACTCGATCAGCTCCGAACGCGAATCGCCCTCGTACACGGCGACCCGCGCGCCTGTACCCAGCAAGCGTTCTCCCAATTCGAAGACGCGATCGTGGGCGTTCGGCGTGGCGATCCGTCGCAGCAATTGGGGCGGCGTACCCAAACGCCATTGTTCCAGAGTGCCTGGTTGCAAACGGCTGACAGCGGCCGTGGCGATCAAGACACGGTCCCCGGTTAGCGCGAGATCGGCAATACGCAGCGCCGTGTTCTCGATGGCCATCGCCCCGAGAGGTCGACCAACCATATCAAATGCGGACAACCGCGGGCCTTGCCAAAATGCCCAGCGATCGGTGCCGAAACGAACGCCATCGACCAGGCCTCTGCTTGAGACGGGCTCGGATCGCCACTCGCCGCGGGTCACGTCGAGGATGCGCCAGGTCATCGTCAACTTGCCCTCGTCTTCGATCCATGCGGCTAGCGCCAGCTCTAACGTCGGGTGGACAACCAGCGTTTGCGCGCTGCTTGGTAACTCCAGGGTGCGTCGCTCGCCGCTGCGCTCGATGTACAGTGCGCGGCCCGCCGCCATGAGCACAGCGCCGCCAGCGGAGCGCTCGATGCGATTCGGCGGCGACGGCAGCGACCAGTCGCCGCTGGCGAGCGACACAACGTTGCCGTGAACGGGTACATCGGCGGCTGGTCGCTCGGTTTCGCCTGGGAGCCACGGCGCAAGCGTCAGCGCTGGCTGCGGCAGCCGCGTGAGCAGAATATCGCCCTCGCTGCCGTAGCTGGCCAGCAAACCGCTCGGCGCATGCAGCGCAATTGCGTTCATGCCGATAAGCGCGCCGCGATGACGCAGCAGCGCCAGCGGTTCGGAGGGTTCACCACCATTCGCGGCGAATGGCCAGATGGCGACGCGGCCATCGTTGCCGATCAGCCACCCGCCCAACGGGTCGATAATGACCGAGTTCATCCGATCGCCGCCCGAGGCTAAGGCGCGCGTCAGCCAACGGCCGCTGCTGATCGACAGCAATCGCACGCTGCCGCGACTGCCGCTGACGCCCAGCAGATCGTCCGCGAAAGCAAAGTCGTTGACGGCATCGTCGGCGTTCAGAAGCGTTGTCTTCTGCGTCCTGAGATCGACCAGGAGCACATCACCCGCCGTTCCGCCGATGGCCAGCCAGACGCCGTCGTTGCTGGGCAACCACGCACCAATTTCACCGCCGCTGGGCAGCTCGATGCGTGCCAACGTGGCGCCTGTTTGAGCGTCGATCAAGACGACGCGCTTGAATCCTTGCTCGGCGCAAGCCGCCAGACCGCGCGTCGTCAGATGGCAGTAGCGCGAAGCGACATCGAATTCGACACCATCCGGCGACCAGGGATCGACGCGCCAGCGCTGCCAGCCGCTCGCGGTTTTCAGTAGCGCATGACGACCGTCGGCGGCAAAGCTTTGCGCCAGCGCGGCCACGGGTGGTGTGGCGAGCGAGCCATCCGCCAGAGTGACGCGTTGCATCGCGCTGACATCCGGACGTGCGACGCCCGAGCTGCCACTGGAGTACAGCACGGCATACGCACCATCGGGCGTGGCCTGCATGCGTCCAGCGAAGCTGTTGCCCCAAGCCGTGGGCGGAAACGGCGGCGTAATACGCCAGCGCTGCGCGCCATCGAGCGCCAACGCAGCCAGCTCGCCATTGCGCAAGCTGGCCAGTAGCAGCTGGCCATCCTCGGCGATGGCGATCGAGCGCCCTTCGCCGCCGCCGTCGAGGCGAGCGATCTGCCTGGGGCTACGTGCGAGCAGCGCGCCCAGACGTAAGCGGTCCAGATCCGCATCGCTGCGGCTGCCGCTGCGCTCCGCGTCGGCGATGTTGGCCACGAGCGCAGGCACGGCCGCCAGCGCATCACCGCGCGCCTGCGCCTCGATCGCACTTTGCCGGCGTGCATCGAACAGTGTCGCTTGCGCGGCAGCGCGGTGATTTTCCGCTTGTCGCCATAACGTCACTGACAGCGCGAGACCCGCGAACAGCGTGCATGCCAATCCACCCGTCAACAGCGCTGCTCGCGGCTCGCGGCGCGCCCATAGCGCGACGCGCTCCGGCCAGCCGGGCCTGCGTACGCTGACCGGGCGACCATCGATATAGCGCTGCAAGTCGTCCGCCAACTCACGCGCACTGGCGTAGCGCTCAGCCGGGTTTTTGGCCAGACAGTGGCGACAGATCGCATCCAGGTCGGAGGGCACCGATGGGTCGCGCATTCGCGGCGGATCGAGCGGTTGATTGAGCAATCGGCGCAGCGTTTCGGCGCTGTTATGACCCACAAATGGCGGCTCGCCGGTGAGCATCTCGAACAGGATGGCGCCCAGGCCCCAGACATCGGTGCGAATCGACAAGCGTGCGTTGCGCCCGGCTTGCTCGGGCGCCATGTACGCCGGTGTACCGGCCGCCATCACCCGGCCTTCGGCCGCCTCCGATATCCGATGGGCGAGGCCGAAGTCGCCCACCTGAGGCGCGCCGCGCTCGTCGATCAACACATTTCCGGGCTTGAGATCGAGGTGCAGAATGCCCACCTGATGCGCGTATTCGACGGCCTCGGCGACCGTGCGCATCAGCCGCGCCAGCTCACGCGCAGGGCGCTTCTCGCTCTTCAGCCATTGTCCCAGCGTCGGGCCACGCACCAGCCCCATCGAGAAGAAGTGCAAGTTCTCATGCGTACCAATTTCGAACACCGGCACAATGTTCGGGTGCTGCAGCCGCCCAGCGTGGCGCGCTTCGCTGCGAAAGCGTGCCAGCATGTCGTCGACCGCGAACGGATCGTAGGCGAAGATCTTGAGCGCCACCTCGCGATCGAGGCTGACCTGCCGTGCGCGATAAACCACGCCCATGCCGCCGCCGCCGATGCGTTCAAGAAGTTCGTAATCCGCAAAGCGCCGATCGCGTGGATCGTCGAGGTCCAGATTCAGCGCGCGAAACGGCTGCTCCTCGCGATCGAGCGCTTGCGTCGAATCGGCCAGCCGACCGGTCAAGCGGCCGGCCCTTGGAACAGGTACACGTTGCTATCGTCGCTTCCTGCAGCAACGTAAGCCGCAGTCGCGGCGATCGCGATCGGCCAGCACATCTCGCTGGTCGCGTAGGTCCACAATTGCAGATTGAACAGCGGCTGCCAAAGCGTGAAGTCGCCGCTGCTGGAATGGCCATCAGCCGCACCCAGATAGGTGCCGGAGGCATCCATCGACAAGCCATTCGGCGACTGCGTTGTCGTGCTCTGCCAATACAGCGCGCCCGCGTTGTACTTGTTGGCATACAAAGCAACCACACCACCGCCCGACGAGACGTTTCCAGCCACGCCAATCATCGATCCGTCTGCGCTGCAGGTCACGCCATAAATGGTTCTCGCGCCGCCCGGAATCGCCGCCGACCAAGCGGGCGCCGGGTCGCTCAGAAAATCGGCGATGCGCAACGCGTAAAGATTGCCATCGTTCGCGCCGACGTAAGCGTAGCTACCATCGCTGGCCAGTGCGCCAGCGTGGACGTACGCTGAGTTCGGCACTTGCCAGCTCTGCTGCTGGTTGATGACGCCGCCCGATTGCACGAAGACGATCACCTCGCCGTAGTAGCTCACGATCAGCCCTGTGCTACCCGCCGCATCGATCAGCGCGACCAGCACCTGATCGCTGCTATTGGTCAAGGGAATGGCCACCGGCGCCGCAAAAGATCCGCCGGGCGCGCGCACGAACAAATAGCCCTGATCGGCGCCCGCGACCAGCACCGTGCCGTTGGCGTTCAAGCGCACCATGTTGCCGCGCTTGGGTGGGTTGTACATCAAAAGTTCGCTTTGCGAAGCGATGTCGTACGCAGCGAAGAAACCATCGTAGGTGGGATCGCCCTGGTACCAGCCGCCGCTCGCGACCGTTTCGCCGTCGGCACTCAGGTCCACCCAATAAACGCCTTGCCAACCGTTGAAGGTTTTCGTCAACAAGGCGTTGCCAGCGTTATCCCAGACATAGGTGCCGAACACACCGTATTGGCTTTGCTCCGCCGCCGCCGTGCTGCTGATCCGCCGCAGCGTCGCCAACTCCGCCGATTTTGCGCTGCTGCTGTAATCGTGGAAGAAAGTGCCGGCAGCGATCCGCGAACCGTCGGCCGATATCGCCACCGAGTTGATGAAGTAGCCAGCGTGCGGCGCTTTGGTCCAGAGCGTAATTGGCGCAGTCATCGGTCGGGCTCTTGATGGGTTGAACGGGTTGCCGCTATGCGGATGGTCCGCGGCTACGCTACTCCGACTGCCGGAAGCGCTTCGCTTGCCGCCCGACCAGCTTCAGTGCCAGCGCCTCCGGCACCAGCTTCGTCAGCGCCGCCACGAAGCGATTGAAGCGGCCATTGACCAGGATCGCAGCGCCCTTTTCGCTGGCCGCGAAGGCTTGCTCGGCAACCTCGTTCGCGGTCATCCACATAAAGCGCGGCATCGTCGAGACTTTGCTGCGCATACCGTTGACGTCGTGGAATTCGCTAAAGGTGAAACCAGGGCACAGCGCCAATACATGCACGCCGCGGTGCTTCACCTCTTGCGACAGCGATTGCGAAAAGCGGATCAGATAGCTCTTGGTTGCGCCGTACAGCGTGTGCCCGGCGGTGCTCGGAACCAAACCCGCCAGCGAGGCGACATTGATCACGCGCCCAAATCCGCGCTCGACCATGCCCGGCAGCAAATGGTGCGTCAGTTCCGTCGGCGCCCACAACAGCACACGCAAGAAATCCGCATGCGTGCGCCAGTTTACCGACTGGAACGTACCCGGCACACCGTAGCCGGCGTTGTTGATCACGCCATCGACAAGGAGGCCGCGTTCGCGTAGTTCATCGACGATGCGGCTCGGCGCCAGCGGATCGGCAAGATCGCTGGTGACGATGGCGCTATCGGTGCCGTGCGCAGTCTTGAGTTCGGCGGCGAGCGTATCCAGCCGATCGGCGCGCCGCGCGATAAGCACCAGATCCCAGCCGTTCTTGGCCCAGGTTCGCGCACAGGCCTCGCCGATACCTGCGGAGGCGCCCGTGATCAGCATGCGACGTTTGGACATGGCGAGTTGCATCGAATGGCGAGGTGACAAGTCTACGTCGCGAGCGCCGACAGTTCTTGCGCAATTGCCCCGCGTGACCTCGGAGTGTTGTTGTGAACGCTTATTTTGCGCGCCAGCCGATGCCCACAAGCAGGTCGATCCGATCCGCTTCAAGCTTCCCAACCGAGATCGGCAAGTATTGGACCTGCAGGGTCAGATCTATATGCAACCGAAAACCGCCGCCCGTCATGCCACGGAAGAACACCGCAGAACGGTCTACCCAACAAAACGCCGAAGCTCAGTGCGCCGGATGAGCAACTCGTAGCTCAGGTAACAAAGCAGCAGCGTCGCAAACACGGCGATGGCGAATTTGAGTGACCAATGCCAGGACAAATCCATCAGCACGTACTGAGCAAGGAACAGCAGCGGCAGGTGCAATAGGTAAGTCCAATAGGATCCGCCGGCCAGATAGCGCATCACCCGCGACTGGGCATTCAACCACCGCCGCCCGGCGACCCAGCAGGCGAGCGTCATCAGCACGCTGATATAGGCGCCGAGAATAGCCAGAGACCAGGGCGCGCGAGGGTTGGCCGGATCGATCATAGCGTGCCGCAGGAGCACAAACCAAAGCCCATACAGAAGCACGCCGATCGATGCCAGCCAGACCGGCGAGAGCGCGTCGATCCATTCGCGGTGTCGATGCGCGGCGGCGCCGAAGGCGAAAAACGCACCGAAAAAGGCAATGGCCCAGAACTGCGGCACGAAGCTCTCGGGCGCTGGGTGCGGCGCGACCACGCTCGCGAGCGCTGGCGCCAGCAGCATGGGCGCAATCGCGATCCACCATCGCGGCAGCCGCTCCGGCAAGCGCCGCAGGTTTTCGGGCAGCAAGACTCTTAGTGCCCACAACAAGACGTAGAACCACACAAGGTAGTACAAGAACCACAAATGGCTGGTGCTCGGCGGCAGTTGCGGTGGGTTCGACTGCGCCGAGAATTCGCGCAGCCATTGCAACACTGGCGAGGGGTGCTGCACATTGGCTGCGGCCCACTGCGTGCTCCAGCTCAAGCTAAAGATGATCGGAACGAGCAACGCTGCGAACGGAATCAGGATTCGCCGCGCGCGATTTCGCATCAATCCGGACATGCCGCGCCGTTCGATGAGCTCCGCGGCGAAGTAGCCGGCGATCATGAAAAACAGCGGCATGCGAAACAGGTGCAAGAACCAGACGAATAGGTCGACCAGCTGCGATGGCGAGCGATCCGCTGGCGGCCAGTATGGGTGGATCAACGGGCTGTACGCCAATGCCGCATGAAACAGCACGCCGGCTAGCATCGCGAGTGCACGCAGATTGTCGAGGTAGTGGAGGCGCATGGGCTTCGGTTGCAGTCGTTGAGCGGGGCGCGGGGCGCGGGGCACGGGGGACGGAGAGGGGAGTGAGATATGGAAACGACACACTTGCGAGCGCTGATGACGATTCGCAGCTTGTCAGATGCCCGTGCCCCGTGCCCCGTGCCCCGTGCCCCGTGCCCCACTCTCAATAAAACGCCGTCTTCCGGCAATGCACCCAGCCCGTCAAGCACAACAGCGCCACGCTCAAGACCAATTGCGTGACCAGGATCGCGATGACCGGGGCGTTGAAGATGATGTCTGGCCCGCGCGCGATCGCGCTGATCGATTCGATCTGACCGAGACCCATGATGAAAGGATTGATCATCACCATGCTGCTGATCATCGCGAAGATGTTCCAGCCCTCCGATTCCACAGCCATCGCAACGCTCAGCGACACGCAGAAAGCCATCAGGATATGGCCGAAGAGCAGCATCGAATAAACGACCAGACCATCGGGCAACGGCGTGAACAGGATCACTGCGATCGTCCCAACCGCCAGTATCAGGAATGGCACGGCAAATGTGATCAAGTTGCCCGCAAGCTTCGACAGGTAGAAGTCCAGGGGTGAGATCGGCAGGCTCATCACAAACGCGAGCGTTTGGTCGCGTCGCTCATTGACCAACGACGTCGAGATCGAGAAACACGATGCTGCGACGAGCACGATAATGAGCAGTAACGAGCCCAGGTAAAAGGCCCAAGGTTTGGCGAGGCCAAGCAAGCACAAGGCGAAGGCGCCGGCCAGTACATGCGCGGCAAGTTGCTTTTGGAACAACACCCAGTCTTTCGCAATCAAGCGCTTGATGACAGGAATATTGAGCGAATTCATGCGGCGGCTCCAGCGCGAACGGTGGTCACGAAAATGTCTTCCAGGCGCATCGGATCGACGCTGTCCACGACGAGTCCTTGCGCAATCAGACGCTCGGGCATATCTGTGGAATAGCCGCGCACCTTGATCTCCAGCACCGACCCGTTGCGCCGCGCCATGGCGATTTCCGGCCACTGCGGCGTGGCCCCGCCATGGCACACGATGCGACGCCAATCGTCCAGAAAGCGTTCTTTGTCTTGCGATGCAATCAGACGCCCCTGATGCAGAAAGCTGATCGAATCGGCGAGTTGCTCAACATCGTGCGTGTTGTGCGACGAGAACAGCACGCTGCGCGAATCGTCGCGCAATACATCGCTCAACACCTCAAGCACTTCACTACGCGCGACCGGGTCCAGTCCAGTGGTCGGCTCATCGAGCAGCAGCAGCCTCGGCCGCCGAGCGAAGCTCAGCAGCAGCAGCGCCTTGACTCGCTGACCGTGCGAAAAGCCGGCAATCGTTTGCTCACTTTTGAGATCGAAGCGACGCAGCAAGTCGCGCGCATAGACTTCGTCCCATTCGGGATAAATCGATGCGATCAGATCCATATGCCAGCGCAGCGTCTGGCTCTTATAGAGGCGCATATCTTCGGACGCGAAACCGATATCGCGCTTCACCGCAACCTGATCCTCCGGCATCGACAAACCGAGCACCTGCACAGTGCCGCGATCGGCCCGGACCAAGCCAGTGAGAATGCGCAGCAAGGTGGTCTTGCCGGCACCGTTGACCCCCACCAGACCCATGATTTGCCCATCCGGCAAGTTCAGGGTCACGTCTTCGAGCGCGAACTGCGGATAGCGCTTGTGGATGCCTGTCAGGGCGAATGCTGCCGTCATGGCGTGGTCTCCTCAGTGGCTGCATCGAGCAATTGTTGAATGTCGGCGCGCGTCAGTCCTAAACGAGCCGCGCATCCCAGAAACGACTCCAGATGCCGCGCCATCTCGGCGCGCAAAAGCGCTTTGGGTAAGTCCTGCGTCGCTGCGACGAACGATCCCCTGCCGTGACGCGTGACGATCACGCCCGCATGTTCGAGTTCAAGGTAGGCGCGCTTGACCGTGATGACGCTGACCCGGCTCCCAGCTGCCAGCTCGCGGATCGATGGCAGCGGATGCCCTGCTGGCCAGTCGGCCGCCATCACTTTGGTCGAAATCTGATCGACGATCTGCCGATACATCGGCCGACTGTCGCTATCAGAAAGAAAGAGTTCCGCGCTCACTGTGCATACTGTATCTATGTCATATGCACAGTATGCACAGCGAGATTCTGGGCGTCAAGCGAGGGAAGTCGACGGGCGTCAATTCGAGTTGGCCCGAACATTTCATGAGAAAGGCGGATGACTGCGAAGCGTGAAGGCTGGCGAGCTTGCGCAGCGATAGCTGCGCGCCAGACTGAACGACTGAGCGCTGTGCCGCTAGGCCGAACCTTTGCGTCGAGATCGAGGCGCAAGGCGGAGCAATGGTTTTTCCATTGCGACAACGAGCAACGACGAAGTCGGCGGAGAGAACGAGCAAGCGCCGCGTTAGCGAAGAAATGCCAACGATCAGTTTGTCATCCAAACCAGATCGCAGGTTTGCGCGACGCTGGGCAGGAATCGAGTCAGTTCTTTGCGGTCTTACGAAATGTTCGGACTAGGCGGCTACCGATGCAGCGATGCCACGAATGGTTCGCAGTACACCGTCTCGTGCGGCGCCAATGGCGATCAGACGTTCGGCATGGAATACCGCCAGGTTTTCGCCGACGATGTCCGTGGACACGAACTGACCCTGGCGCAATTTCGCGGCGGAGATCGCATCGACATCCAGTCGCTGCAGATGTTCGACGCCAGCTTCGATCGGCAGCAACCGCGCGTCGAGTTGCTCGATGGATTCGTTCTCGATGGAATCGAGCGACTGCATAGCCGGCGCGAGAAACGGTGTAGCCCACGTGCGCCGCAGGCTGACGATATGTGCGCCGCAGCCGAGCGCTTGCCCCAGATCGTCCACCAGCGAGCGGATGTAGGTACCGGTGGAAACGTCGCAGTCGAGCGTGATCAGCGGCAACTGGAGTGCCACGATATCGAAGCGCGACACGACGATCGGCCGAGCCGCACGCTCGACGGTTTCGCCGCGCCGCGCCAGTTCATAGAGCGGTCTGCCATTGCGCTTCAGCGCCGAATACATCGGCGGCACTTGCATTTGCGGGCCACGAAAGCGCGCCAGTGCACTATCGATTTCCGCTGCCGAGAGCGCCGGGACCGGTTGCGTCTCGACGACCTCACCTTCCGCGTCCAACGTGTCGGTGCGTTGACCCAGGCGGGCAGTCACCCGATAGCCTTTATCGCCGCCCAGCATCAGGCCTGCGAGCTTGGTCGCTTCGCCCAGGCAAATCGGCAACAGGCCGCTGGCCAGCGGATCGAGGGCGCCGGTGTGCCCCGCTTTCTCAGCGCGATAGGCGCGGCGCACGCGCTGCAGAGCCGCATTCGATGTGGGTCCGGAGGGTTTGTCGAGCAGCACAATACCGCTCACGTGCCGCGCGCCGCGCATCAGCTCTTCAGCGAATCGCGCAGCAATTGATCGATACGATCGCCGCGGTCGACCGAGTCGTCGTAGTGGAAGCGCAGCTCCGGCATCGTGCGCAACGACACCTGCTTGGCCAGGGTTTGCCGATAGCGCTTGGCTTCTTCTTTCAACAGCGCCAACGCCGGCTTCGCATCCTCGCTCCGCAGCGCGGTTACGAACACCTTGGCCACCGCGAGATCGCGGCTGACCTCAACATCGGACACACTGATTTCTGGCAACAATCCGCCGCGCACATCCTCATGGACGAGCACCGCAACCTCGCGGCGCAACAGCGCAGCGATGCGATCGGTTCGAGCGAAGGTGGTGCGGGACATGATGGTTCCTGAGTGGTTCGACGGGCGCTTGCGGCAAGACCGTAAAGCGTCGTTGGCTTGGAGTCAATCGCAATGCGGCTCAGGTCAATGCTTTCCAGAGCGTCGCAGCACCGATCAGCAAGAAGCCAACGCCAGCAATGATGTGCAGCGTTTTTGGAGTGATGAAGTTCGACAGCAAGTGGCCGGCGAGCACGCCGATGGCGCTGGTCAGAACCAGTGCCGCCGACGCGCCGAGAAAAACCGTCCATTTGCTCGCCTGCTTGTCTGCGGCAAATAGCATCGTCGACAACTGCGTCTTGTCGCCGAGTTCGGCAATGAAGACCGTCAGGAAGACGGTCAGGAGGAGTTTGGGGTCCATGAAAAATCGGTCAATAGTCAATAGTTGATGGTCAATGGGAAGGCGTCGACGGCCAGGGCAATCGACTGCTTTCCCATTGACCATCGACTATCGACCATTAACCATCACCCTTCGGCACTAGCCGCCGAGCGTCCGCTGCACCTCAACGCGATCGAAACACTCGATTTGATCGCCCACTTTGACGTCGTTGTAGGCCTTCACTGCGATACCGCACTCGGTGCCCATACGCACTTCGTCGACCAGGTCTTTGAAGCGGCGCAACGATTCCAGTTCGCCCTCGAACACGACCACGTTGTCGCGCAACACGCGGATCGGCTTGTTGCGCTTGACGACGCCCTCGATGACCATACAACCGGCCACGGCGCCGAACTTGCTGGAGCGGAACACGTCGCGCACTTGCGCCAGACCAATGATCTGCTCGCGCACCTCGGTCCCGAGCATGCCGGTCAGTGCTTTACGTACGTGATCGATGGCTTCGTAGATGATGCTGTAGTAGTTGATCTCGACGCCGCCATCTTGAAGCACTTTGCGCGCCTGCGCATCGGCGCGGACGTTGAAACCGATGACGATAGCTTTGCTGGCCACCGCCAAGGTTGCGTCGGATTCGGTAATGCCACCAACGCCCGAAGCGATGACGTTGACCTTGATCTGATCGGTGGCGAGCTTCACCAACGATTCGCGGAGCGCTTCGGACGAACCTTGCACATCGGCCTTGATCAGCAGGTTGAGCGTCTGCACGTCGCCCTGGCCCATCTGCGCGAACAAGTCGTCGAGTTTGGTCGACTGTTTGGCCAATCGCACATCGCGGCTCTTCAATTCGCGTGCGGTCGCGGCATCGCGCGCTGCGCGCTCATCGGCCACGACGATGAAGTCGTCGCCCGCATTCGGCGTTCCCTGCAAGCCGATGACGACGGCTGGAATCGACGGGCCCGCCTCGGCAATCTGCCGCCCGGCCTCGTCGAACATCGCACGCACACGTCCCCACTGCATACCGGCGAGCACGATATCGCCCTTGCGCAGCGTGCCAGCCTGAACCAGCACCGTTGCTACCGAACCGCGACCCTTTTCGAGGGTCGATTCGACAACCGTGCCACGCGCCCTGCCCTTCTCCGGCGCGCGCAGTTCGAGCACTTCCGACTGCACCAGGATCGCATCGAGCAAGTTGTCGATGCCAAGACCAGTCTTCGCCGATACCGGGATGAACTGCACATCGCCACCGTACTCTTCCGGCACCACTTCTTGTTGCAGCAAACCCTGTTTGACGCGCTCGGGATCGGCGTCGGCCTTATCCATTTTGTTGACCGCAACGATGATCGGCACCTTCGCCGCCTTCGCGTGGTTGATCGCTTCGATCGTCTGCGGCATGACGCCGTCGTCGGCCGCCACCACCAGGACCACGATATCCGTGACTTTGGCGCCGCGCGCACGCATCTGGGTAAACGCGGCGTGGCCGGGCGTATCCAGGAAAGTAATCACGCCCTTCTTGGTATTCACGTGATACGCGCCGATGTGCTGCGTGATGCCGCCGGCCTCGCCAGAGGCTACGCGGGTACGGCGAATGTGATCGAGCAACGAGGTCTTGCCGTGATCGACGTGGCCCATCACCGTGACCACCGGTGGGCGCGTGATCGACTCGCCGGCATTGGGATCGATGCTGGTCAATTCGGTCTCGATATCGCGCTCGCCGGCGCGCTTGACGGAGTGGCCCAGCTCTTCGGTCACCAACACCGCGGTGTCATGATCGATCGTCTGGTTGATAGTGACCATCACGCCCATCTTCATCAGCGCCTTGATCACTTCGGGGGCCTTTACGGCCAACTTTGCTGCCAATTCGGCAACGACTATCGTTTCGCCCACTTCCACCTCGCGCACAACCGGCGCGGTGGGCCGGGAGAAACCGTGATCGCGGCCACCGCCGCGCTGTTGCTCTTGGGCGCGCGGACGCGGCTTTTTCTTGTTCGGGCGACGCGCGCCGTCGCTTAGGTGCAGTTGCCCACGATCGAAGCTCGGCTCGGCCTCCTCCACCACCGCCTCAGCGAACGCGCGTACGGGCGCACGTTTTCCGACGACCGGCTTGTGGCCGCGCGGCTTCTCGTCTGCCAATTCGCGCTTCTTGGGTTTTTCGACAACAACCGGTTTGGCTTTGTCTTCTTCAGGCTTGCGCTTGGCTTCTTCTTCGGCAGCGCGCGCGATGGCCTCGGCGGCAAGCCGCTCGGCTTCTTCGCGCTCCTCGCGTTCGCGTTTGCGTTGCTCTTCCAGCTCGCGTTGCTTCTCTTCGTCGGCAATACGCCGAGCTTCGGCATCGCGACGCGCGATATCTTCAGCGTCGCGCCGCAGTTGCGATTCGGCCAACAGCTTCTGCGCGTGCTCGCGCTCTGGATCGGCCTCGGATTGCTCGACAACCGAGCTGCGCTTGACGTAGGTCTTCTTCTGCCGAACTTCGACATTGACGGTCTTGCCGCCGCCACGCGAACCTCCCGGCGTCAGCGTGATCTCGCTCACGGTCTTGCGCTTGAGCGTGATTTGACTCGGCGACTTCAGATCCTCTTTGGCTTTACCGTGCGATGCGCGCAGATGCTCAAGCAGCTTGACCTTTTCGGCCGCGCTGACTTCAGCCTGTACGCCGGAAACTCTGAGGCCGGCCTCCGCCAGCTGCTCCAGCAGCCGCTCCGGCGCAACGCCGAGCACGAGAGCCAATTTTTCTACGGTGATGCCGGCCATACCTTCTCCGAATAATTCTGTCGCGACGCCTTGTCGCATTGACGCTCGATCAGCCCGCCTCTCCCGAGACGCGGGGGAGGATGGCGCGACACCTCGCCCAAACCCTCAATCAGCGCAACGCCTGGGATGATTCATCGCCACGGCGCTGCCGCACCTCATTCGTCCCCGAACATCGTCGCACGCGCCGCCATGATCAGCGCGCGGGCGCGGTCTTCGGTCATGCCCTCGAATTCCATCAGCTCGTCGGTCGCCAAGTCCGCGAGGTCGTCTCGCGAACGCACGCCACCTGCCGCCAGCGCAAACGCCGTGGCGTCGTCCATCCCCTCGATCGACAGCAAGGAATCGTCCGGACGATGCTCGTCCAACGCCTCTTCCTTCGCGATCAATTCGGTGAGCAACGCATCGCGGGCGCGTGCACGCAATTCCTCAACGAGGTCTTCATCGAACTCATCGACGTTAAGCAACTCGGCAGCGGGCACATAGGCCACTTCTTCCACCGAGCTGAAACCTTCGCGCACCAAAATCGCTGCGATTTCTGCGTCGACCTGCAATCGCTCGGTGAACAGCTCAACCGTCGCCGCCGACTCGGCCTCGCCCTTCGCCGATGCCTGCGCTTGCGTCATCACATTCAGTTGCCAGCCGGTCAATTTGCTCGCAAGGCGCACGTTCTGGCCGCCGCGACCAATAGCTTGACTCAACTTGTCCTCGGCGACTGCCAAGTCCATCGAGTGTTTTTCTTCGTCGACGATGATCGACTGCACCTCGGCGGGCGCCATCGCATTGATCACGAACTGCGCCGGGTTATCGTTCCACAGCACGATGTCGATACGCTCACCGTTGAGCTCGTTGGAGACCGCCTTGACGCGCGAGCCCTGCATACCGATACAGGCGCCGACCGGGTCGGTACGATGATCGTTGGCGCGCACCGCGATTTTGGCGCGATCGCCCGGATCGCGCGCAGCGGCCATCACATTGACCACGCCCTGACCGACTTCAGGCACTTCGAGCTTGAACAACTCCATCATGAATTCGGGCGCGGTGCGCGATACGAACAGCTGCGGTCCGCGCGTCTCGGCCTTGACGTCGAACAAGTAGCCGCGCACGCGGTCGCCGGTTCGGAAGTTCTCTCGCGGCACCATGCGCTCGCGCAGGATAATGGCTTCAGCATTGCCCCCGAGATCGAGGTAGACATGGCCGCGCTCGACGCGCTTGACCACGCCCGTGACCAGAGTGCCGATGCGATCCTTGAATTGATCGACCACCTGCGCGCGCTCAGCCTCGCGGACGCGCTGCACGATGACCTGCTTGGCAGCTTGCGCAGCGATGCGGCCAAACTCGGCGTTCTCGATTTGTTCTTCGATGAATCCGCCGATCTCGATGTTCGGGTCGTCCTCGCGTGCCACCGTTAAAGCGGTCTGGCGCTCCGGAAACTCGAGCGGCGAATCGTCCGCAATGACTTCCCAGCGGCGGAAAGTCTCGTAGTTGCCATTGGTACGATTGATGGTGACGCGGGTCAAGATATCGCCGCCATGTTTGCGCTTTGCGGCTGACGCCAGCGCCGCTTCGAGGGCGTCGAAGATGACAGCGCGGCTCACGCCCTTTTCGTTGGCGACCGCGTCGGCGACCAGCAGCATTTCCTTACTCATCAGACTTTCCTTTAGCCTTTCCCGGCTTAGATGCCGTGTCGAACTGCGGCACTAGCCGCGCTTTGTCGATATCGCTGTGGCGCAGCGTGACCTCATTTCCATCGACCACCAGCGTCACGCTGACCTCGTCGGCGGCGCTGAGCACACCTTGAAACTTGCGCCGATTATTGATCGGCGCAATGGTTTGCACCCGCAAGATCTGGCCCACGAAACGTTGAAACTGTGCAGGCGCGAAGATCGGCCGGTCGATGCCGGGCGAGGACACTTCCAGCGTGTAATTGCCACTGATCGGATCGTTGACGTCCAGCAACGCTGAAATTTCGCGACTCGCCGCTTCACAGTCTTCCAGGGTGATGGGCCGGTCGGCGTGATCGATGTAAATCCGCAGCAAACCTCGCGAGCGCGACAGCGCCAGCTCAAGACCCCACAACTCCAGCCCCAAAGAGCGCACGGCCGGCGCCAGCAATGCTTGAAGTTGGTCCTTCTTGGCCATGCGGTGTGTTTGTCTTCAGAAAAACTGCGGGCAACAAAAAAGCCTCCGAAGAGGCTTTCTGACGAAAACCAGTGGAACCGGGCTCGATGGGCTGAGGTCGGTTAACCACGCGACACCGCTAAGCATAGCCCCAGCGACCCGCATGAGCAAGTTCGACGCGTTCGCGAACCGAGTTGATTCAGGTCAATGTACCGCCACCATTGTGCGCCTAGCGTTGGCTGGCGGCAGAACCGCGACGATCGAGACGTGGACATTCACTTCGAGGGCTGACTTGCTGCCCAACCCTCGCGCACGACGAAGTTCGCCAACCCCAACCTGCGCAACTGGCATCCCTCATGCTCCAACCACTCTTCGAAGCCGACGTTTTGCGCCGTTACGACCAATCCGGCCCGCGCTATACGTCGTATCCAACTGCCCCTCAGTTCCACGACGGTTTTGGCGAGACTGACTTGCGAGAACATGCGCGTCGCAGCAATGCCGATCTGATTCCACGCTCACTGTCGCTGTACGTGCATGTGCCGTTCTGTTTCAGTCCATGCTTTTACTGCGGCTGCAACCGCATCGTCACCCGCGATGCTGCGCGCGGCGCGTTGTATCTTGAACGCTTGCTGTGCGAAATCGAGCTGACGGCACCGCTGTTCGATATCGATCGCGATGTGGTGCAATTGCATTTCGGCGGCGGCACACCAAATTTTTTATCGCCCCAGCAGTTGGCGCGCATCGTCGATCGGCTCGATGCTCGGTTCCATTTTTCCGGCGCCAAAGAGCGCGATTTCTCGATCGAGCTCGACCCACGTTCGATCGCCTGCGACGAAGTCGCCGCGCTCGTCAATCTGGGACTCAATCGCGCCAGCCTGGGCGTCCAGGACTTCGATCCAGCGGTTCAGTCTGCGGTTAACCGCGTGCAGAGCGAGGCGCATACGTTGGCGCTGATCGAGGCGTGCCGTCGCGCCGGCATGCGCTCGATAAACGTCGACCTGATCTATGGACTGCCGATGCAGACGCGCGCCGGCTTCGCCCGCACCCTGGCGAGCGTGCTTTCGGCGCGACCCGATCGCATCGCGGTATATGGCTACGCGCATCTGCCGAATTTATTTCGCGCGCAAACCCAGATCGACGCCGACGATCTGCCGAGCGTCGATGAAAAGCTGGGCTTGCTGCAGATGGCCATCGACACGCTCACCGCCGCCGGCTATCAGTACATCGGCATGGATCACTTTGCGCTACCCGACGATGAGCTGTCGCTGGCGCAGGAGCGCGGCGCGCTGCATCGAAACTTCATGGGCTATACCACGCACGCCGATTGCGATCTGGTGGGCCTGGGCGTTAGCGCCATCAGCCACATCGGCGACAGCTTCAGCCAGAGCCCGCGCGACTTGCCGTCGTGGGAAATGGCGATCGACGCCGGGCGACTGCCAGTCTGGCGCGGCGTATCGCTGGGCGACGACGACGTTTTGCGCGGCGTGGTGATCCAGTCGCTGATGTGTCATGGACAGATCGATATCAGCGCGATCGAGCACCGTTATGGAATCGACTTCTCAACCTACTTCGCATCTGCGCTGGAGCAACTTCGGGCGTTGCAGGCCGACGGCCTCGCGACCGTGAGCAGCACGCACATTGTCGCGACGCCGATCGGGCGGCTGCTGCTGCGGCGCATCGCGATGTGTTTCGATGCTTATCTCGATTCGGCTACTCGCAAGCCAGTGCAGCAGTATTCGCGCGTCATTTGATCGCTGCGCAGGCGCAAACGAAAACGGCGCGACCGTTGCCAGTCGCGCCGTTCGGTATTCGTTGGTAGCGGGGGCAGGATTTGAACCTGCGACCTTCGGGTTATGAGCCCGACGAGCTGCCTGACTGCTCCACCCCGCACCGGTAAGCCCGCTACATTAGCGAACGCGAGCGAGCAACGCAAGCGAGATTGCTGAACGAACGGCAAGGCAACATTCTAGAGAGCGATCCGCAAACCAAGGAAACGTTCTACGAGGCGATCCGCAAACCATTGCATTGCGCGGGACGTCGGCCGAAGATCCTTCTCCGCGATCTCATCGGAAGCTCTGCCGGCACTTAGACAAAGAGAAAAGCTGACGCATACGTTCGGCCCCTGCCCACGCATCGATAGCACTTCGAGGACTACGAAGTCACAGCAACTCACCCCCGTCGTATTCACGAACGCGGGCCTATACTTTGGGCATCGCAAATCGAGAGTGGATGATATGGCCGACGGCACCAACAAACCTGCTGCGCTGGATCCCAGCGATCTCTACAACGTCCGATCCTTGCTCACCGACGAAGAGCGCATGGTGCAGGATACGGTCGCGCGATTCACCGACGAGCGCGTGCTGCCGATCATCGGCGCTTGTTTCGACGAACATCGCTTCCCAGCGGAGTTGGTTCCGGAGATCGCCGAGCTCGGCCTGTTGGGATCGAGCTTGCCCGAGGAGTATGGCTGTGCTGGGATGACCGGGGTGATGTATGGCCTGATCTGCCAGGAGCTGGAACGCGGCGATTCGGGCATCCGCAGCTTCGTGTCGGTGCAGTCGAGCTTGTGCATGTACCCGATCTTCGCTTTTGGCAGCGAAGAGCAGCGACTGCATTACCTGCCACGTATGGCCAAGGGCGAGCTGATCGGCTGCTTTGGGCTCACCGAACCACACGGCGGCTCGGATCCGGGCAACATGAAAACCCATGCCCGGCGCGATGGCGGTGACTGGGTGATCAACGGCTCAAAGATGTGGATCACCAACGGCGGTATCGCTGGCGTCGCCATCGTCTGGGCGATGACCGAGGAAGGTATCCAGGGATTCCTGATCGACCGCGGAACGGCGGGCTTCACCACTCAGGACATCGGTCGCAAGATGAGCTTGCGGGCCTCGATCACCAGCGCGTTGTTCTTCGATGATGTCCGCATTCCCGATACCCAACGCTTGCCGAATGTGCGTGGCCTCAAGGGTCCGCTGTCGTGCTTGACGCAGGCGCGCTACGGCATCACCTGGGGGCCGATCGGCGCCGCGATCGCTTGTTACTGGGAGGCACTGGAATACGCCAAGTCGCGCATCATTTTCGGCAAGCCGATCGCCGGCACCCAAGCCGTGCAAATGAAACTCGCCGACATGGCGCGGCGCATCACCATGGCGCAACTGCTGTCGCTGCAGTTGGGTCGGCTCAAGGACGCGGGCCAGATGCAACCCACCCAAGTCAGCCTGGCCAAGTGGAACAACGTGCGCATGGCCATCGATATCGCCCGCGAAGCGCGCGACATCATGGGCGGCGCCGGTATCACGGTCGAACACTGCCCGATCCGGCATGCTCTGAACCTCGAAAGCGTGATCACTTACGAAGGCACGGAAACCGTGCACCAGCTCGTCGTGGGTCGAGAGATTACCGGCATCAACGCGTTCTGAACGGTGTTCCGATAGAAACAAGAAAGCCCGCGAAAGCGGGCTTTTTTGTTTGTCGCCGACGTCAAGCGCAAGCGTCAATCGCTGAACATCCCACGCATCTTCTTGAACGCCGCCGCTTCGATCTGACGAATGCGCTCGGCCGACACGTTGTACTCTGCCGCCAGATCCTGCAGCGTGGCCTTGGGCTCGGCCAGCCAGCGGCGCGTGACGATGTCGCGACTGCGCTCGTCGAGCTTTTCCAAGCCGTCGGCCAGGATGTCGAGCTGACGATCGCTGGAGGTTTCGGTCTCCAGGCTCTCGTAGGGATTGGCGCTCTGATCGACCAGAAACGCAATCGGCGCTGGCTTGCTTTCAGTGTCGTCATCGGCCGGCGCATCGAAAGCCACGTCCTGACCCTGCAAACGCGCTTCCATCTCGCGCACGGTTTGCGGATCGACACCCAAATCCTTGGCGACCGCCTGCACTTCCTGCGCGTTCATCCAGCCCAGACGTTTTTTCGCGCGGCGCAGATTGAAGAACAGCTTACGCTGCGCTTTCGTCGTTGCCACCTTGACGATGCGCCAATTTTTCAGGATGAACTCATGGATTTCGGCGCGGATCCAGTGCACTGCGAACGACACCAGTCGCACGCCCATGTCCGGGTCGAAGCGCTTGACGGCCTTCATCAGGCCGATATTGCCCTCCTGGATCAAATCGGAAATGCCCAGGCCGTAGCCCGCGTAGCCGCGCGCCACATGCACCACAAAGCGCAGGTGCGACATCACCAATTGGCGTGCGGCATCGAGATCGGCATCTTCGCGAAAGCGCCGAGCCAGTTCCTGCTCGTCCTCAACCTCCAGCACCGGGATACGATTGACGGTGCCGATGTAAGCATCAAGACTGCCAACATTGCCCAAAATCGGCAGATTGTTGGCCACCAAAGCCTGCGTGGTCATCGATAAATCCTCAAGATGGTAGGGATTGCAGTCAGCGCTGCTCCCAGATGGCCCGATTTTAGCATGCCAATGTGAAAGCGGCGAAGCGGAAAAAGTTCCGCACTCGCTGTGCATCTTGTTGTCGGTCCTTCATACAAGCCATCGTGCGCCGATTTGGTGGCGCCGTCCAATGCATAGTGACGATGAGCGCGATAGGCATCAGCAAAGTTTAGACGGCAAGCGATGGCTTGTTCGCAAGCGGATGGTTTAGCACTTGTGTCTGTGCGCCATGCCTGCGTCAGGGCGCACTTGAGGCGAAAAACCACCTCGCCTGCGAACGTTGCGGCTTCACGCCCATGCAAACCGGCCGATGGCATACTCGATGAAGTCCATGCAACGCCCGCTACGGGTCTCGACGTCGATGACCGCGAGCAGTGCTCTTACCAACCAGTTGCAGGCTTGGCGCGACGGCGAAAGCAACGCGCGGGAGCGCTTGTTCGAGCTGGCCTATGCGCAATTGCGAAGCATCGCCGCCGATCGCCTGGCAGGAGCGGCCGGCCCGGCTTGCCTGTCGCCCACGGAATTGGTGCACGAGGCTGTCCTGCGCGTTCTGGGCCGCGAACCGGCGTGGCTCGATCGGGCGCATTTCTGCGCGTCGATGTCGCTCTACATGCGAGCAGTGCTGATCGACCATGCGCGGGCACGCAGTTCGGAAAAACGCGGCGGCGACATCATTCACCTGACCCTGTCGCACGCCGACTCGGGCGAGGAGTCGACAATCGTCGATCTGCTTGCGATCGATGCCGCGTTGACGGCGCTGGAAGCGCAGGATGCGCGCGCAGGGTCGGTGCTGCACCTTGCTTACTTCGCCGGGCTGGACCGCCACCAGATCGCCGCCGTGCTGGACGTCTCGGTGCAGGTCGTCGACCGCGAGCTGCGCTTCGCGAAGAGCTGGCTGAACGCACGGTTGCAGACCCGCCTGTGAACTCTCCCGCCGAGAATCCGAAATCGCCTTTTGTCCCTGATCTCGATAGGGCCCAGTACGCACGCGTCAAGCAGCGCTTCGCGGAATTGACGGAACTGCCACCTGCGGCTCGATCGCAGGCATTGGCGTCGATCGACGATGACCCGGCAGTTGTTGCCGAGCTGGGTCGTCTGCTCGCGCATGCAACCGCAACGCTGGATTGCGAGCCCTTACACAAGGCCCTGCAGGGCGTGGTCGGAGCAGCGGGGCCTGGCGATACGCTCGGTGCCTGGACGCTGGATGAAGAGATCGGTGCCGGCGGCATGGGCAAAGTGTTCCGCGCGCATCGCAGCGACGGGCATTTCCACCAGCAGTCGGCGATCAAACTCTTGGGTGGGGTGCCGAGCGCGGCGGCGCTGCGCTTCCTGGCCCGCGAGCGACAGATCCTGGCCAGCCTGACACACCCGAACATCGCACGTCTGCTGGATGGCGGCAGCACGCCGGGCGGTCAGCCCTATCTCGTGATGGAGTTTGTCGATGGGCTGCCGCTGGTGGCCTATTGCCGGGAACACACGCTGGCGACGCCCGCGCGCCTGCGTCTGCTGGCCGAGATTTGCGCCGCAGTCTCGTTCGCGCATCAGCAACTGGTTGTGCATTGCGACCTTAAGCCTGGCAACATCCTGGTGACGCACGATGGACGACCGATGCTCCTCGATTTCGGCATATCGCGCCTCGTCGGCGATAGCGACGGGCGGACCCTCGACCGCGACGCTATCGCCTCCAAAGCCGCCTCGACCACGTCCACCGGTATCGGCTACACACCGCGTTACGCCAGCCCAGAGCAGAAGGCCGGACAGCGCGTTGGAACGGCCACAGACGTCTACAGCCTCGGCCTGGTGATGGCCGAACTGCTGGAAGTGCCCTGGCCGGACGGCGGCCAACCCGACATCCGCGCCCTGCCGGACGAACTCGGTGCGATCATCCAGCTGGCAACCCGTCCGGACCCGGAGCAGCGTTATGCGAGCGCTGAACACTTGGCCGCCGACCTGCGCCGCTATCTGGCGCACGAGGCCGTGCAGGCAAAACCCGCGACGCCCACCTACCGGCTGCGAAAATGGTTGCGTCGTTATTGGATTCACGCCGGCGCCGCCACCGCATTCCTGGCGCTGCTGACTGGCTTCTCGTGGCAGATGCGCCTGGAGCGAGATAGCGCACAGGCCGCCGAGCGCGCCGAACGCGCGGTCCGGGACTATATGGTCGCAGTCTTCCAGGGCGCCGATCCCGAACTGGCCGGGCGCCGCGACCTGCCCGTTTCGCAAATCCTGGATGCCGGCCGCGCGCGCCTCAAGGAGACCTTACAGGACCAGCCGGCGACACGCGCAGAGATGGCGATCATCCTCGGCAGCGTCTACCAGAACATCGGCAGGCGGCAAACTGCGGTGGAACTATTCGACGAAGCTATCGGGCTCGCCCGCCAGGAAAATCTTCCGGCGCTGCTGGCCGACGCGGTGCAGCGCAAGGCCTATTCGCTGTACGACATGGAGGATTTCGCGGCGGCGCTGCCGGTCGCCAGGGAAGCCCTGTCGCTGCGTGCCAGCGAGGCAACCGGCAGTAGCGCCCACCTCGCCAGCTTGCGGCTGCTGGGCCTGGTCCTCAGCCTCAGCGGCGATGAGAAACAGGCCGAGCCACCGCTGCGGGAGGCTATGGCGCTGGCGAACCAGCACCACGGCGAGGCGTCGGTTGAGGCGGCGCTCGCCCAGCTGGCCTTCGCCCGGCATTGCGGCGCCTGGGGCGGACGCGCCAGCGAGGTGCTGAAACACGCCACGGCCGCGCACGCGATCTTCGCGCGCGAACTCGGCGCCGACCACTTCCGCGTTGCCGATGCGTTGGAAATTCGCATCCTCGGGCTGGCGCAAGACGGTCGCGCTGCCGAAGCTTTGGATGACGCGCAGCAACTGGTCGAGCGCCGCCGAGCGATTTACGGCGAGCTGAGCAATCCGCACAGTTATGCGCTGCATGTGCAGGGCTCGGTCTTGTGGCTCGCGGGCAGGCACCTGGATGCCATGCCGGCATTCAGCGCGAGCCTGGCGATCCACGAAGAACTGGAGGGCGGTGACTCCGAAGCGCTCAAGGTGCCGCTGTGGGCACTTGCCCTGACGCTGGAGGAGGCTGGACACCACGCCGAGGCGCTCGCGCAATTCGAGCGCTATCTGCGCATCCAGCTGGCACATCCGGAGAATGTGGCCGAGTCCGGCCTGGAATTACGCCTACGGATCGCCCGCAACCAGCACCGGGCTGGACAGGCGTCGGAGGCCGAGGGCGCGCTGCAATCGATAGCCCGGGAAGCGGGTGCCGAGCCGATGGCCGACGCCCCGATGCGGGTAGCGGCCCAGCTGGAACTGGCGGCCGTCGCTCGCGCACGTGGCGACTTCAACGCCGCGCTGCGCTGGCTCGAGACCGCTGGCGCGCAAGACGATCCGCAATGGCACGCCGAGCGCGGGCGACTGGCGCTGGCGCAGGGCGATCTGGCCCGCGCCGGGGAAGCGTTCGACCGGGCGATCGCGCTTGAATCGGCGCGCGACGGAGAGGACGCGCCCGCCGTCTGGTTGCTAAAGATCGACAAAGCGCGCTGGCTCGCGGCCTCCGGCCAGCGCGCGGATGCGGCGAGTTTGGCCGCAGCGATCCGCCAGCGGCTGTCCCCGATGATCCATCCGCAAGGCCGCTGGGCCATGGAACTGGCGGCCATCGACGCCGGACGCTGATTCGGTGACCCAGCTCGCACTCATTCCTGCGGGCTGACCAGCAACACTTGCGCTGAGGGTGAGGCCGTCAGCGCATCGTGGCCGTTGCGGAACAGCAAGTCCTGGGCGCCTGCCCAGGATCCTTCAATCTTGGCTTCGACTGCACACGCGTTTTGTCATGCGCTGGCAAAAAGGTATCGCCTCGTCGACAAGCGCCGATTGCAACCTCCAGCCATTCCCGGCAGCCTCGCGCAGTCCTGCCCACTCGCGCCTGCCATGACTGCCTTCCCAACCTTGCTTTCGCCGCTCGATCTTGGCTTCACCACATTGCGCAACCGCGTGCTGATGGGATCGATGCACACCGGTCTTGAAGATCGCGCCCGCGATTACGACAAACTCGCCGCGTACTTTGGCGAGCGTGCCGCGGGTGGTGTGGCGCTTATGGTAACCGGCGGCATTGCGCCTTCGATGGAAGGCTGGCTGGCGCCGTTCGCGTCGAAACTGTCGTGGCCATGGGAGGTGGCGCGGCACCGTAAAGTCACGTCGGCCGTGCACAGCGAAGGCGGCAAGATCGTCATGCAGATCCTGCATGCCGGTCGCTACGGCTACCACCCGATGTCAGTGAGCGCATCTGCTGCGAAATCGCCGATTACGCCGTTTCGTCCGCGCGCTTTGTCCAGCGGCGCGGTGCGCCGCACGATCAAGGACTTCGCGCGCACCGCCGCCTACGCACGCGAGGCGGGCTACGATGGCGTGGAAGTGATGGGTTCGGAAGGCTATTTGATCAACCAGTTCCTGGTGACGCGCACCAACCAACGCCAGGACGAATGGGGCGGCAGTTTCGAAAACCGCATGCGCTTTCCGGTGGAAATCGTGCGCTCAATCCGCGAACGCTGCGGGCCGGACTTCATCATTGTGTATCGGCTGTCGATGCTCGATCTCGTCGAAGACGGGCAATCGTGGGAGGAGATCGTGCAACTCGCGAAAGCCATCGAGGCGGCGGGCGCGACGCTCATCAACACCGGCATCGGCTGGCATGAAGCCCGTGTACCGACCATCGTCACCAGCGTGCCGCGCGCGGCGTTTGCATTCGTCACCGAGAAACTCAAGCGCGAGGTCAAGCTGCCGCTGATCACCACCAATCGCATCAATATGCCGGACGTCGCCGAGCGCATTCTCGCCAACGGCCAGGCTGACATGGTATCGATGGCGCGACCGCTGCTTGCCGACGCCGATTGGGTGCGCAAAGCGGCCGCAGGGAAACCGGAAGAAATCAACACCTGCATCGCCTGCAATCAGGCCTGCCTGGATCATGTGTTCGAGCAAAAGCGGGCCTCGTGCCTGGTGAATCCGCGCGCCTGCCACGAGACCGAAATCGTGATTGCGCCGGCCGCGCAGAAAAAGCGCATTGCAATTGTCGGGGCTGGGCCCGCAGGTTTGTCTGCCGCCACCACGCTCGCTGAGCGCGGCCATCGGGTCACGCTGATCGATGCGGCATCTGAGATCGGCGGTCAGTTCAATATGGCCAAGCGTATTCCAGGCAAAGAAGAGTTCCACGAAACCCTGCGCTATTTCCGTGTGCAACTGGCAAAGCTCGGCGTCGACGTGCGCTTGAATCGGCGCGCGGACGCGGCAATGCTGGCGAGCGAGAAATTCGACGAGGTGATCATCGCGACGGGCGTTACGCCGCGCGATCCGAAGATTCCAGGGCAGGACGCGCCGAACGTGCTCAGCTACATCGACGTGCTCGCCGGCAATGCCGCCGTGGGACCGCGCGTCGCGATCATCGGCGCGGGCGGCATCGGCTTCGATGTTGCCGAGTTCCTGGCGCATGAACACTCGACCACCATCGATCCACCGGCGTGGTATCGCCAATGGGGCATCGACCCAACGTTATCGACCCGCGGCGGGCTCGCCAAGGCCGCGCCCCCGCCGCCAGCGCGTCAGATCACGCTGCTGCAGCGCTCGGATGGCAAGCTTGGCGACAAACTCAACAAGACCAGCGGCTGGGTGCATCGCAGCGCGCTGAAAATGGCGCGTGTGGAGATGGTCGGCGGCGTGCAGTACGAGCGCATCGACGAGCGCGGCCTCACGGTGCGCAATGGCGATGGCAGTACGCGTCTGATTGCGGTAGACAACATCGTCGTCTGCGCCGGCCAGTTGCCGCAACGCGCGCTGCACGATGAACTGGCGGCGATGGGCATCACTAGCCACTTGATTGGCGGTGCCGAGCGAGCGGGCGAGTTGGATGCGAAGCGCGCGATCGATCAGGGTGTGCGGCTGGGGTGTCGGTTGTAGCGGGTTGCTAGTTGTTGGTTGTTGGTTGTTGGTTGCTGGTTCTTGGCAAAGTTCAAGCTAGCGCGAACGGAGCGAGGGCTGATCATTGCATCCTGATTGAGTTCCTCAGAACTGCCAACGCTGATTGAAGCCGACTGAAGCGACTCTGCAGGGCCCCTGCCGCCTGCCCTTGCTCCGACGCTCTCCAGTCCCCAGAATCCGCGCCCTCGAATGGATCGCCAGCCCCATGTCAGCCCACATCGACGAAACCCTCCGTCGCCGGACGTTTGCGATCATTTCGCACCCGGACGCCGGCAAGACCACGCTCACCGAAAAGCTGCTGCTGTTCGGCGGCGCGATTCAGATGGCGGGCTCGGTGAAATCGCGCAAGGCGTCGCGACATGCGACCTCGGACTGGATGGCGCTGGAGAAGGAGCGCGGCATTTCGGTGACGAGCTCAGTGATGCAGTTTCCCTATGCGGATCGCATCGTCAATCTGCTCGACACACCTGGCCACGCGGACTTCTCGGAAGACACTTATCGCGTTTTGACGGCGGTCGATTCGGCGCTGATGGTGATCGACTGCGCCAAAGGCGTGGAAGAGCGCACCATCAAACTGATGGATGTGTGCCGCCTGCGCGACACGCCGATCATGACCTTCATCAACAAGCTCGATCGCGAAGGCCGCTCGCCGATCGAATTGCTCGATGAGGTCGAAAGCGTACTGAAGATTCAGTGTGCGCCGGTGACCTGGCCGATCGGCATGGGCTCGCGCCTCAAGGGCGTGTATCACTTGCTCCTTGATGAAGTGCACATCTTCGAATCGGGTCGCAATTTCTCGCGTCAGGATTCAACGATCTTCCAAGGTCTGGACGCACCCGAACTGGCGACACGCATCGGCGCTGAGGCGCTCAAGGAATTGCGCGAAGAGTTGGAGCTAGTGCAGGGCGCATCGCACCCGTTCGATCTGGACGCGTACTTGAGCGGCAAGCAGACGCCGGTGTTCTTCGGTTCGGGCATCAACAATTTCGGCGTGCAACTGCTGCTCGACTTCTTTGTAGAACATGCCCCTGCGCCACGCGCGCGCGCCACCGAGACGCGTGCGGTCGATCCGCTGGAGGAGAAGTTCAGCGGCTTCGTGTTCAAGATTCAGGCGAACATGGACCCGCAGCATCGAGATCGGGTGGCGTTCTTTCGCGTCTGCTCCGGACGCTATTCGAGTGGCATGAAAGCCTGGCACGCGCGCGCCGGCAAAGAGTTCAAACTCGCCAATGCGCTCACCTTCATGGCCTCCGATCGGGAGATCGCTACCGAAGCCTATCCAGGCGATATCTTGGGCATCCACAATCACGGCACGATCTCGATCGGCGACACCTTCACCGAAGGCGAGCCGCTCAAGTTCACCGGTATTCCCAACTTTGCGCCCGAGCTGTTTCGCCGCGCGCGCCTGCGCGATCCGCTCAAACTCAAGCAGTTGCAGAAGGGGCTGACGCAGTTATCCGAAGAAGGCGCCACGCAGTTTTTCAAACCTCTGCTCGGCACCGATCTGATCCTGGGCGCGGTGGGAACCCTGCAGTTCGATGTCGTGGCCTATCGCCTCAAAGACGAGTACGGCGTCGATTGCGTGTTCGAGAACGTGCAGATTTACACCGCGCGCTGGATCGGCGGCGACGATGAAAAGTCGATCGAGGACATGGAAGCCAAAGCCATGCAGAACATGGCCCGCGATGCTGCCGGCGCGCTCGTGTATCTGGCGCCGACGCGCGTCAATCTGCAGCTCACGCAGGAGCGCTATCCGAAGCTGCGTTTCGCTGCGACCAAGGAGCATGCGCAGCCGGTGGAAATGTAAGGTTTCGGTGCAGCCGGAAAAGCAAGCAGTAGTTCACACGTAGGCACGAAGGCGTCTCGTCACTGGGCGCAATGAATCGCGGTCCTACTGGACCTATGCAACAGACGTAACTCTTCGTGTCTTCGTGCCCTCGTGTGAGACAGCTTTCTGTCCCTGCTCTTAGGCCCTGACCGACCGTGGCCGCTTCGCCGCACGTCGGCGCGTTGGCTCTTCAAGATCGTCTTCCGAACCCGGCGCGATGATGTATTCGGGATTCCACTCGGGCACTGGCCCTTCGAGGATCCACGTGCCGCCATCGTAGCCCTGGCCGATCAGATGCTCGAGCCACTTGTTGGCGAAGTTATTCATGTGGCGCCGATACTGGGCGATGATCTTCGCGGGCGTTTCCGGCGCAAACAGACGCCGACGATGCGCATCGAAACGGCAGTGCGTAACCTCCGCCTGACGCCCATCGTGATACACGCGCCAGTACGACTCCGGATCTTCCGCCGGTGTCGATTCCTTGAAGCGCAAGCTCAGTCGCAACAGCGTGGTGTACGGCTGCTGTTCGAACACGTCGAGCACCAGATCAGCGCGATCCGGAATTGCCTTGACGTATCGCCCTGGCGGCAAGGTCCGCGTGGGGAGCAGCTGATTCAGGCGCGCGTAATTCTCGGCATACAAACCGAGAAGCCAGTCGAGCGGATTGGGCAAGAGAGAACGCGCGTGCATGGAATCGACCTTCGCTATCCACCATCCGCACTCAGCGGCGAATGGTCCCGGTTCGAGCCGGGGCTCCACATCATGGCAACGTGGCGGCGGATTTCAAGGGCATCAGGCTGAACGGGCCCAATCCCGGATCGGCGAGTTACGGCCAAAATGTCTGGCGATCAGCGATTTTCGCAGCCTTTAACGGAATTTATACGAACGGCGAGCATATGAAATTTCAGCGGCAGTTGCCGGCTCGCCGCCAAATCCAGTAGCCGGTCGGTAGCAAGATCAAGCAAACAGCGACCCCCATCGCCGACTGCGATCGCGCAGGTGGCGTGCCAAAAGGATCGCCATCGTCGGCCAATTGAGATCCTGCCGGGTCGAGCAGAGCCAAAACGAACACTGGCAGCATGACGATCCCAACGGCGGCCAGAAATGCACCGATCCATCGCGTGAGTTTGCGCACTACTCCACTGTCACGCTCTTAGCCAAATTGCGCGGCTGATCGACATCGGTGCCTTTGAGCACTGCCACGTGGTAAGCCAGCAGTTGCATCGGCACGGTGTACAACATCGGCGCGATGAAACTGCCAACGCTCGGCATCGCGATGACGTGTTGGCGATCATTGGCCATGCTCGCTGCAACATCTTCATCGGCGAGCACAAACATCTCGCCGCCGCGGGCGCGCACTTCCTGGATGTTGCTCTTGAGCTTCTCCAACAGCTCATCGTTCGGCGCTACGGCAATCACCGGCATATGCTCATCGACGAGCGCCAGCGGGCCGTGCTTCAACTCGCCGGCGGGATAGGCTTCGGCGTGGATATAGCTGATCTCTTTGAGCTTCAACGCGCCTTCGAGCGCGATCGGATACTGCACGCCGCGGCCCAGGAACAGCGCGTGCTGCTTGTCGCCGAAGCGCTCGGCGATAGACCGAATCTTGCCGTCGAGGGCAAGGGCCAGGCGCAGCGCGTTCGGCAATCGCAGCAACTCGCTTACGCATTGCCGGTAGCGAGTGTCTTCCATGCCTTTGGCCCGCGCGATTTCGAGCGCCAGTAGCGCCAGCGCCACCAACTGCGTCAAGAACGCTTTGGTAGACGCCACACCAATCTCGGGACCCGCACGCGTCATCAGCACCAATTCGCTGGCGCGCACCAGCGAACTTTCGGGAACATTGCAGATGGCCAGGCGCGCCAGATACGGGCGCTGCGCGGCGTGTTGCAAAGCAGCCAGCGTGTCGGAGGTTTCACCCGACTGCGATACCGTGACCAGCAGCGAACGCTCGATCACCGCCGGTTGTCGGTAGCGATACTCGCTGGCAATCTCGGCGAAGCACGGAATGCCGGCCATCGACTCGATCCAATAGCGCGCCACTTGCGCAGCGTGATTGCTCGAACCGCAAGCGACAATCTGCACTGCTTGCAGCGCCTGGAATTGCTCACGCGCGCCCGGGCCGAAAATTTCGGTGAGGATGCGTCCGTTGGCGATGCGGCCTTCGAGGGTGTCGGCCACCGCCTGCGGCTGCTCGTGGATTTCCTTCAGCATGTAATGCCGATATTGACCGCGCTCGACCGCATCGGGCCGCAGTTGCGCCGTTTTGACGTCGCGCGCAACCACCGCCCCACTTGCGTCATAAACGACCGCCGCTTGAGGCGTGAGATGCACCAGATCGCCATCGTGCAAATAGATGAACTGGCGCGTCTCGTTGAGCAGCGCATAGACATCGCTCGCCAGGTACTGGACGCCCTCGCCCAAACCGACCACCAACGGCGAGCCACGGCGCGCGCCGATCACTTCGTCGGGCGTGTCGCGATCGACCACCGCGATCGCGTACGCGCCCTCGAGTTGCGCCACCGTGTCCTGCACGGCTTGCAGCAACGATTGGCCAGCACCCCGTTTCTGATGGATCAGATGCGCTATTACTTCGGTATCGGTTTCCGAGGAAAACGTATACCCAGCTGCGAGCAATCCGGGCCGCAGGTGCTCGTGGTTTTCGATGATCCCGTTATGCACCACGGAGATCTGCTCGCCGCTGGTCATCGGATGCGCATTGCGCTCGCTCGGCACGCCGTGCGTTGCCCAGCGCGTATGCGCAATTCCGGTCCGCGAGGTCACCGGCTCAGCTTCGTACAAATCCTGCAGCGCCTTGACCTTTCCGGCAGCGCGAAAGCGCCTCAACTCCGGGCCCACTTGCAGCGCCAATCCGGCTGAGTCGTAGCCACGATATTCGAGCGCCTTCAGGCCCTGAATCAGCGCCGGCACGGCATTGGCGTGCCCGGCAATTCCCACGATTCCACACATGCGGTTGATCTCTGTCACGATCGATGGGCGCGAGTCTACGCGTTCGAGGCCAGCGGCCCTGTTCTAGTTCTAGCGCAACGCTGACGAGCAGGTACGAAACGATGACGTTTTCCCAATTACTATTCGCACCACACAGCCTTCGAGATCGACCGCCATGCGACCTGCCCTGCTCGCTTTGCTCGCCAGCGTTTCCGCAACCGCCTCTGCAGACGACTTTCCCGTCAGCGTCGACACCGCCGATCACAAGGTGGTTGTCGAGCAGGTACTGACAGGACTCAGTATTCCGTGGGGCATTGCATTTCTGCCCGATGGCAACGCCTTGGTCACTGAGCGTCCGGGCTCCGTGTCACTGGTCGATCTTGCTGCCGGCACGCGCGTTGAGCTGAAGGGCGTGCCGGGCGTGGCGGCCGAAAATCAAGGCGGCATGCTTGATGTGCAGATCGCACCGAGTTACGCCACCGACGGCTGGGTGTATCTGTGCTACAGCATCAAAGGTATGCAGGGCCTGACGACGCGAATCTCGCGACACAAGCTGGTCGACAGCGAACTCACCGACAAGCAGGTGCTGTTCACCGCCGAGCCGTTCATGAAGACCGTGCATCACTTCGGCTGCCGTCTGCAATTCGATGGCAAGGGGCATGTGTTCTTCGGCATCGGCGATCGCCAGGAGCGCCACATGGCGCAAAAGCTCACCAGCGACAACGGCAAGATGCACCGCATCAACGAAGATGGAACGATCCCGGCGGACAATCCGTTCAAGAATGCCGACGGCAAGCCCACGTCGATCTGGAGTTATGGACATCGTAATCCGCAGGGCGTGGCATTTCAGCCGGGCACTGGGGAGTTGTTTGTCACCGAACACGGGCCGCGCGGCGGCGATGAAGTGAACATCATCCGGCGCGGTGAGAACTTCGGCTGGCCAGTAATCACCTACGGGCGCGAGTACCACGGGCCGTCCATCGGCGAAGGCACGCACAAAGATGGCATGTTGCAACCCGCATTCCAGTGGACCCCGTCCATCGGCCCCTCGGGCCTGGTGTTTTATTCGGGCCCGGCCTTTCCGAAATGGAACGGAAACCTGTTGGCGGGCGGCATGGCGTTGACGTATTTGTCGCGACTGACCGTGAATGGCGAACAGGTTGAAGAAGTCGAGAAACTCTTCGAAGGCCGCGGCTGGCGCATCCGCGATGTCGAACAAGGTTCCGATGGCAACGTGTACCTGTTGACGGATAACGGCTGGCTACTGCGCGTCCGCCCTGAATGACTGTCGCTCGATCCGTCGACCTGAATGAAACGCCGAGTGTACCCCGGCGTTCCAGAAATTAAAGCCGCGGCAGAGCGTATTCGACGATCAATGGCGCGTGATCGGAAAATTTCTGGTCACGAAATACGCTGGCGACCTGAGCGGCGCCGCGCAGGTTCGGCGTGGCGATCTGATAGTCGATGCGCCATCCGACATCATTCGCGTACGCGTTGCCGCGGTTGCTCCACCAAGTGTATTCCGCCACGCCAGGTTTTGATTCGCGGTGCGTATCGACCCAACCCGATTGATCGAGGAGGCGGTCCATCCAGGCGCGCTCCTCCGGCAGAAAGCCCGAGTTTTTCTGGTTGCTGCGCCAGTTCTTGAGATCGATCGGCTTGTGCGCGATGTTGTAGTCGCCGCAGATGATGAAGCGCCGACCGCTGCTCGCCAGCCCTGCAAGATAAGGCTCCAGATAAGCCATCACTTCAAACTTATGCGCCTGACGATCGGAGCCCGACGAGCCGGATGGCAAGTACAGCGAGACGATCGATAAATCGCCGAAATCGGCCTGCAGCCAGCGCCCCTCGGCGTCGAAACGCCGCGCGCCGATGCCGCTGACAAAACGGTCGGGGCGCTGGCGCAAGTACAGCGCCACGCCGCTGTAGCCACGCGTCTCCTCGGCATCGCGGAAGTAGCCAACGTAACCTTCGATACCGAAATCCTCGGCGGCGCGTTCGGGCGCTTGCAGGCGCGTTTCCTGCAGCGCAATCGCATCGGCATCTTGGGTGGCAAGCCATTGCAAAACGCCTTTGCGCGTTGCCGATCGAAGGCCATTAAGGTTCAAGGTGATGATGCGCATGGTGGATTTACGCAAAGAAGAGGTCGCAAGGCTACCGCGACTCGCGAGCCGTTCTACAGCCCGACGCTGCTTTCTCTCCAAACACCATTTACTTGCGTCATCCCCGCGAAAGCCGGGATCAGTGACTCGCTGGTGCTATCTACCCAGTGCAAGTCCAACCGAACACGAAGGCATTGGATTCCCGCTTTCGCGGCAACGACGAGCGTATGGTGCTTGAAGGGATAACGCACGAGCGTCGCGCCATCGCGCGACCCACATTAGACTCATGGCTATGCATATCGATCTCAATGCGGACCTGGGCGAAATGGGCGCGGAATCGCCCGACGACGCGCTGCTCGCGCTGGTGTCATCGTGCAACATTGCCTGTGGTGGGCACGCCGGAGACGATGGCTCGATGCGGCAGGTTGTGCGCATGGCAGTTAAGCACGGTGTTGCAATGGGTGCACATCCGAGCTTGCCGGATCGGATCGGCTTTGGGCGGCGCGATATTGCGCTGGACGCGACGACGTTGCGCGCAAGCCTGCACGCACAGGTCGGCGATCTGATCGCGATTTGTGCCAGCGAAGGTGCAACGCTGACGCACGTCAAACCGCATGGCGCGTTGTATCACCAGATGGCGCGCGACGATGCCATCGCACAGATGATCGCAACGGTCATCTTGGAACTCGACTCGCGGCTGGCCTTGATCGGCCCCACCTGGGGCGATTGGGCCAAGGTCGCGAAAGACCATGGCCTGCGCACGCGGATCGAAGGCTTCGCCGATCGCCGCTATCGGGACGACGGAACGCTCGTTTCGCGCAGCGAACCGGATGCACTGTTGCACGGCGGCGCCGCCATCGAGCAAGGCGTTCGCCTGGCGCGCGGTGGCCCGCCGCGAATCGATACGCTGTGCGTGCACGGCGATGGCAGCGATGCCGTTGCGCTCACCCAGGAGCTGCGCGCGGTTCTGATCGCAAATGGTATCGAGATACGTCGATGCTGACTCTGGCGCTCCTGCCGCTGGCGGTGGTCGTGCTCGGCTTCGCCGCGCGCCAACATCCCGCTCGTGTGGTGCTGCTGGCGATGCTCACGGCAGGTCTGGTTGCCCTGCCCTCGGTATCGGCATTTCTCGAACTGGTTGGAACCCAATTTCTCAAAGCCCGATACCTGCTGGTGTTGATGTTCGCGCTGCCCGTCATCGCCATTCTCGAACGCCACGGATTGCGGGCGCTGGCGGCGCAACTGGTACGCGGCTGGAAAGGCGCGCGCACTGGGCGCCTGCTGCTCGCGTATCTCGCATTGCGTCAAGGCAGTGCGGCATTGGGATTGACGAGCCTCGGCGGCCACGCACAAATGGTGCGGCCGTTGGTAGCGCCGATGGCGGAGGCAGCGGATGGCGACAAACATGGCGAGCCCTCATCGACTGCTGAGCAGTCGCTTTCCGGCCCGGCGGCACAGGCGCCGGTCGTTCGGATCGGCACACCCCCCTTGACGCAAGGGGGCTACAACGGCCAAAGCCTACTTCGAGAAAATTTGACTCAACTGGCAAGAAACGGCTCCGTCAAGAACTCTAGCGAAGAGGTACGCGCTCTCGCGGCAGCCACCGATAACGTCGGCCTGTTCTTTGGCGAAGATTTATTCCTTGCCTTCGGCGCCGTGCTCTTGATGCAGGCGTTCTTTGCCGAGCGCGGCATCGAGTTGACGCCGCTGTCGATTGCGCTTTGGGGCATTCCCACGGCGATTTTGGCCTTCGTCATTCACGGTGCACGGCTGTTGTGGCGCGATCGCAGGCGATGAGCGCGCTGACACCCATCTACTGGCTGCTGGGAGCGTACTTCGCGCGCATCGCGTGGCGGGCATGGCACGGCGCAGCGCCGCGGCCACGCACACGCACCGCGTTCTACGCAACGCTTAGCGTGTTGTTCGCGTTCGGCGACTGGATGCCCGCGCAACTCGCTGGCGCATTGGTGCTGCTGGTGGCCGCCATCGCCGGCTTCTGGCTACCCGAGTCGACGTCGAGCCAATCGGCGCAAGCGGCAGATCGCGGTCGCAGCCAATTGCTGTGGCCGATACTGCTGATCCCGGCGTTGACCGTAACTCTCACGCTCTTGATTCCCAAACTGGCGTTGAGTTGGCTGAGTGGCGCCAACGTTGCCGTGGTCGCTCTCGTCGTGGCCTGCGGCACAGCGCTGCCGTTGGCGCTGGCAATCACCCGCGAGCGGGCCATGCACGCCATCGATGCCGGCGGCGATTTGTTTGAAGCGATCGGATGGGCCGCCATGTTGCCGCTGCTACTGGCCGTGTTGGGATCCGTCTTTGCCGCGGCGGGCGTTGGCGATGCGCTCGCGACGCTACTCGGTGCATGGCTGCCGCTCGACGTGCGTTGGGTCGCGGTGATTGCCTATGGACTGGGCATGGCGCTGCTGACGATGCTGATGGGAAATGCCTTCGCGGCGTTCCCGGTGATTGCGGGCGGCATCGGGCTGCCGTTTCTGGTGAATGTTCATGGCGCCGATCCCGCACCACTCGCGGCCATCGGCATGCTGTCGGGTTACTGCGGCACTCTGCTGACGCCGATGGCGGCCAACTTCAACCTCGTCCCCGTCGCGCTGCTCGACCTGAAGGACCGCTATGCCGTGATTCGCGCGCAAGTCCCCACGGCGTTGCCGCTGCTGGCGTGCAACCTCATTCTGATCGGCGTACTTTGCTTCCGATGACGACCGTCCTGTTGAGCGGTTTCGAAGCTTTTGATGGCGATACGCGCAATCCGTCCGGCGAAATCGCGAAACAGCTTAATGGCGAACGCATCGCCAGCCGGCGCGTGGTCGGCATCGTTTTGCCCGTCGAATTTGGTCGCGCGGCGCGGCAGTTGTTACGCAGCATCGAGCATGAACGGCCAGACATCGTCATAGCCACCGGCATCGCCGCCTCGCGAGGAGCGATCACACCCGAACGCTTCGCGCTGAATTTCGTCGATGCACGAATCGCCGACAACGCCGGCCGCACACCGCGCGCACGATCGATCATCCGCAGCGCGCCGCTGGCGCTGCCGAGCACGCTACGAATAAGCCGCATGCTCGATGCGCTAGGCGCTGCCAAACTGCCCGCAGAGGCCTCGCTATCGGCCGGCAGCTATGTGTGCAATGAGGTGTTCTTCCGTCTGCAGCACGCGCTGTCAGGGAGCGAGATTCGCTCAGGCTTCGTGCATTTGCCGCACGCGCGAGAAATGGCGTCAGGCAATACGAGTGCATGGCCATTGCAGGTTTTGCTCACGGCCGTCCGCGAAGTGCTTGCAGTCGCGTAACCGTTTTTCGTCGGAAGGATGAGTGTTGCAGAGACTGCGAGGCAATAATCACTCGTCGCGTCATGGCGCGACCCACAGGATGGACCGGAGACGTCAGCGAATCGCGCAGCGAAAACCACGTTTTCGCTCCGCGGGCGAGCTCTGCTTGAAAACCGGGTCAAAGTTTCCGCAGGAAACTTTGGCACGCGCGCGGTAGTCTTCGCGCCCACCGCTTCGGAGGAGTGCATCGATGGCCGTGTTCAACAACGTGCTCGAACTGATCGGCAATACGCCGATCGTGCGCTGCCAGCGCCTCGACACCGGCGTTTGCCAGTTGTACTTCAAGATGGAATCGATGAATCCGGGCGGCTCGATCAAGGACCGCATCGGTTTATCGATGATCGAAGACGCCGAGCGCCATGGACGACTGAAGCCCGGCGGCACTATCGTCGAGGGCACCGCCGGCAATACCGGCCTCGCGCTGGCGCTGGTTGCGCAGCAGAAAGGCTACCGCCTGATCCTGGTGGTCCCGGACAAAATGAGCCGCGAGAAGATTTTCAATCTCAAGGCGATGGGCGCAGAAGTGGTACTGACGCGCTCGGATGTCACCAAGGGCCATCCCGACTACTACCAGGATCTGGCCAAGCGCATCGCGTCTGAAACACCGGGCGCGCTGTACATCAATCAGTTCGGTAACAACAGCAATCCCTACGCGCACGAGTTCGGCACCGGCCCGGAAATCTGGCAGCAAATGGGCCACGAAATGGATGCGATGGTGTTCGGCGTTGGCTCGGGCGGCACGCTGACCGGCCTGTCGCGCTTCTTCAAGCGCGCGGCACCGCACGTCGATTTAGTGCTCGCCGATCCAGTGGGCTCGGTACTGACCAAATACGTGAATGAAAAGACGCTCGACAGCACCGGCGGCAGTTGGACTGTGGAAGGTATCGGCGGCGATTACCTGACCGCCATCAGCGAATTCGACCACGTGAAAAAGGCGTACGCGATCAGCGATCGCGAGAGCTTTGAGGTGGCGCGCGAGCTGCTGAAGCTCGAAGGCATCCTGGGCGGCAGTTCGACCGGCACCGTGATCGCCGCCGCGCTGCGCTACTGCCGCGAGCAAACCACGCCGAAGAAGGTGGTGGCCTTTGTCTGCGACACCGGCAACAAGTATTTGTCGAAAATGTTCAACGACTATTGGATGCGCGATAACGGCTACATCACGCGCCAGTCCACCGGCGATTTGCGCGACCTGATCAATCGTCCGTACTCGGAGCGCGACACCATCGTCGTGCGCCCGGCCGAAACGCTGACGGTGGCATACCAGCGTATGAAACTGTACGACGTCTCGCAACTGCCGGTGATGGATGGCGACCAAATCGTCGGCATTCTCGACGAGTCCGACGTGCTGATGAAAGTGATCGACAATCCCACCGCCTTCCAGGCGCCGGTCAGCGACGCCATGATCACCAAGCTCGATCAGGTGCAGGTCTCGACACCGGTCAACGCGCTGCTGCCGATGTTCGACCGCGGGCACGTGGCGATCGTGATGGATGGCGAGCGTTTCATCGGCCTGATCACGCGCATGGATGTGCTGAATTACTTGCGGCGCCGGGCGCAATGATGCGCACCATAGGCTGGCGCGAGTGGCTGGCGCTGCCGCAGTTTGGCGTGCGCGCAATCAAGGCCAAGATCGACAGCGGTGCGCGCTCCTCTGCTTTGCATGTGGTGTGGCAACAGCGCGAGACGCGAGCGGGTGCGCCGTGGGTGCGCTTTGCGGTTGAGTCCGATGGCCTGGGCTCCGCAAGCGTCGAATGTGCCGGCGAGATTGTCGATGAGCGCGATGTCACCGACTCGGGTGGCCACACCACGCGCCGTCCTTTCGTTCGCACCCTGGTTCGAGTGGGTGAGGACGAGTGGCCGATTGAAATCAATCTCTGCGATCGTCGTCATATGCGCTTTCCAATGCTGCTGGGGCGCACAGCGATGATGGGGCGCTTACTGGTGGATCCAGCGCTGTCGTTTACTTTGGGTGGCGCCGAGGAGCCTGAATCATGAAGATTGCTGTCCTGTCGCGCTCGCGCCGTATTTACTCCACCAAGCGCCTCGTCGAGGCCGCGATTGCGCGCGGCCACGTGGTGCGCGTCATCGATCCGTTGCGCTGCTACATGCGTATCAGCCCAGGGCTTGCGGAAATCCATTTCCGCGGGCGCGTGGTCGAAGGCTATGACGCGGTGATTCCGCGCATCGGCGCGTCGATTACCTTCTACGGCACAGCAGTGGTGCGCCAGTTCGAATCGATGGGTGTGTACACGCCGAACACCTCCGACGCCATTTTGCGTGCGCGCGACAAACTGCGCGCGATGCAATTGTTGTCGCAGCAAGGCATTGGCATGCCGACGACCGTGTGCGCCGATTCGCCGGACGACTCGGAGGACTTGATCAAGATGCTCGGCGAGCCGCCGCACGTGCTGAAACTGGTGCAAGGCACACAAGGCCAAGGCGTGGTGCTCGCTGAAACGCATTCGGCTTCTCTGAGCTTGGCGGAAGCCTTTCGCGGCGTGCGCGAACACTTCCTGATGCAGGAATTCATACGCGAAGCCAAAGGCGCGGATCTGCGCGCGTTCGTGGTCGGCAATCGCGTCGTCGCCGCGATGATGCGCCAGGCACGCGAAGGCGAGTTCCGCAGCAACTTGCATCGCGGCGGTCATGCGTTGCGCGTCAAGCTCACCAAAGAAGAGCGCGAGACCGCGATCGCTGCCTCGCAGACCATGGGGCTGGGCGTGTCCGGCGTCGATCTCTTGCGCTCCGATCGCGGGCCGCTGGTCCTCGAAGTCAACGCCTCGCCCGGGCTGGAGGGCATCGAGGCGGCGTCGGGCATCGATGTATCGGGATTGATCATCGAGCATATCGAGAAGGCTGTGGCCAAGCGCGAGGCGCGCAAGCAGTAGCGTTTCTCTTGATGGTCCGCGGATCGATGGTCCGCATGCTGCGGAATGCGAATCTACTGGATGCGGTCCGCGTACCAGAAAGCTGCCGATGGGGTGAGGTTAAGCCGCGCGCCGCAACCCTGGGCGCGCCGCAGCCGCACGATCCAAGGCCTGCTTCAAGTCGTGCGCCAGATCGCGCACGTCCTCGATGCCCACGCTCAATCGCAGCAACTGATCGGAAATGCCGGCCACACGTCGCGCCTCGGGCGTCATCGACGCGTGCGTCATCGTAGCCGGATGTGCGATCAAGCTTTCGACGCCGCCCAGCGATTCGGCGAGCGAAAAATGCTGCAGGCCATCCAGCAAGGCACGCACAGCGGGCTCGCCACCCGTCACCTCAAAGCTGATCATCGCGCCGAATCCGGACTGCTGACGAGCCGCGAGGGCGTATTGCGGATGATCGATCAACCCTGGGAAATACACCCTGTCGACCGCCGGATGCTCGGCTAGCAGCTCAGCGAGGATTTGCGCATTCTCGCCGTGCACGCGCAAGCGCGCCGACAGCGTGCGCAAGCCGCGCAGCGTCAAATAGCTATCGAAAGGCGCACCCGCAAGGCCCATGCAGTTGTTCCACCACTTGAGCGGTTCGAGATGCGTTGGATCCGCGGCGACGATTGCGCCACCCACCACATCGCTGTGCCCGTTCAAATACTTGGTCGTCGAGTGCAGCACCAGATCGGCGCCCAATCGCAACGGCTGTTGCCACACCGGCGAGAGGAAAGTGTTGTCGACCAGTACGATCGCGCCGCCGGCCTTGGCTTGTGCCGTCAATGCGGCGATATCTACGACGCGCAGCAGCGGATTGCTCGGTGTTTCAATCCAGAAGAGATCGGCGCCCTGCGCCAGCGCCGCCGCGACCGCCACGGCATCGTTCTGATCCACCAGCGACAGCCGAAATCGACCCCGCTGCGCGAGCGTATCGAACAGGCGCCAGGTACCGCCGTAACAATCGTGCGGCGCAATCAAATGGCCGCCCTCAGGCACCAGCTGCAGCGCCAACGTAATCGCCGCCATGCCGGTGGCCGTGACCACCGCGCCGCAACCGCCTTCCAGCTCTGCCAAAGCTTCGGCCAGCGTATCGCGTGTTGGGTTGCCAGAGCGCGTGTAGTCGTAAGTACGTGGCTGAGCGAATCCGGCGAAAGAAAAATTGCTCGACAACACCAGTGGCGGCACGATGGCGCCGTGTCCGCGGTCACTGTCGATGCCGGCGCGAACGGCTTTGGTTGTTGTCGAAATCGTGCTCATGTAGCCCCCGCTGGTTGACGATTTTGGAATGCTACACGTCTAGTCGTGTAGACGTCTAGACGTCCTTATATGATTATTGAGAGGTGAGAGAAACGGTCAATGATCAATAGCCAATGGAAGAGCGGGGGGAGACATCGAGACCGCCACCCGCCACAGCGCATGTCCTGACGCCCAGTATTTGCGCTCAAAGGGACTGACCGGCTCATCGACCATCAATGGCTCTACGGACGAGGGCACACCCAGCAGGCGCAAGGCGAACGCGAATTCCTCCGCGTAAATCGACCAATTGGTTCGCAACTCGATGCGCCGCGCGGAGGCGATGAGCGCGGGGAACACTGGGTGCGCGTGCCAGCGACGCATCACGTGTTGCGCCTTCGGCCACGGATTGGGGTACCAAAGATAGAGATCGTCGACCATCGCGCCGCTTTCTGCCAGCACACGCCACACACCGGCGCTATCGCCGCGCAGCAACAGGGCGTTCGACGCCGATCGATCTGCCGTTTTCGCCAACCGGTGCGCCGACTGATCGACACCCAACACGGCTGTCCCCGGTTGCCGCCGCGCCAGCGCCAGCGCGCTCTCGCCAGTGCCGCAGCCGGCGTCGAAGGCCGTGCGCGAGAAGCCCTCGGCGAATCCTAGCCACCGTTCAAGCGCAGCGCGATCGCGCGATTGAATGGGCGTGCGATCAACCGATGCTTGATGCTTCGCGACGATCTCGGCGAGGCGCTGATGGATACCGGATTGCGAGCTCTCGACGTTGCGCGAGTTGCCTGAGTTCACGTTCGTCGACACACCGCTATGATGTAGGCGATTGAAGCAAAGCCAATCCGCCTTGTCGACTGCGCTGCCTGCCACACAAATCCATGCCCTGCCCTCGCCGTTGCGTTTAAAGCGCGGCGGCGAGCTGCGCGACGCTGTGATCGCCTTCGAAACCTGGGGCACGCTCAACGCCGCGCGCAGCAATGCGATCCTCATCGTTACCGGAATGTCGCCGAGCGCGCATGCGGCGAGCAATGCGCTCGATCCGTCCCCCGGCTGGTGGGAGCCGATGATCGGCGCCGGACGCGCGCTCGATACGCACCGCGACTTCGTCATCTGCGTCAATTCGCTTGGCAGTTGCAAAGGCTCAACCGGCGCCGCCTCACCCCATCCGGACGATGGCGAACCGTATCGACTGCGTTTCCCGGCACTCAGCATTGAAGATGTCGCTGACGGTGCGGCCGCCGTAGCGCGAGCGCTCGGCATCGCCCGACTGAAGCTGGTGATTGGGCCGAGCATGGGCGGCATGACAGCCTTAGCGATGGCGCATCGCCATCCGGAACTGGTGCCGAACATCGCGCTGATGTCGTGCGCTGCGCGCTCGTCGCCCTTCGCCATAGCGCTGCGTTCGCTGCAACGGCAAATTGTGCGCGCCGATCCGCGCTGGAACGCCGGTAACTACGCCGCGGCTATCGACGTCGCCTCCGGCATGGGTCTGGCTCGCAAGCTGGGCGTGGCCACCTATCGCTCTCCGCAGGAATGGCGCGAGCGCTTCGGCCGCGAGCGACTTCAAACAAACACCAACACCATCGACAACGACCCCTTTGCCAGCGAATTCGCGATCGAGTCTTACCTCGATTCGCACGCCAAACGCTGGGCTGGCGGCTTCGATCCCAACTGTTATCTATATTTGTCCCGCGCGATGGATTGGTTCGATCTGGCCGAGTACGGCGGCAGTGTGGCGGTGGCATGCCGCCAGATGCGCATCGACCATGCGTTGGTGATCGGCGTGACCACAGACATTCTGTTTCCTGTGGAACAGCAGGAAGAGATCGCCGAATGCCTGCGGGCTGCGGGTGCCCACGTTGATTACCAACCGCTGCCATCGATCCAGGGGCATGACGCATTCCTGGTCGACATTCCTCGCTTCGCACCCGTGATGCAGCGGTTCTTGGCGCGGCTTTAAAACGGCCTCGTCGTCGCGCCATGGCGCGACGCTTTTCCTCGGCACTCGCTGCAAACAGACTGCGACTTGCCATGGCGCGAAAACGAACCGCGTCGCGCCATAGCGCGGCCCACAACGCTACTTGAGCAGCGCGTTCACCCGCTGCAAATCCGCTGCCGCCACCGTGCCGGCGGCACGCTTCAAGCGCAGCGTGTTGACCAGATAGTCGTGCCGTGCGCGCGCATAGTCGCGCTGCGCCTGGAACAGGAGCTGCTGGCTGACAAGCACGTCGACGATGGTGCGTGTGCCGACTTCGAAGCCGGCCTGCGTAGCATCTAGCGCGCTTTGCGCCGAAACTTGCGCCTGGCGCCGCGCTTCCACCTCGCTGATGCCCGCGATCACGGAGCGATAGGCACTGCGCGTTTGCCGCACGATGGCGCGCTTTTCTTGCTCGTACGAATCGGCGGCCGCGTCGCGGTTGAAGGTCTCCTGGCGAACCCGCGATTGCGTGGCGAGACCTTCGAAGATCGGAACATTCAGCGTGAATACAAATCCACGATCGCGAAAGCTCGAATCGCCGGGAGAATCCAGGCCATTCGTCGTGCTTGAGCCCCAGGTGTCGCCGTTATTCCAACTGTATTGCGCACCCAGTGTTGGATAGTGCGCAGCCTTCGCGGTCTCGATTGCCCGCTCGGCTTGTTCCAGTTCAAAACGTCGAATGGCCAACAAAGGACTCTCGTTCTCGGCCGTGCTGACCCAGTCTTCCATTCGATCCGGGTCAGGACGATCGAGCGCGATTTTCTCGACCAGCGGATCAATGGCGTCAATCGGACGACCGGTCAATTCAGTCAACGCCTCGTAGGCGTCGTCCAGTTGATTCTGCGCCAGGATCGCCGCCGCGCGCGCGCCATCGAAACGCGCTTGCGCCTCGTGCACATCGGTGATCGCCGAGAGACCCACTTCGAAGCGCTGCTCAGCCTGTTCCAACTGACGCTTCACGGCCGTCTCTTCAGCCTGCGCCGCTTCGAGGTTTGTGATTGCGGTCAGTGCGGCGAAATACGCCTCCGACACACGAACCACCAGCCCGTCGACCGCCGCATCGTAATTGGCGGCGGCCCGCGCGGCTCCGGCACGCGCGCCGCGTAGGCGCGTGTAATCGCTGTGATCGTAGATGCTCTGCGAAAGACTTAACGAATAATTGCGAGTCGTGGATTCGCCAGATGAATTGGAGCGACCGAACACGACGGTGTCGTCTGGTTGGCGAAAGAACCCGCTGCGCGAACTCGCGTCCGAGGAATCGCTCAGTGTTGCCCGTCCGGAAATATTGGGGAGCAATGCCGCTCGCGCCTGCACGATGCCCTCACCTGCCGCCATCATGTTGGCTTCGGCGGCCGCCAACTGTGGATCGCTGGCGCGCGCCATTTCGTAGATTTCGACAAGGTCGGCGGCTGAAACGGGCGCGGCGGCTATCGTTCCTAGAATGGCGAGGCTGAGGCATTGGCGACGCATGAAAACTCCTTTTGCTTAAAGCGTGAACGTCGGCGCAGGTTCGGCGCCGCGCAGATAGGGAAGATCGGTTTCAAACAAGCTGCGGCGCTGCACCGCTTCGCTGGACTGGCGCTCGATCAGCGCAGCTTCCATCGCCGGCGACACGCCGCTGACGACAAACATCCGGCCACCAGGTTTCAGCCACGCCAGCCACGCGTCCGGCACGCGATGCACAGCGCCAGTCACTGCAATAGCGTCGAAGGATTGCGCGGGGCGAAAGTCGAAGACATTGGCATGGTGAACCTGAGCGTTGCGAATGCCCGCCGCGTTCAGACGCGAGCGCGCGCGCTCGGCAAGATCGGCGTGCAACTCCACGCCCTGAACCTGCCGCGCCAGTCGCGCCAGACAGGCAGCAATGAAGCCCGAGCCGACGCCGATTTCCAATACCTCGGAATCGCCGTCCAGATCGAGCGCTTGCAGCAAGCGCCCCTCCACCACGGGCTTGAGCATGCTTTCATCATGGTCGAGCGGAATGGCAAGATCGGTGAACGCGAGTTTACGGTAACGCGGCGGCACGAAATCCTCGCGCTTCACCTCGCCCAATACATCGAGAACACGCGTATCGAGCACGTCCCAGGGGCGCACCTGTTGTTCCACCATATTGAAGCGCGCACGCTCGAAATTCAGCGATCCAGCCATGACCTTAGTTCCAAAGAGCAGAAAGCGCCAAGAATGCGGCGAGCAACCCTGAAAGCTCAAGGGGAGAATGGGTTTGCGAGCCGGCGGGCGGGTAGTGCCGGAAGTATGGTTTTTTATTTTCTGGCGGGATCGATTCGGTTGCACCTCGTTACGCGAAGTTCCTTGTTGCCAGCCGCAGAGCTCCGCCAGCGCCAGGGCGCAGCATTCCCGCCTTCGCGGAACTGACAAGGCTCTTTTGGTCCACCCACCGCAAGAACCCGGAATCGGGCCACTTAAGCTCGCACGTGATAAGCGCCCTCGACCACCCACTTGTAGCTGGTCAGTTCACGTAATCCCATGGGGCCGCGAGCGTGCAGGCGTTGAGTACTCACGGCGACCTCGGCGCCCAGACCCATCTCGCTGCCATCGGTGAAGCGCGTGCTGGCATTCCAGTAGACGGCGGCCGAATCGACCTGCGCCAAAAATGCCTCCGCGAGCTCGGGATCGGCAGTGAGAATGCCGTCGGAATGACCCGTCGAGTGCGCTTCGATGTGGGCGATGGCGGCCTGCGGCGAATCGACCACGGCGATACCCAAGGTCAGCGACAGCCATTCCGTGTCGAAATCCTCGCTACCGGCAGGCTGCACGTCTGCGCCGCCCACGTCGGCCCAAGGCAGTGCGTCCGGATCGCAGCGAAAGCGCACACCGTCCTGCATCAATCGACCGATGATCGCCGGCACCCAACGCGCGGCCGCCTCGCGCTGCACAAGAACGGTGTCGAGCGCGTTGCACACGGTCGGGCGCTGCACCTTTGCGTTTTGGATGACCTTGAGTCCAGCTTCCAGATCGGCGTCGGCGGCGATGTACAAGTGGCAAATGCCGATGCCGCCAGTGATCACCGGGATGCGGCTTTCGCGGCGACAGTAAGCGTGCAAGCCAGCGCCACCTCGCGGGATGATCAGGTCGACGGATTCGTCGCATCGAAGTAACGCCAGCGTGTCGTCGCGGTCAGTGGAATCGATCAGACCGACCGCCGCGACTGGCAATCCGGAAACCGCCAATGCTGAGCGGATGACCGAGGCAAACGCGCGATTGCTGTGTTGCGCCTCTTTGCCGCCGCGCATCACCGCGGCGTTGCCGGACTTGATCGCCAAAGCGGCGATGTCGATCGCCACATTCGGGCGCGACTCGAAGATCACGCCGAGTACGCCCAACGGCACACGGCGCTTGTGCAGGCGAAGCCCGTCGCTGCGCTCGAAGGCGTCGAAGCGCTCGGACAATGGATCGGCCATCGCCGCCACCGCAAGCACATCGCGCGCGATGGCTTGCAATCGCACCGGCGTAAGTGTCAGTCGATCGACCATGGCTGTGGCCAGCCCATCGTCGATACCCCGCGCAATATCGATGGCGTTTGCCGCCAGGGTGGCTTGGCGCTGCGACTCCAATTCGGCAGCCAACGCCAGCAGAAAACCGTTGCGTTGCTCACCACTGGACGTACGCAGCGTCCTGAACGCGGTGCGCGCTGCCGCCGCCTGATCCCTAACCTGACTCATAGCAGCACCAGATCGTTGCGGTGGATGAACTCGGCGCCATAGTCGTAACCCAGCGTTTTCTCGATGTCGCCCGATCGCCGACCGGCAATACGGCGCAAATCGTCGGCATCGTAATTGGCCAGTCCGCGCGCGATCGGACGACCATCGTCCGACAACACATCCACGGTGTCGCCGCGTCCGAACTCGCCGTGCACCTGAGCGACGCCAACCGTGAGCAAGCTTCTGCCGGCCGCGAGCGCTGCAACCGCGCCGGCATCGATGGCCGCGCCAACGCCGGTGCGCAATCCGCCGAGGATGTAGCGCTTGCGCGCGTCGGTCGGCGGCGCCAAGGGACTGAACCGCGTAGCGCGACCGTCTCCCTCGATCAGCCTCGGGATGAGCGCCGGATCGGCGCCGTTGGCGATCACAACTTCGGTGCCGGCGCGGCGTGCGATGTCGGCGGCGCGCAGCTTTGTCAACATGCCGCCCGTGCCGAGCGCTCCGCCCTTGCCGCCAGCGCTCTTCCATACGGCCTCGGGAATCTCGCCGGCATCGATCTTCGGCAGCAGGCGTGCGTCGCCGAAGCTGCGCGGATCCTTGTCGAACAAGCCGTCCTGATCGGTCATCAACAGCAGCATGTGCGCATCGATGAGACCGGCGACCAGCGCCGACAACTGATCGTTATCGCCAACGCGAATCTCCTCGGTCGCCACGGTGTCGTTCTCGTTCACCACCGGCAAAACACGATGCCGGAACAGCGCCTCGAAGGTGTGTCGCGCATTCAAGTAGCTGCGGCGACGCTCAAGATCGGTCCGCGTCAGCAGCACTTGCGCGACGCGCAGCTGATAGTGCCCGAACAACTCGGCATACAGCGCCATCAGGTGCGGCTGGCCGATCGCGGCGAGCATCTGCTTGGCTGCCACGGTATGCGGATCGACGGCGCCGAGCACGCGGCGCCCTGCGGCAACCGCGCCAGAGCTGACCAAGACCAGATCGTGGCCGGCCGCCATCAACGCCGACAGCGTCTTTGCGTAATCGATCAAGCGCGGCGCATGAAGAGCGCCATCGTGCGTGACCGTGGATGAGCCAAGTTTGATAACGATGCGCATCGGACCGCTGCGTGCGGGAAAGGCCCGAAAGCTAGGCGATCGGGCTAGAGGACGCAAAACCTCTGCCCGCAATTCGCCCGTCATGATCTTGGAACGGCCGATGGTCGCCCGCGCAATGCCGCTCGGGTTTGGTCTGCTCCGTTGCTGCGATTCAACCGAAGGCGAAGCGCCGTGAAAGCAGTGATGCGAGTTCTTTGTGCGGTTCCGCTGGCGTATGTGCTGGTGTATCTCGGAAATCTGCCCTTCCTGAGCGCGGCGCGCGTGGACCACTTCGATGCCGTCGCGCATCGCGGAGTTCATCAGAACTACGCCCGCCACAACCTCACCAACGAGACCTGCACAGCGACGCGGATTTTTCCGCCCACGCACGAATACATCGAGAACACGCTGCCTTCCATGCGAGCCGCTTTCGCCGCGGGCGCTGCGCGCATCGAGATCGATGTCCATCGCACCATCGACGACGAGCTGGCGGTGTTCCACGACTGGACACTGGAGTGCCGCACCGATCACCGCGGCGAAACGCGCGATCAAACACTGGCCTTGCTGCAATCGCTGGACGTGGGCTACGGCTACACGGCCGACGGCGCCACATTTCCGCTGCGTGGAAAAGGCGTGGGTGCGATGCCCAGTTTGCGCGAGGTGCTCTTGGCCTTTCCCAATGGCCATTTCGTAATTGATCAAAAGGATCGCGATGCGAAGACAACGGCGCGGATATCGGCAGAGTTGAACGCACTGGACGCGATCGAGCGCGTTTGCCTCTACGCCATTCCAGATCGAGGCCGCCAGTTCCGCGACGAGAACACCAACGCTTGCACCTTTGCCCATCGGCAGGAAATCAAGGCTTGCCTGATCGACTATCTCAAGGTGGGATGGCTCGGTGCAATACCGGCAAGTTGCCGCAACCGCCGGCTGGTCGTTCCAGCGGGCGGCCTGTCGCGCCTGCTTTGGGGATGGCCCGGTACCTTCGTCGAGCGAATGCGCGCAAACGGTACACGCGTCTACGTCAATACGGCCGACGCCAGCGACGCCGAACGCTGGCAAGCCAGCGGCTTCGATGGTTTATGGACCGATCGCATCGAAGTGCGTTGAGGGCTACTCGTTGACTTGAACTTCCGGGACGTCCTTGGGTCCGGCATAGAAATAGGTGTAGCGCTCGTCGATACGCATCTCACTTTGTTTGCCGCTGGCATCGGTGTACAACAAGAACTGCTCGCGCCGGGTCGGCAGTTTCGAGGTTGTGCTGATCCAGAGGCGCGCGTGGCCAGCTTTCTTGCCGGCAATCATCAAATCGAACTGGATGCTGATTTCGCCGCTGTGGTAGCCCTGCCCCACGGCCGCATCGCGCGGCATCACGTTGGCAACGCTGATCCAATCACGTACGCCGCCATCGGAACGCTCGGGGGGATTGAGCTGGCTCAGGTTGATCAGCGGCTGGCCGAAACCGGCGCGCATCAACGTAACCAACATCGCTTCGCGGAGCGCGGCCGGCTGCTTTCCCTCTCGCTTCTCATCGTTGAGTTTCAGCTCCAGCGTTTTGCCGTTGCCTGCAAAATCGAGTACCGCACGCTGACTGCCGATCGCTCCTCGAAAGCGGCCTTCGACGGAGCCATCCGGTGGCAGCTTGACCCGTCCATCCATGCGCCGAATGTAGGGCTCCTGGATGTCGACATGCACATAGAACTCGATGTCTTCGGCGGCCAGCAAATTGCGCTCCACCGTTTCGAAAATCTTTCGTGCGCCCGGGTTCTCGGCGCTTTGAGCGCCACCGGCGAGCAGCAACGCGAACAGGATCGCAAGCAAGCGCATCTTATTCTCCAGTGGCGATGGGGCGCTCAGGGTCGGTGATCCAGCCGCTCCAGGAATCGGCGAACAAGCGCGAGCCTTTGAGCCCAGCAAGTTCCATAGCCAGCAGATTGTGGCAGGCGGTCACGCCTGAACCGCACATATGCGCGACCTGCGCGGCGGATTGGCCGATCAAGGGCCGAAAGCGTGCTTCCAACTCATCGACCGCCTTGAACTTGCCATCGCGCAAGTTGTCGCTAAATGGCGCGTTGATCGCGCCCGGCACATGGCCGGCAACCGGATCGATCGGTTCGATCTCGCCGCGAAAACGCGGTGCGCCGCGCGCGTCGATCAACACACCGCCCTTCTGAAACCCCGGAATGTCGTCAGCCGCGATCCATGCGCCCCGATCCAGCGATGCGCGCAAATGCGTGGATGCAGAATTCGGCACGTCGGTCGACAGCCCATAACCGGCGGCCTGCCAGGCTTTGAGCCCACCATCGAGCACTCGAACGCGCAATTGTGTGGACTTCCAGAACAGCCACCACGCGCGTGCCGCGAACATGCCCTCGGCGGCATCGTAACAGACCAGTTCCGATTCGCTGTCGGCGCCCAAACGCCCGAGCACCGCGCTCAATTGCGCGTCGGTCGGCAGCGGATGGCGGCCGCGCGTTGCGACCAGACGCAGGTCCGACAGATCCTGTTCGAGATCGACAAAATGCGCGCCGGGAATGTGGCCGATCGAATATGCGCGACGTCCCGCACTGCTGTCGGACAGCTCGAATCGGCAGTCGAGAATGCGAATTCGCGCGTCATGTAGACGCGCGTGCAATTCATCAACGGAAATCAGCGGCGTTAAGTCCATGGCGCTCGAAGCGGTCGATGAGGTTTACCAGCATGCCAGCGGTTGCGCCCCAGATGCGATAGTGGCGATAGGGGATCACGTAATAGCCGCGCATGCGGCCCATGAACATGCGCTCCTCGCGCACCACATTAGTGCGATCCAGCACATGAGCCAGCGGCACCTCAAAAACCTCATCCACTTCGCTCGGATCGTGAGCATAGGAAACGCCGGGATCGATAATCGCCAGCACCGGCGTGACGTTGAAAGCGCTGATCGTTGCGTAGCGATCGAGCAAGCCGACTGGTGCAATCGATGTGGCGTCGATACCTGTCTCCTCAGCCGTCTCGCGCATGGCTGCTGCGACGGCATCGGCATCGCTGTCTTCGACGCGACCGCCCGGAAAGCTGATCTGTCCAGCATGGTGCGTCAGCGCCTCGGTGCGGCGTGTGAGCAGCAATTGCCAACCATGAGGGCGCGGCACCAGGCCGACGAGCACACCGGCATTGCGAAACGCCTGGCCGGAAGGCAGAAGCCCGTCCAGCTCATCGAGATTCAGCGGCGCGCCGTTGAGTGCGTCGAGCGGCAACAACGCCGCGCGCGCGGCGTCGATGGGATGACGCGATAACCAATCAAGCACACACAACTCGCTTAGGTAACTCTTCGCTCATGATGCGCGCACGCTCGCGATTGTCGAGCCGACTCCAGATCGTGATTTCATGGCTCGTGCGGCGACAGCCGAGGCACAAGCCGTCCTTGTCCATCGTACAAACGCCAATACACGGCGTCAGCGGCGGATCGGGGTTGGTGAGTTTAATGTTTAGCATCCGCCAAAGTTATCAGGTCCGATGTCGAGGTGCAGCCTGGGGCGTATCGCGACAGACAGGCTTCGTCTGGTTTCGCATCTCAACGCTGGAATCAGGGACGCGGCGGTAACCAGACGTCTCGCTATCGGCGCACGTGGACGAAAACGCGTCAGCAAAAATCGGCCCTCGGCCTGGGTTTACTTTTTGCGATTTAGTTTTTACCGTTCGCACCAATGCCAACACGGGATGACCGCGCTGCATGATGTCGATGGCCACCAGAATTCTTCGCGACTACGGCAAGCTGCTGGGCAGCATTGAACCCGGCTGCTGTGCCTTGCCGCTGTCTTTTTTGCCGCACTCGAAAAATGCCATTCGCGAAGCGACCCTGAAGGTGCTGAAGCGACTGCAACCAGAGGACGCCGCGCTGCGCGATGCGCTGATTCGCGGCTATATCTTTCTTGCGCAGTTCGTCGATGACGACGAGGCCATGGCGGTCTCGCAAGGACAAGCGCAGCTCGATTCGATGGCGCTCGCGGCTGGCGAGGAACCGGATTCGCCCGAAGCCCTGGCCGCATTGCGCGTGATCAATCGCATCAAGCTTGATATGGAATCGTCCTTGGCCGAGGCTTGCGATGTGGCGCGGATCGTCAATCCCGGCGTTGTCGGCGCGCTGAACACCTGAGCATGGCTAAGCATGGATTTAGTCGTTCTTCATCGATGCTCACGCAGATTGTGGGCGTCGATAAAGCAGGGGCGACATGATGGGTCGAATGCTCGCAGTCAACGGTGCTGAGCTTTTCCTCAGCGAATCTGGTGCCGGACCGCAGACCGTGGTCTTCGCGCATGGACTGCTCATGGATCATCACATGTTCGCCGCGCAGCGCGCCGTGCTCGATCCCAGCTTCCGCACCGTCGCCTACGACCATCGCGGCCAGGGCCAGTCGTCGCCCGACGGTCCGTTCGATATGGATACACTGACCGAAGACGCGGCGGCACTTATTCGCCAGCTGGGCGCACCTTGCCATTTTGTCGGTATGTCGATGGGTGGATTTGTTGGTCTGCGACTCGCCGCGCGCTACCCGGAGCTGATTTCCAGCTTGACACTGATCGACACCTCGGCGGAGGCCGAGCCCTTCGTGAAGCGACTGCGCTATCGCGCGATGCAGCTTGTCGCACGTCTGTTTGGGCCTGCTCCACTTGTGGGCCAGATCCTGCCGCTGATGTTCGGTCCCACGTTCTTGCGCTCTGCGGAACACGTTGAGTCGCGCGAACGCTGGCGGCACCATATCCAATCCCTGCCGCGGCGCATTGCCGGACCGGTGGGCGGCGTCATTGGCCGCGGCAGCGTCGCTGCCGAGTTATCGGCAATTCGCGCCCCGACGTTGATCTTTGTTGGCACCGACGACCAAACCACGACGTTAGACGACGCGCAACGCATGGCAAGCGCGATTGAAGGCGCAAAGCTGGTGGTCGTTCCGAACAGTGGACATAGTTCGAACCTGGAGGCGCCGGCGCTGGTGAATCGGGAGATGCTGGCTTTCCTGTCGGGGCACTTGAAGACGGCAGCCGCTGCCTGATCGCTTTGCATCCGAATCTCTATCCGGATTTGGTCGATGGCCACAAGCTGACCACACGCCTTGGTCCCATCGGCGCCGGACCGATTGCGATGTTCGAGCGCGTCGGACCGGATCGCTGAGATAGCCGCAATCGCTGCATCGTATGGGTCCTGAGGTGCGATCTGCTGCTGATAGTGCGCGGCGAGTTGAGCTGGATCATTTCGCGCCTGAGAATCGCAGGATCATGTGCTGACGCGGCAGCTATTCTAAGGATTGCGCCACAATCCAAAGGTGCTTGCATGGGTAGCTTCGCAAACGAACCACGACCGGCGCTGACGCATCGTCTTGCCGATGCGCATGATGCTGGGGAGATTGCCCGGCTTTACGTTGAAGGCTGGCAGCATTTGCTTGCCGAACATCAAGTTCCGATGCTGCCTGCCGGGACGCGCGTGGACGATCACGAACGGCGCTGGCGCAGCGATTTGTTGAATCGCTCAAGTCGTTCCGGCGCAATGCTTGCGCTGGCCGATCACCATGCGGTGGGCTTATGCGCGTGGCGCCCCGCTTCGGACGGCGATGGCGAAGCCGAATTGATCGGTTTCCACTTGGAAAAAGCGTATCGCGGCCATCATGAGGGCCGTCGCTTGCTCGACGCCACTTACACCGCGATACGCGCGATGGGCTACAGCACCGTTGTGGTGTGGATGTGGTTCAGTGCCTTGGAGGTTCGTCGATACCTCGAACGCCACGGCTTCCGGGCCTCAGGGGAACGCCGCGGCATCGAGATCGGTCAGCCGCTGCATGAAGTGCGCTTATCGCGTCCGCTCATCGAGGACTTGCCGTTTTAGCACTCAGCGCGCGGCGGCGGCGCAGGCCGGCGCATTGGGATCGAGTAGCGCCAGCCGCACGGCACTCGCCAGCGCCAGCCCTTCTCGGCGCAGCGTTTGGTATCGAGCGATACAGGCTTGTGGGCAGCAGCTTCCGCCCGACGGTCCGCAACGCGGAAGCGCGGCGACGCAAGCGTCCATCGCTACCGCATCTCCGCTGGCGCAGCCCAAGAATCGCTCCGAGCAAACCGCCAGGCGAGCTTCAGTCACAGTGATCGCATCGCGCGGCTGCGTCGATCCCGAAGGTGTTGGCGCCACAGGCGGGGTGCGTTTACGTTGCTCTGCCAACCAGCGCTGCAATTCGCGCTGCGCTGTGGCAGGGTCGCCATCGGTCTTGATGCCCTTCGAGGCGCCGCCGGGACACGGCTTATCCTGAAACACAATTCGGCCGCCATCGGCAGCACAACGATGGATTTCACCGCTGCCGCCAAGCGCAAAGGCGAAGGCCAGGAGCGCAATCGACGTCACCGGGCACGCCGGAACGGAAACGCAAGTTGACCGGTGAAACTGACCGGCATCGTTTCGCTGATGCCAATGTCGGCGGGCGGTCGACGATCGCGCGGCCACAGGTAGGTGCCAAACAGCTGGTCCCAGAGCATCAGATTTTCGCCATAGTTGCGATTGCCCTCCGAGAGCACCCGGGAATGATGCCACCGATGCAGTTCGGGCGTGTTGAACAGGTAGTTCAACCAGCCAAAACGCATCGCGACGTTGCAGTGCGTTAGCATGCCTACGAATGCGGTAATCGCCGACAACCAGGTGAGGCACTCGCCTGGGGCCCCCAGCATCCAGAGCAGGGGCGCGCTGAATGCGATACTCGTCAGCGCATTGCCGATGTGGAAACGGCCGGTGTTCCAGAACCAAAGCCGCGTAACGCTATGGTGCACTGCATGCAGGCGCCAGATGGGTGCCCATTCGTGCGACAGGCGATGCGCCCAATAAAGACCAAACTCGGCGATCACCAACGTCAACAACACCTGCGCCCACATCGGCCAGTCGGTTGGCCACCAGGACGTCGCAGGCGCTTGGCCGGCCACGCCGATGACGGCACTGCTGAACACCCAAAGTTGCACGCCACCCTTGCTCATCAGCGTATGCAGCAAGTCAGGCCACATTTGTCCATCGTCGAGCAGCCACGCCCGCTCGAACGGGAAGACGCGTTCCAGCGCAAACAACGACAGCGCCAGAAACGCGTAGCCTAAATTGAATCCTAGTAGTTCACGCCCGGCAGCGATGCCCAGCGCGGTGCCGGCGCAACACAGCACGATCAGGGTTGGCCACAGCAGATAGGCGATCAATGTCTTCATACGGCAAGCATTGCTGCCGCCAATGACGATTTGATTACTCGAAGCCGTAGCGCAACAAGACCGCCGGCACGTGCATTACGATGCAGTGAATCGCGCCCGCCAGACCGATAATGTTGCTGCAATCGATGGGGACGATGGTGCGGGTTGGAAACGCTTGCTGGAATACGCTGAGGGCGTTCTGATTCTGGGTCGTGTAGCCATTGAACTGGCAGGCCAGAACGGTGCTATTCAACACCACCGCGTTGGTGTAAGTGTAGTGCACACCGCCGACACTGAAGCCGCCGATGCGCAGTACGGTTTTGCCGCTGTTGATCAGTTGCGTCGCCACAGCCTCGGTGACTTGCCGCGGCGTTGTGTAGACGCCGCCAGTCGCAGGGTACTCGTTGACGATGACGCGATTCCCATCCGCCGGCAGCATCCACATATCGATATGCTGCGTTGAGTCGAAGCTCACCGGCATCGGATCGGTCACCGTGAGATTGAGGCCCTGGTAAGCAAGATAGGCGTCGCGCACCGATTGTGTTGTGGCACCCGGATTCTCATTGACGATGAGGGATGTCATGTACGCGCTGCCATCTTCGAAAAGATGGAAGTTGCCGCCGCCGTGGCTGAGGGGCAAATCGTATTTGGTTTCGCCGAGCAGCGTTGCGAACACGCCTGGGACGAGATCGTCGTTGGGGCGCGGGCGGTTGTACGCATGGTCCACAATCGCGCGGCGCCCATTGTCGTCGATAAAGCGCGGGCCATAATCGCGAATCCACACCGAATCGCTGTTCGCGATGACAAACTGCACTTGGCTCATGTTGGCGCCAGCGTTGGTCAGGGTGCTCTGAGCCGACGCCTGCAAGCCCGCCGACACCACGACATACAGCTTGAAATTGGCTTCGCCCGTGGTGATCGCAACGGCCATCGCCGTCAAAATCGCATTCTGTTGGCCCCAGCGAATCATCAATCCCGCATTGCGCTCATACTCGGCGGGCGTATCGATGCTGCTGCTGGGCGGCGCCAGCGGCGCGCGCGACAGATCGGGAGCGCGCCAGATGGTTTGCTCGAACGGAGTCATGCCGCGCGGCAGCGTCGGCTCATCGTCGCGAATTGTGGCGAGGAATGCCGGATCGGCCAATCGTACGGAGGCAACGGCAACATCTGCCAGGCCAAACAGAAGCATGGCAAGAACGGCAGCACGCATAGAGCCTCCGCAACGAAAAAAGGCTCGCCCAAGTGGGCAAGCCTTTCAGAATCTGGCTCCCGGAGCAGGGATCGAACCTGCGACCCAGTGATTAACAGTCACTTGCTCTACCGCTGAGCTATCCGGGAACGGTAAGCCCGAAATAATGCGTGGATTTTTCTGGGCATGTCAAGCACTGCGAGCATGTTGCTCAGGAAAGGGCTATTCACGGACCCCGTTTCCGGCGCAAAATTTGCTGGCGCCGTAGAATCTCACCATGATCGACCCACGCGCGCTCGCACTCGAATGCCTATCGGAATGCACTCCGAGCCTGAAATGCTCGAAAACGATGTTGGCCGAGGCCCATATCGGCGCTACGGGCTTGTCGATCGGGACACATGAACCGATCGCGATCCCCATCCCTGGGCGCCCCGCCCGGCCAGAACTGGTGGCTCCGCGCGAGCTGAAGCATCGCAAGCTAAAGACGTTGCATGGCCGGGCCGCGCTGGTCCATGCAGTGGCACATATCGAGTTCAATGCGATCAATCTTGCGTGGGATGCGGTGTATCGGTTTCCAGGTTTGCCAGACGCCTTTTATCGCGACTGGGCGAGCGTAGCGGCAGACGAAGCTCGACATTTTTCGATGCTGCATGATCGTCTGACCGATCTTGGCTTTGCCTACGGCGACTTCCCGGCGCACAATGGTCTTTGGCAAATGGCAGTGGATACTGCGCACGATCTGGTGGCGCGCATGGCGTTGGTACCGCGGGTACTCGAGGCGCGAGGGCTGGATGTGACGCCCGGCATGATCGAACGCCTGCTGGCAGCCGGAGACGACGACACAGTGGCGCGTCTGCGCATCATCCTGGCTGAAGAAGTGCGCCACGTTGCGATCGGATCGCGTTGGTTCAACTACGCTTGCGAACAACAAAATCTCGAACCCAGATCGACGTTCCGTGCAATGCTGGAGCGCTACGGCATGGATCGTGTGCGCGGTCCTTTCAACTTTCCAGCCCGGATGGCCGCAGGTTTCGACGCGGAGGAGATGGCGATGTTGGAGTCCCTGGGTGCTTAAGGGCCTGCTTGCAGCATTGGGCATTGTCTTCGGGGCAGCCGCCAGCGCCGGCGAGTTGCTGGAAAACCAAGTGTTCGACCGCTACTCGCCTTTGGTCGCGGCCGATGAATTTTCGCGCCGCGTATTTACGCCGACGACACACGATCGGTTGCAGCGTTTTCAAGCGCACCTAGGCCGGAAAGCGATCGAGCATACCGTGGACTTGGCAGATGAGCGCTTCGAAGTTTATGTGCCCTCCCGCAAACCTGAAACGGGTTACGGCCTTCTCGTCTACATCTCGCCCGAGGACAACGTTTCCATCACCCGGCACTGGAAACGCGCGCTCGACCGGAGCGGAGTGATTTATGTATCGGCGCGGCGCAGCGGCAACACCCATAACGTCTACGAGCGGCGCATACCGCTGGCATTGCACGCATACGAAAACATTCGAGCCCGCTATGCGATCGATCCCAACCGCGTGGTCATCAGCGGCTACTCGGGAGGCTCCCGGACCGCCATCCGCACCGCCGCTGCGTATGCAGATGTATTCACTGGCGCTTTATTCATCGGAGGAGCGAAGGTCATGGGGGAGGAAGATTTCGCGCCACCGCCCTTCGCGCTGATGACACGCATGCAACGAGAGATGCGCATTTTGTACTCAACCGGCAGCCACGACATGCCCAACCGCCGACTGGACGGCCATAGCATCGAAGCGCTCAAAAAGCGCTGCGTCGCTGGCGTATTCAAGATTTTTGATCGCAAAGTCGGTCATGAACTGCCGGACGAGAGGACTTTAGTTCGCGCATTAGCGCGACTGGACGCGCCCCTGGACGAGCGCATCCTCGCGTCGCAGAAAAAATGCATGAAAAATCTGCAGCCGCAAATCGAAAGCGACATAGCTGCTGCCGAGGCAGCGTGGGCCGATGGCAACAGTGCGCTCGCTGGCGAGCGTTTGGGCAATGCCGACCTTACCTGGGGCGGATTTGCAACCGAGCGTTTGGTGAGGCTCGCAAGAATTCTCGCGCCGCATTGAGCCTATCAGATACACCCATTCCACTCTGGTCCTTGATGGGGTGAACCCTGGTCGTTGCGACCAAATTCTTGTCGACGCGCTGCAGTCCCTTTGAACGGTAATACGGCGCGCAACGATTCACGCCGGCAGGATCACACGTCCTGCGTTTACTTTGCGGCAACGGTGCACCGTCTCCAGGCCAAATCCTCTGATCGCGACCTTATCTCGGATCACGACCCCCGATGGTACGGATGATTGCCGATCTGACTCACGGCTCGAAATAGTTGCTCGGCCAACACGATGCGTACCAAAGCGTGCGGCAAGGTGAGCGGACCTAAGCTCCACTTCTGATGTGCGGCCATCAGGCATTGTGGCGCCAAGCCGTCGGGACCGCCGATCAGAAAGCACAGGTTGCGGCCGTCCATCATCCAGGCAGCGATATGCTTGGCCAAAGCTTCGCTCGACCACGTTTCGCCACGCCCATCGAGTGCAATCACGCGATGCTGTTTGGGAATCGCAGCGAACATCCGCTGACCCTCATCGAGTACGGCGCGTTTCGTGTCCAGCGACTTGCCGCGCGGTCCGAGCGGCAATTCGGTCAAGGTCAGCGGCAACTTGCGTTCGAGGCGCTTAGCGTAGTCATCAAAGCCTTGCTTGACCCAGGTCGGCGCGCGCTCAGCGATCGACAGGATCAGCGCGCGCATAGCCTCACACTGCCATCGCGGAGGCGCGCGATTCCTCAACGATGCCCCACATGCGTTCGAGTTGATAGAACTCGCGCATGCGCGGCAGCATCACGTGAATAACGGTGTCGCCTAAATCGACCAGGATCCATTCGGCGTCCTTTTCGCCTTCCATTCCTAGCGGCGGGTAGCCAAGCTTCTTCGCTGTCACCACCACTTCGTCGCCCATGGATTTGACGTGGCGGGTCGAGGTGCCGCTGGCGATCACGATGAAATCGCACACACTGGTCTTGCCACGCACGTCGATGACCTTCAGGTCATTAGCCTTCATCGAATCGAGGCGCGCAATGACCGCTTCGCGGACGACCTCATCGATGGATTTCTGTGGCGGCGACTTCGCCGCAATGCGCTTGGGCGCTTTGGCAGCCTTGATCGCGGCAACCACTTTGGTGGCCTTGGTGGCGGATCGCGTTGCGGTCGTGCTCTTGGGCTTCGCAGCCGACTTCTCTTTGGACGACTTGACCGTCGACGCCTTCGCGGAAGGTTTTCGCGGGGTTTTCTCGGTAGTCAAAAGCGGGATTCTCCTGAGTAGGTCCGGCAATTATAGGCGCCGATACCAGCCACGCTCATTGATCATTCGACATACAGGTTCAGGAACGAGATGTGCGATCGATCGTCCGGCAGCTAAACGCTCCCGTATCAAGCTGGATGAAATCGGCAATAACGGAATTTGCAATCGCAGAATGAGGCCATGGCTTTGCGTACGCAGATCGAGCGGAGCAGAAGTGGCGCGATGAGCAAGTTCAAGCTCCAGCCGTGGATCGATCAGGGCGTGCGCGTCGGGGCGCGTCAACACCACCAGATGGGCCAACTCAAACAACGTTTGCCAGCGATGCCAGCTCGCCAGCCCAGCAAAAGCATCGGCTCCGACGATCCAGATCAAAGGCGTACCGTTGCCGACTTCGTCGCGGACCGATTGCAGCGTATCGACCGTGTACGATGGCCCTGGCCGGCTCAGTTCGCGACGATCGCACCGGAGTGTTCGCTGGCCCGATACTGCCGCATCGATCATCTCCGCGCGATCGGCGGCCGAAACTCCAGGAATCGCGCGATGCGCGGGCAGCGCGCAGGGCACAAACCGCAATTCGTCCAAATTGAGCGCTTCGACGCTTTCGATGGCGGCACGCAAATGACCGATATGCGGCGGGTCGAAGGTGCCGCCGAGTAGCGCTAGGCCAGGCATTTCAGCAGGTCGCAAGGAACTGGCATGAATTGGTATTTATGGTGGTAGAAACATCGTGTTGCCCGGCGCTGGCGCTGATGGGCAAGGGAGACCATTCCACTTTCTCGCGCCTCAAATCCCTCGCAAGCATCCCCCGTTCCCTCATCAAATATCCGGGCTAGCGCATTCACGCAGCGAAGCGCTCAACAAGCTTCGGCGATGTCGCCCGAAGCAACCATCTTTCAAGTAGCACCCATGGGTCGCCTGCCTCGCGCCCCTTGGACGCCGCGTCCACCACACGCGCCTCGCGGAACAGCCGCGCCCAAGGTCGGTCAAGGGCCCGCTGATAGAGCGCTGCGCGCGAACCGAAAACTCCGCGCGTGGGCCAGAAGCTCGACAAGTTACCGCGCTGCTCGGACGCCAGCATCAGCGTCTGCATTTGTGCAATCGGATACCACAGAAAACTGGCCGGCTCCTCGCCTTCGCCTCGCAAAGCGCGCAAGATGTGCCGCACGCGCTCGGCGTCGCCGCGCAGCACAGCGTCCCATAGTGCTTGAACATCGTAGCGGGCGTGATCGGCGACAAGGTCGACCAGAGTAACCGCATCGATGACTTGACCCGGCGCAAGTAATGCCAACTTCGCTAACTCTTGGTCTGCAGCCAGCAAGTTTCCTTCGGCGCGCGCGTTCAACTCTTCAAAGGCGTCGTTGGTCAACTGCACCTGGTGTCTGGTTGCGCGGGTTCGAAGCCAGGGCACAAAATCTTCGCGACTCATCGTGGACACTGGCACGACGACACCGTTAGCGTCGATAGCCTGCACCCAATCCTGCCGCTCCAGCGACTTGTTCCACTCCGGCAGGGTCACCAAAAGCACATCCAGTCCCGGATCGCGGGCAAACTCGGCGATGGACTCGGCGGCGCCCTGCGTGATTTTCAGAGAAGGAAAACGCACTTCGATCAGGCGGGTTTGCGCGAACAAGCCCAGCGAGCGCACGTCGATGCGCCACGCATCCCAATCGAACCCACTGGCCACATCGAATACCAGACGATCCGTTGCGCCCGAATCGCGAGCGATGGCCCTCAGCAAGTCGCATGCTTCCAACGCAATCAGCGGCTCATTGCCGGCAATCAGGTAGCAGGATTTGAGCCCAGTTCGAAGGTGCTTGCCAAGTTGATCGGCACTTACGCGCATCAGGCCGCAGCGAGCGATTGACTGATCAGCAACTCGATTTGCCCCAGGTCGGGTATGACGGCCTGATCATCGCGAACCATGACGTTCATCAATACACCCGGGCGCGTGGGCATCGAGTCCGACGATGGGACCAGAACTTCAGGCGAAAGCGTAGTCAATCGCGGGAAGCCCTGTGCCAACATCGCAATGAACGGCATGCGCTGATAGCCGCCCAACGCTTTGAGCACAGTCACTCGGGTTCCGCGTGACCCTTCGTCGAGCGCCATGCCGGCGAGCAGCGAAAACGAGAACAACGGAATGCGCCATCCGCGCCAGGCAACCCGACCCATCAGCCATTCCGGCGCATTGGGAATCTTGTCCGGCGTCGACAGGGTGATCACTTCGGCGACGCTGGCGTTGGGCAACAGCACACGGCCATTCGTGACTGGAATCATGAGGCCGCGGATCTCGCGTTGGTCGATCATCGATACGTCCCGTCAGCTCAAAACGCTTAGCACACGCTCGGCCAATTCCGCAGGCGAGCCTTCGAATCTCACTACACCTTGCGCCTTTGCGGCCTCGATCATCGTCGCAATCACGCAGCTCTTTCGGTCTTGTACCCAGACCTCGCCGCCGCGTTGCGCGAGATAACGCGCTCCCTCCACGGCGTCGCCACCCATACCGCTGAACAGCACCAGTTTCGCCTGATCCCCGAAGCGGTCGGCGACATCGCGCACGATCTGGTCGATCGAGGGCGAGTAAGGCGAATTCGATTGCGCTGGAGAGAGGCGGATACAGCCGCTGTCGTCGATCTTCAGCTCCTCGCCCGCCGGCGCGACAACTACCTCGCCGTGCTTGAGTCGCTCGCCGGATTTCGGATAGCGCACGCTCAACTTGGACGCTCCGTCGAGTTGCATCGCCATCATTTCCAGGAACTCAGCGCCCATATGCTGCGCGACGATGAAGGCAGCCGCAGTATTCGCCGGTAGACCAGCAAGGAAAGACTTGATCGACTCCGGGCCGCCGATCGACGCGCCGAGGACATAAACGCGGCTCAGGTCGGGCAACGAAAGCCCAAACACTGGCGTAGGTGCATTGCTCTCGAATAGCCCATCGAAATCATCGGTCAATGCCTGATTGCCCGCACTCGACTCGTCGGCACTGAAATCGAGCGCAAAGTCGAGATCGGACAAAGCAATTTCATCCGCCGCTGTCGCAGCGGGAGTGGCAGCGGGCGTATCGAAACCGAAATCGGCATTGAAATCCAAAGAATCGATGCTGAAGTCGTCGGCGCCAGGTGAAACTGGCGTGCTCGCAGCAGCCGTGATCTCATCATCGAGCAGTTTGAGGTCCGCCATGGCCAATGACGCCTCGAACTCAGGCGGCAAAGTCTTTTCGGCCGGCTTGGCAGGGGCTTTCGCCGCTTCCTCGCGCTCTACAGCCAGCGGCTTGGCTGGCGCATCCAACCGCCATTCGGCGACCGTCTTGCCAATGTTCGACGCGGGAACCACCTCCGGGATGTCGACCGGTTCCAACGACCACTCCATGGGCGCTTCGACGACCTTGGACTTGTTACCAGCCGGGGCCGGAGCTGGCTCAGCTGTTCTTTCCACAGCAGTTTCAGGTGCGAGTTCAGCGAACAAGGCGTCAAGGTCAGCAAGCTCACGGCTGCTGATCGGACCCGGCTGCGTCACGTCGACCAACGGCGCCGGCGCTTCAAACAGCGCCGGATCGATATCGGTGCTCGGTGGTGCGGGATCCACCGGTTCCGCGAATAGCGCGTCCAGATCGGCGAGATCGTCGCCAACGGTCAGCGTCTGCGAGGGCGCTGGTGGCTGGGCTGCGGTTGGACTGGGTCCAAACAAGAACTCATCAAGCGGAACATCTTGATGTGCTGCTTCGGCAGCCGGCAGTTTTACGATCGGCACCTCTCTTGTGATCGGCAATTCGGACGGTGCGTCGAACTGCAGATCGGGTATTGATGCGAACACATCGCCGAGCTCGTCGCTTGCCGTTGCAGCCCGGGGCGCCTCGACCGTCCCTGCGGCGATGGCTGCCGCTGGTTTCGTGGCGGATGCTGCGACCGGAGCGGGAACTGCAGCCGGCAGCGGCGCACGCTTCGGGCTTGGTATGCTCTTCGCATCGGGCGGAGCCGGCGGTGTAACGTTGCTACCGCCCTTCAGCTTAGCCGACAAGTGCCGCATCCAGCGTGCGCGGTCCCACCCGCTCAGATCGCTGGACGCCTCCGGATCGTTGAAGATGACCGGCTGCGTCGCGCTGTCCAATGCTTCGGTCACTTGATCGAGCAAGTCGTCGAGTTCCGAATCGAGATTGACCACGATTGCGTCAACGCCGCTGTTCAAGATGCTCGCCGAATCGATGGCATCGGCGCGCGATTCGATCGCCACGCGCACGCCCGCGTTATCCAGAGCGGCGCGCAGCGCGGCCGAGCTCTCGGCATGTTGATAGACCAAAGCGACGGAGATCTCAGTGGACATGCGCGTGGCCCGCTGTCAGTGCTTCCTGGACATTCTTCAACAGATCGTTTTCCTGATACGGCTTTCCAAGGTAACGATCGACGCCGATTTCCATCGCACGCTGGCGGTGCTTATCGCCGGTGCGCGAGGTGATCATGATGATCGGAATGTGCTTCAGGCGCTGATCGTTGCGGATGTAAGTGGCCACTTCATAGCCGTCCATGCGCGGCATTTCGATGTCCAGCAAGATGACGTCTGGCATCCGGTCTTGCAGTTGCTCGACCGCATCCAAGCCGTCCTTCGCGGTGAACACATCGAAATCGGCTCGTTCGAGCACGCGCGTGGTGACTTTGCGCATCGTGATCGAGTCGTCGACCACCATGACCAACGGTTGGCGTCGCGTCGTTGGTTCGGGCAATGGTTCCAGCAAATCGAGCTCTGCGGCAAGCTCCGGCGCCTGTCGCAATGCCACGCCATGACGAACCAGCGGCGCCAAGTCAAGAATCACCAAAACGCGACCGTCGCCCATGATCGTGGCGCCGAAGATGCCGGGCACGGAACTCAACTGCACGCCTGCAGATTTGACGACGACTTCCTTGGATCCAATGACCTGACTGACGCGGATCGCCGCACGTTGATCGCCGGTGCGGCTCATCAGCAACGGCACCTGCGTTTCGTCTGTCGAATGATTGACAGGCGAGCGCAACAAGTCGCCCAGGTCGTAGATCTGATACGACTCGCCGCCATAGTTGATTTCGAGCTGCTTCTGCTCCAAACGACGGTCCATTTCCTTGCGCGGCATCCGCGTCACGCCGGTGATCGACGTCATTGGAATGGCATACGAGCTATCGCCCAATCGCACCAGTACCGCCTGAGCAACAGCGAGCGTGAATGGGAGGCGAATCGTAATGCGCGTGCCTTTGCCGGGGTCGGAATCCATTTCCAACGAACCGCCCAATTGCTTGACCTCGCTGGCAACGACGTCCATGCCTACACCACGACCAGCTACTTTGCTGACTTCGGCCGCAGTCGAGAATCCAGCTTCCAGGACGAACTGGTATATGTCGCGATCGCTCAACTGCGCGTCCGGATTCATCAGCCCGCGCTCAATGGCTTTGCGACGAATCGCGTCGCGATTCATGCCAGCGCCATCATCGGTGACCTGGATCAGTACTTCGGTCGCTTCGCGCGAGACGCGAATACTGACTGCACCCTCCTCCGACTTGCCACGCACTCGACGAACGTCCGGCAGCTCAATACCGTGCGCAAGCGAATTGCGCAGCATGTGCTCGAAAGGCGCCGTCATGCGCTCGAGCACTGTTCGGTCCATTTCGCCCTGCGTGCCTTCGACTTTCAGCTGCGCTTTTTTTCCAAGCTCGGCCGCCGTTTGCCGCAGAATACGACGAAGGCGCGGCACCAAACTCTCGAATGGCACCATGCGCGTACGCATGAGGCCCTCTTGCAAATCGGAACTGACGCGCGACTGCTGCAATAGCAACGTTTCCGACTGCCGGGCGATATCGTCCAGCAAGTTCTGAATCGAAACCAAGTCCGATACCGATTCGGCGAGCGCGCGCGATAACTGTTGCAGCGTCGAGAAGCGATCGAGCTCCAAGGGATCGAACTGCGTACCGCCGGACTGCTCGGTCTCGCGCTGGAAGCGCGACAGAATCTGCGCTTCGGTTTCCATTTCCAGTTTACGCAACTGCTCGCGCAAACGCAGAACGGTTTGTTCGAACTCGACGAGGTTGAAGCGGAATCCTCCCATCTGCGCTTCGAGGCGCGAACGATAGATGGAGACCTCGCCAGCGAAATTCACAAGGTTATCGAGCAAATCGGCGCGGACGCGAATTAGCTCTTGCTGGGCGGCGCGGGCCGATGCCTCGTCTTCATCCAGCTGAGTTTTGCGTTGCGCACGCGGAGCCGGCGCTGGCGCGACGCGCTCGGGCGCTGGTTCAGCCGCCATCGGTGTCGCACTTTCAACTGGCTCGGGGGCTTCGCTAACGGGAGCGGTCTCGATCGGCGCTGCGATGAGCTCCGCCTCTCGGCCTTCCAGAACCATTTCGATACGCGCAATGATCTGTTCCGGCAAACCGATCGCCTGCCGCGCGCGGACTCGCTGGACCATCCCATGAAGGCGATCGAACGCACGCTCCAATGATTCAATGGCTGGGCGCGATGCTTGGCGCTCGCCTTGAACGATTGCCTCAAAGAGCGACTCCATGGCATGGCTAAGATCGCCAATCGGCGTCAACCCTGCCATTCGCGCGCCACCTTTGAGGGTATGCAGATCGCGCTGCAGTGAAGCCACAGTTTCGCGGTCGCTCGGGTTTTCGCGCAGCTTCGCCATCATGCCGTCGGCGTGATCGAGGATATCGACGCCTTCCTCGACGAAAATGTCGAGCAGCTCCAAATCCATATCGGGCAGGTCGAGCGCGCCCGGGGGATCGAGATCGACGCCCGAGCTCGCGGCATCTGCTGGCGCCGCAGCATGGATTGCCGCTGCGTTAGATGCGGCTGTTTGCGTCTGCACCGACGTACTGCCATCGTCGGAATAAGCGTATTGCTGGGAGGACACCACAACCGAGGGATCTTCGGGCATCTCCTCCGCACCCGACAGCACTTCGTGCATCTCCTCTACAACTGACGGCTCTTCGGGCATAGCCTCCGCAACCGGCAGCTCCTCGTGTGTCGGCTGCGCAAACAAATCCACTTCGGATTCGCTGACGACCATTTCTTCGAGCGAAGCCACGCCTTCCTCTTCTGGTGTGGATTCCTCGACATCGATTGTCGAATTGGGGAGATCAAGCGCCGCAACGGGCATCGGTTCTACGTCGTCGACCACCGTTTCAATGGCCAAGACGTCATCCAAGGAAACCGCGTCCTCACGAGTATCCTGTAATTGACCAGAAACGATTAGCTCGCCGATCTCATCGGCCATCGATTGCTCTGCGGCATCGAAGGTGCTGTCGCTCAGCCAACGGTCCAACTCTGCTTCTGCCGAGGCCCGCAGATCGCTGACTGCAATCGCCTCGATGTTAGCAGTCACTCCGCCATTGACGTCCGACAGCTCGATCTCCTCCGACGACTGAGGCACCACTGGCGAGGGGTCTTCGGCATTTGAACTCGCCAACTCGTCGAGAATGCCGAGGTCTTCAATGCTCTGTACCAAGGAAACATCGAGAACGGGCTCGGTGGCCTCAAATTCGATTTGTGCCAACGGCTCGCTGGCATCCAGCTCTGCCAAGTCCGAAAGTGCTGCCAGGGTCGACTCGTCGCTTGTCGAAGAGGTGTCGCTGCCCTCGATATCCTGTAGGAAATCCAGATCGGTTTGCTCTAGACCCAGGTCTGCTTCAACCGGCGAACGCTCAACGTCGCCGGCGTCGAACACCAGCGCCACGGTCTCGTCCGAGTGTAACGAGTCAGCCGTTTCCACCGCATCACTAGCGACCGCCAGTTCATCGCCTGACACCTCCAGCCAGTCCGTCGCAAGCTCCTCTTGACGAACCTCCAAGTCCCGCTCTGCAAGTTTGGTTGCAGCGCTTTCGGACGCAACGTCGGCAGGGTTTTCTGTGTGCGTTTTCGCGTCGGCCCCCAGTTGCTCGGGCGACTCGACAGTGGGAGCTTGCTGCTCAGTCCACGCCGCATCGGCGACAGCCATCGGTTCCTCAAGGATCGAGGCAACGTCAGGACCAGCCAAATCTTGCGTCAACTCCAGCTCGACGGTAGGCAAGGTTTCCTGGACGACGGGGAGCTCGACAGCGGCTTCCGCGACTGGATTTACGGCCAAATCAACGCCCAGCTCGGCCACCTCCAGCGTCTCGTTGGCCTCGTACCAAGGTTTGACCAGTTCCGGCTCGGGCGCATGCTGTTCGTCGAGCTCATGAATACCGTAGCCGTGATAGGGATGATCTGGTGCAGGCAAGTCGTCGCGCAGCGCGATCACACGCTCGGCCAAGTACTCCGTGGACGACACCGGTGTATGGCCCTCGATCGCGCGCATCGTCTGTTCGATACAAACGGCCGCATCGTGAAGCGCTTGTAAGCCCTCGTCGCTCGGCTCGCGGCCCTGGGCGCGCAGGCGTTTCAAGTACCCCTCAAGTGGGCCGACAAAGCGCGTTAACACGGGCAAGTCAACCATCGACAACGCGCCGTTGAGCGTATGCACGGCGCGCAATAGCTCTTCACTGACTGGCTGCGGAACAACGGCAGCTTCACTGTGTTTCAGATAACGACGAATCGTCGCCACATGCGTGGCGACTTCGCTGCTCAAAATGTCCATCAACAGTGGGTCGACATCGAGTGGCGAGCCAGCAGCGGGCGACACAAATGCATCGCCGCCAGACTGCCCTGGCACGTCGACCTGGACGTTGTCGATCATCTCAACAACGGCGGGGGTGGGAATGTCGGCCGCTTCGACCGGGTCTACGCCCGCCTCATTGGGCATGATTTCCGAGTCGGACCCATTTGTGTCCTGGACATCGGTCGATTCCACCACCGCAAGCTCGATCTCAGCTCCCGCCGCGGCAGTCGGCTCATCAGCCGTGACCACCGGGGCGGGCGAGGATTTTGGGAGCCAAACCTCCTGGCCACTGGCCAACTGGTCGGCAACCCACATGATCGTTCCTAGATTGCTGTTCGGCCGCCCCTCTCCCTTTAGCGCCGCCAACATCCCCGGAAGCGATCCAATAGCGTTGTCAAGTAAATCCAGCGCTGCAGGTGTCGGGTGAATGGTCTTATCGAGAATGCGATTGAGCATGTTCTCGATCTTCCAGGCGAACTCACCAATAGCCAACGCGCCGACGAGCCGTCCACTTCCTTTGAGCGTGTGGAAAGAGCGACGGACGGGCTTCAGTTTCTCAAGATCGCCAAGGTCCGATTTCCAAAGCGGATACTGGCGATTGAGGTTGTCAAGTTCGTCCTGTACCTCTTCGACGAATACCTCGCGGATTTCATCGTCGATCTCGTCAGACGGTACCGAATGAAAGCCGACATCAGGTAAGGCAAAGCCCGGCATCGGAGCCGGCTCGATGCGTGGAACAGGCGCGGATACCGACGGTACCGGCTCGATTACGGGAGGCTCAAGTGCGATCGCTTCAGCGATCGGCGCTGGCTCAAAGACCGGCGCTTCGAAACCCTCTCGCAACGAATCCGACAACGTCTCCGGTTCGAGGCTAAGCTCTGGCGTGCTGTGGGTTTCGTCCACCACTTCGGCCAGTGGCTCTATGCCGATGACCTGGTCGCCTGACGTGCTCAGATCGATATCGACCGAATCGCGCGGAGCGACGTCGGCGATCAAGTCGTCGAGATCGAGCGCGGTTTCGCTGCGAATCGGTTCGGCAAACTGTACATCGGTCGCAAGATCCAGGTTGTCGAATTCGGTCAGCGCACTGCTCAGGCTGGGAGCTTCTACCTCCGCAGCGGTTACGTTCAAACCATCCAGGTCGACGCTCGCCGGCTCAGTTGCCGGTGCAGCTTCGCCGATAATCAACGACTCCAGTCCATCCCCTGGCGCAATCTCCACAGGCGATGACGGATCGATTTCCAGAGGACCATCGAAACTCAAATCCACGACTTCCGACGAGCCCGAGATCATTGAGTCGATTGTGGCCGCATCGGGCAGTCCGACGCCTTCGGCGACGTCAACGTGTTCCGTCCGCAGGTCGGGCACCGGTGTCTCAACGGGCGTCTCGAGCCGATCGGTCGCAAAGGTATCCGGGAAAGTCGGAAAATCGTTCGCGGCCGGTGCAGTATCGGCAATCTCTGCGACTTCCGGCGCCATTTCGGCCCCATCCGCCGGCAATGGCCAGTAGCCCAACGCTTCCAAACTTCTGCGCGTCACATCGAGGATTCGGTCGCGATTGCGTCGGCCTTCCTTTACTGCTTCAAGATAAAACTCGATGCTGGCAATGGCATCCGCCATCAAATCCAGTTGATCGCCAGACGGCACCCGCCGGTGCTTCAACAGCTCGACTTCGGCAAAGCGCACCACGCCGGTGAGAAGCTCGGCAGGCTCCGGAAGATTAAGCATCCGCATGGCGCCGCTGATTTCTTCCAGCAACCGCGGGATCTGCTCGATCTTGCTGTGGTCCCAAGGCGATTCGATAAAGGCGACGATGTCTTGTTTGGCTTGCTGGATGTTGGCCGAGGCTTCTTTGGTCGTGGCATCCAGAATCTTGCGTACTTCGGCCTGCGGCAACTCGAACCCGCTGCTCGGCACCGATTCTTGCTTTTGCTCAGCACCCAGTCGCTCGATATGGTCGTCCAGCGAACTCTCGACGTAAAGCAATGACCCAGCGATATCGAGCAATGTGCTCTCTTCCGCGGCCTGCCGACCTTGTACGATACGCTCCAGGACTTCTTTCTGATCGAGCACTACGCGCCGCGGAACGCCAAGACCCAACATGCCGAGCGTGTCGGCAACGCGATGCAACGCGTCGCCCTGAGGCGCCAGTTCCTCGACGTTGCTGCTACCCGTCCGCAAATGCAGATCAAAGGCATCCTTGATGCGCAGCAAATCTTCTTTGATCGCCGTACCGACAGTGTCCAACAGCGCACGGTTGTGGCCACTTAATGCGCCGCGCGCGTGCTCAAGTTCGGCCTGGCTCGGGATCAGCTTGTCGAGCCGATAGACCTGCTTGAGTTCGGCGACGCGTTGAGAACTTGCCGACGATTGAGCGACGTAATAAAGCAGACCCTTGGTGAGTTCGTTGGGCGGCTGCGCCGAAAATGCCGCTTCACCACCATCGATGAGTCGCTTGATCTCGCGATCGACGCGACCGATCAGCAGTTTTAGGGCAACCGAAGCCTCAACGCCTTTGACCAGCACAGCCTCAAGTGCACCGCCAGCGACCCAGAACAGTCGTCGTGCGTCCAGTTGCACGCACATCGAGCGCAAACGATCGATTGCGGCAATCAGACGCGTCAGATTGCCATCGATATCTTCGCCTTTGAACCACTTCAACAAGCCGAACTGGAATGCCAACCGCAAACGCCCGCCGTTGGCCGACATCAGCGGCTGCGGCGTCGGCAGTTTGGCGCCATTGGCGCTGGCCGGCAAAGCGGCGCTCAGATCGGGCGAAAACAGTGCCGTCTCGCTGAGCAGCTTTTCGCCGCGACAGGCGCGCAAGTCGTTCAAAAGCGGCAGCAGTACGATGGGGATATCGCGATGGCCGCTCTGCAGGCGCTCCAAATAATCGGGTAACTGAACCATGCCGCGCATAAGCACGGTGTAAGCATCTTCGGCCTGCTTGATCTGCCCGTCGAGCAGTCCCAGCGCGAGGCGTTCCATCTCCTCGACAACCATCGCGGCGCCATACAGTTCGACCATGCGCAGGGTGCCCTGCACTTGATGCAAATAGCTGGCGCAAAAGCGCATTTGGCTTTTGTCGGAGCTGTCCTCGACAAAGGCTTCCAGCGCTTGCTGAGCTTGCTTGAGCGTGTCGTCCAGCTCCTGCTTAACCCAGGTCAGCGTGGTGAAATCGATGTCGTCTTGAAGCCTCATCCGCGGACTCCTTTGTCCCGGCTACGTGATGGACGACCAAGGGGTCGACCGCCAGACTGGTTGTCGGTTGTTAGTCGTGGGTTGTCAGAGAAACCGCCCAGCGGTTCACCAACACCCACAACTGCGAACCCGCAACCCAAGCTATCCATAGCTTTAAATACCTAACAGCAAACCGATTGCCGAAAGGCCTACACCTTTCCAACAACCAACCACCAACTACCGACAACCACGAACCAACGTCAACTCGGCAGCTTGAAGTCGGCAACCGAGCGACGCAAGTCGGCGGCCAACTGCGCCAGATTTCCAATCGACTCTGCCGTTTGGCTCGCGCCAACCGAAGTCTGGGTGGTAATTTCCTGAATCACGTTCATTGTTGCTGAGATGTTGGTCGCAGCAGCCGACTGCTGGCGCGCGGCTTGAGAGATGTTTTGAATCAAATCCGCCAAGTCGTTCGAGACCTTCTCGATCTCGCCCAGCGCCAAGCCCGCGTCTTCTGCGAGGCGCGCACCCGCCACCACCTCGGCGGTGGTTTGCTCCATGGAACTAACCGCTTCGTTAGTGTCGGACTGAATGGTTTGGACCAGCGTTTCGATACGTTTCGTGGCATTGGAAGCGCGTTCTGCAAGGCGCTGCACTTCGTCCGCCACGACCGCGAATCCGCGACCGGCTTCACCTGCTGAGGCCGCTTGAATAGCGGCGTTCAGCGCGAGAATGTTGGTTTGCTCGGCGATATCGTTAATCAGTTCGACGATCGATCCGATTTCTTGCGAGGACTCGCCCAGACGCTTAATACGCTTGGAGGTTTCCTGGATCTGGTCACGGATGTTGTCCATGCCTTGAATCGTCTGACGCACGATCGCCGCGCCCTTTCCGGCAATTTGCACCGAGCGCTGCGCAACGTCCGCACTCTCGGCTGAGTTGCGCGACACCTCGTCGATGGAAACGGCAATTTCGTTGATCGCGGCCGAGGCCGAGGTGATCTGTTGCGCCTGGTGTTCTGCGGCTTCTGCCAGATGCATTGCGGTCGCCTGAGTTTCCTGGGCAGCGGCTGCGACCTGGACAGCGGTTTCGTTAATCGTAGTTACCAAGCTACGCAATGCTTCAACGGCGAAGTTGATGGAGTCCGCGATTGCGCCGGTGATGTCCTCGGTGACGGTGGCCTTTACGGTAAGGTCGCCCTCTGCAAGCGATCCCATTTCGTCCAGAAGGCGCAAAATAGCTTCCTGGTTACGCTGATTCAGATCGGCGGTGATCTTGTAGCGTTTAGCTTGGTCGCGATAGATCAAAATCGCCAACAACACCAATGCGATGGCGGCTAGCGCTCCGAACAGCACAGCGGCCTGCACCGACGGGAAGTTGCGGCGATTGACCTGCTCGGCGTATTCGGCGGAGAGAACTTCAGCGTCGGTCAGCAGCTGCTCGCTGTCCAGGGACACGGTATTCGAGGCTTCGCGGACGTCGATCAAGTCGACCGAACCCGTCGTGATTGCTTCGACGAACTGTCCGAGTTCCTGGAATGTGGTGTAGATGTCCGCCAACAGGTTGCGGATTTGCGGCGCCTCGACGGGGCGGATGCCGGTGTTCGCATCGCCATTCTGCAATCCGTCCAACACTTGGCCAAACAGCGCTGCGTCGCGATTGAAACCATCGGCGGCGGTGGAAGCCGTTTGCCCACCTTGTAGTACTTCATTCAGACGACGCAGCATTCGGTCGGCCAGCGTGACTTGACGGCCGGCGACGTAAATCTGGTCTTGCCCGGCGCCGCGATCCGCGAGCAACTGCGCGACCTGGTCGGAACGAGACTGCAAAAGCGGGATCTTGGTCTGAAACTCAGCGGCCGTTGCGTTCAACTGCTCGATAACATCCCGGCGCGCCAAAATGACATCGGCTGCTTCCTGAATCGGGCCCCAGGTCGTCTTGACCTGATCGAGCGCGGTCTGAACTTGAGGATTCTTGCGAATCGACGGCACGCCTTCCTGCGGATCGCCATCCTCGAGCTTTTTTAAGTGCGACTGGATCGTCCCCTTGATATCGCTGAGCTCGTCGAAGGCCTCGTCGCGGCCCCCGGCCGCTTCAGCCGCGAACTTCGCCAATTGCTGAGAGAGCACGCGGATGTCGGTCGAAAGGCTGATCGCCGCGCGGTCCTCGTTGTTGTTCACGTTGGAAAAAATGAAGTTCGCGATCAAGCCGATAAGGCCTACCAGCAACACCACCACAAGGATGGCTAGCATGGTTGAAGATTCGCGCTGTTGGATTCCGCCGGCCGCCGCACTCATCCGAAGCTCCCCTACTCTATTGGCCCATCAAACCACCAAAACGCAAAGCGTCACGCCGACGCTTGCATGAAATCTGGCGCGCGCATCAGCTCCGTCATACTGAAGACGCCCCAAACCGATTGTCCCACTCGATACTCGTTCTCGATGAAGCGACTGACCGGCGAATCCGCGTAGACATCCATGCCGCGTAACTGCTCATCGACAAAACTGCGTTGACCCAATACCTCGTCGACGACAAGGCCTGTGGCCCCCGACGCCTGACGTACTACCAGAACTCGCGTTCGCTCGGTGACGCGGAAAGGCTCACCTTCCAAGAAACCACGCAAGTGCACCACGGTCACCAAGTTGCCGCGAACATTGGCGATTCCCAACATCCACGCTTTGGTGCCCGGCACTGGAGTGATCGCCGGGAACATCAGGATTTCGTTCACTTCGCTGATCGAGCTGACGAGAAACGCATCACCCAATCGATATGCAATCCCGCGCCAGAGTCCAGGCGCATCCAATTGCTCGGGCAAACCCGCCACATGCGCAAGGGAACGCTTCTCGTAATCAAGCAAGATCTCGAACGGGTTCAGCGCAGCGATTTCTGGCAGATCGATCACAACTGACGCTCCCCCTGACAACGAGTCATGCTGCAGCGATAAGGTTCTGTATGCGTTGCACCAAGTCGCGTTCGACGGGCGGCTTGGAAATGAAATCCTTCGCGCCCTGACGCATGCCCCAAATGCGATCTGTTTCCATGTTCTTGGTGGTCACGATAATGACGGGAATCATTGACGTCTCGGCATCGCGGCTCAGGGTCCGCGTTGCCTGGAAGCCATTGGTGCCAGGCATGATCACATCCATCAGGATCAAATCGGGTCGCTCAGCCCTTGCCTTGGCGATTCCTTCTTCTGCACTCGAGGCGCTGCTGGTCTGAAATCCGGCGCGCTCCAACATTGCGCTGAGCACGCGCACATCGGTAGGAGAGTCGTCGACAATCAGAATACGTGCCATGAGCGCTCGTCCTTCAACTTTCCGGAGCTGCCACGCGTCCATCCACATAACGCCGAATTGCGCCAAGCAACTCCTCGCGGGTGAAGGGTTTCGTCAAGTACTGCTCGGAACCCACGATCCGCCCGCGCGCTTTGTCGAACAGGCCATCCTTACTCGACAACATAATCACCGGAGTGGTCTTGAAGACCTGATTGTTCTTGATCAACGCGCAAGTCTGATATCCGTCAAGCCGCGGCATCATGATGTCAACGAAGATGATTTGTGGATGGTGGTCCGAAATCTTCGCCAGGGCTTCGAATCCGTCGGTCGCGGTGACAACATCGCACCCTTCTTTCTTGAGCAGTGTTTCGGCGGTCCGACGAATGGTCTTACTATCATCAATGACCATGACACGCATGCCTGCCAGACTGCCCTTTTGCTGCAAATCGTCCACGTCCACCTCCGCCAATTCAATGGCTTTGACATTAGTCTGAAAAACGCACGTCCTGTGCGTCTTTCAAGTTGCGAGCCCGTACACGCCCGCGCTCGCTCCCCATGGATCCTGCGCTCGATCATTGAGCCGACCGTCCCCGGTTCGCACCAGCAGGCGGTTAAGCTCGCGCCGGGCAAACATCGAACGATGCTGCGCGAACGCTTGTATCCCCCAGGCGACAAAACATCGTGTCGCCCAATTAAGCTCTCTAGCCAAGCCTAAATCGGTTGTCAAGTTTGTGTTGTAAGTATTTGTGCTCGCAAGAGTTGCAAGCATCGATCAGCGCCCCTTAGCGCGCGGTCGCACGCAGATGACGCATCATACACGAGCGCCTCGGAAGGCCATCAACGTGAATGATCAGGAAAGAAGCAGCCTGATGCTGGAAACCAAGGACGGTTTGAACGCGGGTTGAGCACGTAAGTGATTGATCCACAATGAGCGAGTTCTCACGCGTGGCGCGGAGAACGCACGCTAGGTTCGTTTCTCAATAGACGATTGTCGATAAGGAGTTTTCGTGCAACGACGACTTGCGGTGCTCATGGACCCGATCGAGCACATCAAACCGTACAAGGATTCGACTTTCGCCATGCTCTTAGAAGCGCAGCGTCGCGGCTACGCTGTACACGTGCTCACTCAGGATGGCTTATCGATGCGCGACGGCGATCCCTGGGTGAAATCGCGCCCAGTTCGCGTATTCGATCGCCGCGAGCATTGGTTCGAAGCTGAGCCTCCGGAGAACGCCGACGCTGCATCTTTCGACTTCATCTTCCTTCGTAAAGATCCGCCCTTCGACGCCGACTATCTTTACGACACGCAAATCCTGGATCGCGCCGAGGCCCGCGGCGTTCGGGTCGTCAATCGGCCATCGGGTTTGCGCGATTTCAACGAAAAGCTGGCGACCAGCTGGTTCCCAAGCGTCTGCCCGCCGACCCTGGTGTCGCGCCGCAGCGACGAGCTCCGGGCATTCGTCGCCGAACATCAGCATTGCGTTGCCAAGGTGTTGGACGCGATGGGCGGAGCATCCATTTTCAGGGTCGAGTTGGGCGATCCCAATACCAATGTAATCATTGAAACCCTCACGCAAGATGGCCGCCGCGCGGCGATGATCCAGCGCTACATCCCAGAAATCGTGGATGGCGACAAGCGCATTCTGATGATCAACGGCGAGCCCGTGGACTACGCTTTGGCGCGCATCCCTGCTAGCGGCGAATTCCGCGGCAATCTGGCGCGAGGCGGAAGCGGTCGTGGGCAGCCGTTGTCTGAAAGCGATCGCGAAATCTGCGCGGTCGTCGGCCCCGAATTGCGTCGACGCGGCCTGTGGTTCGTCGGTCTCGATGTGATCGGTCGATACCTGACCGAAGTCAACGTGACGTCGCCGACCTGTATTCGCGAACTTGATGAGCAGTTCGGCTTGAACATCGCCGGGAAGTTATTCGATTTCCTTGAGGAGCGCGCGTGAGCGAGCCTGGCCACGATCGATTGTCGATGACGTTGACATTTGCCGCGATTGTGCACGCGGTAGCGATCTTCGGAATTGGCTTCCAAGCAGATCGCGATCCGGGATCGGTGTTGCCGTCTCTGGACGTCATTTTGGTCCAGTCGGCGACGTCTGAGAAACCCGACAAGGCCGACTTCCTGGCGAACGCCGCGCAAGCAGGTGGAGGCAACAGCGACGAGGCAAAACGGCCGACGGAAGTCTTTTCATCGCCTCTGCCCAAGCCCGAGGAAGGCGTTGCACCGGTTCCGATCAAAGCAGGTGCGCCTGATCCGCTGGTAGCGCCGCAAACAACGCCAGTGCTGACCTCAACCGAGTCGGCGATGACCGTGGCACGCGTTGAACCGGATGCGAGCAAACCCAGGCGCACCTTGCCCAAAGCCGAGACGCTCCTGGAGCGCAGCGCGGATGTGGCGCGGCTTGCGGCGGAACTCGATCGGCGCACACAGGCGTATGCGAAGCGTCCGAAGCGCAAGTTCATTTCGGTCAACACCCAGGAATACGTGTACGCCAATTACATGGCAGCATGGGAAGCCTTGGTCAAGCGTGTCGGCACGCTCAATGCGGGCGAACTCGATCGCCGCAAACTCCGCGGCGATCTCGTTGTCACCGTCGCGATTCGCCGCGACGGCACACTGGAAAGCGTCGACATCATTCGTTCGTCGGGACAAACGTTGATCGACGAGACTGCGCTGAAAACCATCGAGCTGTCAGCGCCGTTCTCGCCTCTGCCGCGCGTCGCCGACGAGATCGACGTATTGCACATCACGCGCACCTACGTGTTCTCGGATGGCGATTTGACGATGAAGTGAGGTGCTGGTTGTTGGTCGCCGGTAGTTTGCTGATTTCGCTTATCGAAAGCGCCAACGCGTTTCTCCAAGAACCAGCAACCTACAACCAGGAACCTGCTTCAACGCAGCCACATCCTCGCCGTCCTTGCCGGCAAGCTGAACGTGTAGTTCGACGAGGTAATGCGCACAACGCTTGTGCTAAGGACGTCGCGGTAGTCGGTGTTCCACCACAACACGCTGCCGCTCATGCCGACATTTGCAGTCACGGTCGAGCCGCACTTGTTGATGCCGACGATGCCGCGGTTGCCGCGTCGGAAAATCAAATGGCAATCGCTATAGGACAACACTTGCTGATCGAGACCTTGCGCGGCGTTGTGAAAACGAATCATGGCAGTCAGATCGGTTCGCTTGTACGCAATTACCCAGCGATTATCGCCGCTTTCATTGTTATCCGAGTACAAGAGCGGCACACCGCCATTGCGGCCCATCACATACTGACCTTTTCATAAGTAAAGCGACTAGATGTAGGAGCATTCTGGCTGTTTGAAGAAGCCGAGAATGAGCTCCTTGAGCGCCCCAAGACCGATGAACGCGTCATTGACGAACGACGACAACTCTTTGCTGGTATGAGCGACTCGACGGGACACTTGGCGCTTCACGTTCGACCAAACGTTCTCTGCAGGATTGAGTTGCGGTGCGTACGGCGGCAAAAAGTGAAGTTCAAGGTTTCCTTCGAAGGTGGCGACGAAGTCTCGTACCGCGCGTGAACGATGCACTGGGTGTCCATCGACGATCAGGAATACCGGCTTTTGTTTCCCGATCATCAAACGGCTGAGGAACTCGATGAAAACGGCGGCATCGACGCGACCTTCGGAAACCATGAAATTGAGTTCGCCTCGGACGCTGATTGCCGAGAGCATGTTCAATGAAAACCTGCGTCCGGTGGCCTTCAACACAGGCGTCTCACCCTTGGTTGCCCAGGTCGACCCTACATGGTGATCGGAGCGAATAGACGCTTCATCGGCAAAGTAAATCTCGGCGCCAAGCTGCTTGGCGCGGGCCTTGATCTCGGGAAAGGTCTCGCTTTCCCATTTGCGCACGAGTACTGCATCTTGTTGCCAAGCTTGGTAAATCGGTTTCTGAGTCGTGAACCCCATCAGGCGCATCAAGCGCCATACCGACGCGGTGCCCAGTGTGATCTTGAACTCTCGGCTGATCAGTTGGCGCATCAAGTTCAAGGTCCACAGCCCGAAGACAAACTTGTGCTGAAGAGGCGAGGTCTCGCGAACTGCTTTCGCGACCCAAGCCATCTGTTCGGCGCTAAGCAGTCTCGGCCGACCGAGCAGTGGCTTACTCTGCAAAGCCGACTGGCCGCCAGTCAGGAAGTCACTGAGCCAACGGTAAACCGTCTTCGGCGACACGCCCATCGAGGTCGCAATATCTGCAACCTCGACACCCTCTCCGTGCGCCCGAACCGCTCGGATGCGCATCGTCTGAAGTGTGAGATGGTCATACGAGCGACCGTCGCTGTCACGCTTGCATTTCATCTGGCGACCATAGCATAGTCGCTTTACTTATGAAAAGGTCAGTAAGCGTACGCAAGCTTCTCGTCGGTGGGATCGAGTATTAGATAGCGAAAGCCGCTGTTATTAGGAATATCGTGGGTCACAGTGAATGTTACGGCTCGCGACGACGCAAGTGCCTGACCATAGGCACCGGGATCGACCAGCCGGTTCATGCTGCCGCCAAATCCCAACGCTGCCCTAATCTGTGCAAATAGCGGGAAGTCGTAAGCGCCATGGTCGGTGCCGTCGAGATAAGGTTTCAAAAAGCGCTCGTACTCCGATTCGCCGGCGCCACCGCCAGTGATCACCTCGCCAAACACATGGACTCCACTCTTGATCGTTGGCGTCAGCACATTGTTCACGTGACTCAAGCTCATATGCTTGGCTGCGTCGATCCGAAACCCGGTCACGCCCAGCGTTTTCAACGCATTGAGATATGACTGCTGCTGCTGTACCACCCAGGTGTTGGCCACCAGATCAGGCAAGCCAACGTCGCCGCCGCCACCGCACAAGCGCCAGTTCTGGACTTGCCAGACATTGTTGTAATCGTTGATGCAATGCGCGGGACCAAAGTCCCATTGCGACAGGAAATTGCTCGACAGCGTTCCGAACAGGCGTTGCTGATTCCAATAACTCTGATTGCTGGCGTAGGTATTGAGAATTCGCTGACCGGGATAATTCAGATCGCTGCGCTGAGCCGCTTCATTGGCCATGTGGTTCAACACAATGTCGGCATACACCTTAACACCCTGGCCGCGCAGGGCGTTCGACATCGCGCGAAAACTGTCGGTATTGCCAAGCGGGTGTTCGATGACGCGATAGTCCTGAGGCTGATATCGCGCCCACCAGGCGCTGCCCTCGCTTTTCAGCGGTGGCGCAACCAACACACTCGCATAGCCAAGTTGCTTAATCTCTTGGGCCTGCGCTTGAATGCGCGAATACGGCCAATTGAATGCGTGCAGCACAACTTCAGCCTGCGCCGCGCTGGCGCCCAACAAACTTGCGGCAATAAGCCACCGAGACCGCTGCGCGGTCTGCGAACGAGAAAGCATGTGAATCCTCCCCAGGACAGTTGCGCAGACGCCATCGCGCCGCGCGCGTTGGCGGCGCTCCCCGGCTACCAACGCGGTGCAAAGCCTATGCGGGAATTGCAACAAACGGCGATAGGTTGCAATCGTATTCACGTGCGTCGCGCTCAGTTTCGAGCGAATGCGTGTTTTGACGGGCGTCAGGATCGGCGCCCGGCACAACATTCGTTACGCGGTCAGCAAACGCTGCAACTCGTCGGCCGCTCGACGGAACTCGATACTGGCTTGCCGAGCCATGCCCGCGGTATCGCGCAGTGTTCCCGATCGTGCGCCGTGCTCAATCAGCTTGGCGAGATCCGATAGCGCCATTGCGCCCAGATTGGCACTCGTAGACTTCAGCGAATGTGCCGGCGCAATCATCGCCTGGACGTCGCCCCGTTCAGCCGCGCTGTTGAGAATCTGCAGGTTCTTAGGCGTGTCTTCCAGATACACCTTGACCAAAGACGTGAATTCGCTGCCCATCACATCGATCAATTCATTGACGATGCTTTCGTTTATCGCCGGCGCTTGGGGCGTCAGTCGCACCGGTTCACTCAGGCGCGTTGGAACTGGCGCTGGATTGGCCTGCGGCGGCGCGGCCTGCGGCTGTACTGCTGGAGCTGGCGTTGGTAACGGTGAAACCGGCGCTGGCGTTGGCTGCTGCAAAGGCGCCGCCGCCGGCTCGGCACGCTTACCCTTAGGCATCCACTTGCGAATGGTCTGTTCGAGCAAGCCGCGATTGAGCGGCTTACTCATGTAGTCGTCCATGCCGGACGCCAGGCACTTCTCGCGGTCGCCCGCCATCGCGTTGGCGGTCATTGCGATGATCGGGATTCGCGGCAGATTCTTTTCCTGCTCCAAGGTGCGCCGCGAACGCGTTGCGGTGTAGCCATCCATCACTGGCATCTGGCAATCCATCAACACCACATCGAACCCGCCCCGACCCATCAGATCGAAAGCCTCCTTGCCGTTCTCGGCAACTTCGAGCGTGATTCCGATCAATCCAAGTAATCGCTGTGCGACTTGACGATTGACCGGATTGTCCTCCACCAAGAGCGCATGACCACCGAGTTTGGCGGTCTCGCCGGTCGACGGAGCAACCTCGACATTCGGCGCGGGCTCCTTTCCAAGTCGCGCGGCTTCCTCCAACAGATTGAAGCGACGCTCGCCACCCGCATCGACCTGGAGAACTCTGTTCAGCGCCGACATCAGATCGGCGTCGCTGTACTGACGCTTGACCGCAATGCTGCGCGCCGCGTCGCCTGCCAATTCTGCAGGCGTGCTCTCTTCGCCCTCGATATGGACCATTTTCAGCCGCTCCAACGTCGGCTCGCGTCCAACGTTGCGATACAGCGCCGGTGCGGTTGTGCGCATGCTGCCAAGATCGACGATGGCAACGTCGAAGGCCCAGTTCTCCCCCAAGGTGGCCGACGACTTGAGCTTGCTCAAAGCATCGGCAGTGGTGTTCGTCGAGATCTGACTCATGCCCCACATCTGGCACTGGCCGCTCAACCGCTGCGTCAGGCGCTGATCGCTGCTGACGATGAGCGCACGCGCGCCGGTGAGATCGCGGCGATGCGTATTCACATCGCCTAGGGCTTTCAACATCGGCACGCTGAACCAGAACACCGAGCCCTTACCGAGTTCGCTTTTGAGCCCGATCTTGCCGCCCATCAATTCGATAATGCGCTTGCAAATGACGAGTCCGAGTCCGGTACCTCCATAATTGCGAGTGGTCGAGGTGTCGGCCTGCGAAAACGGCTGGAACAGCTTTTCGGCTTTCTCAGGCGAAATCCCGACACCGGTGTCGCGTACGGCGAACAAAATTTCGCTGTGCGTGCGCGTTTCGCCGCGTTTGCTGATCTGGATGGCGATCGATCCCTTCTCGGTGAACTTCACCGCATTGCTAACGAGATTCGAGAGCACCTGGCGCAGTCGGACCGGGTCGCCACGGCAGGCAAGCCGAACGTTCGGATCAAAGCTCACCGAGATCTTCAGGCCCTTGTTGTCGGCCGACCGTTCCATCAGTCGGAACACCGAATCGACGACTTCTTTGAGGTTCAATCCGACGGTTTCGAGTTCCAGCTTGTTGGCCTCGATCTTTGAGTAATCGAGGATGTCGTCGATGATCCGAAGCAGATGCCGCGCGGACGTGTAGGCGGTGTTGAGATACTCGCGCTGGTCGACTTCGAGTTTGGTATCGCGCAAGATTTCGAGCAACGGGATGATGCCGTTGAGGGGCGTGCGCATCTCGTGGCTCATCGTTGCGAGAAACTCGCCCTTGGCCATATTCGCAGCCTCGGCCGACTGCTTGGCCAATTCCATTTCCTTCTCGAGATTGCGATGCCGCTCGAGTTCGCCACGCAGTTGCAAAAGCTCGCTGTCTGGAGCGGGCACTTCGACCGTGCGCACTGCGAGCGAAGGCGCAGGGTTTGCCATCGGCACAGGCGCCGTGTCTGGCTCGGCATCGGACGCATCGCGGGCAATCAACCAATTGCCGACGACCATCAGAATGGCAAGCGCTGCAGCTGCAATGCCGCCGCGCGCACCGAACAGTTGCACCAAGGTCGGCAACAGCATCACCACGAGCACGCCGCCCATCAGCAAGCGCTCGGCGCGGAACATCCACACGGCGGCAACAGCCAGGCCAACGATGGTGATCGCGAGCGGTAAATTGAAGTCGTTTTGCACAATGCCGAACGCCACCGCTGCCCCACCCCACATCAATGCGCTGAGGATCAACAGCGCCTGGGCGATCAGGAACGCAAGTTCATTGTCGCGATCGGCCAGACCGCGCACCCAGGCTGCGCCACCGGCGAGGCCGAGCTGCAGAACTACCCATACGGCAATCGTCGGCACAGCCGCCAGATTCATCGATCCGTAAGCAGCGGCAAGCGTTAGTGCCGCGCCACCAAAACACCACGCCGCAACGGCGCGCACTGTGGCCAAACGCCTTTGTTCAGCGATGGCTCGCGTCTTCGATGGATCCATTGTCGCCCCCGTATTCTTCTTGCCGCGAACCCAAAAACCTTGTGCGTCTCTGCCATCGCCAGACCGGCGTAATCCGACCCTCGCCATCTCCGAACGATCGATCCAGCCGCGAATCGACCGACATCAGAGCGACAGGTCGTGCCTGACTTGCCCGTCAGAGCGCCGACGCGCTGAAATCAAAGCCCAGATCGGTACCGGGCTGTTGCACGAAGTTGCCTTGAATCAAGTCCACACCCAAGGTCCAGAGCGACGCCGCACTCTGCGCATTCTCGACCTTGGCTGCAATCACGTACTTGCCGCCATCGTGCGCGGCGCGAATCAGCGTTCGCAGCTCATCCGGCGCATGATTTCCATTGCCCTTGGTGTATTTGTCCGCCAGCTTCAGGAAATCGGCACTGAGCACACTGAGCAGCTGTAACGCCGTCAAACTGCCATCGTATTCGTCGACCACCACCCGCACGCCAAGCTTGCGAACGGCCTCGAAGAACGCCAGCGCCTCACGCATGCTCGACAGCACATCGCTCAGTTTCACTTCCAGCGTCACCGCATCGGGCGAAATGCGCCGCGTTTCCAGCTGCTGCTTAAGCCATGGAATGCGCTCCGCATCCATCGTGCTTTCGACGCATTGGTTGATGAACAGCCGTACCGGTCGGCCCTGGCGCTTGCGGTCTTCGATGATTCGCAAGCATTGCGCCAAACACCAGCGATCGACGGCTGCGACCAAGCCTGCCGAACGCGCCGCTTCGAGCACCTGCGCCGCGCCAATGATCTCGCCGGACTCGCCGCGCATACGCAACAACACTTCGTACTGCTCTTCGCCCGTCGAATGCAGCGAAACGATGGGCTGGAAAAGCAACTGCAATTGATCGTCTTCGAGCGCGCGCCGCACCGCATCGGCGAGCGAAGTGCCTTCGCCCACCGCTTGCGCTTCGTGTAAGGCGATATGGCCCGGCTGTTGGCGAGCCCGCGCTGATGCGCGCTCGGCAGCATTCAACATATCGCTGGCGTCGGCCATGTGCACCGAGAACGGTGCGATCCCGACCCGCGCAGCCACCCGCACACTGTGTTTCTCGGCTTCGATCAGGTCTTGGGCCAGTCGAGCGATCATGGCTGCCCCCAGACCCTTCAGCGCGGCGACCTCGCGCACACCGCTCAGCAGTATGAAACTGGAATCGCCGTACCGCGCAGCCAATTCGTCCTCTTGGGCGAAACTCGCGATCGTTGCCCCGAGCTGCTTCATCACGGGCTCGTAGACCGCCAATCCGCGCTGCTCGCGAAGATTCTGAGCGCCGTCGATTTCGATAAACAGGACGCCGCCTCGCTGCTGGCTGCGGTCGTCCACGGCCAGCAGGTCGTTCAAACGATCGATAACATAAGTGCGGTGGTACAGCCCTGTGGTGCTGTCGCGCGGGTCGAGCACGCGCTTGCGCGCGACCTGACGAGCTCGGCGCGCGCGATTGTTCACTGCTGAAATCAAATGCTTGGGACGGATCGGTTTGGCGAGGAAGTCGTCGCCTCCGGCCGACAGCGCTTCAAAGTGCTTTTCGGAATCCTGCTCGCCCGAGAGGAAAACGATCGGCGTGTTGATGAATTGATCGCGCTCGCGAATGATCGAGGTTAGCTCCATGCCAGAGATATTCGGCATGTATAAATCCATCAGGATCAGGTCCGGCTTGAAACGCTCCAGACGATCCAGCGTTTCCAAAGGATCGGTGATCGCCAGGGTATCGAAACCGGCTTTGCGAAGCACCGATTCGGCAAATATCGCCTGACTGCGATCATCCTCGACAATCATCACTTTAAAGGGCTCGGCGCTCGGCAGTTCCATCAGATCGCGAATGCGCACCGCAGCATCCTTGGCCGGCATGGGCAGGGAGACGAAGGCATCGGCGCCTGCGCGCATCGCCTTTAGCCGCGACGCCAAATCGTTTGCCGAGGAAAACGCCAGCAACGGAATCTTCAGCTGCGTGCGCGCCCGGACGCGCTTGATGAACTCCCCCAAGTGCTCGATCTGTTCGAAGAACGTATCGTCGGTGACGATCGCCTCGGGCGATAGCGAACCCAGCATTTCCTTGAGTTCCTCGGGCGAATCGACGCGCTCGACCTGAAATTTCATGCCCAACAGCTGTTGCGTCAACTCGCGCGCGAAGGGCGCGATATCGGCGAGATAAAACACCCGCCCGGTTGCCAATCGGGGAGGTTCTTTCTCGATCACGGGCACTGGGGCTTTCGGTACCGGCGGCGACGGAGCCGGCTGATCGAGCCCGAAAACACTGGTCGAGTTAACGATTTGCGCTGGCGCATCGAGGCGCAGCCCGGGCGGAACCGGGTCGCCCAAAGCCCATTCTTTCGGTGCCGCAATTGTCATCTGCGCGGGCGCCTTGCCGTGCGTCTCGCTGCTGATCGGCGCAACCTCGCGCTGGCTGAAGCGCCGCCAGTAGTCCTCCGGTGCGCGTAGGAATATCGGCACATTGGCGCCGGCCAGTTTGTCCGCTGGCGCAACGATGAAGTCGCGAGCGGTGCGGATTTGCGGCGCCGGCGGGTTCGCCACTTCGATCAGCGCATCGAGCAGGCCCTCGATGCGCTGCCGATCGCTGTCATCGGGCAAGCGCAAATGCTTGATAAGCGGCTCGAGCGCGCTTTCGATCTGAAACAACTTCTCGCTGGCATCGACGAGGCCATAACGACCCGCAGCGCCCGCCAAGCCTTGTACGTCCTGATACAGCAACGTGACGGTATTGACGTCCCAGTCGCCCTTGCACACGCGAAGGCCGCGCTTGCGAACGGCATCGGCGCGGCGCGGCAGGTGCTTGAGAAACGCTTGCCGGAGCTCGGCGTTGTGTTGGGATTCGTCCTTCGGAAGCACGGCGATCTCGGTCAGCGCGTCAGCGCAAAACTATAACGCGCCCAGCCGGTGGGATGGCGGGGAAATGGGCCTGCTGTGGTGCAACGACACAGGAATTTTGATGGTCGTCGAACGGACAGCGCACTCGCCGCCATTTTTCGCCTCCTCACATGGCAAGCTCAACCGTCGACCTTTGCCCGCTGCTCCGCCAACACCCTGCGCGCCGACTCGATTTTTGCTTGCGCATACGCCACAGCGCGCGTCGCGTACTGACGGGCAGCGGGCGTGGGGGCATCCATGGCTGCGCCCAGCATCCATTGCGCCTCAGAGATGCGATCGAGGGCAGCGTTCGGAGCGGTGTAACCTTTGACCACTTGCGGGTTCTGCCACAGTGTGAGGGCCGCCTCGTCGATGCCTTTAGTGGCATCGGCGATGGTTTTCAGACGGCGCTTGAGCGGATGCTCTTCGTTCAACACCAGGGTCGGATCGGCGCGCAGCAACGCCGCCTGCTCGGCCTCAAGCTGCGTTTTGGCCAGCGCCCAAAGCGCCTTTGCCGCCTTCAACTCGTCGAGCAGGTCGACGACACTCGATTGCAGTTTGCCGATTTCGACCAAGGCCGCTTGTCGCGCCGCCAAGGCCTCGACCGACACCTTCGAACGCGGATCGAGGCGCACCTCGAAGCTTCCTTCCGCGCGCGCCTCGCCGTAGCGAAGTTTGACGACGTAGCTGCCAGGCAGAACCGACGGGCCAGCCGGATCGAACAGCCCCGGCGGTGCTGGCGATCGCGGCGGCGTCATTGCCAGATCCCAGACCCAGCGATTGATGCCTTGTTTGGGTTCGATCTCGACGAAGCGCATCAAGGCACCGCTGCGGTCGCGAATTTCGATGCCGAGTTTCGCCGCAGGCTTGGCCGGATCGGGCGGCGGCGCGCTGGCCTTGCGCACGCGCTCGGCATCGGCATCCGGGTGCGGCAGATTGGGATCGTTGAGCGCAAAGGTCAGCACGCCGCCCGGGCTTTCGTTCTCGCCCATGTACGCGGAGTTGCCGCCGAAACGTGGTCCAGCCGGTTGCTGGATGGAGACCAGCGTACCGGGCGTGGTGTCGATCAGCGACAATGGCGTCGTCGGCAGGCCGCGGGTCATCGCGCGCAACGCGCCAACATCATCGATTACAAAAAACCCGCGGCCGTGCGTGCCAAGAACCAGATCGTCTTCGCGCCGCTGGAACGCCAGATCCATCACCGACACCGAGTTCGGCAGTCCATGCGTAAAGCGCTGCCACGACTCGCCAGCATCGAAGGACAGAAAAAATCCGAGCTCCGTGCCCAGGAACAGCAGTTTCGATTCGACGGGATCTTCCATCAACGCCAGCGCGTAGCCGGTGACGCCCTTGACCGGCAACCGCGTTGAGCGCGCGCCGAAATCGTCGACGCGCCAAACATATGTCGCCATGTCGCCATTGCGATGATTATCGATGACGACGTACGCGCGCCCGGCCACTTGCTGCGAGGGGAAAATGTGCGCCAGATAGCCATCGCCCGGCGCGCCGCGGAGCGGCACCTCCTTCCAGTCGCTGCCGCCGTTGCGCGTGACGTGCAGTCGGCCATCGTCGCTGCCGGCCCAGATCGCGCCCTGAGTCAGCTCGCTGGTCGCCAACGCGATCAAGGCGTTGTGATTTTCTGCGCCAGTGATATCGGGCGTCAGGCCACCGTTTTTGCTTTGGTCCTGGCGTGTCTTGTCGTTGCGAGTGAGGTCGGGCGAGATCGTTCGCCAAGTCTCGCCGCGATCATCGCTCTGATGGACGAACTGGCTGCCGAAGTAGATCGTGCCGCTCGCGAAGGGGTCTTGCGCCAGCGCCGCGTTCCAATGGAAACGCAACGGCACGGCTTCGTCGTCGGCTGCCGGTCGAATCATGCGCTTGGATCCAGCCTTCAGGTCGTAGCGCACAATGTAGCCTTCCTGGCTCATCGCATAACCGCGCGTGGCGTCGTCCGGATCGGGCATGGTGTCGAATCCGTCGCCGAAATTGACCTCTCGCCAGTGGTGATTCTGGATTCCGCCGGCTTCCCAAACCGCGCTCGGGCCTTGCCATGAGCCGTTGTCCTGCAGGCCGCCATAGATGTTGTACGGCTGCTCGTTATCCACGCGCACGTGGTAGAACTGGCTGAGCGGCAGGTTGGTGACGAAACGCCAAGTCGCGCCGCGATCGTAGGAAAATCCGACGCCTCCGTCATTGCCGTTGATCAGCAGTTCGCCGCGTTCCGGGTGTACCCACAGCGCGTGATGATCGGGGTGCAGGTCATCCCAGCCGATGAAGGTCTCGAACGTCTTGCCGCCGTCGTTCGACACCTCGCCAACGACGGCGAGTTTGTAGATACGCTCAGGCCGTTCGGGGTCGACGATCAGATCGGAGAAATAGAACGGTCGCGGATGAACGTTGACGCTTTCGTTGACCTTGGCGAAGGATTCGCCGCCATTGTCCGAGCGCATGAGCAGATTTGACTCGGCCTCGACGAGCGCGTAAACGCGATTGGGTTCGCTCGGAGCCAGTGCCAGCGCGATGCGCCCCAGCTCGCCGCTTGGCAAGCCTTCGGCGACGCCGAGTTTCTGCCAGGTTTCGCCACCATCCACAGAGCGATACAAAGCCGATCCCGGGCCGCCGGACTTGAACGAGTACGGCGTGCGCGCAAACTCCCAAAGCGATGCGTACAAACGATTCGGATTGTGCGGATCGATGATCAACTCGCTGGCGCCGGTGCGTTCGTTGCCGCTGAGCACAGCGCGCCAGGTTTTGCCGCCGTCCGTCGACTTGTACACGCCCCGTTCGCCACCACCGCTCCACAAGCGCCCCAACGCCGCAACCCAGATCGTCTGGCTGTCCTGCGGATGCACGACGATGCGGTGAATGCGTTCGGACGATTCAAGCCCCATCAGCTGCCAGGTTTGACCGGCATCCGTCGAGCGGTAGACGCCGCCGCCGATGGAGGCCGAGTTGCGCACGTTGCCTTCGCCCGTTCCCACCCATACCGTGTTTGCGTTCTGCGGATCGAGCTCGATGGCGCCAATCGCGTGCACCGCTTCTTTGTCGAACACTGCACGCCAAGTGATGCCGCTATTGGTGCTCTTGAACACACCGCCGGTAGCGCCGCCGATGTAGACCACGTTGGGGTTGGCCGGATCCGCCGCGATCGCCGCCACGCGTCCGCTCATTGCCGCCGGCCCGATCGAGCGTGCTTTCATACCAGCCAGCAGCCGCATATCCACGCTCGCATGCGCAGCTGAAGCCAACAACAATCCAGTGAGCAACAGCACGCGCATCAGCCATCTCCTCGTTCGGGCGGCCGTGGTCGCCACGGCGTCAGGGTAAAACTCTCAGGCACCGGATCATGCCCGCCTTGGCAGCCAGGATGACATCGTCCAAGCCGACAAATCGTCAAATAGCTGCCGCGCAAGGCGCCAAAGCGGGCAATGGCGTGCGCTGAGTAGCGCGAGCAGGTTGGGTAGAAACGGCATTGCGCGCCAATCAGCGGACTCAGGAACCGCTGGTATTGGCGAATCAGAATTAAAAGCGCGCGATCGAGCATCGCAGGACGATAGCCGATCGGCGATGATCGCGAGTCGACCCCTGATCGCATCACCATGGCCCGCGCCCGAAAGCCCAAGAAAAAAAAGCGTCCACCGCTCCCGATTGCCAGCAAGCCTTCACTGATCGTGGCGAACGGCGACGGCGTTGAAGCCTTGGCGATGCAAGCGGCGCTGGCTTGCGATTGGCCCGTGCTTGGCTACGTGCCGCGCGGTCGCAGCGGCAGCGCGCTACGGCCGGGAACCCTGAGCGATCATCCGTTGCAAGCCGTCAAATGGAACGCGCGCGCTGCGGATCTGACGATCGTCGTGACCGCCAGTGCTGCGCTCCATGGCCGAGCGCAATGGGCCGCGCGCTGGGCTCAGCGCTATCGCAAACCGACACTGCACTGGTGGCCGGGCAACGCCGACACTTCGCGCTTACATGTCTGGCTAACCACCTACCGCTGGCGCAGCGTGCACATCACCGGCGCCGCCGAGCATCAGTTGGGCCGCGCGGCCGAGTTGATCGAACCGCTGATCGCCAGCATTCAACGGCACGCTTGCGGTAGAGTTATCGAATCCTCCAACGCGGATCACGGCGATGTCCATCAAACCGAAGAGCCACATTGAAATCACCATTCATTCGATGAAGGTGTTCCTCGACGACGGCAAGCTCGACATCGCCGAGCTGAACTTTCTGTTGGGACTGGCCATGCGCGACAACGGCATCGACGAAGACGAACGCCGCGTGTTGAAGAACATCCTGTCGCAAGCCGAGAAAGGCGAACTCGATCCGAGTACGCGCGCGCACATCGAGCAGGTGCGGTTGGAGTACAACCTTTGACTGTTTCGAGCCAAAGATTCCTGTGGAAACTTTGGCTCGGTGATTGAGGTCAGGCCCGCCGATCGAAAACGGGGTTGTCGCTGCGCGACGAAATAGCTACGTTCCAGCGAGGAGACTTTCGGAGGTCGTCCTTAATCGTCATGCCAGTTCACCCACGCCAAGCCGGGCAGATCAGCACATCGTGGCTGTCAACGTCAGCGTTTTTTCCCCAACTTACGCGTCAACGTATTGCGCCCGCAGCCTAAACGCTTGGCGGCCTGCTGACGATCGCCGCCGGTGAGTTTGAGCGCTTCATCGAACAACGTGCGCTCTACGGCTTCTTTGGCGCTGTCGAGAAGGTGCGGTGCATCGGCGATGAGCTGTCCGCGTGTCCATTCGGCGAGCGCGCGGGTCCATTGCGTTTCGCTCGATGCGCTGGGTGCGAACGAATCGCTGCGAATCTCGTCGGGCAGATCGGCATGCAGAATCACCGCGCCCGGCGCCATCAACGCCAACCGCTGGCATAAGTTACGCAGCTCGCGCACATTGCCCGGCCACGCATAGCGCGCCAGCGCCGCGACCGCATCGGCCGACAATTGCTTGGGCGTCACGCGCATCTCGCGCGCCGCTTCGCCCAAGAAGCGCTCGGCGAGCCGCGCCACATCCGAGAGCCGTTCGCGCAGCGGCGGCAAGTGGATGCGCACCACATCGAGCCGGTGCAGGAGATCGGCTCGGAACTCGCCCCTGGCCGCTTTGGCGCGCAAATCTTGGTGCGTCGCGGCGATCACACGCACATCGCTCTTGATCAGTTCGCGACCGCCGACGCGGTAGAACTCGCCCTCCGCGAGCACGCGCAGCAGGCGCGTTTGCAATCCCAGCGGCATGTCGCCAATTTCGTCGAGAAACAATACGCCGCGCTGCGCCTGCTCGAAGCGTCCCTGATGGCGCCGATGCGCGCCAGTGAACGCGCCCTGCTCGTGACCGAACAGCTCGCTCTCCAGCAATTCCGGGGCAATTGCCGCAGTGTTGAGCGCGATGAAGGGCCCGCCGGCGCGCGTCGAATGCCGATGCAGCGCGCGCGCGATTAATTCTTTGCCGGTGCCGGTTTCGCCGGTGATCAGCACCGACAAATCGGCGCGCGATAAACGGCCGATGGTACGGAAGATTTCGCGCATCGCCGGTGTATCGCCGACCAGCCCCTCGTCCAACCAATCGGTCTCCGGCATCGGCACCTCGCGCGCGGTGGCGCGGCGGGCCATGTCGATGGCTTGATCGAGTTCAAAAGGCTTAGGCAAATAATCGAATGCCCCGCGATGAAATGCGGCCACCGTGCTCGGCAAATCGGTGTAGGCGCTCATGATCACCACCGGCAAGCCGTTCGCACGCTCGCCGAGCTTCTCGAGAAAGCGCATTCCATCCATGCCGGGCATGCGCACGTCGGAGAAGATCAGATCGGGCCGGCGCTCGGCGAGTGCACGCAGCGCCGGCTCGGCGGCGTCGAAACTCTCAACCGCAAACCCCGCGCTTGCCAGCGCTTTTTCTAGAACAAAACGAATCGAGCGATCGTCGTCGACCAGCCACACCAGCCGTCGATCGATCGCAGGCGCCGGCACGCTCATGCGTTCACCGGCAGCAGCAACGAGAAGGTTGTGGCGCCAGGACGGGAAGTGAATGCCAACGTGCCGCCATGCTCGCGGGCAATCGCCAGCGCCACCGGTAAACCCAGACCGGTGCCTTCTTGGCGGCCGGTCACAAACGGCAGAAACAAGTGGTCGCGAACGTCTTCGGGCACGCCGCTACCATCGTCCATAACATCGATGCGAATCGCCAAACGCTCGACTCGCTCGCCAATGCGCACGCGATGCTCGGCGCGCGTGCGCAGCCGGATATGCGCAGCGCCAGCCTGCAGCGCATTGCGCGCGAGGTTGAGAAGCGCCTGGTGCAGACGATCGGCGTGCCCGGTGATATCGGGCAAACTTGGGTCGTAGTCGCGTTCCACGCGCGCGCCGCCTTCAGCTTCGGTCAGAGTGCGTACGCGCTCAAGAACCTCATGCACGTTGAACAGTTCGCCGGTGCGCACCAGTTCTGGCGCCAGCAACAAACGATCGACAAGACGCCGAATGCGATCGACTTCGGTGCGGATAACTTGCGTGTATTCGGCGAGCGCGCGATTGGGCAACTCGCGCTCCAGCAATTGCGCTGCGCCATGCAAACCGGCCAGCGGATTCTTGATTTCGTGCGCCAGCGCGCGCGCCATCTGTTGCGCCGCTGGCTCGGGTGCGGGCAGCGCGCCCTCTCCCAGATCCTGATCGGCCTCAGCAACCAGATGGAACTCGACGATCACCTCGCCCGAACGCAGCGGGCTGACTTGCACATCGAAACGCCGCGGATGGCCGCGCTTCATTTCCAGCAGCATGCGCCTTGCGACCAGTTGCTCGCCGCCTTCGATGGCGCGATCGATCAACTCCAGCAGCGCGCCTGCGCCAAACGCCAACGCCGCAACCGATTGCTGCAGCAAGCGGCGCTCGCACAAGCCTTCGACGAGCGCCGCGTTGGCCTTGACGATGACCCGCTGGCGGTTGACCACCGCCAGCGGGGTTTGCATCGAGTCGAGCAAATCCTCCGCGCCAATCGCCGGTTCGTCGCCCTTGCGAATGGCGCGGAGCAAACGCATCAGATCGAGTAGTACTGGTTGATTTCGATCGGGTGCGTGTGCATGCGCAGCGCGGTGACTTCCTTCATCTTCAGCTCGATGTAGCCATCGATAAAGTCGTCGTTCATCACGCCGCCGGCCTTCAGGAACTCGCGGTCGGCATCGAGCGCTTCCAGCGCCTGATCGAGCGAGTGGCACACAGTCGGGATCAGTTTCTCTTCCTCTGGCGGCAGATCGTACAAATCCTTGTCCGACGGCGCACCCGGATCGAGCTTGTTCTTGATGCCATCGAGGCCCGCCATCATCAGCGCGGTGAACGTCAGATAGCCGGTGTTGATCGCATCCGGGAAGCGCACTTCGATGCGCCGCGCTTTCGGGTTCGACACCCACGGAATGCGGCACGACGCCGAGCGATTGCGCGCTGAATACGCCAGCAGTACTGGCGCCTCAAAGCCCGGCACCAGGCGCTTGTAGCTGTTGGTCGTAGAGTTGCTGAAGGCGTTGATCGCGCGGGCATGCTTGAACACGCCCGCAATGTAATGCAGCGCGAGTTTCGATAAGCCGCCGTATTCGTTGCCGCTGAAGAGATTCTTGCCGCCCTTGTTGATCGACTGATGCACGTGCATGCCAGAACCGTTGTCGCCGACGATCGGCTTGGGCATGAAGGTGGCGGTGTGGCCGTGCTGGTGGGCGATGTTTTTGACCACGTACTTGAGCGTGAGCAGCTCGTCGGCCTTCTTCACCAAGGTGTTGAAGCGTGTGCCGATTTCGCACTGGCCGGCGGTGGCTACCTCATGGTGATGCACCTCCACCGGGATGCCGAGCGCTTCAAGCGTCAAGCACATCGCCGAGCGCAAGTCCTGGAAAGCATCGACGGGCCCGGTAGGAAAATAACCACCCTTAATGCCGGGGCGATGACCGGTATTGCCGTGCTCGTACACTTTGCCGGAATTCCAAGCGGCTTCTTCCGAGTCGATCTCGTAGAAACTGCCCTTCATCGTGACTTCCGAGCGCACGCTATCGAAGATGAAGAACTCCGGCTCCGGACCAAAAAACGCCGTGTCGCCCACGCCGCTGGCTTTCAAGTAAGCTTCGGCGCGTTTGGCGATGCCGCGTGGGCATCGGCCGTAGGGTTGCATCGTAGACGGCTCAAGCACATCGCAGCGCAGCACCAACGTCGCCTCATCCGCAAACGGGTCCATGAACACGGTGGAAGCATCCGGCAACAGCACCATGTCCGACTCATTGATGCCTTTCCAGCCGGCAATCGACGAGCCGTCGAACATCTTACCGTCTTCGAAGCAGGCTTCGTCGAGCGTGGAGGCTGGGATCGACAAGTGCTGCTCGCGGCCCGACATATCGGCAAATCTGAGATCAGCAAACTTGACGCCGTTATCCTTAATCAGCTTTTTGACTTTTTCGATCGACATTGAGGCCTCCGTGGGGCGCGAATTGAAATGGTGCACGAGCGGCACAGCAATCGTTGTGCCACGCACAAATGAGCGAGATAGCGGGGAATTGTGGCATGCGTGTGATCGCATTTGGTGCAAAATGGGTCGAGAATGCACCAAAATCGTGATCTGTCCGTTCGGAAGCAACGGGATTCAACTGCGCGGGCATCGCCGATGAGCACCCTGCTTGCGCATTTGCAGTCCCGCCTCTCTGAGCTGGAGCTTGACCTGCCTCCCGGCGTCCAGGCGCGCCTGATCAAGTACATCGACCTGCTTGCCCGCTGGAACAAGGCGTACAACCTGACCGCGATTCGCGATCCGATGGCGATGGTCGATCGGCATCTCGTCGATGCGCTGGCCGTGCTGCCGCACTGTCGCAGGCCTGATTTGGCGGATATCGGCACCGGTCCTGGCATACCAGGCTTGGTTCTGGCGCTCGTCCAACCTTATGAGCGCGTTTGGCTGGTCGATAGCAACGGCAAGAAGGCGCGTTTTCTGCGTGAGTGCCTGCGGCAATTCGACCTGCCGTACGTCGTGGTGCACGAGGCGCGCGCCGAGGCGTTGGCTCCGGCGGCATTTAGCCAGGTGATCTCGCGCGCCTACAGCGATTTGGCGACGTTCATTTCGAGCACAAAACAATTGCTGGCGCCGGACGGTCGCTGGCTGGCGATGAAGGGCAAAGTGCCGGGCAGCGAAATCGAACCGCTACCGGACGATGTCATCGTCGAGCGCATCGATGTGCTCAAGGTTCCGGGAGCCGATGGCGAACGCTGCCTGGTGACGCTTTGTCGCGCCATTCCATCGAATCGCAGCTAACGAGCTGCGGCATCCAGATGTTTGGTACGCGGACCCACGGTCCGCAGCTTTGGCCTGTGAACCATGCGGACCACGGGTCCGCGTACCACTTCGCTCACCCGCGAGGCTTGAATCCCGAGAACTGAGTCCGCAGCGCTTCGTACGCTGCACGATCGGCGTCGGTCACGGGAATCGGTGCCTGGATCTGCAGCACCACGAACTGATCGCCCGCTTCCTTACCCGGCATTCCACGACCTTTCAATCGCATCTTGCGACCCGATTGCGAACCGGCGGGGATCGATAACTCGACTTCGCCGGCCAAGGTCGGCACGGCCACCTTAGCCCCCAGTGCCGCCTCCCAAGGCGCAAGCGCGACGGTCACGGTAACGTCTTTGCCGTCGAGCGCGAACACCGGATGCGGGCGAATCTTGACTTCCAACAGCAAGTCGCCCGGCTCGCCATCGGCGCCCATATTCCCTTGGCCGGCCAGCCGAATGGTCTTGCCGCTTTGGATGCCGGCGGGAATCTTCACCTCCAGGGTGCGCACGCCGCGCGCGCCCTGCACGCTGATGCGTTGTTTGCCCCCTCGATACGCCGACTCGAGATCGATTTCGATACTGGCGCGCACCTCGCCCATCGATGCGCCTGCCGAACGCCTGGGCCCACCGCGCATGCGTCCGAACAGCGATTCGAAGAAATCGCTGAACTGACCGCCGCCGTCGCCGCCCATGTCGAACTCGAAACCGCCGCCGCCAGCGCCGAACGGGCCGTGCGGTCGCACTTCATCGCCAGGCCGATAGCCGCCCGCGCGCAACTGATCGAACGCCGCACGACGTTCGGGATCTTTGAGCGCCTCGAAGGCCTCATTGATGTCCTTGAAACGGTCTTCGGCGTTCTTCTCTTTGCTCACGTCCGGGTGGAACTTGCGCGCAAGCTTGCGATATGCCGACTTGATTTCGTCATTGCTTGCATCGGGCTTTACACCGAGTACGTCGTAGTAATCCTTAAAGCGCATCCATGACTCCAATGAAAAAGGGCGAAGCTCGCGCGTCGCCCTTCGATCATAAGGCCAAGCCCCGAGCCGGGCGCGAAGTCCGGCTCAAGGCATCATCGGACAATCAACGCGTCAATGCGAAATCGAGATGCGACGCGGCGTGGTCTCCGGACGCTTCGGGATTACGATTTCGAGCACACCGTGCTTGCCGTGCGCGCTGATGCCATCGGCATCGGCGCTGTCGGGCAGCGCAAAGCGCCGGTAGAAGGTGCCGTGCGTACGCTCCACGCGCGTGAACTTCTCGTTCTCGGTCTTGGTTTCGACCTTGCGCTCGCCCTTGATCGACAAGATCCCTTTCTCCATATGGATCTCGATGTCGTTCGGATCGACGCCCGGAATGTCGGCCAGGATCACGAAGCGGTTGGTTTCTTCGCGAATGTCCACGCGCGGCGCCCACTGACTGGTCACCACATTGGATTGATCGGTCTCGTCGATGTTGAAAAACTTCTCGATCAAATCGCGAAATTCATTCGGCGATCGAGCAGCGGCCGGAAACGGATTGAATCGTGCGATAGTCATGGCATTGCTCCCAAGTTTTGATGGCGAACCTCATGTCGCCGTGATCCAAAAGTGTGGTTGCCATGTCGATTTTCAAGTGCGGAGCGTGGCGCCAAGGCGTCGAGATTCAGCATCAAACGGCCACGCCTGAGCTGGACGTTGGCCGGAACCCGCCGGCGCTGAGCAGCGATCATTGATCGGTAGATCGCCGCAACAGCGAAGCGTTTTGTCAGGCCTCGCCCGCTGTCGGGCGCGATTGATCGCGTCCCTGCGAGACTCAGGCAATCGCAGGGGCGCCGTTCTTGGCGCCCGCGTTTCGGTCCCCGATCAGGAACGAATCGTGGCGGCTGAATTGTTCCGCTAGAAATTGACTTCCGCTTTTCATTCTTGACCGTCCGAGCAGCTAAGCTTCCGCATCGCCAACATCTCCCGATCGCCATGCCCTACCCCTACACCCGCCCGCGCCGCATGCGCAAGGATGAGTTTTCGCGGCGCCTGATGCGCGAGCACACGCTGACGGCCGACGATCTGATTTGGCCGGTATTCGTCACCGAAGGCAGCGGCGTTCGCCAGGCCGTGGCATCGATGCCGGGCGTCGAGCGATTGTCGATCGATCTTTTGGTCCGCGATGCGCACAAGGCCGTCGACTTGGGCGTTCCGGCTATCGCGGTGTTTCCGGTGACGCCCGATGCCGCCAAGAGCCTCGACGCCGCTGAAGCATTCAACCCTGAGGGTTTGGCGCAACGCGCTGTGCGCGCGCTCAAATCGGCGCTGCCGACGCTCGGCGTGATCACCGACGTCGCGCTTGATCCCTTCACCACGCACGGCCAGGATGGACTCATCGACGAGACTGGCTACGTGCTCAACGACGAGACCATCGAGGTTCTGGTCAAACAGGCGCTCTCGCATGCCCAAGCCGGCGCGGACATGGTTGCACCCTCGGACATGATGGACGGGCGCATCGGCGCGATTCGCTCGGCGCTCGAAGCACAGGGTCATCGCAACACCCGCATCCTTGCTTATTCCGCCAAATACGCCTCGGCGTTCTATGGACCGTTTCGCGACGCCGTGGGCTCGGCAGGCAACCTTAAAGGTGGCAACAAGTACAGCTACCAGATGGACCCGGCCAATAGCGACGAAGCGCTGCGCGAGATCGAGCTCGACTTGCAGGAAGGCGCCGATATGGTCATGGTCAAACCCGGCATGCCCTACCTGGACATCGTCCGCCGCGCCAAGGATCGCTTTGGCGCACCGCTCGCCGTGTATCAGGTCAGCGGCGAATACGCGCAACTCAAAGCCGCCGGACAAAACGGCTGGATCAACGAACGCGCTTGCGCGATGGAAGCGCTGCTTGCGTTCAAACGTGCCGGCGCCGATGCCATCCTGACGTATTACGCAGTGCAGGCGGCGCGGTGGTTGCGGGAGTAGCTGTTATCGGTCGTACTTGCATCCAACCTATACGGCATTACCGGTTTTCAGGCGGCTTCTGATGAATCAACAGCGAGGGCACGAGGGCACGGTGAAGGCAAACCGACTGGGCAAGGCGCCAGCGCTCGGGCGACGAGCGGCGCTATAGCGCGACTCAAGGGGAAGTCGTGCTCATCCAAAGCCCAGCCAAACTTAATCGCTTCCTGCACATCGTCGGGCGCCGGAGCGATGGCTATCACTTGCTGCAGACCGCATTCGAGCTGATCGATTGGTGCGATGAGATCGAGCTGGAAGCAACCAGCGACGGAATCGTTGAACGCGTCGATGGACCAAGCGATATCGATCCCAACGCAGACTTATGCGTCCGTGCAGCAAACGCTTTGCGGCGTTTCGCGCCAGCACGCGGCTGTCGTATCCGCTTGCGCAAATCGATTCCGCACGGCGCGGGCTTGGGTGGCGGCAGTGGCAATGCGGCGATGGTATTGCGCACGCTGAACCAGCTGTGGGACTTGAAACTGACGGCTCGAGCACTGGCCGATATAGGCCTCGAACTTGGCGCCGATGTGCCGATTTTCGTTCACGGCGTTCCGGCTTGGGCGGAAGGCGTCGGTGAACGATTGACGCCACTGCCATTCGTCGCGCGTCGCTATCTGGTGGTCTTCCCTGGCATCGCCACTCCCACGGCGCCAATGTTCGCGCACGCGGATCTGCCACGTGCCACAGCAGCCATCGCGATTGCCGACTATCAAGCCGGCGCTACGCAGAACGACTTCGAATCGCTCGCGTGCCGACTGTACCCAGCGATCGCAGAGGCCCGGGAATTCCTCGAAAAGATTGGCCCGGTGCGCCTGACCGGCAGCGGTAGCGCGCTATTTGTCGAGAATCCGCCGCCCGTGACTGAGGTCGTGATGGCTGGCGCGCCGCTGAACTGGCGCTGGAAGATATGCAATTCGCTGCAAATCCCGTTTGACAGCGTTAACAAACAGCCGCCAGAATTGTCGGCTCCGTAACTGCTGTCCCTGATTCGTCAGGAAGATGTCTCAACGGGCAGCGGCGACGGATCGGATTGGGGTGTCGCCAAGTTGGTAAGGCACGGGATTTTGATTCCCGCATTCCTAGGTTCGAGTCCTAGCACCCCAGCCAGTTCTATGGGCCGCGCGCGGCCGATAGAACTGGCTTCCAATTTGGTTCCCGCAATCCCGCTCAGCGCCTGGCGCTCTGCCCCCTGGTTCAAGGGGTGGCGTGTTCGCCCTGGTCTTAAATCGCCTTTTGGTCTAAAGCCATGAGCTCAAAGCTGTCCGATCTCAGCGCACCGGGTTTGATGATCTTCTCCGGCAATGCCCACCCGCGACTGGCGGGCTCCATTGCGTTCGAGCTCGGCGTGCCGCTGGGAAAGATCAACTGCGGGCGATTCTCCGATGGCGAAGTCGCCGTCGAAATTCTCGAAAACGTGCGCAACCAGCACGTTTATCTGATCCAGCCGACCAGCCCGCCGACTGCAGATAATCTGATGGAACTGCTGGTGATGGTGGATGCGTTCAAACGCGCATCTGCGGCGTCAGTTACCGCGGTCATGCCGTACTTCGGTTACGCCCGCCAAGATCGTCGCGCGCGGAATGCGCGCGTGCCGATCACCGCGAAAGTGGCTGCCGACATCATCGGCACGGTCGGCACAGATCGCGTGCTCACGGTGGATTTGCACGCCGATCAGATCCAAGGCTTCTTCGATGTGCCGCTCGACAATGTGTATGCCTCGCCGGTGCTGCTGGCGGACATGTGGCGCCACTACTCAGGTGAAGACCTGATCGTGGTTGCGCCGGACGTGGGCGGCGTGGTGCGCGCCCGAGCGATCGCCAAGCGTTTGGATGACGCAGACCTGGCGATCATCGATAAGCGTCGGCCAAAAGCCAACGAATCGGTGGTGATGAACGTCATTGGCGACGTCACCGGCAAGACCTGCATCCTGATCGACGACATCGTGGATACCGCCGGAACGCTGTGCTCTGCGGCCAAAGCGCTCAAAGAGCGCGGCGCCAAGCGTGTCGTCGCCTACTGTGTGCATCCGGTGCTGTCGGGTGGCGCGATCGACAATCTCAACAACTCCATGCTCGATGAGATGGTCGTCACCGACACCATCGCGTTGCGCCCCGAGGCGCGCGCATGCACGCGATTGCGGCAGTTGTCGGTTGCGGAGCTGCTGGCCGAGACCATTCGCCGTATCGCTGGCGGGGAGAGCGTAAGTTCGTTGTACGTGGACTAGTTTTAGGGCCAGAAGCCCGCGGTGCGAAAACCAGGTTTTCGCTGCGCGAGAAGTTGGCGACTTCGTAGCGGGCGCCGATGCACTTTGCGCCCTGACCGCTGTATCGAACGCTGAGCCGTGCGATCTCGATCGAGATCGCAGCGCTCATCGCTCGAAGCCCCTGGTCGCGGGTGGCTTATGGATCGGCGGTGACGCGTACGCAGGATGCGTATGCGATTGAAATAACGCGTTTCCATCCATGGAACGCACAACAAGGGATGAAAAATCATGGCCAAAGTACACAAAGTGCCGGTGGAATTCCGAGCCGACAACGGGAAGGGTGCGAGCCGCCGCCTGCGTCGTTCGGGCAAGGTGCCGGCAATTCTCTACGGCGGCGATCTGCCGCCGCGCGCGTTGCAGCTGGATCAGCTGCTTGCATATCGCTACGCCGGTAACGAGTGGTTCTACACCTCGATTCTGGAACTCGATGTTGGTGCTGAGACCCAGAAAGCGCTGGTGCGCGACCTGCAACGTCACCCGTACAAGCCGCTGCTCACGCACATCGATTTCCAGCGCGTGCTGGAAAACGAAATTCTGCGTCTGCGCGTGCCGCTGCACTTCTTGAATCAAGAGAAGTCGCCGGCCGGCAAGACCGGTGGCGCGTTGATCCTGCACGAGTTGAACGACATCGAAATCGCGTGCTTGCCCAAAGACCTGCCGGAGTTCCTCGAGATCGACTTGACCGAGCTGAAAGTGGGCGACACGATCCACGTCTCCGACATCAAGCTGCCGGCTGGCGTTGAGATCCCGTCGCTGAAGTTGGGTCGCGAGCACGATCTGGCGGTGGTGGTTGCACGCATGACGGTGGAAGAGCAACCCGAAGCTGCGGCCGAGGGCGCTGCTGCCGCACCGGCTGCGGCGGCTGGCAAGAAACCTGCTGCTGCGCCGGCCAAAGCCGCTGCGGCTGCACCGGCGAAAGCCGCTCCGGCGAAGGCTGCTGCCAAGCCGGCTGCGAAGAAGTAAGCACTCGTCGTTGCGCTGGCGCTCGGCGCCAGCGCAACGGGAAGCGGGGCCTGGGGCACGGGGCACGAATAGGCGCTGCTTTCTGGTGCCGCTATTCATTGACATCGATCGCCGATCCCCGTCCCTCCGTTCCCCGTCACACGTGCCCCCGTAAGCCATGCCCATCCGTCTCATCGTCGGCCTCGGCAATCCAGGTCGAGAACATGCCGAGCAACGGCATAACGCTGGCTTCTGGTTCGCCGATGCCTTGGCGGACAGTCTCTCACTGCGTTTTTCGCTCGAAAGCAAACTCAACGCCGAAGTTGCGCGCCTCACCGGCCGCGACGAACCGCTGTGGCTCGTCAAGCCGACCACCTACATGAACAAGAGCGGCCTCGCAGTCAGCGCGGTACTCAACTACTACAAGATCGATCCGGCCGATGCGCTGATTGCGCACGACGAACTGGACTTACCCGTCGGCGTCGCGCGCTTGAAATTCGACGGCGGCCACGGCGGCCAGAACGGCATCCGCGACACCATCGCGCAACTCGGCCATGGCAAGTTCCACCGGCTGCGTATCGGCATCGGGCATCCGGGGCGAAAGGAACTGGTTACTCCCTGGGTACTCGGCCGCGCGTCGATAGCGGACGAAAAACTCATCCGCACGTCGATTGCCAATGCACTCGATGTGGTGCCGATGCTGCGCGCCGGGCACATCGACAAGGCCACGCAAACCTTGCACACGCCGCGCCCCTGAGCTTGCGGCACGAGCGCTAGATCACTATGTGACCACGATCGCGATCTGATGCGTACCGGATCGCGTAACAGCCAGCACCTTGCCGTTCTCAGCGACGCTGGTAATGTCGCCTTGTCCTGCCATGGGAACTTTATGAGCGCCAATCTGCAGGTCGTCTCCGACCATTCGTATGCCATTGGTTGAAGCGAGACTGTCTCCAGGCCAAAGCTCGCTCGCCACCGCATGAAAACTGCTGCCGAATGCATCCGCATGCAACACGAACACCTGATCGCCGGATCGCGCCAGCCATTCACCGCCAGCTGCCGCCACGCGCGGCGGCGCGATGAATGGACCTCCTAGACCACGAAACTGACCGATGCGTGCGACGACGCGTGGACCGCGACCTGGGACGCCATACCAGCGATCCGCAACCTGCGCCGACAGTTCCGCCTGCGCACGCTCCGGCGACACCTCCAGCGCAAGTCCTAAGGCAATGCCGTCGAGATGTCGCGCCACAGCCAGCGCACTAGCGCGATAGTGCGCCAGGCCCGAGCGCCATGCCGCCACTTGCCCAGCGCGGAGAAAACTGTCGACATCCGAAACCGACGTCAACGTCAGCAGGCGCCGATGGAATTCGGGATAACACCCTTGATCGGCGACATGGATGCAGGCATTGGCGAGAGCGGACAAAATCCGTTGCGGCGATTGCGCCATCAGCCGCGGCGCACGCAACGCCAGCTCGTGCCACAGCGGCACGATCATCGGATAGCGCGCACCGGCCCCGATGACGGCTTGGCCGATCAGTTTCAGGCCCAGCTCGTAGAGCGATTCGAAAAGCTCAGCGAAGACGCCCTCCGGCACGCCGTCGAGCGCCGATGCCAACGCATCGACATCGGTTCTCAAGTACGCCAGAAATGCATCGCTATCCAACGCCGCAAACCGTCGCCGCGCATTCGCGAAACGCGCGTTCAGTGCGGGGCGGTGGGACTTGAGCCAGGTGGCGAGTTTGGGGTGCATCGGGTTGTTGGTTGTTGGTTGTTGGTTGTTGGTTGTTGGTTGTTGGTTGTTGGTTGT
>ERZ1066126.43-NODE-43-length-116074-cov-16.486360_pt1 | contig 116074 bp, 105 predicted proteins | sample MGYA00382773_ERZ1066126 | MGnify/ENA primary metagenome ERZ1066126 (study PRJEB33369, sample SAMEA5778356) | biofilm metagenome | biome: Industrial cooling water; feature: Water cooling tower basin; material: Biofilm | place: United Arab Emirates | collected... | reverse complement strand
ATACGCCCCCATCGTCTAGAGGCCTAGGACACCTCCCTTTCACGGAGGCGACGGGGATTCGAATTCCCCTGGGGGTATTATTAAAGGAAAAGAGTGGTAGTGCTAGCTGCCACTCTTTTCTTAATTAAATATCAGAATTAAATATCAGATCGCCCAGCAGCATACAACTCTTCAACGCGGTGGCGAATTGCTAGCAGGTTCGATCGCAAATCTTGCCGCAGGCGGCGCTCGACGATCGCAACGGGCATGGTACGTTTAGGCAATACCCGCACGACATAACAAAGATTCGTACTAGGGCTTTCACGAGCAAAGTGAGGTTCTAGTAACCACTTTCCAGAATAAGCTTTTAAATCTCCCTCAACCAGATCGAAATGAATTTCGTGGGGAAATTTTTCTTCTAAATCTAAAACTACCCGTGCGGAAAAGTTGAAGCGCAGCAATCTCTGAGTTCCAACTTGCTCTAGGCGAATACCACCGTTGGGATGAGCCAGTCGCCGACTAATCGCCAGATTGGGAATGAAATCGGCTAAAGTGTCGTAAGCTGTCAAAACTTGCCACACTTGCTCTACAGGACGGGAAATTTGAATTCTTGCCGTAATCTGGCGTTGGCGATGTGCCAATTCTTCAGTGTGTACTTCCACATCCTCAGTTGAAGATACGGCATCGATGTCATCGCCATCGCTGTCAAGCTCGAAATCGAGATCGGATTCGTCGTACTGTTGATTCACTGTTCGATAGATAAGCTTAAGTTCTAGCGAGTAAAAGACTGTGGTAGGGTGATGGTGAAACAGGTTTCGTAGGCAGCAGAATCGTTTATAGGATTGCTAGTTACTTCAATAGTGCCATTTAAATGCTGTACTAAGCATTTTACTAGAGCGAGTCCTAATCCAGTACCCTGAATAGCCTGTTGGGTCACGCCTTGACCGCGCCGGAACTTTTCAAATATGTACTTTCTGTCTTCTTCAGAAATACCAGCACCAGTGTTAGTTAGCTGCAAAACAATTTGGTTGAGCTGAAGATCGACTTCATGCGTGACTTGCAAAACTACAGTCGTATCTGGGTGGGAATATTTTCCAGCATTGGTTAAAAGTTCCTGAAGAATGCGATCGAAGCTTTCTTCGTCTGTTTGAGTTGTGAGTGAAACTTTGGGGATATCTAACTGAAGATTTAGTCCTTTATCTGCCCAAGTTTGCGTAAAAAACTGGCATAAGTCTTGCAGTTTAGCTTTGAGATCGATAGTTGCTAATTTCAGCGGTGCTTGATTTGATTCGAGTTGCTGAAGCTTTAACAAGTTGGCAATTAAGTTGATTTCGCGATCGCACTGCTGTTCTAAAATATCCAGATACTTAGCCTGACGCTCTGGAGTAATTTCTGGCTGGCGTAACATCCGAATTGCTAAGCTCATACTCGTTAGCGGCGTGCGTAACTCGTGGCTCATCGTACTGAGAAACTCATCCTTCAACTGGTTGAGTTGGCGCAGTTGTTCGTTGTGCTTGCGGGTTTTATCGTAAAGTAGGCTTTGAACTTCCAAACTGCGCTGGAGTTGCAAAGTCCGGTCGTCTACTAGGGATTGCACCTGACGTAGAGTTTGGTTTTGAATAATTGCCGTGCCAATTTGAGCGCAAACCAATTCTACCAGCGATAACTCTTCTGGATGCCAGTGGCGATCGCGGCAGTGCTGCAAAACTAAAAAGCCTAACACTGTACCTTGGCTTTCTATGGGCAAAATTAGGACTGCGGGAAATTGAGCAAAATCAAAAATTGGTGCTAGAGAAGAAGTTGAATCGCCAAGCGGTAAGTCGCTTTGACTAGCGATCGCTAATGGCTGCGGTGACATCAACACTTGCTGGCACAACATGCATTCAGAAAGCCAGAAAGACTGTTCGGCAATCTTGCTGCGATCTGTTATGTCATCATTTGCTTCAGCATCCTGATGCCATTCGCTCACAATTGTAGTTTTAGCGCGGGGAAGTTTTTCCCTGACTCTGTTTCTCAGTTGTGGATCGACATACTTTAATAATAGAATTGACCCGCGACTTACTTCCAAGGCTTGAGCCGTACCCGCGATCGCCATTTGCAGCATTTGATTCAGCTCCATTGAGCTGCGGCTGGCTACTGTCAGTTGGTTGAGTAAAGCTTTGGCGCGAGTATCTGTCTCGATTTGCCGTTGCAGGCACGCTACAGACTGAGCTTGAACAAGGTGAGCGACCGCGATCGCCAGCGATGTAGCTAACTGCTGAGCTAAATTTGCGGTTTCGCTCCAATCATATGCATTGTATCGGATCAGACCGATCGCACCATGGAGCTTACCTTGCTCCCAGATTGGAATGAGTAACATTGCCTTAATCGCAGGCGGTAAGTTTTTATCTGCCGCTAGCACTGCGTTTGCTGGAGCATGAAGATCGTCAATTGCCAACAAGCTGGCTTGAGTGGGAATTGCTGCCGCTAGCTGTTGGAGTGGCTGAAGGAGTTTTTGCGGTGAGATCGGAAAAGCTGCATTGACGTACCACGAACCAATCGCTGATTCTGCCAAATCTCCAGAGGAGATTGTAACTATACAGCCGTCTACTTGGAAAGCTTCTCCAAGTAATTTGGCAATTTGTGGTAGTGCCGTTTCTGAGTCAGAGTGACTCAAAACGACCTGAAGAATTTGTTGTCCCAGTTGAACCACGTCTTCGGCTAGCTGCATTCGTGTGAGGGAGGATTTGGGCGATCGCTCTGGTGAACTTGAGTGTGATGAAGTCGAAGCATTTTTCATCACTAGGGTTCTTGTCGATGATAACCGCGCAACGTCCGTTGATAGCGATTCGATCGTATCCCTACTCCAGCGGTTGACAGCAGATTTTTTACAAATAGTCCAGTCTTGGCTAACACGCTTTCTCACCTTAGATTACTCCTTCCTACTTAGGATGCCCAAATTAGCCAGAGCGCGACCAAGCAGGTACTAAATTTAAAAAACTTAGAGCAACTTCTACTGCAATAGCAAAATTTGTATATTTGATTCTCTAGATTATCTTGCTTCAAAAATCACTGGATCGGTAATTTCCCTGATTATAAAAACCTCGAGCTGAGGTGACTCCGCAGATCCAGCTAGGTAATTTCCCGCTATGTCTTTAGTAGGAGTTCCGTAGTATTCACTAGGGGGATTTACAGCGTATGGGGGGAGGGGGGATATGAAAATTCAAAAGTCAAAAGTCAGAAGTGTTTCTGGCTCCCAACTCCCCACTCCCCAGCCTTTGCTATTCTGCCAAACTCTCCACACTTAAGGGTACTAAGTCGCCGTTGCTGGTAAGCCCTAATATCATAGCTTCTTGCGGTTGAATTGTTTGTCCTGTCAAAACGCAGCGTTCCTCTGTTTGTGCTGTGGCTGGAATACTGGCACGAATATCAGCGCGGGAAAACTTGGGTTTCCAATCACCTGATTTTTGCTGTACGTAATTCCACAGAATATCTCTGATCAGAGCTTGATATCCTTGATTGCCGGATAAGTCTTTCAGTTTTTCTTTTAATTCCCTCTCTAGACGGATGCTGGTAACTTCCATATCTGTGGTAGGAATGCGAGTGAGTGTATGCATCATGATTTCTCCTTGAAGATCTAGACAACTCAGTAATACAAGTGTAGTATGTTTAAAGTAAGGATTAAATAACTCGCTACATAGGTGTAACTTCAGTGAAACGTTTGGGCTTCATCTCTCCTCTACTGGCTTGTGTCAACTGTCTCGGCAGTTGGGAATCAGTAGCTATGGCGGTGGAGTCTTTATTTATAGGTAGTGCAGCCAGTTGGCAGCTAGGCGATCGCCTCAGCCAAGCGCAATCCGCAAGAATTAACGATAATTTTGACTATGGAAGCATTGGGCTGCATTCGTCAGAACCACGAACACAACTAGATGGCGGGAGGTACAGGTATAAAACCGTACCAACATAAGTAGAACAGTACTTAAAGGAATTTCAGCCCCCGCTTCTGAATCAAGTAGAAGTGGGGGTTTTTATTTGGTGTTTTTTGTGTAGCAGAGGGCAGAAGGAAAAAACTTTATAGGTAAAGTCAAGATACACTCATGTCCTGAGTTTCCGCACTTTGCTATGTAGGGATGTCGCAACACAAATTTTTTATCGGAGAAGTACAAGCTATGACAAGCGCAAATCAAGTGTTAGAGCAATCTGTAGTCGTATTTTCGCAAAATTACTTACCCATCAGCCGCGTCAACGTTAAACGAGCGATCGCGCTTCTGTTGCTGGGTAAAGCCGAAGCACTTGATTTTGGGCAGGAGACAGAATTGTTCGTGCGATCGACCAATTTTATCATGGCTGTTCCTTCTTATATTCGCCTGACATTTACCAGTACAGAGCGAATTTGGAAGATTCCCCCAGTGAATCGCCGAGAAGTTTTGCGACGAGACAATTACACTTGTCAATACTGTGGTAGCAGCAAACGCTTGACGATCGATCACGTCGTTCCCTTATCTAAAGGTGGACTGCATATGTGGAATAACGTAGTCACGGCTTGCGAACAATGCAACCAGTATAAAAGCGATCGCACCCCGCATCAGGCAGGAATGCCACTGCATGTCAAACCCAAAGCACCTATTCACCCTACGGTTGCTTTTGCTGAAAAATTCTGGCGCTCGGAGCATCTCCCACCAGGCATAGGAGGAAACTCTATCTCATGCTGAAATTGAATTATACCGAAACTGGTTTCCACTTAGAGCATCCAACTCAATCTTTAGAGGAGTGGGTAGCGATGCGAGTGGTTTTCGCCCTGCGCGTAGGCGAGTCTATTTGTGTAGAACCTAGCACGGCTTCGTTTTTGTTACCTGCCGACTTACCGCAGTTAAATTCGCTTGGAGCTGCGATCGAGCGGTATGGTAAGGATGAAGTTGCGTTAGAACAGTGCGACGCGGAATATGTAGAAATTTGCCTGCAAGGATCTTGGTTGGCATCTGATGCTGAAAATGATGCAGGGGTGTTTGTCACATCTTTGTCTTATGCGATCGAGTTGTTATTGTTTCACTTGTGGCAAGAAGCTCAAATGAGTGCTGCATTGAGCGATCGCTAAATATTAGGACGCATGAATAATTTGTTTGTGCGTTCTATTACTGGTAATGGGTAATTGGTAATGGGTAATTGGTAATTGGTGTTCTTCTTTGCGTCTACTCTGTGAGAACCACTTTGCGTCTTTGCATGATATAAAATCATGCGATCGCATTTGGCAAACCAACAAAACTAATCGGGTTATTTGACTGGAGAAGAGGGCGGGTTTACAAGTTTATTCTTTTTCTACTCAAATATTTTTGGTGAACCCGCCCCTACGGTCATCTGGTTGTTGTCACGGATTTGCGATCGCCATACCATCACTTTGTAACACAAAACTGTAACACGATTGCACCTACGCCTTGCAACAGTTACAGCCAGTTTCACAAAAAGTTTCTCCAACCCCTTGACATTTTTGTAGTATAAATTGTAGTATTAATGTAGTGAGTTGAAAGACAAATCTAATTCCGAAACAATAATGTTTTACATTCACATAATCAATCGAGGTGAAAAACCTTCAGATTTCCCATGCGATAAATCTGATTTTAAATGCGATCGTACGGCATTAGAATCAGCGCAGAATAGAAACTCTCGCCGTGCAAAAACCAAAGCTACCGAACTTGTTCGTAATACTCAACAGGTTTATTACCTAGAACATCGGTGGTATTGATAACACTTAAAAGCTTGTTTTCCGAACCTTGAAAACTGAATATTGTCACCCATTTATCGGGGTGTAGCTCAATTGGCTAGAGCGTTCCGTTGTCTGCGGAAAAGTTGCGGGTTCAAATCCCGTCACCCTGGTTTGATATAGAGATATTACATGTAACATCTCTATTCATTCTGGCTGAGTACCCAAGTGGTTTAAGGGAGAAGTCTGCAAAACTTCTATGCGTGAGTTCAAATCTCACCTCAGCCTTGGGTAACGTCGCAGCGTAGCTCAATAGCAAAGCTCCTGGCTCATAACCAGGTTGATGCGGGTGCAACTCCTGCCGCTGCTACCAAATGCAGGGATGGTGTAACTGGCAAACACGTCGGTCTCCAAAACCGAAGAATCTAGGTTCAAATCCTAGTCTCTGCGTTCCCCCATATTTCTGAAGATTTTCAAGCATGGCTCCATCGTCTAGCGGTCAAGGACATCCGACTTTCTATCGGAGAACACGGGTACTCTACGAGAAGGCTTCGCCTACGAGTCCCGTTGGAGCTACTTGATATGGAGAGGTGGCTGAGTGGCTCAAAGCGTCCTCCTGCTAAGAGGAAGCGGGCGATTTAACGTCCGTCGCAGGTTCAAATCCTGTCCTCTCCGCCTTGAGAGTGTGGTGTAACTGGATAACATCTCAGTCTACGAAACTGAGGATTTGGGGGTTCAATTCCCTCCACTCTCGTTGTCCCCTGGTAGCTCAGTTGGTAGTAGCGCCTGTGTGAAGAACAGGAGGGCGTTGGTTCGATTCCAACCTGGGGGGCTGTCGTTGCCTTGTAGCTCAATGGTAGAGCGGCGTGCTGTTAACACGAGAGTTGCAGGTTCGAGTCCTGTCGAGGCAGCCATTTATTTCATTGCCGAGTGGACGAATTGGTAAAGTCGCCTGTCTCTGAAACAGGAGTTTTGTAGGTTCAAGCCCTACCTCGGCAGTAAAGCTCTGTGGTGTAATTGGTAACATCTCGCTCTTTGAAAGCGAAGAGTCCAGGTTCGAGTCCTGGCGGGGCTGCCAAATTCTGCTCCTGTAGCCCAATTGGAAGAGGCGACTGTCTCAAAAACAGTTCATCGTGTGGGTTCAAATCCCACCAGGAGTACCAAAGCTTGCTCCTGTAGCCCAATTGGAAGAGGTGGCAGACTTAAAATCTGTTTGTTGTGGGTTCGACTCCCACCAGGAGTATTGACGGGATGTGGCGCAACTTGGTAGCGCGGCGGCTTTGGGAGCTGATGGTTGTAGGTTCAAATCCTACCATCCCGATTTACCCCTGTAGCCCAATTGGAACGAGGCGCTGCGCTTAGAACGCAGAGGATGCTGGTTCAAGTCCAGCCAGGGGTATTGCTGGTGTAGCTCAATTGGCAGAGCGATCGCCTTGTAAGCGATAAGATACAGGTTCAATTCCTATCACCAGCCCCAGTGTATTTAGTATACGCGGATGTAGTGTAACGGCAGCATCAGACGCTTCCAACGTCTGCGTGCGAGTTCAAATCTCGCCGTCCGCTTGACAGTATGCGGGTGTGATGTAGTGGTAGCATCTGAGTCTGCCAGTTTCAGTGCATGGGTTCAAATCCCACCATCCGCTTATAGTCCTGTAGCTCAATAGCAGAGCGTTTGCCTTACACGCAAAGGGTTGTGGGTGCAACTCCTACCAGGACTATTAGCTGTGGGAGTGTCGCCTAAAGGATTGGGCATCGGTCTTCTAAACCGATTTGTGTAGGTTCAAGCCCTGCCACTCCTGTTGATGGGTCTGTAGCTTAATTGGCAAAGCGTCTACCTTGCAAGTAGAAAGATGTCGGTTCAAATCCGACCAGTATCCACTTTGGTGTCTGAAGTCGAAGCGGTCGAGACACTGGTTTGTGAAACCAGCCACTAGCGGATTCAAGTTCCGTCAGACACCCCTTGGAAGCTGCTGCTGAATGGTCGGCAACCTGTCTCGAAAACAGGAGTGTAGCAGGAATGCTATAGGGGTTCAATTCCTCCAGTTTCCGTGTGGAAGATGCTGCCTAGGGGAGGGCAACTTGTCTTGAAAACAAGAGCAGGGTAATACCTGGGGGTTCGATTCCTCCATCTTCCTTTATCCACTGGAAGCCAAAAAGTGCGGCGCTGTGCCGATAACGCAGAGTAGGAGGGGCAGTACCTCCCCAGTGGATTGCTAGGGGATATAGCTCAATTGGCAGAGCAGGAAACTCTTAATTTCAAGGTTGTAGGTTCGCTCCCTACTATCCCCATTTTACAAAAGTCAAAAGGTAAAAGTTAAAAGTCAAAATAAAAGATATATGGCAAAAACATTTATGCTGCTAGTAAAAAACAGTGTAGCAAAAAAGAAATTAAACGCATTCTTCAGCAACTATATTGCTTGGAAAATAAGACTAAATTGGATTAAGCAAGTCTAGAAATATTCCAGCAACCAATAACACAAAAATATGTACAAGAAGCAAAAAGAACCTAACCTATTAGGTGCGGGTTGGCAACCACTTAATAGAGATATCGACCTGCATTATCTTTGGGAAACTTGGTCGAATAATCCGTGGGAAGTATCTCATAAAGCTTTAAATGTAGTCAGCTACATTGCTGATGCCATCGGACGAGAAAACTACGCTTGGTGGGCAAATTTATTAAACTTGTTCTACGAAAATACGCGAGAAGAAATTGATGAGTTTTGGAACTTCATTACGCCCGAACCGCTTACGCCAGACTCTCGCTATAGAGATAGTGTATCGGTTGAGACACCTGTGGCTAAGTCGATGACGCGCGATTTAATTCCCATCGAACACGTTCTTTTGAAACTACAAGAAATTACGATTTTTAGGCTGCTGAGTTTTTTAGGTCGTCCCGATCTAATTACGCAGTACAGTAATAGTAAATACTTCTATTACCCACCAGAAAAATTTGTCGATTGGAATAGGCTCAAGAGTATTGGTAGTATTTGCGCGTATTGGTCGGAACATGAAATTTGGCTGAGAATCGATCCGTTGTATAGTATGGAGCGCGATCGCCGTTATACTCTAATGGCAATGAAACTCGCACCATTGGTAAATAAAGTCACTTACGATCTTGCCGTGATGTTAAGCGGCTACCAAAGCCGCATCGGACAAGTTCACAGTCAATTTTCTCTTACTTCCTTTCCAGCGGACGTACAAAATTTTACCGATGCTGTCCAAGAGAAAGTTTTTACTGAAAATCAACTAGCTGTATTAGTATATGGCAATCCTGGGACGGGTAAAACAGTATGGGCGCAAGCAGTAGCAAAAGAGATTCTCGCGCCACTAGGATATATTATTTTTATCCTCGACCATGCCGCAGTAGAGAATTTTGTTCCACCTAGTTATTTAGAGCGAGTTTGTATCATTATCAACGAGGCTGATAATCTAGCTCCCGATCGCTCTACAGAAGTTGCTCAATCAAATTATAAGACAGAGCGCATTCTCAGTTTACTAGATGGTACTTTGTATCAAAGTGTAATCGATGAGTCTGGCATTCAAGAGCAACAAAAGCTAGTCGTACTGATGACTTGTAATACAACGGAAAGATTAGATCCGGCAATTTTGCGTAAAGGAAGGCTAGATTTGATGTGCGAATTTACACATCAATTTATCTAGTTTTTTGGCTCTAGGCTCTATCTAAAGCCAAGATATATTGCGATCGCATCCAGACAAACGTTAAAAATTGTATCTCTAGCTACAGACTGATTTATTTATAGGACAAGTTTATAGTAAAATCGTATCAATAAATACAGTTTTACTTATAGCCGTGCCACAAATCGATTGGGAAGAAGCTTTTGAATATCTGCCAGGACTCGTGGTTGAGTTAAAATCTAGCCCTGGCGTGTTTGATGCGATCGCAGCTTACGATCTAACTATGGTTCCCCCCATTTGGTTAGAGAACGATCCGCGTCCCCGCTACCCGCATGAATTGCAAGTCGTCTCGCGGGAGAAGGTGCAGGCGTGTGAAATTTTACCGCAAAGTGCAAACTCAGAGCGGCAAGAGTGCTGTATATAAGAAAATTTATCCGGTAGAGGCGCGCAGGTGTACGCACCTACTCAATTAGATTAAATTCTTTGAGTGCGGGTATAAAATTGCGGTTTTCGTGGCTTGAGCGACTGAGTTTGATTAGTGCAAATCTTTCTATAGGGGGCAAATTTGTCCATTGCTCCAAGCTAAGCATCACGCCAAAGTCATTGGCTTTTTCCCCAACGCTGGCGGGAACGCAGGCTGCGTTCATCCAGTCGGGATTATCTTCTATTGGTAGTTCGCTGGCTGGTTTACCAGTGTATTGAAAAACTAAGTCTTGCAACCACTGGCGATATTCTTGAATTTCTTCTATTGTCGTGCAAGGGCGATCGATTAACGCCTGACGATCTTCCTGACTGAATTGATTCCATTCAGGTAATTTGAGCTTAATGCCGCAAGTATCTAGCTTGTAGCGTACCTGCATGGGAATACAACGTAGAGATTCTACAAAATCGGCTTCAAACTGAAAAAATCGTGTCATATCAACAGTTGCGATGTGAGAGGAACACTGGATATACATTGCTTGTACTTCCAGCGTAAAACAATAGCAACCGATTTCCACCCGCCTGTTATGGCGATCTCTTTTGTGCAAATGTTACGTTTAACGACTTGACACTGATAACTGACAACTGATAACTGTCAATGCTGTGTTTTTTCTTGTAGTACAGAAAGCATTTGTTTTCTCACTGCATTAGCCCAGAGATCGAAGTTGAAGTCTTGGCTGGTAGCGATCGCACTGTTTGCTACAGGCTGATTTTTTGGGTGCTGTACTTTCTTGTCCATTGTTCCTCTCATTAACCGATGGAAGACAATTGCAGTCAATACCTCTACCTATACAAAAGCTGCCCAAAATAATAAACAGCTTTGATGTCGAAAATGCATCAATTTGATTAGCTTTTAGAATATACCGGAAAATTCTCCCTACCGAAACCAGCAGTAATACCTATTCAAGGGTAGGGAGAATCAAGCAGCTACGCCAGACAAGCTGCCAGATCTCGTTCTGGCGATGTGATGGGTTGCAAGTGATATTTTTCCGATAGCAACTTAAACACGTTGGGCGAAATAAACGCTGGCAGAGTTGGACCCAAACGGATATTCTGAATACCCAAATGCAGTAGGGTGAGTAAGACTGCTACAGCTTTTTGTTCGTACCAGGAGATAATTAACGACAGGGGCAACTGATTGACATCTACCTCAAAAGCTTGGGCAAGGGCGATCGCGATTTGGATTGCCGAATAAGCATCATTACACTGCCCTACATCCATCAAACGGGGTAATCCGCAGATACTTCCCAAATCTTTATCGAAAAAGCGGAACTTGCCACAACCCAAAGTTAATACTACGCAATCTTGAGGCACTTGCTCGACTAATTCGGTGTAATAATTCCGCCCTGACTTTGCCCCATCGCAACCGCCGACTAAGAAGAAGTGACGAATATCGCCTTGTTTTACTGCGGCAATGACATCTCCTGCAACGCTCAAAACTGTATGATGGGCAAAACCAGTCGTAACAGTCCGCAGTTCGCCACTATTAGTAAATCCTGTATTAGTAAATCCTGTATTCGTAAATCCTGGCATGGCTTGTGCCTTTGCGATCGCGGCTGAAAAATCATTTCCAGGTAAATGAGTCAGCCCCGACCAGCCCACGTTACCGTAGGTAAATACGCGATCTTTGTACGATTCGTGGGGTGGCATCAAGCAGTTCGTCGTCATTACAATTGACCCTGGAAACTCAGCGAAATCGTGGGTTTGATTCTGCCAAGCCGTGCCGTAGTGACCGTAAAGATGGGGATATTTTTGTTTTAAGCCTGGGTAGCCGTGGGCGGGAAGAGTTTCGCCGTGAGTGTAAACATTTATTCCCGTCCCTGCGGTTTGTGCGAGTAATTCTTCTAAAGCTTTGAGATCGTGACCCGAAACTAAAATTGCTTTGCCTAGTGTGGGGGTGAGGGGAACGACTGTAGGGACGGGATGACCGTAATTAGAGGTATTACCCCGATCTAGCAATTCCATTGCTAGCAAGTTCATTTCACCGACTTTTAAGGCAAGATTGACCCAATCTGCTAAACTGCGGTCTTGACAGTCTAGTTCGGCTAGAGCTTCATGGAAGAAAGCATAAAGGCGATCGCTATGTTGTCCCAATTCTGCGGCATGGTAAGCATAGGCAGAGATGCCTTTGAGTCCGTAGAGAACGGTTAGCTTCAAAGAGAAAATATCGACGTTCTGACTCGATTGGCTGACAAAATCTAATTCTAAGTCTTTGCCTTGTTGGGCTAGTTCTGCTTTTGTCTGGGCAGGTTGAAAACAAGCTAAATCCGTCCAAGATCCCCCCAACCCCCCTTGATAAGGGGGGCAAGGGGGGATCTCCTGTTGAATGCGGAATTTCAGATTTTCGCGCAGGGTAATACTGTGACGAATGTAGTCAACAAAGCGATCGCCATCAAAGTTAACATTGGTAAGGGTGGCAAACAGCGTCTCGCAAGTAAATAAATCTATTTCACGGCAAGGAATACCCAGTTGATGGGCGCGGAGTGCGACTTGTCCGAGTCCGCGCAAGCAGTGGACTAAGAGATCTTGTAGGGCATCGACTTCGGGGCTTTTACCGCAAGAACCCCATTGATAGCATCCTTGTCCGCTGGCTGTCTGTTCGCACTGGCTGCAATACATATTTACCATTCTCCTCCGTGGCTCTAAATCTTTGCTCATCTGTTTCGTGAATTTAAAGCGAGATTTTGAGGAAGTTGTGAGGTTGGAAACTCCCTTTCCTCACTGATACTGATAACTGATAATTGATAATCGATCGCTGAGCTAGCTCATAGAAGAACCAAAGCGATTTTGCCAGAGTAAAGGTAGCCAAGAATTTACTGGGAGGTCAAATGTATGACCCACGCTACCCTAAATTACCAAACTGCGCCAGGACATGAAGTTTTAGCAGCAGCAGGAAAAAAATATCTTCGTCCTGGTGGACGTTTAGCTACAGAGCAATTATTTCAGTGGGCACATTTTCAACCTGGGGAAACAGTTTTAGAATTAGCAGCGAGTTTTGGTATAAGCGCGATCGCCATTGCCCAACGCTACGGCGTGCGAGTTGTGGGAATTGAGAAAAATCCCGATTCTGTTGCCCGCGCCCGTGCTAATGTTGCCGCAGCAGGTTTGAGCGATCGCGTCGAAATTATTGCAGGCGATATCTTTCACTTGGATCGCTTGACAGAACGCTTTGATTATGTGTTAGCAGAAGCAATTTTAACAATGCAATCCCCAGCAGGGAAAGCGAAGATTTTAGCTGGAATTCGCGATCGCCTCAAGCCAGGCGGTAAATTCCTATCCCACGAACTTTTAGCACAAAACCGAGAAGCAGAAATTCATCGCGCTTTGGCACAAGCAATCAGGGTCAATTCTACGCCTTTATCAGAATCTAATTGGATTGCGGCTTGTGAAGCGGCTGGATTAACAGTGCAGCAACATCAAACTGGAGACATGGGATTGCTCAAACCGCAGCAAATGCTGGCTGATGAAGGTATTTTGAATACCATCCGAATTTTTTGGAATATTCTGAGGCGATCGCAAATTCGGCAACGAGTCTTATCAATGCGTCGAGTATTTCAACAGTATCGGCAAGACTTAGGTTACATCATTTTATCCGCTACATACTCTTAAGCTAATACCTGTCAACCAACAGGGAGCAGGCAGCAGGATGTAGTGAGTAGCAATAACACCTGACTTCTGACTCCTGATTCTTGTCGCCTCAGTTTTGACTTTTGACTTTTAACTTTTGACTTATTCGATCGAGGAACCTATGAGTACTACCCTATTACCCTTGCAATCTTCATCAACGCAGTTACGAGCAAATATTGAATATCCACAAGCTGGGGTATTGAGCAAGGTGCTAGTTAAAGATAGTTGCTGTCAATACACTTTGTTTTGTCTCGCAGCCGGAACTGAAATTTCCGAACACACCTCTACGCGCAACGCCACCGTCAACGTATTGGAGGGAAGGGGAGTTCTTACCCTAGAAGGGCAAGAAATTGCACTAGAAGCAGGCGTATTTGTGTTTATGCCTGCAAATGCTCCCCACGCTTTAAAAGCAGAGGAAAACCTGACTTTTTTACTCACGCTGTCAGAAAATGGTCATTAGTTATTCGTCATTGGTTATGCGTCATTTGTGTTTACCAATGACATAAGACAATTGACCAATGGTTAAGATACTTGACTTAAAGCGCATTCTAGGTTCTAAGTTATGGCATAGCTGAATTTTACAAGTTATTTTGTTTGCCAAACTTCATGAACAGACGCGATCTATTGATTTTATCTGCTGGTGTTGCGACAACTCCTCTACTCGTCCAGGCAGGAACGGGGAATGCCCAAACTAAACCTACAGCCAAAGGCGAAACAGTCACCCTAGGGAAAGATTTGCAGGGATATTACGTTCGTCCCCAGGGTAGCGGCACTTTTCCCGCCATCATGGTGTTCATGGAAGCATTTGGTTTAAATCCAAATATTAGAAGTGTATGCGATCGCTTCGCTCAAGCTGGTTATGTTGCCCTTGCCCCAGACTTTTATCATGGCGATGTTTATGAATACAAGGATGTACAAGCAGCAGTAGCCAAACTCAAATCTTTAAACGACGACACCGTAATGGCTGAAGTCGGACAGGGTTTAGACTTCTTAGCAAAACGCAAAGAAGTAGCTGCCGATCGAATTGGCGTGACGGGATTTTGTATGGGTGGCAGATACACATTTTTAGCTAACGCCGTTCACGCCGATAAATTTAAAGCCGCAGTCAGTTTTTACGGTAGTGCGATTGCCGCCAAGCAAGATATGGTAGGACGCAAACCCCTACTAGATCGAGTTGGAGCCATGCGATCGCCCATTATGTTAATTTACGGTGCAAACGACGAGATGATTGCTGCCGACGAACACGCCCGCATTACCGAAGCCCTTTCCCAAGCCAAAAAACGTTACATTCTCACCGTCTTTCCCAACGCCGGACATGGCTTTTTGAGCGATCGCCGCGACAGCTACGCCGCCGAACCAGCAAAAGAAGCATGGGCAATGACGATGAATTTCTTTCAGCAGTATTTGAAATAAATAGTCATTGTTCAAAGGAGACAGGAGACAGAAGACAGGAGACAGGAGTACCCCTGTATAAATACAGGGGATTGGAATATTGACTGATTATGTCTCAACGAAAGGCTTCGATGCGGAGGATACCTCCGCCTCCGCCCGCTGTACTACGTATCTCGACATAATTGTTTGTATTAAAGGTAAGCTTGTATCCCCCTTGCATAAGAGTTTTATAACAGGAGACACGCCCGATTACAAGACATTCTGTCATCACGCTCCTGTCTCCTGTCTTCTTCTTCGGTCATTGGTCATTCGTCATTTGTGTTTACCAATGACAAGTAACAAATGACCAATGACAAAACACTTGACTTAGAGCGCACTCTAGGTTCTAAGGTAGTGGCATGGACGTAGAACTTTCCATTCAACAAGTTGCAGAACGCACGGGTTTGAGCGTGCATACATTGCGCTACTACGAGCGCAACGGGCTACTAGAACCCGTTAACCGCGCCGCTAACGGACATCGGCGCTACTGTGCAGCCGATATCACCAAGATCGAGTTTTTGACTCGTCTACGGGCTACAGGGATGCCAATTCGCCAAATGCAGCAGTTTGCCACGCTGCTGCGACAAAATCCAGCAGCAATAAGCGATCGCCGTGCCATTCTCGAAGCACACGAACGAGAAGTAAAGCAACGCATTCAAGAACTGAGTCGCAACCTAGAAATCATTCGCTGGAAAATTCAACATTACAAGGAGCTAGAAATAAGCAGTCAAAGCGATCGCGCTTGTATCGAAAGTGGTGTACCTCAACAGCAACCCCCTGAAGATGAGGCTTTAACGCTCACCTAGTACCGATATCGACTATATATTTCGGGAGCAATATTGTGAATAGTCTCAATGGCAAGGTTGCCCTGATTGCGGGGGGTAACTCAGGAATTGGGCGTGCCGCTGCATTGGCTTTTGCCAAAGGAGGAGCATAAAGTTGCTGAAACTGTATTTTGCTTTGGTTGGAGACAGATGCTTTCATCAACGGAGAAACTTCGGTTGATGGAGGCTATACGATTCCTGGCGTGCGTCGATCGTAATTGAGGTTAAGTAGAAAAATGCTAACTCGGCAAGTTGTCAGAATTTTCATCTTGGCGTGCGTTCCCATGCTCTTCGTTTTGTGGATCACTTTGATGGAGGTTCCAATTATGGCTCGCATTGACACCACAGCACTCGCTCAGACTATCCAGACTAAACCAAACAGCGATCGCTACGCACGAGGCTTAAATGTTATTAACAAAGTCAACCGCGAAGGCGCTGAAAATGCTCGTAAAAGCGTGCAGGACATCGCTCCCGATTTGATGCGCTACGCCACAGAATACCCCTTCGGCGATCTCTTATCGCGTCCTGGGTTAGATCTTAAGTCTAGGCAAATCGCCACGGTAGCAGCACTGACAGCCCTTGGAAACGCCCAACCTCAACTCAAATTTCATATCAACGGCGCGTTGAACGTTGGCTGCACGCGGACAGAAATCGTTGAACTGATAACGCAAATGTCAGCATACGCTGGTTTTCCCGCCGCCTTTAACGGCATTGCTGCTGCTAAGGAAGTATTTCAAGCACGAGATGCACAAGGACTGAAAAACTAAGTAGGAGAGAAATCGTGAAGACACGCAAATTAGGACGAGAACTTGTAGTCTCAGAACTCGGACTTGGCTGTATGGGAATGTCCATCGCCTATGGTGCAGCCGATGAGACAGAATCAATCGCTACAATCCATCGGGCGCTAGATTTGGGCGTAACCTTCCTCGATACTGCCGAGATGTATGGCAACGGAGCCAACGAGGAACTTGTAGGAAAAGCGATCGCCTCCCGTCGCGAGAAAGTTATTATAGCAACCAAGTTTGGCATTCAATACGATGCAGCTTTCCAGACTTTGCAAATGGACAGCAGCCCAGAACGAGTCAAGCAATCCTGCGATCGCTCTTTACAAAGACTAGGCGTAGACTACATCGACCTATACTACCAACACCGCGTCGATCCTAAAGTGCCGATTGAAGAAACAGTAGGAGCAATGGCAGAACTCGTCCAACAGGGCAAAGTTCGCTATCTAGGGCTTTCGGAAGCAGCAGCGGCTACGATTCGTCGCGCCCATGCCGTGCATCCCATCACTGCTTTACAAAGCGAATACTCGCTCTGGAGTCGGGATATAGAAGACGAAATTCTTCCCACCCTGCGGGAATTAGGGATTGGATTTGTCTCGTATAGTCCCTTGGGTAGAGGATTTCTCTCAGGACAAATTACTAGTCCAGATGATTTTGTTGCTGACGACTTCCGCCGTCGTCTGCCTAGATTTCAAGGCGAAAATTTTCGCAAAAATTTACAATTAGTCGATCGCGTCAAGGAAATTGCCACTGCTAAAGGAGTCACACCAGGACAATTAGCCCTAGCTTGGGTGCTGGCTCAAGGAGATGACATCGTACCGATTCCTGGCACGAAACGCCGAGTTTATTTAGAAGAAAATGTTGCTGCCGTCGATCTTCAGCTAACAGCCGCAGAACTAGCACAAATCGATGCTGTCGCGCCGAAAAATATTGCCGTAGGCGATCGCTATGCCGCTGCGATTATGAGTAGCGTCAACCGTTGAGTCGGGAGTTGGGAATAGGGAGTGGTGAGTGGTCGCGTGATATTTTTTCTCCCTCAGCCCCCTTAGCTGGGCGACTCTCTCTTCATACCCTAGCCCTTAGTTCTTCTATTACAGGTTGCACAGTATGCTGTTGCTCCGCTAGCCTAACTAATTAGTCTAGCTGACCGATTTATGGAAGTAATACACCCTTACTGTGCGGGTTTGGATGTTCAGAAAAAAGCTGTCTTGGCGTGCTGTATAACCTCAAGCTCGAAGGGCGAGAGGGTAAGTCAGACGCATAGCTTTAATAATCAAGTACTGGACTTACTAGCCTTATCTGATTGGCTAGGGAGCAATAGCGTTACTCATATCGCATTAGACATTACTGGTGAAGACTGGAAAACGACATATCATATTCTGGAAGCTAATTTTAGCGTTTTAGTTGTTAATGCCCAACGGATTAAAGATGTTCCAGGGCGTAATACTAATACTCCTGATGTTGAATGGCTAGCAGAATTACTGCATCATGGCTTAATCCGTAACAGTTTCATTCATCCCGTACCGCAAAGAGACTTACGAGACTTGATGCGCCAGCGCCATTTCTTGGTCAAAGAACGCCTCAACGTAGTCGATCGCCTTTACAAAATTTTGGAATCGGCAAATGTAAAACTCGTCTCTATGGTCAGCGATATCATGCATATCTCTGCTCGTGCTTTACTAGTGGCGATCGCAGAAGGAGAAATCAATGCTGATGTCACCGATATCGCTAGCAGCGTACGCCAGCAACACTCGCAAGATACCTATTTTCGACCCGTGCGATCGCACCATCGCTTTCTAATTGCCAATCACCTAAACCATATAGATTTTCTCGACCAACAGATTGGACTTTTTAATGACAAAATTACCGAATACGTACAAAAACGGATTATCCGCACAACAATCTCTACCAGCGATCGCTTACAACCATCTACGCCTGCTACTGCTACTTCGGTGCAAACTGCCAAACTCATACCTAGTTGGGAGGAGGCTTTAGCAGCTTTCTTAAATGGGGGCAGAATTTAGCGGTTGGTAACTGATGATGGGTAATGGGTAATGGGTAATTGGTAAAAGGCAAGAGGTCAGTTCTTTCCTACTCCCTACTCCCCATTTTTAGAAATAGCTGCTTTTAAACTGCGGCAGAATTCAGCGATCGCGGCGAGTCCTTGCTCTGGTGTCCCTTCAGCTAGACGTTTCACCATAGCACTACCCACAATTACCGCGTCTGCACCCCACTGTTTGACCTGGGAAGCGTGTTCTGGCTGAGAAATGCCAAAGCCGATGCCAACTGGCTTATCGCTCATTTGCCGAATTTGCTGTAACAAATCTTGTACTCGTCCGTCTAATCCAGTTCTGATTCCGGTTACGCCAGTCACGCTCACCAAATAAATAAATCCTTGCGAATGATGGGCGATCGCCTTAATTCGCTCTGCCGAGCTGGTAGGAGCCACTAGTAAAATGACTTCTACACCATATTGACCTGCCACCTGTAACATATTTGCTGCTTCTTCCAAGGGCAGATCGGGTACGACTAAACCCGCTACTCCCGCCTGAGAGATTTTTTGAAAAAATGGCTCAAGTCCTCTGGATAAAATCGGGTTGTAGTAGTTAAATAAAACGATTGGCGATCGCAATTCTGACTTAACAGTCGCCACCATTGCCAACACTTGCTCTAGATTTGTTCCTTTTTGCAAAGCGCGGGTAGCTGCTGCTTGAATCACTGGACCATCAGCCAACGGATCGGAGTAAGGAACGCCTAGCTCAATTATGTCTGCACCCGCCGCATCCAGAACCCGCAGCGCCCGAGCAGTCGTTGCCAAGTCAGGATCTCCAGCCGTAATAAATGGGATCAAAGCACACTCTCGGCGATCGCGCAGAGACTTAAAACATTCAGAAATAGCAGTCATAAATTAGGGGCTAGGGGCTAGGGGCTAGGGTAAGAATAAGGGACAAGGGGACAAGGGGACAAGGGGACAAGGGGAATGTGCTTTTCTATCCTTCCCCCACTTTCTTCTATTTCCCCCACTCCCTACTCCCTACTCCCTACTCCCTGTTTCTTCAAGTTCAGCTTGCAGCTTTGCTAATTCTTCTGGTGAGAGTTCGTCTAACTTTTTTTGCCAAAAAGCTTCTTCATAGCTGCGTCTTTGCTCGTGGTAGGTCATATTTTTTCCCGATACGCGAAAGATATAACTGAGCAGCCAACCAACCAAGCCGCCGACTAACAATAGCTGACTCCAGACACCAGCTTCTAAACTATCTAAGCCAGCAGTTTTTAAAACAATGTATGCCAAGCCTCCAGCAGCAAACACTCCCACAGTAATACCGATCGCGTCAATTCGTCGCATTGCAGCTATATCAACCACTTTGAATTATCCAAACTTTCAGCCATCGAGCGATCGCCATTAGCCATGACATAAGTCACTAATGACTGACGACCGATGACTAATAACCCTTATGCCTCAACCTGGCGGCGCTTGGGTCGAAAATTGAGAAAGGGCGACAAAACTAACAGTCCTGGGAAGAAGAAGAATACCATAAAATACATAAAACCGCGCTCGAAGGAAGTAGCCGTGTACCACCTGAGATTTAAGTAAAGCAATAATGCGAGCGGGACGACAAGCAAGTATGCTCCTGCCAAAGCTAAATACAGTAGGGCTACTATCATGATTTTTTCCCAAGTTGATATAAGAAACGAGCGATCGCCCCAAGCGGGCGATCTATTAACTAAGCGTGTGTTTCCTGTTTCCTGTTTCTAGCTATTGTACCGCTGTTCAGTTATCAGTTATCAGTTATCAGTGACCAGTGGCTCAGCTCCCTCAACTCCGCGACTCTCCCTCAGCTCTCTTTTCACACCCCACATCCTGCTCATCACCACGAATCGACTCACCACGAATCGACTCACTTTTTTAGTTGCAGAAATTTCTTTTTAGTGCTGGAATAGTAAAGCGGGGCACAGATACCCTGCACCAACAACCTGCACTCACTTACAGGGGGGCGTGGCGGAATGGCAGACGCTACGGACTTAAAATCCGTTGACCTTAAACGGTCGTGAGGGTTCAAGTCCCTCCGCCCCCATCACAAGATTTCTACCACAATAGAGTTATAAACAAAAGTTATAGCTACAGCAAGCTTAGACTTTTAAGCGTGTTTGCTTTATGCCTGTTTTAATTTGAAATAGAGAAAGCCAGAGACAGGAATCGGTATTTTCAGATTGAAGTTACTCAAAGTATTTTGTTACCAATTTATATTGACAAATACCATCACAAGAAAAACTTACTTTTTTAGTGCAAAGCTTCGACAATAATTTTATTAGATTAGCGATCGTGATTCGTATTACTAAATAATTGCGTTTAAAGAGTTTTACTTGTCCAAAAAAATTGATATTGAGAAAACCGAATAAAATACGATCGTTCAGTAATTACGCTGAGTTCTTATTTTTATTTAATTCACTAATAATTTAGTCTCATAGATAATAACGAAATAGAATACTAACGATCGGCTAATTCCGTGGTTTTACGGAAGATTGTTGACTATATTTTCATGATAAAATTACACAGAAATACTCTACCGTACTAAAAAAAATTAAATTATAGTTCGTAATATAGAATACCTAAGTCGAGCGCCAACAAAACCGCTTACTGCATGGAAAGGCATTGTATGGTTAAGCAAGTTATCTTCGATGCAACTGGTTCGCCTGGTGAAGAGCATACCGTGACGCATGTTACCTCACGGCAAACAAGCACTTTTGAAGCAGCACAGGAAACTATATATGCTTACCTATTAGATATTATCAAGCAGTGGTCGCCCGATGATGTTCTAAAGGAATTTAGGCATTTGTTTATTCAGGATGACGATCCGATAAATTCTAACGTTATCCGCGCGATCTATGAAATCGTCTTTGCCAACGATCGCCAAGAATTTCATTATACGATGAAGCGATCGTGTTATATTCTCGTTAATAATTGGGTTTCCAAAAGAAAATACAACTACATTCAAAAGTTATTAGAAATTCTCAACGATCCGATTGCCAAGCGCAAATCTCTTTCTCCGATGGTAGATCGCTTGAGAGGTTGGATACAAGAATTCGCCAAAAGCGAAGATTATCAAAAATTAGAATTATACGCTCAGGCTAAATTTCAAGAGCAAGCCCGTTGGAATTCTCGTTATACTCCAATCTTACTATCAACTCAATATAACGATTTAAGAAATCCGATCGAACAGCGAGAAGCAGCCAGAAATAGGGCGTTACAACTGCGATGTAGATTTAAGTTTGATTTAGCGATGTACATGGCACGATTTGAATCTGCTGGAATCGACAGCCAACTTCAAAATCCAACAGATGTAGGAGATGACATTCTCCGAGTGATTAAGCTCATTGTAGCTAAACGCGATACTTATAGCTATGCAAATATGGCTAGTGTATTTAGCAAAACAACTCAAGGGCAAAACTATAAAAAATTTAAGCAAAGCTTGAAAGACTATCTGCTTTGCTATGGAGAAAGTCAACAATTTTCTGATACCTTAAAACTCAATTTATGGCATAAGCTCGATTCTTTGTACGAAAGCTGGAACGATCAGCAGCTCACCGATACAATGCTGCTAAAAACCTGTAATAAACTGATCGATTATTTAACCACAGATAAGCGGCGACAGCCTTCACCCCTGCTAGAATCTTTGATCTCGCAAGGCAATCCACTCACGGTTGTCATGTTACTATTGAAAATCGTCTTGATTTGTCAGCCTGCAAGGATACGCTTAGAAGCTTGCATTGCCGATCTGATTATGTATTATGAAAAATCTCCAGAAAGCTGCGACTGGATGACTAATTTTATTGAAATCTTTACTATTATCTTTGCTATTTACGCAGATAACATGGCAATTTCAGTTAAATGATTTTGTTCGTCATTTGTCATTTGTCATTCGTTATTTGTAAATTACTTAGCTTAGGGGGTAGTAGCTTCTTACTTACAAGTTACGACTTACAAGCTACGAGTTAGAACTTACGACTTATCAAAGCTAGCCCAGCCCCAGCCGTTTCAGCAATAATGCTAATGAGGCGATATAAAGCGATCGCGCTAATGACTACACCGCTAGAAAAGCTGTGCTGCAATAAAGAGATTGCCGTAACCTCAAACACGCCTAAACCTCCAGGTGCGCCAGGAATTATTAAGCCCAATACCCAAGCTAAACTGAAAGCAGTAAATAATAAAGGAATCCGTTCTATTGATAGCGGCATCAAAGCCAAAAAAGTTAATAGAAACCCAGTTCCTCGCAATCCAATAAACCCCATTTCTCCTAATAAAGGTCGCCAAGGATAGCGTTTAATTTGACATAGCTCGATATCATTTACCTTTGCAATCGATGTAGCCGCTTTAAACTTGATTTGCCTCAATAACCGAATTGCTAGATTTAACCAATAAGGATGAATTGCTAGCAGTACACCAGCTAAGCCAAAAATAAGTAATATTCTGAGATAAATATGACTTGGAGCGATCGCGGATTGAATTCCTAATAAGACAAACGCGATCGCAGCAGCTGCCATTAATAGAGGCTCTAACAACACGCTAAGAGCTGCTATGGTAGTAGGAATACCCGCAGTTTTTGCCGCAGTAACTCGACCGTAGTAATGCCAAACATTACCTGGTAAATATTTAGCAATATTTGTTTGTAAATAGACTCGCACAAATTGCGGAATATCTACAGTTTGGTTAAAGTCCTCTAGCATCCAAGTCCAAACCCATCCAGACCAAATATGAGCAAGTAAAGTAACACCTAAAGCGATCGCTAGAGTTGCCCATCCCCAGGCGGCGATCCGAATTGCTGCTACCTCTTGCCAATTATTTTTTAAGGCTGATATTAAAAAAAACAAAGTCCCGCCTAGGACGATCCAGCGCAAGTAAGGTTTCAGGCGTGACAAAATTTGCTGCATTCAGTTTCAAATGTGAATCTCTCTTGAGTTAGAAACAAAATGAACGATAACGATTCCAAAATGCAACCTTTGCTAGAGGCAGCGATCGCTTGTAAATGCCTAAGATTAGCGATCGTTGGTCAAATTCAAGCCACTTTATACAATAACGCCCAAATGCTCTTGACTCGTATATAAGTAAGTCTAATTGAAAGCATGAGATTTAGCACGCGGCTGAAACCAACAGTGCCAGTGCTTGGTGAAGTACTTAGACCAAGGGCGTTTGGCGAACTAAAAGTCACAAGGAGGGTTTTATGCAGAAAATAACTGCTTTGTTCAAGAAACTGAGATTGCGCCAAGTGCTGAGCGTATGTTTGGTGAGTCTATTGCTGCTCTTTAATACGGCTTGTAGCAATGCAACGACAGCTCAGGGTACAAATCCCAACAATCCTGCCGTACAAGCGGGTGGAAACAACAATCCCCACAAAAATGCTGGAGTTAACTACGACAACGTAGATAAGTATACTACCGATCCTACAGTCAAAGCGACCCCCGACAAATCGCCAACTAATCGCGCTAGCTTGGATGGATATTCTCTACTAGTTGCAGCTAACAGCGAAGGAATTCTTTACCCTGGCGCAGAAACTCCAGCAGGTAGAGCGCAAAAAGAAGCTGAATTGCCAATCAAAACTGCAAAAGACTTTAAGCAACCAGAACCAGGTGGCTTAAATCAACGCAATGAAGATTTAGGAGAACGGCTTAGCAATCGTTTAGAGAAAGTACAAGAAGCTTTTAAAGAAGCATCAGAATTTACTCAAGAAAAAGCAGCGGAGGGAAGTAGAAGACCGGAAGCTCAGAGCAATCCTGCTTTAGGTCAATAGGTTCTTCATAAATAGCAAAGCTTATTACGAAGCGAGAACAAAAAATCGTTTTTTATTCACGACGAACTCAATTGCAATTGCAAGGAGCATTGGTATGAAGAAACTCGTAGCTGCTGTCAAAAACATTCATCTAGGACGTGTTTTAGTCACATGTATCGCTGGACTGCTATTATTTGTCAGCACTGCTTGCTCTGGCTCAGTCCAAGCTAAGAGTCCTGATGGAGCTGTAACTGGCAGGAGACAGGACGTTCCTGCCGGAAAATTAGCAGTTCCAGGACAGAAAAATCCCAGACCAGAAGTCCCAGGCGGTACGGCGACTACTCCTGACCGTGGAGTAGTTAACCGCTTCGAGGGAGGACCGACAATGAATGAATTTAGCGATGTCGATCCTAGAGCCAGAGATTTAGAGAAGGCGGCTAACAAAAAAGCTAGTGCCTTAATCGAAAATGCCGAGCGCAACGTCATCGACCAAACAAGTGACGTAGGCGAAAACACCAAGCGAATTCTCGGTAAGAAAGGGGAAAACGCAGAAGATTTCGGGAAGAACGTCAGCCGGAACACTGAGAGTCTTCAAGACAAGATTAAAGGCACGGCTGAAGATCTAGTCAAAGGTACGCAGCGCGGTACGGAAAATGTCAAAGAAAACACTTCTGATGCCCTCCAAGGAGCAGATAGAAACGTTAGCCGTGCAGCTGAAGATGCCAAAGACACAGCTAGAGGCTTAGGCAAGAGCGCCAAGCGCAATGCTGAAGATGCAGCTGACTATGCTCAAGGCAAAGCTAACGAAGCAGCACAAAACACCCAGAAGGGCTTTTATCGAGCACGGGAAGATGTTAAAGATGCATTAGACTAATTTGCCCGTGTACTCTTTAACTCTGAGGGTAGGCAATACCTACCCTTTTTTGTCATTAGATTGCTGTAATTTCGGGAAACCGTAAAGAAGTTAAGCAGTCGATCCCCTCTAACCCTCCCTCAGAAAAGAGAGAATCAAGAGAAAAGAGATTTTCTCGGAAGTGTTTTCATTCGGAATTCGCAATTCGGAATTCTAAATTCTTATCGTACCAGGCTTGTAATGCTAGCCGATGGACTTCTCGCCAAGAAAGATCGTGTTGTTGAGCTATTTGTAAACAATCTTCGTATTCTGGCTGGACGTTGGCGATCTGTCGCTCTGTGGCTGTACCAGTCCAAGCCACCTTAACTCTTACCGTACCGAATTTAATTGTCACCGATTGGATTTCGCGCTGTAATGCGAGTCTTTGTTGGGTATAGCGGCGAATGCCTAGAGTTGTGGTTTCTCGAAAGACGATCGCTTCGCAATCAGCTATCTTATCAGGGTAGCAAATAACAGTTAGCAGAATGCCAGGACGGGACTTTTTCATCCCAATTGACTGAGTAAAAACATCCAACGCTCCAGCCGCTAGCAGCGCCTCCAAGACGTATCCGATCGCTTGGGGATTCAGATCGTCAATTTGAGTTGCCAGCACCGCGATCGTCTCTAGAAATGGGCTAGTATTCGATTCCTGTAGAGACGTTACATGTAACGTCTCTACAGGGTGTGTCTCTACACCCAGCCATAAACGCAGGATATTCGGAATCGGTAGATTGATGGAACCCGCACCCTGTCCGATCCGTTGTAGTGTCATATGAGGTGGAGAGCCAAAATCTGTAGCTAGGGTAGTAGCGATCGCAGCTCCTGTAGGCGTAACTATTTCTTTTTGGATCCCATTGCTATAAACCGGACAATGACGCATCTCCCACAACTTCAACACCGCAGGCACGGGAACCGCCATCTGTCCGTGAGCAGCTTTAATCGTACCGCCTCCCGTAGGTAAAGCAGAGCAGTAAATTTTGTCAATCCCCAACCAATCCAATCCCAAGCAAGTACCGACGATATCAACAATTGCATCCACAGCACCAACTTCGTGAAAATGGACTTTTTCTGGAGCAATACCATGTACTGCTCCTTCAGCAACAGCTAGTTGACGAAAAACTGCTAAGCTCCAAGCTTCAGCACGGGGGGGCAAATTAGCTTTAAGAATTAAACCTTCAATCGCTGGTAAGTGGCGACCGTGATGATGAGTATGATGTTCTTCGTGGTGATGCTCGTTACCTAATAAATCTACATGAAATTTTGTTGCTAGCTGTCCGTTGCGATGGACGGATTCCACTCTTAATTGATATTCCCGTTCAATGCCCAAGCCTTTCAGCCGTTCTTGCAAGTATTCCAGCGGCACACCAGCATCTACTAGCGCCCCCAGACACATATCACCAGCAATACCAGTGGGACATTCAAGATAAGCTAGTTTTGTCATTTGCAGTTAGTGAGTAGTGAGTAGTGAGCAGTGAGCAGTGAGCAGTAACCAGGGGAAAATTCAAAATTCGCGCATTAATTCACCACACCCTACACCACGCACCACTTTCTTTCCCAACTCCCGACTCCCGACTCCCGATTCCCGACTCCCTGATTATGGCTACAGTTTACACGGTTCATCCAAACAATCCCCAAACTCGCACGGTAGAAGAAATTATCGAGGCGCTGCGCGATGGTGCGGTCATGCTTTATCCTACTGATACCGTTTACGCGATCGGCTGCGACCTCAATTCTAAATCGGCAGTGGAGCGAGTGCGCCAGATCAAAAGGCTATCGAATGACAAACCGCTAACTTTTTTGTGTCCTTCTCTTTCTAACGTGGCAACCTATGCCGTTGTCAGCGATCCTGCTTACCGGATTATGAGGCATTTAATCCCAGGAGCTTACACTTTTCTGCTGCCTGCCACGAAGCTCGTTCCTAAACTAGTGCAAAATCCCAAGCGCAAAACAACAGGGATTCGAGTTCCAAACCATAAAATTTGTGCCGCTTTGCTGAATGCTTTGGGCAATCCAATTATTTCTACATCAGCTCATTTGCCTCAAGATGATAACGGGCAATCGGCAGCGGTTGAAGCTAATTTATCGCGGGTAGAGTTATTCGATCGCCTAGACAAAATAGTAGATGCGATCGTCGATGATGGTTCGGAACCAGAAAATGAAGTATCTACAATTATTGACATGACGACAGAGGAGCCAGAGATTATCCGCCAAGGGAAAGGTTGGGAAACAGCAGCAGCATGGGTGTGATGAGGGGCTAGAGGCTGGGGGCTAGGGGCTAGGGTAAGAAAGCTGAGGGAGCTGTAGGGCGAAGCCCTTCTCGAAGAATGGGAACCGAGGGGGCTGAGGAAGAAAAAACAAGAGCGCCTCTCACCAACTACCAATTACCAATTACCACTCTTCACTGATAACTGATAACTGTTCACTGATAACTGAACTGATTCATTGAAAATTCTCATCAACTGAATCGTGTCATTATGTGAACTGTTTTGCTAAGTTAGTCTTAACATATTGAAAAAAATACTGCCCTCGATCGCGGCGATCGCTCGCAATTCAATCCCAGATGCGGAATAGGTAGCGAGCGATACACAGATATCAAGGGGCAATATGTTAGAGAAACTAAACGAACGTCTACTCGTTCTGAGGCGGTTATGGCTGTCTACTTTGCCCAGACTTCTAATTCCCAAATTTCTAATCTCCAAATTTCTAACTTCCCAACTTCAAATCCATTGCGCCAACAGTTGCAGACAGTTTTTCAGACAATTGATGCTGAAAGTTGTCCCCTCACTTTCAACTTTCACATGCATACGGTATATTCCGATGGGAGGCTACAGCCGGAGGAAGCGATCGATCAAGCAATCTCGATTGGGTTACGAGGGTTGGCAATCACCGACCATCATACAGTCGGCGGATATCGAGCGGCTCAGCATTATTTAGCACAATGGCAGCTACGTCATCCAGAATTAGAAGATAGCGTGCCTCAACTATGGAGTGGAGTAGAAATTAATGCCGGATTGTTAGATACAGAAGTACACATTCTCGCTTATGCCTTCGATCCCCAGCACCCGCACTTGCAGCCTTATCTCCAAAGACATGCGGCAACTGGAGAAGAATATCGCGCCGCTAGCGTCATTACTGCAATCCATCAAGCAGGGGGAATAGCAGTTTTAGCTCACCCAGCTCGCTACAAGCGATCGCATGTCGATTTAATTCCTGCTGCTAGTCAACTAGGTATTGATGGGGTAGAAACATATTACGCCTACAACAACCCCAATCCCTGGCAACCCAGCCCGAAGGAAACTCAGCAAGTATACGATCTATCTCAAAACTACCGTTTGTTAAATACCTGCGGCACAGATACCCACGGTCGTAGCTTGCTTCAGCGACTATAAGTGGGGAGTGGGGAGTGGGGAGTAGGGAGCTAGTGTGCAGGTGTGATTAACTCCTGACTTCTGACTCCTGACTCCTGACTCCTGACTTCACTGATAACTGGTCACTGGTCACTGGTCACTGGTAGCTGAAGCAGTTCCCAACCAGTGCCTTTGTAACCATAGGAAAAGATTTCTGGGTGGAGAATCTCGGCTAGAATTTCGAGGGAATCAACTAGGCGGGGACCTGGACGGTTGAAATAAGCGTTACCGTCGGTAACGTAGACTCTGCCAGTCTTAACGGCTCGTAGATGTTGCCACTCCGACCGCTGCGTTAATGGCAAAATTTCTGTTTGAGTGCGTTTGAGATCGAAACCGCAAGGCATGACAACAATGATACTTGGGTCGGTAGCTGCCAAATTCTCCCACTCTACTTGAGCAGAAGCCTGACCGGAAACGCTAAATAAGGATTGACCGCCTGCTATTGTTACTAGTTCGGGAATCCAGTTACTTGCTACCATCAGGGGATCGATCCACTCGATACAGACGACTGTTGGTAACTCCGATACCGATAGCCCGCTCACCTTTTGCCGACAAATTTCAATCCGCGACTGGATATTTTCGATTAATCTATTTGCATCCACCCCCACGGTCTGAGCCACACGTTCGATATCCGCCCACACATCGGCTAGGACATTGGGCTGAAGGGAGATAATTTTTGGCTGAGAATGGGTCAGGCTAGCAACTGCTTTTTCTACTTCACTGAGGCTCACAGCACAAACATCGCACTGGTCTTGAGTCACTATATGGGTTGGCTGCAACTTGTCTAAGACATCAGTTTCGATTTGGTAGATACTGAGTGCCGATTGCAGTAATTGGTTAACATCCTGATGAATTTCGGTGCTACTAGCACTAGAATTAATTCGCGCTCGCGTGCAAGCTGGACGATCGAGAATTTCTGGAGGATAATCGCATTCATGCGATCGCCCAACGATTGACTCTGTTAAGCCCAATGCTGCCAAAATCTCTGTAGCACTAGGAATCAGCGAGACTATTCTGAGATTTGGCTTATTCATCAGTTTGTTCTCCATCTCAACTTGAATTTTGCAATGGCGTTAGACTAGATTTTTTTAGCAAAAGTTATACAATTGGTACACATATTTTTTTTATCCAAGTAAATCTTACTTGATATCGCATGGCTATAGATCGACCTATAGTATTACATCTAACGTCAGCTCGGAAACTAGAAAAGTTTGTCTATTAAAGCAAAAAAACTATTGATTCTCTAATGTAAAGATTCTAGAAAAAGTCATCAGAAAACGTGGTTTACAAGATTGGCTTGAAAATCACCCAATAATTTCACCACTCAAAAAAATCTGCTCAACAGCACGATAAAACCTAAATTCGGCGATCGCGGCAAAGCTCGCAGCGCAGCAGCACAAATAAGTCTTTTGGTATGAATGAGCAACTCTGAACGGCAATTTGTAACAGACATGACTTCAGCACCACTAAAAATATTAATAGTGGGACAGTCCATTGAAATTCAAGTTCGGGAAATGTTACGGACAATTAAAGCTCCGTTAGATCTGGTTTACCAAAAGGAAGTGCAGGCAGCGATCGCTTACCTAGCCACAGAGTCAGCCAGTGTTGTTTTACTCGAAGTCGATGCAGCTGGACAGAAACTCAGCCAAGTGCGGCTGGCTTACCCGCAAATGCCAATTGTCGCCGTGGGAGAAGAAGAGACAATTACCCAAAAAGCATTAGCTCAAGGAGCGCAAGAATACTTAGTTAGGACAGAGATAGACGCGCCAGGATTGCTCAGAGCATTGCATTATGCGATCGAGCGCCAGCAGTGGCAACAAACCCAGTACCAGTTGAAGCAAACCGAGGAAAAGCTGAGCTTTTACAAAGAAATAATTGCCAATTCTAATAACGCGATCGCGATTTACGACTCACAAGGCAACTTTGTCGAACAAAATGCCGCCCACCGCACTCTTTTGGGATATGAGGATGAGGAATTTTCTCGCTCTGCTGTTGAGAAAATCTTTCTGTCAGCGGCAAGTATAGCGGAAATTAGCACGCAGGTGCAAAGTCGTGGTAGCTATCGCGGAGAAGTTACTCTGCGGCATCAGCAGGGGAAGTTGGTGACAGTAGAACTATTTGCCTTTCCCTTACGCGATCGCTTTAGAACGCCAGTTTACTACGTTAGTATCGGGCGAGACGTGACAGAACGAGCGCGAACGGAAGCCAACCTTAAAGAACGCGATCGCTTGCTAGCAGCTGTCGCCACGGCTAACAACCACCTGCTCACAACTACAGATTCCTCTGCTGCCATTACCTTAGCTTTAGCAACTTTGGGTCAAGCCTGTAACGTCGATCGAGTTTACGTGTTTGAAAATCATCTTCACCCAGAAACGGGCGAACTTTTGATGAGCCAGCGTTTTGAGTGGACTAGCTCTACTGTCTCCGCTCAAATCGATAATCCAGAAATGCAAAATCTGTCTTACAATACCTGCTCTCCTATATGGTATGACAACTTAGCGGCTGGTAAACCGATTGGCGGTGTGGTAAAAGAATTACCCGCCCACGAACGCGAAGTTTTAGATCGACAAGAAATCCTCTCAATTCTGGTCGTACCGATCTTTCTGGAAGGTCAATTCTGGGGCTTCATTGGCTTTGACGATTGCCATCAAGAACGTCAGTGGACCCAAACCGAACAAGCAATTTTGAGTGCAGCAGCAGGTAGTATTGGCGGGGCAATTATTCGCCAACAAACAGAGGTAGCACTCCAAGCTAGCGAGTTGCAATTCCGCGCCATCTTTGAGTATTCCAGTATTGGGATTGGTTTAACAGACTTGACGGGAAAGCAGATTGATGGCAATCCTGCCCTATGTCACATGCTGGGATACAGTCGGGAAGAGCTGTTAACAATGCATTTTAGCGAGTATACACATCCAGATGACATTGCTACAGATGTAGAATTGTTTCAATCTCTTGTCAGGGGGCAGCGCGATCGCTACGAAATGGAGAAGCAATATCTTCGTAAAGATGGTAATGGAGTTTGGGGTCGTCTCAGTCTCTCCCTAGTGCGAGATAGTGCCGCTCGACCGCAGTTTGTTATTGCCCTGGTAGAAGATATCACCGCCCACAAGCAGGCAGAAAATCATCTGCGCGACAGTAAAGAAGCGGCAGAAGCAGGTAGTCGAGCAAAAAGCGAGTTTTTGGCAACAATGAGCCACGAATTACGCACACCATTGAATGCGGTTTTGGGTCTATCGCAACTACTTCAGCAAGAGTTGTTTGGCAGTTTAAATGCTAAGCAAAAAGAATACGTGAATTGCATTTATAGTAGTGGCGAACACTTACTAGCTTTAATTAATGATGTTCTCGACCTTTCCAAAGTAGAAGCAGGGAAGGAAGAACTCACGCTCGTGAGGTTAAATGTTAAAGATTTATGCACCTACTGTTTGAGTATCGTGCGCGATCGCGCTGCTGCCAAGCATCTTCAATTGGTTGGCAAAATCGACCCGCAAGTAGATAGCTGTATGGCTGACGAGCGCCGCGTCAAGCAAATGCTCTTAAATTTACTCACGAATGCGATTAAATTTACCCCCAAGGGGCAAGTGTCGCTAGAGGTGGAACAATTACCTCAAGGAATTGCTTTTAAAATAAAGGATACGGGCATTGGCATCGAGCCAGCACAGCTACAGTTATTGTTTCAACCCTTCAAACAGCTAGACAGTCGGCTAAACCGACAGTACGAAGGCACGGGCTTGGGTTTATCGCTGACACGCAAATTAGCGCGGTTGCACGGCGGCGATGTCACTGTAACATCAACTGTAGGTAAAGGTAGCGAGTTTACTCTGTGGTTGCCAAACGCTTGCCCGAATGGAACGTGCCGAGAGCTAGTCAAAGAGCGATCGCTGTTACTACACGAAACTAAAATTGAATCAAAGCCAGCTTATAATTGTTTCGTTGGTGGATATAAATCGCCACTGACTAAGCGAATTTTAATTGTGGAAGACGACGATCGCAGTGCCTTACTGCTGCAAGATTATTTTGAGACAGTCGGCTACCAAGTTAAGCACCTCAAACACCCGCACAACTTTCAAGGTACGTTACGCCTCTACCAACCAGATTTGCTGCTACTGGACGTACAGCTACCAGATGGCGTGACGGGAATGGATCTGCTACGGAGCCTGCGCCAGAAACCAGAGTGGCAAAAATTACCTGCAATTATCGTTACCGCTTCGGTAATGGCAGGAGAACGCGATCGCTTTTTAGCAGCTGGCGCAAACGACTACTTCAGCAAACCCATAGGTATTACTCAAATTGAAAAGATTTTGATGCAGTATTTGAGTTAATGGTAATGGGTAATGGGTAATGGGTAATGGGTAATTGGTAATTGGTTGACTGCTGCCTGATAACTGATAAGTCACTACTCACTACTCACTGCTCACTACTCACTAATAACACTGCCCTTGCGGTACTTCCTGAGCGGTTTTTATCGTCCCGCCAACTAAGACGATTGGGTTAGCGCCGCCGTTATGAATGTCGTACTGACCGTTGTTATTGAAGGTGTTGTTACCAGCTAAATCGATCCGTGCTTCAGAACAAGCTGCGATCGCAATTCCATCTCTTTGATTATTTTCAATCGCGTTGTTCCGCAGTACCGGACGCGCTTCTTGAGACACAAAAATACCGTCTCTGTTTTGAATAATTTTGTTTTCTGCTACTACAGGCGCAGCCGCACCACCAATAGCCAATCCAAAACCAGTCTCTTGAAATACGTTGTTGCGAATCTCGCCTTGAGCTTCGTGCGCTAAAGAAATGCCGTTACCACCATTTTTGAGGAAGACGTTTGCCGCAATTCTGGGTGTAGCAGTGCCAGTAACAAAAATTCCTTCTCTATGACTGTTGGTAAAGGTGCTGTGCTGTACGGTGGGGTTAGTCGATTCAATCCACAAACCCGTACCGCGTAAGTTAGAGTTACTGATAGTCACGCCGACAACGGCGCTATCTTTTTCGGCAACAACTGCAACGTTCTGACGTGCAAACGTGCGGCTGAGGTAGCGTCCGCCACCGCTAATTACTACATTCTGACCGTTGGTGGCAACATCGCCTTTAAGCGTTACTCCTGGTTTGAGTGCTAGCGGAAATACTTCGCCACTTTGAGCTGAGTACGTACCAGCAGCTAGTTGAATTAGAGTTCCTGGCTGTGCGTGTTGCAAAGCAAAAGCAATTGTACGAAACGGAATTGACGGATCTCTACCAGCCGAGACAGCATCAATGCCTGTTGCTGAGTTAACGTAGATTGCCTGCTGGCTTTGTGGGGGCTTGATTCCTGAAACAGAAGCTTGTTGTTGTGTGGGATTTGGTTGGGCTTGGGTAGGAGAAGTAACCATACCAATACACAAAGATGCAGCGATCGCACCGACTTGACAAAACCTGATGATTGTGGGAGATTTCATATCTATCCTAAACTTAGACTTCCTGGTTATTTGCGTGCAGTCGCAGCCTGAACTACAGCAATTTGAGGAGAAGATGCAAGTCTCCAGTTGGTATAGAACCACTGGAGCGATCGCGGCGAACTGCGATCGTCCTCTCGTTGCTGAAAAAATAATTAGCTGCGTTATTTAAAGATTTCTCGTGAGGTCGCTCCTTCTACCATTCACTCACTCAGAAACGCTTTCACACACCACGATTGAAAGCTCATCCACACACCAAAGAAGCGTGAAGCGACACTTTGCCTCTTCCAGCTTCATAAATTAACTAGGCAGTTAAGGAGTACCCAGCACCTAAACTTGCTAACTGCTTTAGCAGCAACAAACTTTATTCGCTGATGAAATAAACCTTAAACTCTCAGCTCTGGCTTTGACAGTCGGCAAAAGTCATCAAGTATGTCAGTCAGAAAAAGTCATAATGAAGTCAGAAGTCGGAAGTCGAAGTGACACAAGTGCCATATAACTCGGTACAAATACGAATACGAGATTTTTGTCAATTAACAAAATATTAAAATTACCGACTAAAAGAAAAAGTAACGGTTATTCTTATTGGTCATTAAGAAGTGAGTAATGAGTAGTAAGAAAAAGTTAATGGCGACTGATAACTGATAACTGATAACTGATAACTGATAACTGATTATGGATGTCGAATTAGGCTTAAAGATTGTCGAGCAAATTTTAGATCGAAAACACTTGTCCAAAGTGCAAGAAATCTTATTGCAACAAGCTTTGATGGGACATTCTTACACGGAAATTGCCAAAACTTCTGGTTATGATGCAGGCTATCTTAAAGATGCAGGTTCCCAGTTGTGGCAAATACTCAGCCGCGCCTTGGGGGAAAAGGTGAGTAAGAATAATTTGGCAGCTGTACTAAGGCAAAATTATTCCCGCTACGTTTGTACAGAACAAGAAGAACAAGTTAATTCACAATTCACAATAGACGCTGACGCTACACTTCGCGAACACAATTCACAATTCAATCCCACTCCCCACTCCTGTACGGGCGGGTTTGGAAACCCGCCCCTACCCACTCCCTACTCCCAAAATTGGGCAACAGAAATTGATGTTTCGTTCTTTTACGGACGGAGTGCCGAATTATCTTTGTTAGAACAGTGGATTTTAGGCGATAATAGTTCTGCTTCCCGCTGTCGGGTGGTAGCAATTTTAGGAATGGGTGGTATCGGTAAAACTGCCTTAACTGCTAAACTAACAAATCAGATTAAAAATAAATTTGACTGCGCGATTTGGCGATCGCTACAATCTGCACCTTCTTTATCAGAATTATTATCAGATTTAATTCAAGCGTTCTCTCAGCAATCAAAGCTTCAATTACCAGAAAATTCAAGCGATCGCATTTCGCTTTTACTTTCTTATTTACGCCAACATCGCTGTCTTTTAATTTTAGATGGTTGGGAAACTATTCTTGCTAGTGGCGATCGCTTTGGTTCTTATCGATCGGGGTTTGAAGGTTATGGAGAGTTGATCGAGCGTTTGGGTTCAGAAGTTCATCAAAGTTGTTTAATTCTCAATAGCCGAGAAAAACCTAAAGAAATTGTCGCTTACTCAGGAGAACAACTTGCAGTGCGATCGCTGCAACTTACTGGATTACAAGTTGCTGAAATTAATGCTATATATCGTACAATTAATACTTTCTGGGGAACTGCTGAGGAATGGCAACAATTAGTTAATTATTATGGTGGCAATCCACTCAGCCTCAAAATAGTTGCAGCTGCTATTCAAGATTTATTTGACGGTAGTATTTCACAATTTTTACAATGCTGGCGATCGGAAGTTTTTATTCTTGACGGAATTCGAGATTTACTAGATTGTCAGTTTAATCGCTTATCCGATTTAGAAAAAGAAGTGATGTACTGGTTAGCTATTGAAAGAGAACCAGTCACAGTAATGGAACTACAAGACGATTTACTTTCTATTATATCTAAACAGCAGCTTGTCAATGCTTTAAATTCTCTGTGTCGCCGCTTTTCAATCGATCGCCATGCCGGAAAATTTACTCAAATGCCAGTAGTGATAGACTATATAACTGAAAAGTTTACACAGCAGATTTATCAAGAAATTAGTCCTGAAGATACTGAAGTTTCTAGCGATCGTCTATCGTTAAAAAATAAATCTTAAAAGCTGATTTGATTGATGCCATTACAGAAAAACTGATGAGTCAGGATGCGTTGTAACGCACCCTACCTGCTTAAATTCTGCCTGTAAACACGCGCTCTGCTGGACCTGTCATGTAAAGTTTTTGGTCATCCGACCATTCAATTTGCAAGCAACCGCCAGGGAGTTCTACAGTAGCAGCGCGATCGCATTTTCCAGTTAACACCCCAGCCACTAGGGAAGCACAAGCACCCGTACCGCAGGCTAAAGTTATACCAGCACCACGTTCCCACACGCGCATTTTCAAGTAATCCCGTCTCACGACTTGAATAAATTCTGTATTCGTCCGTTGGGGAAAAACCGGATGATGTTCAAACTGAGGACCGATCGCCTCTAGGGAAATTGCAGCCACATCATCAACAAAGGTAATACAGTGGGGATTGCCCATACTGACACAGGTAACCAACCAATTTTTTTGTAGAGACGTTCCACGAAACGTCTCTACATCTATTGATAGAGATTGGTCGATCGCTTTCTCCCCATTAGCAACAAGAGTAGTCGGGATTTCCTCTGCTAATAACCTTGGTTCTTCCATATCCACCCTCACCTGACCGTCAGCAGTTAGTTGAGGGACAATTATTCCCGCTAGTGTGTGAATGCGGTAGCGAGAGGTAGAATTCGTGTTCCCCTCTAAATCTGCGATAAACCGTGCCAAACAGCGAATTCCATTCCCACACATTTCCGGTTCCGAACCATCAGAGTTGAAAATCCGCATAGTGTAATCAGTGCCGTTGGTTCCAGGTAGTGCGAAGATGACACCATCAGCACCAATACCAAAATGGCGATCGCATAACTTTATCGCTTGCTCTGGCGTAATGACAGGTTCGCTAGAGGCACGATTATCAATCAGAATAAAATCGTTGCCTAAACCGTGGTATTTAACAAATTCGATAGTCATGTTTGAAAAGTGAGTAGTGAGTAGTGAGTAGTGAGTAGTGGGGAGTGGGGAGTGGGGAGTGGGGAGTGTGGGGAGAAAAATCACTCCTGACTCCTGACTCCTGACTTCTGACTCCTGACTTTTGACTCCTAAGTTTTGACTTTTAACTTTTGACTTTTGACTTTTGACTTGCCACATGGCAACTAAAAGCTAAATCGAGGGAACTATCAATATATAGGAATTAAACAAGTATAGGTATTAAAGTTAAGTATAAATATGGCTAGCGATTTTGATACAGCATTACCCAGTATTCGACAAGTACAGTCCCTTGTTAAAAGCCAGATTGTAGTGGAATTGAAACTCATGACAGGCGACGTGCTGATGGGCAGATTAGGCTGGCAAGATGCCAATTGCGTTTGCCTAATTGATGAAAGCGATCGCAATACCACAATTTGGCGACAAGCGATCGCCTACCTCAGACCGAGAGTTAGGGAAGTCAGAGAAGAAGAATAGCAGTGCTATTCTCGCCAACTATCTAACGGCAAATACTCCCGCAGGGCTTCTACTTCTGTGGCTTTTACCACTGGTACAGTTGAGAGGGGAGTTGAAGTTGCAGCTAGTAATTTTTGCAGTTGAATCATTGCCAAGTAACCGCCGCACAACAGTAGGCGATCGCCTGCCCGTAAATCCATAGCGCCATCGGGAAACCGGATGAATTTACCATCGCGGCGAATGGCTTGAACTTGTGCGCCAAATCGACGGCGAATATCGAGGTTTCCTAAAGTTTGACCGATCGCGGAGCTGTCGGGCGCTACCATCAACCAATGACAAGCGGCGTTGGCTTCTGGTACAGTTGCCTCGCCTTCAGCTAATTCTTCTAAAGCAGCTAATTCTTCTGCTTCTCCCACTAGTAGCAGGCGATCTCCCTGCTCTAAAACTGTCTTAGCGTTGGGATAATCTACCTCTTGCCCGTTTACTCGTTTAATTGCCATCAAGCTTACCCCAGTCAAGTAGCGTAAGTCAGCTTCTTCTAGCGTCATCCCCGTGAGTGGCGAACCTGCGGGTAAAGCGTACCAACGGCTATTTAAGTCTTGGGTGGCAAGTTGCAATTCTCGAGCCACTTGAGCCGCCGTCCGTTCTGGACGTAACTCTAAATAGTGGTGGTTGCGAATTTGCTGCATTTCTTGCTGAATCGAAATTGCTGCTACGCCAGTTTGTGCTAATAAATGGCTGGCTAGTTCCAAACTCGCTTCAAACTCCGGCTGTACGACTTCTCGCGCTCCTAACTGATAAAGTAATTCAATATCTCTATCTTTAGTTGCCCGTACCACCACATCTAAATCTGGTGATAACTCTAACGCCCGTTTCAGACATAGGCGGCTGCTCATCGGATCGGGTAGGGCGATCGCGAGAGATTTAGCTCGTTCCACCCCTGCTTTTTCTAATACGTGTAAACTAGCAGCATTGCCATATACATAGGGTACGCCCGCTTCACGCACTTGCTGAATTCGACTTTCCGACTGGTCTATGACTACCACGGGGCGATCGCGTTCTTGCAATAAACGGACTAAGTTTTTCCCCACCTGCCCGTAACCGCAAACGACGACGTGATTTTGTTGGGGCGTGTCGGCTGATACTTCTAGCGGCAAGTCTTGCCCTTCGATAAATTTTTTCAGCCAAGGTAATTCCAATAACTTTGGCACGAGTCGCAACACGAACGGTGTCAGAACGAGAGTAACAGCAGTCGTACCCAAAATCAGCAGGTAGACAGGACGAGACACCAAACCGAGCGATCGCCCTTCACTAGCTAACACGAACGAAAATTCTCCGATTTGAGCCAGTCCCAATCCTGCAATCAAAGCTGTTTTTAATGGGTAACGGAACAGCATCACTAAAGGCATGACGATCGCAAACTTGCCTACGAAAACCAATGCCACTAGTCCTAAAATTAACTCCAGATTTTGCCACAAAAATACTGGGTCGATTAACATGCCAATGGCAGCGAAAAACAGCGTCGCAAAAATATCTCGTAACGGCTCGACATAAGTTAAAGTCTGGTCAGCATACTCCACCTCAGAAATCATCAATCCGGCGACAAACGCCCCCATTTCAATCGACAGCCCTAAATGCTCTGTCAACAGAGCGATCCCCAGACACAGAGCTACTACTCCTAATAAAAATAATTCTTTGCTTTCAGTCCGCGCCAATAGACGTAACAACGGCGGAATCAGCCAAATTCCCGCAGCCACAGCTCCCGCAGCAAATAAACCGATCCGTAATAGTGCTGTTAACACCGCTACACCAATTAACTGCGGCGGTTGGTCTAGTGCAGGTAAAACTGCCAGCATCAATCCCAGTGCTAAATCTTGGACGACCAAAATTCCCAACATCACCTGTCCGTGGGAACTTGCCGTTTCGTTCCGCTCCATCAGGCATTTGAGGACGACAGCAGTAGAAGATAAAGATAAAATCGACCCCAGAAACACGCCCTTGGCGGGTAAGATTTCCCAGGCTCCAGCGACTCCACAGACTAACACCGTGACTAGAATTGTCAGGGTAATCTGTAGTCCACCTCCCCCAAGTGCGATCGCTCGTACTTTTTTAAGCTCGGCAAAAGAAAACTCTACACCTAGGGCAAATAGCAAAAAGGCAACGCCAAACTGAGCTAGGGTTTCAACTTGAACTAACTCCTTAATTAGTCCCAATCCGGCTGGTCCCACCACCATACCACCTAGCAGGTAGCCCAGCAGTACTGGTTGACGACACAACGCCGCCAGTAAGCCGCCACCCGCTGCTACAGCCAAAACCAAAACTAAGTCAACTATTAATCTAAAATCTTCTTGCACAAGTTTTTAAAAGAACTATTAAGGTATATAAATTTCAGCATACAGAAGTTTTAAGTTTATTTGGGAGCAATTACAACAGATCTACTTTTGTAAAAACCCGATGTAGCTTTGGTAAGGGATCGAAACCAAAACGCTAATCTAGTTGGTCAATCAGTCAGAATTTTTGCGAGTATATGAATCAATTAATAGAAGAGAATCGGGAGTCGGGAGTTGTAGGGGCGGGTTTTTTGAGCATACCTGTACTAAAACAAATAATCCTGCGGTTAAACCCGCCCGTACCGGAGTCGGGAAAGAAAGCTGGGGGAGCAGTTCCCAATTACCAATTACCCATTACCAATTACCAATTACCCATTACCCAATCCCTTCTACTAGCCCTAGGTCTTGCTATAACCTCAGCCCTACCAGCCCAAGCTTTGCAAGTGCAGGTCGCTCCTAGCAAACCTCATTTAGGCGATACGCTGTCAGTAATTGTCAGACCAGATAATTCTGCTGTTAGCGACAGCCCCAGCGTGACTGTCAATCGCAAAACTTATCCAGCCTTTGCGATTGCCCCTGGTGTCTTTCGAGCTTTCATTCCTACTACACCTTTACAAACAGCAGGAAAACGAGAAATTCGCATTAGTAGCGAAGGTAAAGTCAGAAATATAGCCGTATGGGTAGCAAATCGCAAATTTCCCGTGCAGCGAATTAACTTTCGACCAGGAAAAGCTGGGTTACAAGCAACTGAACTCGAATTGAGTCGAGTAGCAGCTTTCAAATCGCTCGTCACCCCAGAAAAATTCTGGAACGGTCCTTTTCTCAAACCTAATCGCGGCAGAATCAGTACGATTTACGGAGTGCGTCGCTATTACAACGGTAAATTTGCCAAAGATTATTACCATCGTGGCGTTGACTATGCAGGTCCAACAGGTTCGCCCGTAGTTGCTCCCGCTGCTGGGCGAGTTTCCCTAGTCGGTCTAGAATCTCAAGGATTTCGGGTTCACGGTAATATAGTCGGAATCGATCACGGTCAAGGGGTAACGAGTGTTTTCCTGCACTTGAGTCGGATTTATGTCAGGGAAGGAGATTTTGTCAAAGCTGGACACCCAATCGGGGCTGTGGGTTCGACAGGTGCATCAACTGGACCGCATTTGCATTGGGGATTTTACGTTCAAGGGGAGTCAGTCGATCCGACAATCTGGCGAGAGCAGAAAATGAATTAGACTGGGTTGCTAATTTTTGTTGGGTTGCTAATTTTTGTACTGTAGCAGGGCAAAATCAAACCAGGGTTAGTTTAACTATAGGAAAGCAAGATAGGTAAAGCAGCGTTATGAGCATTCAACAAATCGTCGAGCAAGCCCTTCAAGATGGCTATTTAACACCAGCCATGGAAGCAGAGGTGGGAAGAATCTGTGACACTGCTTCCGAGCTTTCCATAGAGGAATATATGGCGTTAGATAAGTTGATGGGATCGCTTTTAACTGGCGAAGTTGTAGCAGTACAGCGCAAACAATTTATCAACGTGATGGAAGAGTTAGTTCTGACTGAAGTGATCGCGCGGGTAGCAGAAATTAAAGTTACTAGCGGTCACACTCTAGACGTGGGTGATATTGCCGCCTATGCACTCAATCGCCTCCCTCCTCTGTACGCCACTACCGAAGAGGGTGCTAATTACCAACGACAGAGAGCAAAAGAGGAACTGGCAACGCTGATCGCTCAACAAATTGATGAAGCGATCGCTCGCAGCTTAGATCGCCCCGAATTCTTTCCAGAACGCCAAGCCCTTGGTAAGAGTAGCGGCGGAAAAGAAGTTCTCAAACAAGTCAGTACCCTACTTCAGGCATACGCACCCAACTTCGAGCAACAAATTTCTTAACAAACGGCTATTGGCTATTAGCTAAAAACAAATATACCTGCCATGACAAACTCAGCCGATCTCCCACCTTTAACATGGGGGACGATTTAGCCTTGTCAAGTTTTCAGTCGGGCTGAATTTAATCTATCTTCATCTAGAAGCGGTAAATTATTAAGATATCATTATAATTTGCTTCTACCCTAGGATAGAAATAGGGAAACTAGAAAATAATAAAAGAAAGAATTCTGGCGATCGAAAGCAATTAAGATTTGAGTTTTTTAGATTTGAGTTTCTCAAATCGGCACTCGGTTTTAGGACTGGAAGTGGAATACAGCTAGTGGTTGTGGGGGACAAAAGCAATGTTAGAAAAGCTAATGTTGGCGATCGCAATTACGATGTGCATTAAATTATTGCTCGGAGTCGGTGTACCAGCAAGTCACGAACCTGCTACGCCTAGCTATCGAGTAGTAGAAAACTCTACATCCTCCTTAATGAAAGTTATATTTCCCCGCGACCTCAGACAGCAACTTGCTTTTAGGGAATAGGGAGTCAGCTATCAGTGACCAGTGACCAGTGACCAGTGAAGAGTTGTTGGTTGTTGGTTGCTGGTTGTTGGTTGTTGAGTAGTGAGTGACCTAATTGTGACTTGCGACTTGCGACTTGGTAATTACTCCCTCAGCTTTCTTCTCCTAGTTCCCCTAGCCCCTAGCCTCTAGTTTCGGGAACATACTGGTATCGAATTCACGTCTCTTGAGAAAGGTTCCGCTTTGCAATAGGGAACTTCCGCAAGGCAAGGCAGTCTAGGAATCGGGAATGTTTTCGAGCCATTGGCATCTATGAGTCAATCAATTCCTGTATGCTGGTCAACAGTTCACGCAACGGTTACTCCAGCGCCAGTGACAGTAGAAAAGCTATCCGATCGCGATCTTATTTTGCGCTGTCAGGCTGGGCTGCGCCCAGACAAGGCTGCATTTGCCGAGCTGTTACGTCGTTATCAGCCGCATGTGGAGCGCATCTTGTATCATTTAGCACCTGACTGGCAAGATAGAGCAGATCTAGCACAGGAAGTATGGATTCGCGTTTACCGCAATATCAAGCGGCTAAACGAACCAGTCAAATTTCGTGGCTGGTTGAGTCGAATTGCCACAAATATCTTCTACGACGAGTTACGCAAGCGCAAGCGAGTCAAAAGCCCTCTGTCGCTTGATACTCCCCGTACCGCCGAAGATGGAGAAATGGATTGGGAAATCGCCGGAGATAATCCCAGCCCTGAAGAAGAGTTGACAACGCGAGAGTTTTACGAGCAGTTGCAAGAGGCGATCGCGGACTTACCAGAAGTATTTCGCACTACAATCGTGCTGCGAGAAATTGAAGGTATGCCTTACGAGGAAATTGCTGAAATTACCAACGTTTCTCTAGGTACTGTCAAATCGAGAATTGCTAGAGCTAGAGCTAGGCTTCAATCGCAACTGCAAAACTATCTTAACGGTTAGTAACAAACCCGTCTTATGGTAGAAACCAACAACAAAAAAATCTACGTTTGGAAGTAGAGCGAAACTTGGCTCCAGTCTTTACGATCTGGAGAGAATAACAAACTCAACGGCGTGGTGAAGAGACTTATCTGGGTATATCTACGAATAACTGGGTGATGATGTTAAAATGACCTCTGATAAAAAACATTGGATAGACAATCGCCCCAAATCAGGGGAGATAGCAAAACATCATACTGTTGAGGCACATAAATTAATCATCGGTGCTATGGATATGTTGAAGCGCGATCGCTTCGAGTTACTGAGTGCATATTTGGATGGGGAAGTAACCGCCGCCGAACGGCGAGAGGTAGAAACATGGCTAGAACATGACCCAGAAACCCAACGGCTGTACCAGCGATTACTAAACCTCCGCCAAGGAATCGGTACGCTGCCAGTACCGACACAAGAACCTGTAGAACAAACTATTCAACAGGTATATCAAAGGATACACCGTAGATCGCAGCGACGGACGCTGGCGTGGGGTGGCAGTGCAATTGCAGCTGTATTTGTGGGTGCGATCGCTACCCTACCAAATTCACCAATTGCCCAGATTGCCCGACTCTCAAAAATCGAACCGCTGATGGTCGCCCTCAACGACCCAGTAGTAGAAATTCCCAAAGCCATGATTCCCACACCTGCTGGCGAAAGGCAAAACGATCGACCAGTAGAGCCAGCCCATCCGCAAAATAAGAATTTTAATTAGTGGGTGGTAATGGGTAATGGGTAATTGGTCATTTGTAGTTGGTAGTTACCCCCTCAGCTCCCTCAGCTCTCTTGTCCCTGTTCCCTGTTTCCTTTGTTCACGCTCTTACTGATAACTGATAACTGTTCACTGACCGCTCCAGCAGCCACCAGGAAGAAAAACGCCACCAAAAGCACGTACTTGCTTTGGAGACATCAGGTACGTCCAGGCTGTGCCGATAGGTACTAAAGCGGTGTCATAAACTTCTATTTGCTGGCGATAATATTCATTTTCAGCGATCGCTCTTTGCGGATCGTAATCTTCCAGCCAGTCAAGCTGCTGTAGAATCTCAGGATTGGCAAAGGACAGTAAAAAACCGTAGACTTTGAAATTACCAGGAGTCATCGCTGGATATCCCAAAGGTAAGTCAAATAACTCACCCAAAGCGATCGCTTGTCGTGCCGCTACCACATATTTTGCACAAAATTGCTGGTAATTCGCCTCTCCAGGCTTGAGCGTACCATATACAAAAACTTTTGTTAGTTGGTTATTTGTCATTCGTCATTGGTCATTAGTAGTTAGCGATAATTTTTTTAACTTTTAACTTTTAACTTTCCCATTACCAATTACCCATTACCCATTACCAAATAATTTAAAATATTGAGACAGACACGAACGCACTTCTTAGGAGCCTCATTTGTGGAGTCCCGTTATAACCCCGCAGCGATCGAGGAAAAGTGGCAAAAAACCTGGGTAGAACAAGGCATAGATAAAACTGACGAGAATAAGGATAAGCCAAAATTCTACGCCCTATCCATGTTTCCCTATCCATCGGGAAGCTTGCACATGGGTCATGTCCGTAATTACGTGATTACGGATGTGATTGCTCGCCTCAAACGAATGCAGGGATATCGGGTGCTGCACCCTATGGGCTGGGATGCTTTTGGTTTACCCGCAGAAAATGCTGCCATCAAAAATAATATTCCCCCTGCCAAATGGACGGAACAAAATATCGTCCAAATGCGTGACCAGTTAAAGCGGCTGGGTTTGTCGATTGATTGGGATAAAGAACTTGCCACATGTTCGCCCGATTATTATAAGTGGACGCAATGGATTTTTCTGCAATTTCTCCAAGCTGGACTCGCTTACCAAAAAGAAGCAGCCGTCAACTGGGACCCTGTAGACCAAACCGTATTGGCAAACGAACAAGTTGATAGCGAAGGACGTTCTTGGCGCAGTGGCGCAAAAGTCGAGAAAAAACTACTCAAACAGTGGTTTTTGAAAATTACCGACTACGCCGAAGAATTGCTGCAAGACCTCGACCAATTGACAGGCTGGCCCGAACGGGTAAAGTTGATGCAGGCTAACTGGATTGGTAAGTCTACGGGAGCGTATTTAGAATTTCCCATAATTGGTAGTTCGGAAAAAATCGGTGTTTTTACCACTCGTCCCGATACGGTTTACGGTGTCACTTACGTTGTTTTAGCGCCGGAACACCCTTTGACTCGCCAAGTGACAACGCCAGACAGAAAAGTCGCAGTCGAAGCGTTTATCCAAGAAGTTGCAGCCGAAAGCGAGTTAGAACGCACGGCAGAGGATAAGCCCAAACGCGGGATTCCTACAGGTGGAATGGCAATTAACCCGTTTACAGGGGAAGAAATTCCCATTTGGATTGCTGACTACGTGTTGTATGAATACGGTACTGGCGCAGTCATGGGGGTTCCCGCCCACGATACCAGAGATTTTCAATTTGCCAAAGAAAACAATTTACCAATTCAGATTGTTATCGTGCCACCCAACGATGATGTAGAAACGTTACGTGTAACGTCTCTACCAGAGGCATACACGGAACCAGGAATTATGGTGAATTCTGGTTCTTTCAACGGTATGGATTCGGTCAAAGGCAAACAAGCGGTAGTAGAATATGCCGAGAAACAAGGCTGGGGTAAAGCTAAAATTCAGTATCGCCTCAGAGACTGGCTGATTTCTCGTCAGAGATATTGGGGCGCACCCATCCCCGTGATTCACTGTCCTAACTGCGGTATCGTACCCGTACCAGAAGCAGACTTACCCGTAAAGTTACCTGAAGATGTAGAATTTACAGGTCGCGGTGGTTCGCCCTTGGGACAAATGGAAAGCTGGGTGAACGTACCTTGTCCTAATTGTGGCACTCCAGCAAAGCGAGAGACGGACACGATGGATACATTTATTGATTCGTCGTGGTATTTCTTGCGCTTTCCTGATGCTCAAAACGACGAGCAAGTATTCGATCCAGCCCAAGTAAATGACTGGATGCCTGTAGATCAGTATGTTGGGGGAATAGAACACGCGATTTTACATTTATTGTATTCGCGGTTCTTTACCAAAGTTTTGCGCGATCGCCCAAAGGGAGGTGCCGAAGGCAATCGCCCTGCGGGAAATGCTACAAGCAGCAATTTACTCAATTTTGACGAACCATTCCAACGTCTGTTAACTCAAGGCATGGTACAGGGATTAACTTACATGAATCCCAACAAGGCAGACAAAGATAAATGGGTTCCCACCTCTATTGTCAATGCAGACGATCCCCGCGATCCGCAAACAGGCGAAACGTTACAACTCGTCTACGCTACCATGTCAAAGTCTAAGGGTAATGGTGTCGCTCCAGAAGATGTCATTGCGAAATATGGGGTAGACACTGCCAGAATGTTTATCCTCTTCAAAGCACCCCCAGAAAAAGACTTGGAGTGGGATGAAGCAGACGTTCAAGGACAATTTCGCTTCTTAAATCGAGTCTGGCAATTAGTTACAGAATTCGCACAGCAGCCAATTGCAAAAGAATCATCCAAAGCCAAAGTTGCACTGGAAGCGCACCAAAGGTGCGACCCAAAATCCAAAACTGAGAAGGATTTGCGACGGGCAATTCATACGGCAATTAAAGAAGTTACCGAAGACTTAGAAGGCGAATATCAATTTAATACAGCCGTATCTGAATTGATGAAATTAAGCAACGCCCTGGCTGACGCAACTTGTAAAGATTCTTCAGTTTACGCAGAAGGAATTACTGCATTAATTCTGTTATTGGCTCCATTCGCCCCACACATTGCTGATGAGTTATGGCACGCGATCGCCCGCAATGAGTCGGTTCACAAACAATCGTGGTTGAAAGTCGATTCAGATGCTTTAGTAGCGGATGAAATTACCTTGGTAATTCAAATTTTAGGAAAAACTAGAGGTACAATTCAAGTCCCCGCTCAAGCAGACAAGCAAATGCAAGAAAAGCTGGCGCTAGAATCAGAACTTGCCCAGAGATATATCGAAGGGAAAGAGATTAAGAAGGCGATCGTCGTGCCTGGAAAATTAGTTAATTTTGTGATTGGGTAATTGGTAATGGGTAATGGGGAAGTCAAAAGTTAAAAGTCAAAAGTCAAAAACTAGGAGTCAGGAGTCAGAAGTCAGGAGAAAATAAATACAAATTCTTACTACTCACTACTCACTCATGTCCAATGCCAAATGACAAATGACAAATTCTTCTATCCGCCTTTACCTAATAGTTTTTTGATTAATTTTGCTCAATTTATTGCTCCGGTTGTTACTCGCTATATTTTTCAATTTGAGCTGCATATCGATCGCGAATCTACAGCAACAATTCAACAGTTCAGCGATCGCAGATTACTTCTATTACCCAATCATCCCACATTTCAAGATCCAATTGTGATGTTTGCCCTTTCTGGTAAGTTAAAACAAAAGTTTTATTACTTATCAGCCTACGAATTATTTCAGGGATTTATGACTGGAATCTTTCAAGGATTGGGAGTATATTCCATCCGGCGCGGTTTAGTCGATCGCCCCAGTATTGCTCAAACAATTGACATATTAACCCAAAAAAATAGCCATTTAGTCGTATTTCCAGAGGGAGGGTGTTCTTTTCAAAACGATACAGTTATGCCTTTTCGCGTAGGTGCAGTTCAAATTGCTTTTCAGGCGATGAGTAAGCTGGCTAAGCAAGGGGAAATCCCCGATTTGTATGTTTTACCAATTAGTATTAAATACCGCTACACGCAAAATATGCAGAGAGTCATACATCAAACTCTCAACCGATTAGAAAAAGCATTAAGCATAGAATCTAACGGTAGCGATTACGATCGCCTACGAGCGATCGCTCAACAAGTTTTAGTTCAAATGGAACGAGAATATGATACGTATTCACCTACCAAAAATGCACTATCCTGGGACGAACGCATTTCTCTGCTGCGAACTCATATTCTAGAATGTTGCGAACAACAACTAGGAATTTCTTCTAATTCTAAGGAAGCATTACGGGAACGTACTTATAAGATGGAATACGTACTCAAAACTCAAGCAGATGCACTGGAGTCAGAAACATCATCGGAAGCTGAAATTTCAACAGGCGAGCCTGCTAATAAGTATAGTTTAATTGAAAAGTCAATCAAACGCTTATTAAACTTTGATGCCATTTACGACGGTTACGTGGCTGAAAACCCAACACCAGAAAGATTTTTAGATACTTTAACCCGTCTAGAACGAGAAGTATTTGATATTGATAAACCTCCAGCTAAAGGATATCGCCAAGCCAGAATCAAGGTGGGAGAACCCATCAATCTTAAAGATTTCTTCACCGAATATCAACGCGATCGCGCTAGCATCATAAATGCTATGACACTGAAAGTTCAACAGGCAGTGCAGCAAAATCTGAATTTGTTAAATGGTAATGGATAATGGGTAATGGGTAATTGGTAGGAATGAGAGGGAATCTAGTCTTAACTAAAAAGTATTGGTGTCGATCTCGCCAGCGAGGGTGACACCCGCTAGTTAAGCGTGATAAGATTTACACATAAATTAAATATTCATCATGGTGTAAGGAAGCAAGAGATACTCTACACTCCAGTAACGAAATCAATTCTGAACAAACAGTAAGTGACTAAGCCTGGAGAAAGTATTTCTGTAATTTTATTTGTATGAAATTATTCAGTTGTACGCAGCTTTTTGCTGTGGCAGAGTAACTATTATTACTTAGTACAAACAATGCCTGACATCGATTGGGTCAGGGGTATCTACTGCAAAAAAAACCATATCTTCATGTAAGCGATCGCTGCTGCATGGAGATTTTATCTGCATCTAATCCATTCTACTTTTCGTTCGTGACAAAAGATATCTCCCCTAGTTTCCTTCAGAGAATAGGGGAACGATACTGTTGCAAGGATAAACAGAATTGGTATTAGGTGCGATCGCGGTTATATGTTCTATTTAAATTATTCAGGACAAAAGCAGTATGATTCGTGAAATTCGATCCGAAAATATATTAATAGCAATGATTGTTTCACATAAATTTCAAGCTCCAGGAATTCATTTTTTTACACCAGGTGATTTTTCCCAGCAATTAGCCTACATGCGTCATCCTACGGGAAAAATTATTCCACCTCACGTTCATAATCCCGTCAAACGTGAAGTGCAATATACCCAAGAGGTACTATTAATCAAAAAAGGTAGACTGCGCGTAGACTTTTATAACGAATCTCAGCAATATTTAGAAAGTTATATTCTCGAATCTGGCGACGTTATCCTTTTAATCGCAGGCGGACATGGTTTTGAAGTATTAGAAGAAATTGAAATGTTTGAAGTTAAACAAGGTCCCTATGTAGGCGATCGAGATAAAACTCGATTTGTTGGAATTAACGCCGAACAAGCTCAGCTATCTGATAGTTATCAGTTAACAGTTATCAGTTAACAGTTATCAGTTATCAGTTATCAGTTATCAGTTATCAGTGAAGAAAGGAGACAGAAGTTAACCACTCCCCACTCCCTACTCCCCACTCCCTACTCCCCATTCACTACTCACTACTCACTACTCACTACTCACTCTCTTATGCCTGATTATATTCCTGTTAACGAACCACTACTAGACGGTAATGAAAAGAAGTATCTGAATCAGTGTATCGACACTGGTTGGATCTCTTCTGAAGGACCATTCATTAAACAATTTGAAGAAGGATTTGCGGCAAGAGTAGGACGTAAATATGGTATTGCTGTTAGCAATGGCTCTGTAGCTTTAGATGCTGCTATCTTGGCGTTAGGAATTAGTGCGGGTGATGAAGTTATTCTACCAACTTTCACCATTATTTCCTGCGCTGCTGCAATTGTTCGTGCTGGCGCTGTACCTGTTGTAGTAGATTGCGATCCTCATACCTGGAATATGGATGTGAGTCAGATCGAAGCTAAAATTACAGCCAAAACTAAAGCGATTATGGTCGTTCATATTTATGGATTACCTGTAGATATGGAACCGATGCTTGCTTTAGCAACTAAGTACGGATTGCAAATTATTGAAGATGCAGCTGAGATGCACGGACAAACTTATAAAAATCGTCCCTGCGGTAGTTTTGGTAATATTAGTACCGTCAGTTTTTACCCAAACAAACACATCACGACAGGCGAAGGGGGGATGATTCTCACCGACGACGAACGCTTGGCTGAACGCTGTTGTTCGTTACGAAATTTGTGTTTCCAACCGCAGCAACGCTTCATTCATGAAGAACTTGGCTGGAACCTGCGGATGAGCAATATTCAAGCGGCTTTAGGTGTCGCACAGCTAGAACGCTTGGACGAATTTATTGCTCGCAAACGCCGGATGGGACAACGCTATACCGAAATGTTATCAGATGTACCTGGCTTGCAACTACCAATACCTCAGACTGACTATGCTGATAATATCTACTGGGTATATGCATTAGTATTGAAAGACGAAGTTCCATTTGATGCTAAAGAAGCAATGAGACGCTTGCACCATCATCAAATTGGTACTCGTCCCTTCTTTTGGTCTATGCACGAACAACCTGTTTTTCATAAGATGGGATTGTTTACCAATGAGTCTTGTCCAGTAGCAGAAAGAATTGCCCGTCGCGGCTTTTATATTCCTAGTGGAATGGCTGTAACCGACGAGCAAATGGAGCGAGTCGTAGAGGTAGTCAAAGAAGTTTTGCGATCGCCTTAGTATTAGCAAAATTAATTCGGTAATTCACGAACAGGGACACACGATCGTGTGTTCCTGCGGTAAGTTTATTCTACACAAACAGTACATCGTTGTTAATTTTCTGATATGAAGATATCAATTATAATTCCTACATATAACAGAGCGCAAATGCTGGGTTTTACTCTCGATAGTTTTCTAAACCAGTCTTACGATAAGGATTTGTATGAAATTATTATATCTAACAATAATTCTACAGATTCAACCGAAGAGTTAGCAGATAACTATATTAAAGAATACCCTAACAGGATTAAATATATTAAGGAACCTCGTCAGGGAGTACATTTTGCTAGAAACTCAGCAGCTAAAATAGCTGATGGCGAGATATTATACTTTACTGATGACGATATGATCGCAGACAGAAATCTTTTAAGCGAAATCGTCAAAGTCTTTGAATTAGATTCAAAAATTGCATCCGTTACTGGAAGAGTACTGCCTAAATGGGAAGTAAATCCACCAGAATGGATATTGAAATTATGTTACAACGAGTTACTCAGTCTTAACGATCCGCAAGAAGATTTGATCGTTTCGTCTAAGGATTGCAATGTTTATAGTTGTCATCAAGCAATATTAAGGCATGTATTCTTTGCTAGTGGTGGATTTAACCCAGAAAATACAGCGGGTGAGTGGATCGGAGATGGCGAAACAGGTTTGAATATCAAAATAAAAGAGCTTGGCTATAAATTCGGATATAACGGTTCGAGCATCATTTATCATATTATTCCTCCTCAAAGGCTGACACAATCGTATCTGAATAAAAGGCTAGCTAATCAAGGTAATTGCGATAGTTATACCGATTACAGAAGATACAATTATTCCAAGATAGGACTATACAAAAAAATCTTGACTCATGTGCTTAAGCTAGTATTTTCCGAAGCAAAATCTTTGATTAACCTAATTCAAGGTAAGAATAAATGGCGGATCAAATATGCATATGTTTTCTACTATTTTAATAGAATCAAATACGATTACAGATTAATTACAGATCCTAGCTAGAGAGAGCTTGTTTTAAAATGTGATTGGCTCGCAGAGTAAATAATTAGAAATTAAAGTAATCGGTTTACGCTTAATTAACCGGACGTAATGCGATGGCGTTTATTGTGTTATTGGAGGCTAAATGAAAATTGGTATTTTTTTATCAAATTTTACTCCTGAAATAGGAGGGGGGTTCACGTTTGAGAACGAAGTATTTCGAGCGATCGCCGAGTTTGGCGGTAGTAGCGGTCATACTTTTATAGTATATAGCTGGGATAAGAAAATATCTCAAGCACCTGTATTAGGGCAGCATATCGAATATAGATCGCTGCATCATCTCGTGAGAAATTTGTTATTGTCTCAGCCGTTAAAGATTGCTAAAGAACTATTTAAAAGAATACGGCAGCAAAAAAGCTTATTCAAAGTAGGTAGTATACTTAAAGATATCATTTTAGTCTCGATATTAGGTGATGAAATCGATCTCGTATGGTATTTAGATCCGAGTACTCGCACGGTCGAAATTCCCTACTTTACAACAATTTGGGATCTACAGCATCGAGTACAACCGTGCTTTCCCGAACTCAGTACCCAAGGACAATGGGACGAACGAGAACAGTTTTACGCTAAAGTACTGAGGTGTGCTTCTATTGTTGTCACTGGTACAGAGGCGGGTAGAGCTGAAGTCGAGCGATTTTATCAAGTGCCTGCAAACAGAATTAAGATTCTACCTTTTCCCACACCGGAATGGGCGCTGAATGCTCCACAGTCGGACAGCGATCGCTACGTACTCGAAAAATACAATATACCGGAAAACTATTTATTTTATCCCGCACAGTTTTGGGCGCATAAAAACCACGTTGCCTTGCTAATGGCTGTAAAATGGCTGCGATCGCAATATGGTATAGAGTTGCCTGTCGTATTTGTTGGCTCGGAAAAGGGCAATAAGCAATATATTCAGCAAGTCGTTGCCGATCTCGACTTATCTACCCAAGTTCACTTTTTGGGCTTTGTACCGCAAGCTGATATGGTTCCACTGTATCGCCATGCGTTTGCCCTGGCTTTTATGTCTTTTTGCGGACCCGACAACATACCACCATTGGAGGCGTTTGCTTTGGGTTGTCCGGTTGTGGCTGGTAATGTTTCCGGCGCTCTAGAGCAACTGGGAGATGCGGCTTTACTAGTGGATCAGCGAGACGAGCAGCAGGTTGCTTTAGCAATAAAATCGCTTTACGACGATCCGACTTTGCGGCAAATGCTCATCCAACGAGGATTGGCACGAGCTGCAAAATGGACGGGGCAAGATTACGTCAAAGCTGCATTTGCAATACTCGACGAGTTTGAATCGTTGCGGCGGTGTTGGCGCGGTACGAAGCCTTAATTCTCAAAAAGTTTGAATTAAAAAATTTGAATTGTGTAGGGCGTACAACAGGTGTTGTGCGCCTTTACGTATATGTGCGACTCATCCTGTGGATCTACTGATGGTAATTGCGATCGCTCGGTAAACCACTCAAGTTATTCAGTGAAACCACGCATGGGGATGCGGAAAAAGAGGGTTACACTCCATTTGGAGTTGAGTTAGCTCGGGCTAACTTTTACTTCTACTCGATAGACAATTCATCTCAAAAATTAGGCTAATTTCATCTGCAAATTCTGCCTCAAAACTGTGTGAGGAGTTACTAACTCAAGGTAATTCCGGTAGATGCGTTTGTCTTGAAGTTGGTAACTTTCTCTGAGTCACTGAGCTACTTGTAATGTGTATTATTAAAACTGCGACTACCACTATTATCTTAGCGACTCTTGCTTGTTGCGAGTTGAGCTATAAAGCAAATGCGAATCCTAATGTGGCGATCGCTCGATCGCAGACAGGCGATCGCGTTGTGGCACTACAAAAAGATAGCACTGCTGCATTAGAACAGTTATTGCACGGTAGGAAATTCAAAGCTGCCGATCTGGCTCAAGCGCCAACTTTAAACGATCTTGAGGGGAACTGGGCGCAAGGTTTTATTACAGCATTGGTTTCGCGAGGCGTAATTCAGGGTTTTCCCGATGGTAGTTTTCGCCCGAACGAACCAGTAACTCGCGCTCAGTTTGCGGCAATTGTCAGTAAGGCGTTTCCGCGAAATGCGTCAAGGCAAGCGATCGCTTTTGCCGATGTACCGGAATATTACTGGGCGAAGGATGTCATTCAAACAGCTTATCAGACGGGTTTTTTGGCTGGATATCCTAATAACACCTTTTTACCAGAACAAAGTATCCCCCGCGTACAAGTTTTGGTGGCGCTAGCGAACGGACTCAGCTTGTCGCCAAAAACAGAATCTTCCGCTCTGCTCGATACCTTGTATCAAGATGCCGCAGAGATTCCCGACTTTGCTCGTAGTCCAGTGGCAGCGGCAACTTCAAATCGGTTGGTAGTTAACTATCCAGATAAAAGTTTATTACAACCGAATCAAATTGCTACCCGTGCAGATGTCGCAGCGTTTATCTATCAAGCTTTAGCGAGTAAAGGTGAAGTTCCGCAACTGAGTGCTGCGGATGCCGCTAGCGAGCACATTGTTGGTACGCCATTGGTTGCCGAACAGCCGCCAGCGCCGGAAGTTACTCCACCTTCAGAAGCAGAGATCAAAAAACTCCAGGCACAGTTGAGTCAGTGGGAACAAGTCAACGACTTTGGCAATATCTATCAAGGTTCGCCAGGTATTACTGTCGCGATTCCCTCTGGCTTTGGTTCTGACCAAAACACCGTGTTTACCAGTTTGACTTATCAAGCACGAACTCGTTTCGGTGATATAGATGATGGTTCAATTGGGATTGGCTTCGGCTTCGGTAACTCTCGGAGAAATTTGGGTGTATCACTTACGTACACTGCTGCTAGCTTCGGTAGTAGTCGGGATTTTGGTGCTGGCGGATTTAACCTCAAATTACATCGCCAGTTTGCTGGAGACTGGTCGGTAGCACTCGGTTATGATGGCTTCCTCAATGTTGGTGGCAATAACGACTTTGAAGATTCAATTTATGGAGTTGTTACTAAAGTTATTCGCACGCGAGAAGACGTTGATACTGCTTTCAGTAGAATGGCTGTTTCTGTGGGACTGGGAAGCGGACAATTTCGCTCTGAGAATGATATCGCAGAGGGTAATGACACAGTTAACGTGTTTGGTGGGGTGGCTGTGCGGGTAGCTCAACCAGTCAGTTTCATTGCCGAATGGACGGGACAAGACTTAGGGTTAGGTCTTTCGATTACACCGTTTAGAAAATCTAGCTTTGTGATTACTCCTGCGTTACGCGATGTTGCGGGTGCAGGAGATGGAGCCAGATTTGTCATCGGCACTGGATTCTCATTCAAGTTCTAAATCCTCAGATTAGGGAGAGTATTATGCGTGCGAGCAAATCGATCGCTTGGATATTTGGAATTTCCGCGATCGCTGTGACAATGGCAACCACTCCGGCGGTCGCCATACCGAACAATTCGGACACGAGCGGTACGAATACCACTGGTCAAACAGATATCCTCTACGGCTTTGAAGCGCTGATCAATAAACCAGTCATTGCCACAAACCTCAAGCAACTTCTGAACACCACTAATAAGTTAGTAGATGCATCTGGAGCCATTGAGTCATTTACAGAGCGAGTCGGTAACAATCCCAATAGCGCCCCAATTAGTGCTGAGACTAAAGCAGCCTTGTTAGCTTTGTCTAGACACTTGCAAGATATGGAAAGAGGGCTTTGGGCATACGGCAACGACCTGGACAAAGCAGTTGCAGCTAGCGCGCAAGGGCTTTTGAAAGATCTAGATGTGGCAAATAAGGGCTGTCAGGCAAACCCTACTAGCTGCGGACAACTGAAGAGTTTAGTTACGAGTACTAATGACTTTGTGCAGAAGTTGAAGGCATTTGAAACTTTGTTGCATAACGAGGTGCAAAAGGCACGAATTTATTAAGCTCCGTCTGACAAGTATTACAGCAGTCAGTAATTCCGAGCTGGCGCTGTTTGATGAATCTCCCAAATTGGTGCATCGGAGCGATCGCCTTTTTGCTGTGATAGCAAAGGCGATCGCTCTCCCAATCTTATCGGGAGTGGGGCGATCGCTTTAGCTTTGTTAGAACCAAAAAATATATCTACGCGATCGGGTCAGTATACCGTATATTTACGTAAGTAAAAAGCGCAAAACTTGAACTCAAAGTCAAGCTTTCCGTAAAAATGCGCTTGGATACCCATTGAAGGTAAGGTTAGATTTCTCTTGTTAATTTAATTATTTCCTTGCTGTCGAACGTGCAAGCATCAGCTATCTAAAACAACAAAATTTAACAATGTCTAATTAAAACATGAGTAATAACTTGGGAGAGCGATTAATTAAAGGAATAGCAAGTAATGTTTTAGGTCAGCTCATTAATGTTATTATTCAGGTCGGATCAGTACCATTATTTATTCACTTTTGGGGGGTGAATCTCTACGGAGAATGGTTAATTTTAAATAGTGTTCCGGCTTACTTTTCTATGTGCGATATTGGGTTTGCTAGTATTGCCACTAATGAAATGAATATGTTAGTGGCTCAGAATGACAGGTCGCAAGCATTAGAAGTATTTCAAAGTAGCTGGCTATTCATTAGTAGCGTGTCTGGAGTTATTGCCCTAGTTGTATTGGCAGCAATCTGGTTCATTCCTTTAGAACGTTCGTTAAATCTAACCCAACAAACTCATTTTGAAGTAGCCGCGATCGTTCTCGTATTGACGTTTTACGTTCTGACAGGGCTACAAAACAGTTTGTTAGTAGCATCTTTTCGCTGCGAGGGGAATTATGCATTAGGTGCGCTGTGCAGCAATTTACTGCGTTTATCGGAATACAGCGTCAGTGCGATCGCAGTTGTCTTTGGTGCTACTCCTTTGTTAACTGCATGTCTCTTCTTACTCGTCAGAGGAACTGGAACATTTGGGATATGGCTGATATTGAAGCGAAAGAGTCCTTGGATTGTTTGTGGTTATAAACAGGCTAAACTTACAACTGCGAGGCGTTTGGCTGTTCCATCAATTGCCTACATGGGCTTTCCTCTAGGTAACGCGTTGATTAACCAAGGCATTGTAACTGTTATTGGTGTCGTGCTTGGTTCCACAGCCGTAGTTGTATTTTCCACAGTGAGAACGCTATCTCGGATTGCTTTCCAAGCAACAGCTGCAATCAACAACACTGTTTGGTCCGAAATATCAACAGCATATGGAACGGGAAATTTGGAATTAGCTAGAAAACTTCATCGTTATTCCTGTCAAGCCTCATTATGGCTGTCAACCTTAGCGGTAGCCAGTTTATTTGTTACTGGAGAATGGATAATTCAGATCTGGACTAGAAGCAAAGTAACAGTAGACGCAAGTTTTCTTCACATCATGTTGACTGTTATCGTTACTAATTCTTTTTGGTATACCAGCTCTATCGTGCCGATCGCAATCAATCAGCATCGACGAATGGCTCTGCGATACTTAATTAGTACTAGTCTTGCCGTACTTTTGGCACGTTGGTTAACTGTTCAATTTGGTTTGAATGGTGCAGCTGTAGCACTGTTAAGTGTTGATGTTTTAATGTCTCTTTATGTTGTTAAAACTTCACTAGCTTTACTTCATGATAACTTTGCTAGTTTTCTCACCTCGTTGTTTGTACCACCTACAGTTTTTCGTTATAACAATAAATAAATTATAATTCAATTCAATTCAATTTTAATTTTTATTTGAAAGTAAAATTAAGATAAAATTACACGTAATAAAAAGTGGCATAGAAAGTATATGAACGCATCACAAGCATGGGTTGAAAAACTGAAAAAATCAGGTTACAAACACCAGTGTAGCTCTGTAAGTTCGCTAGCTCAGATCGCGAAAAAAGGGCGCATCTGGCAGGAAACGATAAGGCGTATCGGCATTAATTCTCCCGCAAGTTTATTTGAGTTAGGTTGTGGCGGAGGAAGATACTTAGCGATGTTAGCTTTAAACAATTTTGAGGTTCACGGAATAGATATTTCACCAGCAGTTGTAGAGCGTTGTCAAAATTATTTGCATGACGTAGAAAAATTTTCTCCAAATCCAATCAAAGTAACAGTTGAATGTGCAGATATTTTCACTTACAACTCTAATAAACAGTATGACCTAACATACCATTTTGGAGTTGTCGAGCATTTTTTAGAATCTTCGGAAAGGATAGTAATTTGGCAAAAGCTTTATCAACTAACAAAACCTGGGGGATGGATGATGTCATCTGTTCCCAACGGTTCCCACTTCTGGCGCGAACATATCCGACAACATAAGCTTTGCGGATACGATATTCCCGAAATTGACTATAGCGTAAAACTACACGAACGAGAATTTCTAGAAATTGGCTTGCAAAATATTATTGCTCTACCATGGAATTACTTTGGGTTCTTAGAAGGAACGGTTGAAGGAAAATTGCAAAAATTGATGGCAAAAATGTGTTTTTTATCAAGTAATGCTGTCCTGCCTATTGTTCCTTTACCGAGAACATTTAAGGAAAAGTTCGCTCATGGATTGTTAGTTATGGGACAAAAGCTAACTTAGAAACAATGAATAAAGTAACTTTATCGACAGGGATCGGCAAATTACATTTTTTTGATAGTGCGTTAGCGCTCCATCAAGCAGGTTATCCTATTGAAGTAATTACAGGCTGGCGACCTGAAGGCAGAGAGCGACTAGTGAACTTAATTGGTAAGCTTCTCGGTCAAAATAATCTAGCAAAGCGATTAGCTGCTCGTCGTCCGATAGGATTAGATTCCGTACCAGTTTATTCTTGTTCTTTAGCTGAAGGTTTTGCTGTTTTACTAAATTTCTTGAGTAAGTATTCCAACCTCAATGCTAGTCGTGCTGGTACTTTAGCGTGTACTCAATTCGGGCGTGCTTCTAAAAAGTTTCTGCACAATTCTGGGATTTTTCACGTTCGTAGTAGTGTGGGTCAAGGTGGAGCAATTGCTACTGCTCGCGATCGCGGTATGAAAATTGTTGTCGATCACTCTATTGCCCATCCAGCAGCCATGAAAGCTATTTTACAATCAGAATTTCATCGTTTTGGTTTAGCTTTTAACTTGCAGCCTGAAAATGAGTTTTGGCAGCTCATATTACGCGATTGTGCTGACGCAGATTTACTAATAGTTAACTCAGACTACGTGCGCGATACTTTTATTGCAGCTAACTATCCATCTGAAAAAATTCATGTTGCCTATTTAGGTGTGAAAGACGACTTTTTTAGCCTGAAACAAAACTATCAGTGCAAAGATGAAATTCGCCTACTCTTTACTGGGCATTTCGACTTGCGCAAGGGAGCAAGAGTGCTGCTAGAAGCCTTAGAAATATTACAACAGCAGCAAATAAATTACCGCTTAGATGTTGTTGGATTCATGGCTTCTGGCGAATATGCCTTACGCGAACACAGAAATCTGCAAAACATTCACTTTCACTCCTACGTACCCCAAGAGGAACTAAAACAATTTTTCATTCAAGCAGATATTTTCGTCTTTCCAACTTTTGCTGAAGGTTCGTCTCGTTCGGCAATGGAAGCAATGGCAGCTGGATTACCTGTCATTACAACTAAAAATTGTGGGGTTCCCATCGAGCATATGCAAAATGGTTGGTGCGTCCCAATTGGCGATTCTGAAAATTTGGCAGCAGCAATTCAACAATTAGGGACTGATGAAAATCTGCGCCGAAAATTAGGAACCCATGCTGCCCAGACTATCGCAAATAACTACACCTGGGAACACTACGCCCAATCGGTAATTCGTGGCTATCAAAAACTTGTTGGATAACTAGAGGCTGAATTGTGAAAATCTGCTTCATCACAAATAACACCATCACTAAACATGCCACAATGAAACGCGCTTTTGGCATGGCTAATCCTCTAGCAGCATTAGGACATGAAGTAACCATCTGCTTGGAAGATGCAGAGGATAATAGAGTAGCAATGGCAAAATGCCCGCAGGCGAGAGCCTACTACTATACTCCTGGTTCAGTGCTTAATGAAAGAAGACAAAAACAAGCTTTTTTAAAACACAATTATTTTGATATAGTCCACATTTGTGGATTAGGTTTTCGGAATGCTATTTTGCCTCAAAAATGCCGAACATCTTTTGTGATTATGGATCATGTGGAATTAGAATCCTCTATGCTGGCAGCAGCAGTAAAACGGAGGATTTTTCAATCACATTTAGAATGGTGGAGTTTGTTGGTTTATAACGGTTCTGTATTGGCAAGTAAATATTTAGAATATCTTTTTCTTCGTCGTCTTCATTTTCTAGGTAAACGTCGTCCATTATTATACTTACCTTATGCATACGATCCTCACAGTTTAAACCCAGATAGTAATAAAATCGACAGCTTACGTGCATCTTATCCTCAGAAGAAAATCATTGTTTACATGGGAGGAATAAACCGTAGCTATGGCTGCTTTGAAATGCTGGAATCATTTCGTTTATTAGCCAGTCGCAAACAAAACTTTGTTGCCATTATTCTAGGTAGAGGCTTAGAAAGAGACGAAGCTATTAATTTTGTTCAACAGCATCAGCTTGAACAAGTCGTAGAGTTCAAAGGCTATGTTCCAGAAGAAGATGTTCCTACTTTTCTTTATAGTGCTGATGTCCTGTTAAGTCCTCTTCATGACACGGTAACAGATTGGGCTAGATGTCCTAGTAAACTGCTCATGTACATGGCTACTCAAAAACCTATTGTCACCTGTGCTATTGGTGAGGCATGGGAGTACCTGGGCAAAGATGGATTTTATTATCAGCCAGGTTCGGTGGATTCGATGTCTAAAGCAATTGAACGCGCTATGGATGTCGATTCTCAGTGGCAACCTAATTACGATCCTAGCCAGCACGCCTGGCAGGTACGAGTTCAAGCCTGGTTGGATTGGATCTATCAGCAGAAGCCTGAGTTATCTCACGGAGGTTAGAAATTGTGAGCGAGCAACCTCGAATTGCAATCGCCTGGAACGGTCTTCCTTTTTACGCAGCTCGTCTCATCCGCGCTGGAATTGAGCAACTTGGCAAGCCAGTCACGGTCATCGGTTCTCAACCTGCTGTACCGATTACAGGTATGGAAGCAGCTTTGGGTCAAAAGATATATTGGCTGAATACTGCTAAATCTTGCAGTTGGTCAGATCTGCAAGTTCCAGTCCCAGAAATCTTCTTCCAAACTGGATGGGCATATCCAGGCTTCAATTCGCTGGGGCGCGAGGTACGCCAGCATGGTGGTAAAGTCGTTTCGATGGTAGATAATTGCTGGAAGAATAACTCCAGGCAGTGGTTAGGAGCAGTTATCTTTCGTTTGAACTATCAACCCTGGTTTGATGCTGTTTGGGTTCCTGGTCGTTCTGGCTTTCAGCTTTGCCGCTTTTTCGGAATGTCAGAAAACAGAATTTACCAAGGAATGTATGGAGCCGATCCCGATGTCTTTACTTCCGGTTCCCCCCTGTCAGAAAGAAACAAGCAATTTTTGTTTGTCGGGCAGTTGATTGAACGTAAAGGGGTGAAATTATTAGTTGAGGCTTTCCAGAGATTTCGAGAGCAGTTTCCAGACTGGACTCTAAAAGTTATTGGCAGTGGTCCATTAGCCTCTTTTCTAGACTGTCCTGGCATAACGGTGCAGGGCTTTCAACAGCCGCCTGTTGTTGCTCAAATCATGCGTCAAAGCCGCTTCCTAATCTTACCTAGTTATGAAGAGCATTGGGGATTGGTGGTTCACGAGGCAGCTCTATCGGGATGTGGTTTAATAGTTAGCCATAAAGTAGGAGCGGCTTTAGACTTAGTTGTTAACGGAAATAGCTCGGTTTTTACTAGCGGTTCATCTGAAAAATTATACACAGCTATGATGAACTCGGCGCTGTTAAGTTTAGATGAACTGAGACAGAATCATCATCAAAGTTTGCAAGTATCATCTCGATTTGGTCCTAGTGTTTGGGCTAAAAATTTTGTTCAAATCATCCTCGATTTGACTTCAATTTAGCGAGCAGAAATTGTGTAGTCTGTGCTGCTATATAGATTGTTTTATCATTATTCTGAATTTGGACTAAACACAATGGTTGTCAGCCTGATAGCTTTGATTGTTTTTATAATTTGTGGATGGAAACGTCCTAGTAATTTAGTTCTGTTATTAATTTGGACTGAACCCTATCTGGCTGGCAATGCTTTATTTGGTTGGGTTCCATCATTTGAATTCCAACCATCAATTTCTATAGGATTTGCGATTATAGCGATCGCTTTCCTCAAGCAAAGACTGTTTAAGCAAAAGAGTTCTTTTGCGGAAAGTATTTATCTACTATTGTTTTATATTTTATTAACAACTGTTGCAGTTGGTTTATTTTATAAATTTGAATTTTTACGTGTTTGGAACCAACCACCTCTAATTCGAGGTGTACGCTCTTACTTAAACGAATTATTTTTCTGGATTACGCCACTAGCTGCATTAAGCCTTGGTTGGCGTGAAAAGAATATTAATCAGTACGGTAGAGCATTTATTCATGCAGGTTTCTTTTACTGTGGTCTAGGTATTTTACAGTTTTTAGTCAGTCTATCTTTTGGCATCGATATTTTTAGCGTAATACGCAGAGGAGTAACCGTTGTTTTACAGCCTCTTGCTTTAGGCGGTTTATCTGGACGCATTACCAGCATATGTGGCGAACCTCGCTATCTCGCAGCATATGCTGTCTTTTGGTTTACTCTGTTGCTTTGTACAGGTAAATATTTCGGATTCAAGCCTAGAATTCAAGTATTTGGCTGTTTATTTTTCCTGATAACAGCATTACTTAGCGGTTCCAAAACCACAATTTTTAGCACGGGAATAGTCATAACTTTCATTGTTCTTTTTCAAACGATTGGGCTAGGAAAATTTATCCAAAAGCAGCAGTTAATTCTACTTTTCTCATCAGGATTACTGGCGGCTATTATGAAATTTGCACTTTGGAATAACAGTGCCGATCTAGACAAGTTATCAATCGTAACTCGTGTAGGCAAAATAGTAAAAGAGCAACCTAATTTAAATTTAGGATTCATTCATATTCCACTGGAATATCAAGATTTAGAAGCTTTAAAAGTAGTTTGGGAAACACCTTGGATGTTAATTACAGGTTCCGGCGTTGGGTTGTGGCAATATGGTTTTAACCCGTTCAGTATTGATACTGTCAAAGCTACTTATACAAATATGGGTATTCATGCTCTTAATAGCGTTCAATCTAATATTGGTCTTATACACAACTTAGTAAATTATGGCACAATCGGCATCTTGGTTATTGTATTAATATACTTTAATTTCTTTAGGTTGTGCGCTCAAGGAACTTCTCAGCAAGATCGTAAACAATTACTCGGACTAATGCTAATCTTTTTATTATTTGCTCAGTTTATAAGGTCTTCATCTGGATTTTATGCTCAGTTAGCTCTGATTTTACTGCTGTGTAGCATTCGTTTAAAAATTTTCCAGCAAGAATTTTATTCTAGCAAAATTAATAATATAATTAATATTTAATTGGAAAATTAAAAATTTCCAATCAGCTCTTATATAAGCAATTATGAAATTACCATTTTTTCTGTACAAAACGCTTAAGTTTATCCAGCCTCAATGGATTATTGCTAAAGGATACTATAGAAAAGCTATCCAGCAAATGCGGAAAAAACTGACTTTGTTAACGAAGGATAATGGTATTCCAGACGGTCTTAGCCAAACGACTCTAGATTGGATGTGTTTTTGTCAAAAATTAGAAGATTACAAAGTCATTTACCCAAATCATACAATTTTTAGGCAACTTCCCAAAACGTTAAGTGAAGTACACTGGAAATTTAAACAACAGACACAGCACAAATCGCCCTCAGCATTCGTAGCTGCGATCGATGATGGTCGAGTCTGGGGAAATTCTGGTGCTGTGATTGCTCCAGATAACCAACTTCTAGCAGATGTATCTAAGGAGATTGCAACAAAAATAGAAGAGCATTCCATATTTTTGCAGTGGAAGTTACCACCTATATCTAGAGTTGCTGGAACAGTAGCGGTTTTAGCAGCCTCTAAGGGAAATACATATTTTCACTGGGTTTTTGACGTATTACCTCGATTAGCTTTATTGTACGAGAGTAATATTTCTCTGAATCAGATTGATAAATTTGTTGTCAATAAACTTGAGGCAAGATTTCAAATAGATACACTGAATTTGTTGGGCATTGAGCCAGAAAGAATAATTGAAACTAGTTCGCTCGCTCACATACAAGCTGAGAAGTTGATCGTACCATCACTTCCAGGTATCTCTGGAAATATGCCCAAATGGGCTTGTGATTTCATTAGAGATAAGTTTTTATTAGATCGGATTGCCCGAAAGGAAAATAGTTTAGAGCGCATTTATATAAGTCGTGCAAATGCGAAAGGGCGCAGAATTACTAATGAAGCTGAAGTTATCGAACTACTAAATTCCTTTGGCTTTAAGAAATTAATTTTAGAAACAATGTCCTTTATCGAACAGATATCTCTTTTCGCTGCTGCTGAAATTATTGTTGCTCCTCACGGTGCAGGACTTTCAAATCTAGTCTTTTGCAAACAAGGAACTAAGGTAATAGAAATTTTTTCACCTAACTCTGTGAATATCTGTTATTGGTCATTAAGTAACCAACTTGAGCTTGACTACTACTATCTCCTTGCTGAAGGGAACATTCCTCCTGAACATATAGATCCAGGTTTAGGTAGAGAAGATATAGTTGTAAGTATGGAAAGGCTTGTAGATATACTTCATTTAGCTATTAAATGAATAAAATATTTATTTTGTTTCCTTTGTGGTTTTTATATAAATTCCGAAATGACAATACTACAATTCACACTTTCTCAACATCCTAGCCAAGGTGGTATTTACGTCACAACACAAAGTTTTCGGGAAGTTTTGAATAGCAAAATCGTTGAAATTATTTCCCCTGAACTTCAAGGTCAAACAACAGGAGATTATCAAATTCGAGTTTTTGATCGCGGTTTATTCAAGCGATATCCTATTCCAATTAATAAAAATGAAATTATGTCTAGGCTATCTAGCTCGGCAGTTAGCTTAGTAATCATACATGGATTGTGGCGCATTCATGACAATCTTGGCTATCAATTTGCCAAGAAAAACAATATTCCCTTCTGGATAGTTACTCATGGTGCATTAGATCCTTACGTTTTTACTTATCGTGCCTTACCTAAGCATTTGTGGATGTCGCTATTTGGTGAGAGACTGATTCGCGAAGCATCTGCTGTTATTTGTTCTACTTCTAGAGAATATGATAAAGCAAAAAAGTATCTTAAGGATGCCAAAATTGAAGTTTGTCATTGGGGAATTGAGCCGCCAAATCTCAAACAAGTTAATAGTTGGAAAGCAGAAATTCGCGATCGCTTAAACATTCCTCTAGGACAGCAAATCCTACTATTTCTAGGTCGTATAGATCGAATGAAGCGTCCCATAGAAACTGCTTTGGCATTCAAACAACTAAAACCGAATAACTGGACATTCTTAATAGTAGGTGCTATGGAAACTGGAGAGGGTGCAGAAGAAATTTTAGAGATCTGCGATGGGCAGTTAGTACAGTACCATCCGCCTGTTTATGGTGTTGATAAGTGGAAATTTTTAGCTGCTGCTGATGCTTTTGTCAACCTTAGCCATCGTGAAAATTTTGGTCGGTCAGTCGTTGAAGCCGCTGCTGTCGGTTTACCATTACTGATCTCTGATGGTGTAGATATTTTTCCAGTGCTACAAAGCGCAGGCGCAGCTAACGTTGTCACCATTAATTCTTTGGATGATATTCGCACTGCACTACAAATATTTCTCCAAAAGCTACCACTAGAGCAAAAATATATGGGGCAGAAAGCACAAAAATGTTTTCAGGAAAATTTTACAAAAGAATTATTCAGAAATGAATTGATAAAATTAGTAAAAAAGTCTACATCAGAGGGATTGAGTAGATGTGTTTAGTAGTTGTGTAATATTAAAACTCGTCTCAATGTCTTAACAAGTAAGGAAGTATAAAAAGATATGAGAATTGTACACTATATTCCAGATTTTGGGTTTGGTGGCATCCAAAAGGGAGGATGCGTTCTTGCTGCCTCAATGGCAAAAATGGGGCATGAAGTACAAGTTATCGGTAGAGCAGGCGGACTTCGTTATGAAGAAAATTTAGGCAGCAATCTTAGCCATCGTGTCCTAGATGGTGAAAAAACTGAAGCTTTAGTCAATGTAATTCTGGAATATGCACCAGATGTATTGCATATTCACCAATCTACATACAACGAAGTTCTGGTTGCTCAATTGTCAGACAGCCTTGCTACCAAATGCCCGACGCTCGTGACTTCACCAGTCTTTGGTCGTCCTCCAAAGCAGTTTTCAACACTCAATCGCACTCAAACTTGTTGCGTGGGAGTGTATTCATTCTATCGGATGTGCAAATGGCTGAATATTTCAATGGAACAGGCAGTCAAGTTAGGGATAGGATACGTACCTATTACACCTCTAGAACCTTGCTCTCTGAACATCCTGGCTAACGATGCTCCTGAAACTGTTGCTGCACGCCGTTCTGAGCTTGGAATAACAAAGGATGCTTTTATTGTAGGGCGCATCGCTCGAAATACAACTAGTAAGTGGCATTCTGACAGCGAAGTTCTGATAGAGACTTTGTTGAGTCGATCTCCTAAAATTGTATGGTTATCCGTAGGATATCCAGATGAACTCGGTCGAGAGCGTCTGCAAAGCAAATGGGGAAAGCGGTTCTGCAATTTTCCACAGACGGCTGATTACAACTTCCTCTGCCAAGTGTTAGCTTGCATGGACGTTCAGGTATTCTTCAGCCGACATGGAGAGTGTTTTGCTAGCACTATTTGCGAAGCAGCAGGAATAGGAGTGCCAACAATAGGTCTATGTACTCCTTTGACAGATAACGGTCAGTCAGAACAGATTGTGGAGGGGGTAACAGGTATGCTAATTAACTCCATAGAAGGTGCAATAAAAGCAGTTGAATCGCTGCTGGATTCTCCAGTTACTTTAGCTAAACTAAAAGCATCGACCCACAAATATGCATACGATAAATGGCATGTAGACCGCGTATCTACAAACCTACTCGAACTGTATCTTTTCTGGATAAGTGGAAATCGTAAAAAATCGGATTATGTAGCGCAAATGCAGAGAGAGTATGCAGAATTTGCAGATAACTATCGGCAGCGTGTTGCTAAACTGATGGGTACAAATCCGTTATCTCATACTCTCTGGTTAGGTTTAACTGCGGCAGTAGAATCTTGGTCTATTTTCTGTATGGGTCGCTCGCTTAAGCAAGTTTTACAGAGAACGTAGAAGCTCGCAGTAGTAAGATTGTTTCCGTCAGAAAACACTAATAGCCCTATTGAGCTTCTTAGCAACAACCAGAATGATAGAAGATCGCTCTTTAGGAAGAACCCTCAACTCAACTGTATCAACTATAGGTTCAATCGATTTATGAAAACAATTTCTAGCAATTACGAATATTCCTATTGCAGCAGTAATTCGGGACACCATCATGCCTATTTGCTCCCCCCACTATTACAACTGCTTGGACAGGTAACTCTACCAAGCCAGCAGCGACCGCGAGTACTAGATTTAGGCTGTGGTAATGGCAGTCTGAGCCACTTCCTCGCCCAACAGGGGTACGAAGTAGTGGGGGTCGAGGAGTCTGAATCTGGTATTAAACAGGCTCGCCATAACTTTTCAAATTGCCAATTTATTCAAGCCAGCATATACGATTTGCCCTACAACGATTTGAAAAATTCTTTCGATTATGTCATTTCTTGCGAAGTGATCGAACACTTGCTTTATCCCAGAGAGTTGGTAAGGGCTGCAAAAAGATGCCTGAAATTCCATGGACGTTTAATTATGTCTACTCCTTATCACAGTTATCTAAAAAATCTAATAATTGCTCTTTCAGGCAAGATGGATGGGCATTTTACTACTCTTTGGGATGGCGGACATATTAAGTTTTTTTCCGTAGAAACAATGACTACTTTACTTAAAACAGAAGAGATGAACAATATTGAATTTAAGTTCGCTGGCAGGATGCCCTATCTATGGAAATCTATGTTATGTTCTAGTTCTATCAGTGAAGAAAAATAATAATTTGTTCCTGGATTTTACCATTGCCTGAAGTGAAAAACTTATAATTTCGTTTTTGCTATTTTGGTAGTGGTTATTCACCAGATAACATAGCAATTGAAGCATTTTGATGAAAAAAAATTGCAAACGCAGAAGATCCTCTTATTTCTGGCTAGCGAGTGCTGTCTTCTCAACTTGCTTGAGTATTATTCCCGTGCGCTTGGCGATCGCCTACTATCAAACGCCCGTTCCCCAAGCTATCTTTACTTTAGGTGGTGGTATGGAGCGGGAAAAGTTTACTGCTCAATTTGCCAAAAAGCATCCATCTTTGAAAATTTGGATTTCTTCTGGTATCCCCTCTCGCCACTCACAACAGATTTTTCGCTCAGCAAACATTCCCGATAGTCGAGTTCATCTTGACTGTCATGCGATCGATACTGTAACCAATTTCACCTCTCTGGTGGCGGAGTTCCAAGAACAGAACATCCGCCATCTTTACTTAATCACTTCCGACTATCATATGGCTCGTGCCCAGGCGATCGCTTTTTTCGTTTTTGGTACTAAAGGTATTGCTGTGACTCCCATCTCCATTCCATCAGATAACCCTTCTGAGTCCTGGCTGCACGTTCTGCGCGATAGCACTCGTGCAATCCTCTGGATATTTACAGGTCGTACCGGAGCCAGTTTTAATCCTCAGCAAGTATCTCCTTGCGTTTGGTAGGTTTCATCATCAAGTTTAGACTTAATATTTAGGAAAGCGATCGCGCCACCAGCGAAACCAAGGCTGCCAAGCTTGTTCTAGAACTGGATATGTTGCCTCAACAGACCCTTGCTTTAAAGGAACAGATAGATGAACCCAAAGGCACCTTTTATCTGGCAAACTCGATTCACCAATTAGCCAACTCAGCAAACGCTGGAGCTGAAAATCGTAAGTATAGCGATTCGCAAGGAATTGTTCTTTAGTGACAGTACTGTTTCCTTGGGGATTAATACAAGTAGCTAAATGCGATCGCCCTTTATGGACGAACAAGCTATAGAAACCGATTCCTGGTTGCTGACGGAATTGCAATTGCTTAGCCTGTGGTAATTCAACTGAAGTCCATCTCAGAAAATAGTCTTGTAGCTCTCCTGAAGCACTTGCTTCATATTGCATCGCAATTTCCATTTGATGCTTATCGCGCTTGTACAAGTATTTTTGACTGGATAGAACAATTGCGGAAAACTTGTAAGGACTAGGGAGTGGCTTGGCTAGGGGAAAACTCTCCAACAACTGCCATCCTGGTAGCGGTACGACTGAAGGAAAGTTAAAAGTAGCTAGCGATCGCTTACCTGCTGATGGATCTAAGCTAAATCGACCTAGCGTAATGCAAATACTAGCAAAGGTCAGTGCTATAAGTATCTGACGATGTTGTTGCCATCTAGTCATGACTCGTTCAACTTCCTAGACTCTTGATTGGATAGTTCATTTGACGAGTGAAAATAACGGCACAAAAACCCAAATAAGAAAATGGCAACTGTGGAAAATATTTGGTTTCCTGGCGAACTGTGCCAGTAGTCAAAAGCTGGGCGATTGGAGATAACAGTTACAATCAGGGCAACTCGAATGCTGCTAGTTAGGAATGCAATGGAAATAGCTCCTATAACTAATAAAATTCTCTGTCTCCAATTCGTCGAGAATATTAGGATATAAATGACTGAAAGTTTTAATAGTAAAAATGCGGTAGTAATACCAGTACAGGCAGGAGCTACTTGAGCGTAATCATTTGGGAGAACAATTATGGTAGCTTGGCGAGATACTTCAAACCCTACATACCAGAGGAGAAAAACGGCAAACTGAGTTGTGATCGTACTGATATGGAACAGTCGATCCACAATTTGCGTGAATAAGCCTGTTGGCAAGCAGAGTAGCAACACGATAATCATTTCTCGCCAGTATTGTTTCAGTCCCTTACAACCAGAAGCTACCAATCCTAAGCCAAGAACTGATAGCAAGGGTAGAATTTTCAGCCAAGAAATGTCAAACCAAAACAAAGAAATACTTTTATAAAACACGAGTCCAATTAAGAGGATGCCAAAAAAACTAGAAATAAGATCGCTTTCTAAGTTGAGGTTGTCTTGCTTTCGCCACACTAAGCAAAGAGTTGCTCCCCAAAACAAAACACTAATAATTATTTGGTCAAGATCGCCGTAGATTTTCCAATTTAAAATTAAATGAAGTGCTGCCAAGCCGATAGCACTCCCAAATAAGTAGAACCTGGAATTTTGCCACAGCTTAACAGCAACAAAAGGACGTACTTTCATCGTGATTTTAAGCAGGTCGAATTAATCTTCTCTGATTCGCGCCCAATCAGTTAAATGCCAAAACAAAACAAATAGGGTTCCAGCAAGCAAAGCACCTAGATTCCATTTCACTGAATTTTTAATTAGCGATCGCTTTTTAGTTTCATCTACCTTGGTAGCTTGACTTTTCATCTTCAGTTGAGCTTGCGACATTTTGTTCAGCAACTCTTTTTTGATGATTTGAGGATTCTCAATCTGGGGTGATGAGCCTGGAGCAGAAAGTTTCGCTAAAATCTGTATCATCTGTTCGTTTGTTTTTGCTCCATCAAGTTGAGTTGTAATTTGTTCAAGCTGCTGGTTGTGTGCAGAAAGTTGGTCAGCGATCGCCACTCGCTCGGCTTGATATATGCGCCAAGAATCAACAATGCCCAAAGGAACCATCAATAGATAAAACAGTCCTAGCAGCAAGCAAACCCAGGACAAACATCCCATCAGCTGTTTTTCTAACTTCTTGATCTGACCTTGACGACGGTAAAAGATTGATGCCATGCCCAGTAAGGGAATAGCAGCACGTTCTACCAACGCTCCAATCGTTTGAAATTCCCATACGGGGTTAGTAAAGCGCGGGGGAATGAGAATATAGATACAGTCAAAAAAAGCAAATGCCAGTAGACCGTAGCCCAGCAAGGACACCAAAATATGCGATCGCTCCTCCGCAAACTCAGAGAGATAGACCTCTTTGTTGAAGATGTTCGGCTGATACAAATCCCAACCTGGCGATTGCAATGGCGGCTGCTTTCTTTCCTCAATTGCATTGACTAGTTTGGAGTTAGTCTGAGCTTGCTGCTGTCCGGCATCAACTCGATCTTGTTTATCCATCATTTAGTTGCTAGAGAACTCACTTTTCAAGGATTTCCGTTTTTGCAATTTACTTTTGAGCCGATTTGCACCAAACAAGGCTCCCAAAGCCAGAAGGCTCATTCCTGGTGAAAATTCAAAGGGGACTTTACTGAAACGGATTGATGTATTATCCGAAACGGATGGTGAGTTATATGACCATAGTAGATTTGCACCATTATCGTTGCGAATTCCTATTGTTGATTCGGCACCCCTAGCTCCAGAATCCTGAGTGGGATAGGAAAGTGTGTTCACGTCCTGATAGGAAAACAAAATGTCGCCACTTCCTTCATAAAGTACTGTCTGAAAGGACTTAGGATCGGTGTTCCCGTTATTCCCTTCTATTCCTCCCCAGGAGATAATCAATCGCCGACTACCTGCTGTACCTTCTGTTCTATAGAGAACTGGCGAACCCGCATACCAATCATCCCAAAGGGGAGCAATAGTAGGTAGATTGGGAGTTGGAGCTGTCGTACCAAGATTTACGTTGTTTGGGCTACTGTTGCCGCCTCCAAATGTTATTAGTCCGTTTGAGCTGACAGAAAATTGTGAATATGTGGTGCCAAAGAAATCGAAGTTGAAGCCTATGTTTATCAAGCCGGATGCATCGTCATCGCTTCCTCCTGGTAAAGCTGTGCTACCAGAGCGGCTAATGTTTGTAAACTGGTTGGGGATTTCGTCTGTGGCGTAGTAGCCGCCACCTGTGATAGTGGTTGCCTGAGCTTCTCCCGCACTCAGCGTTCCCACAGCAACCAGTGCAGCTCCTACAGTAGCGACCGATCGCTTTTTCAATATCCTCGTCAAATTGCTATTCCACATATAGTTTCGAGATGCTACGTTGTACCTTTACCATCTGGGAAATTTGGTAATTTCGCAGATTTCATGAAAAATTAATATGTTGCAAACTATGTCGTACAGTTATAAAGTGAAACGGCTCCAGTTTAGTCGCTAAACTAAGTACAATCCTCGGTAAAATTACTGGTTTTATTTAGGTAAGCAAGTGATGCTTAACATATTCTTGTTCTAGTACGTGCAGACTTTTAAAGAAGCTGTATATTTACGCAAGTATTTTAGCTGACTCTCAATCAAGGCATTTAAAGGAAGCAGTAAATAGAGAACCTACGCCTATGTTCCAACAGATTTTTGCCAAAGCGATAGCATTCAATTTGCGACACGAATATTCTATCTATCTCTTACTTAGAACGTTCTATAGCTCGTAAGTTTTGATTAAGAACCGTAAATGAATGACAACCGATAGCGCAGCCGTAATGTTATACTGCCTAACTTAACACTCGTCAAATAAAAACTATAGACACCCGATTAAAAGCGATACTCGTCTACCATCTATTCTTTCCCTACTTTTTACTTGCTACTGTTTACTCTCTCTTCAGTAAATTTACTTACGCGCGGAATAAAAATATGAAAAATAAGTAAATTTCTCAGTAAAAATTCCCTTGGTTGTGTCAAACAAGAATAGCTAAATTGCTTTTGTACTTGAGTTGTGTAGAGCTATGCCGAAAAGCTCAACTTTGGGCAATTCAGATTTTAGCTATGGGATACAAGTTGATAGAAAAATTGTTAACCAAGTTTGGCTGATGGTCAATTTAGGTCAGTCATTTTTGAGGATATATGTCAATTCTTATCACTTCTGTAAGGCACAACAATTCTACTGATAAAAGGTTGTAACGCTTCAAATGTTAAACAACTATGTGTCAAACGCTCATATAGCTAGTCTCAAAAAAATAGTTCATAAGAAGGAAGACAAGCCAGAACTAGTTTATCCCTTGAGGCTATCCATTTTAACGCAGTTTTATCCACCAGACTATGCTGCCACGGGACAATTAATTGAAGAGCTGGCGATTAATTTAGAGAAACTGGGAAATGACGTTCGTATTTTTACGGGACAACCTGGATACGCATTTCAAAAAGATTCTGCTCCTACGAAAGAACGGATGGGAAAAATACTGATTCAGCGATCGCGTATATCGCGAATTTTAAACGGTCGAATTCGTGGCAAAGCACTCAATGGATTTGTATTTTTTCTTCGAGCGGCATTGCACTTAATCAAAAAAGTTAACCGTAACGATATTTTACTGTTAACTACTGCTCCACCCTTTCTACCACTGATAGGGTACTTAGCTAAATTATTTTTTGATGTACCCTATGTTTGTTTAATCTACGACCTGTATCCTGATATAGCAGTTGAGCTAAACGTCGTTCCAGCTCACAATTTATTAGTTAAATGGTGGGATTGGCTAAACAAACAAGTTTGGCAGAACGCAGATAGCATCATCGTTCTCAGTTCCACCATGAAAGAGCGGGTGCAAGATAAATGTCCAGAAATTGGTGACAAAATTGCCGTCATTCATAACTGGGCTAATCCAGACCGAATTGTACCCATTGCTAAGCAAGATAACTGGTTTGCCCATAAATTCAATCTAGTCAATAAGTTTACCGTGCTCTACTCCGGCAACATGGGTCGCTGCCATGAAATGGATACAATTTTGGCAACAGCTCAACTGTTACAAAATGAACCAGTCGAGTTCGTGTTTATCGGTGGGGGTGCAAAGCGAGAAGCTTGCATCGAGCGAGTACGTCAAATTGGCTTAGATAACTGTCAGTTCTTGCCTTACCAGGATAAACAAGATCTGCCTTATTCCCTGACAGCTTGTGACTTGTCTCTAGTCACAATTAGTCATGGCATGGAAGGATTGGTTGCTCCAAGTAAGTTCTACGGTATGTTAGCAGCTGGGCGACCAGTAGCAGCGATTTGCGAACCTCATTCTTATTTGCGATCGCTCATCGCCGAAGCCAATTGTGGCGCTGCCTTCAGCAACGGTGATGCAGTAGATATAGCTAGGTTCATTCGCCGTTTAGCTGCCGATCGCGAACTGGCTCAACAAATGGGCATAGCAGGCAGATACTATCTTCAATTCAACTTCACGCCAGAGATTATTGCTAGGCAGTACTTAAAGACACTGCAACAAGCTTTAGAAGCCCAAGAGATAAGGCAAACTGAGCGACGACGGCGCAGAAATAGCAAGTGGGGGCAGAGACGAATTAAGAGACTCAGCAGTTGAGTTGAGGTGCGAACTACAACAGCTAGAAGTGCCAATCGGCAGAGCGCAACGATCGCAAGCCAGCACACACCTCAAAATAAGGAAACTTCTTGACAGCGAAATGTACTGGTTAAGAAGAAAAAGATAGCAAAAACCGCCACTACTTACTGCGATCGCACTCAGACATATCACGAGTAGCCAATTATGGAACAGCAACAAGATATTCAGTACTTCAACTCAGCAAATCATGGTAAGCTTCCACAACCAGCTCTACCAGTTTATTCGCCACTGTTTCAGAATCAAAAAACTGATGATGACTGGGATTTACGACAGTTTTTGGGTATGCTGCGCCGTCGAGCGCTGGTGATCGGCAGTGTAGCAATTGCTGTCTGTGGCACTACTTGGGTCTGGACTTTAACTCAAACGGCTGTATATGAAGGGAGAATTGGGCTGTTAGTTGAACCAGTAACTACGCAAAATCAATTTTCAGGGCTGAGTCAAGTTTCTGTAAGTCCTAGCTATTACCCAGGAGAGAGCCTAGATTACGACACGCAAGTGATGGTTTTGCGGAGCCGTCCAATCTTAGATCCCGTTATTAAACAGATAGCTACTCGCTATCCAGATGTTACTTATATTAAGCTGTTGGAAAATCTGGATATTGAGCGGTTTCTAGAAACAAAAATTTTAGAAGTTAAATATCACGATTCCGATCCGCAAAAAATCCAGTTTGTTTTAGAGCAGCTAGCGCATGGATTTTTAAAGTACAGCTTGCAACAGCGGCAAAATAGCCTCAGTCAGGGAATTAAATTTGTTGATTTCCAATTACCTCAGTTGCGTGGGCGAGTTAATAGTCTACAAATACAACTGCAAAGATTTAGAGAGCAATACAATTTTGTCGATCCACAAGATAAAGCAACACTGTTGTATCAAAAAGTCAGTAACCTTGAACGAGAGCGATTAATGCTTCAAGCATCATTAGCCGATCTTCGCCGATATCATGCATCTTTGCAGGGGAAATCGGGTGAGGCTCTGGCAATGCAAGCTGAAAACGGCTCTTTGGATACAATTGCACCAAATTTATTAAATAGTCAGATAAGTACTCAGATAAATAGTCAGACCGCTCAAAGTACTGAATTCAATGAATCGACACCTAGTTTACCAAGTGTCGATCGCCCTCAGAGTAACAATTTACCCCAAACAACCCAGTCTGAAGCGAGTACTTTCCAGAAAACTCCATCCACTCAATCCAGTCAAGCACCTGCAAGGAATGAAGGTTCGCTCTACCAGCGGATCATGTCTCAGTTGCGAGATTTAGACAGTCAAATTGCTTTTGAGGCAACAAGATTTCAAAACAATAGCCCTCAGCTTCAAATGTTAAGGCAGAAGCGGGTAAATTTACTGTCTGTATTGCAGCAAGAAGCGAAACGGACGTTGGGTAATAAACTGGTAGAAATAGCAGATCGGATTGCAGGATTGGAAACTCAGCTAGCCAAAATCACCCAAGCTGAAAATTTAGCGAAACAGCAAATCACAAAATTACCAGATACGGTGCGGCGATATACAGATTTGTTAAGAGAATTAGCGATCGCTACCGATAGCTTGAACCGGTTTTTAGAAAAACGTCAATCTCTACAAGTTGAGTCTGCTCAGAAAGAAATTCCTTGGGAACTGGTTGCTGCTCCTGAGAAACCTGACGTGCCAGTTTCTCCTAAGATATTACTAAATTTTGTATTAGGCGCGATCGCTGGTGTGTTAGCAGGACTTGGAGCAGCATTATTCTTAGAAAAGCTGGATAACAAATTCCATTCTACTGACGAGTTGAAGGAGACAACTAAATTACCTCTGTTGGGTGTCATTCCTTTCCATAAAAACTTGGGTAATAACCCAACCGAAGGAGAAACAGATCGGACAGAGCAAAATCACAGATCGCGCCGCCAGAGAAATGCCTACGGCTACAACTACTTTCCTTTCTTAGAATCCTTCCGATCGCTATACACTAATATCGGCTTTTTGGGTTCCGACACACCAGTTCACTCTCTCGTCATCAGTTCATCTATCCACGCAGAAGGGAAATCTACTACAGCCACCTTCCTCGCCCAAGCCGCAGCCGCGATGGGACGTAGAGTATTGCTAGTCGATGCCGATTTACGCCTACCACAGATTCATCGCATCCTCAAATTATCTAACGACACTGGGTTGAGTAATGCTATCTCAACCAACGTCCCAGTTGACGATTTAATTCAGCGATCGCCAGCTTGGGAGAACCTGTTTATCTTAACCGCAGGTACAATTCCTCCCGACCCGACTAAACTGCTGTCTTCCCATAAAATGCGGAATATTATGGAACAGTTGCGGCAGCAGTATGACTTAGTAATTTACGACACTCCACCGATGTTAGGTTTAGCAGATGCTAGCTTGCTGGCTCCCTATACCGCAGGACTGGCGATCGTCACGCGGATGGATAAAACCGATCGCACGATGCTCACCCAAACTCTCGATCAGTTAAAACTCTCGCGCACTCAAGTTTTAGGTGCAATCTGTAACGGAATCAAAGATTACAAAGCGACAACTTCTTACTATCACTACTACTACCAACCACGGACTCAAGAAGCAGGTTAGTCTAATTTCAGATTTTGAATGGTAGAGACGTTAGGCGTAATTCGATTAACCGCCACCTGAAATATATGCGATCGCGCTCGTGCAATTCCTCCAAAAATAGTTGAGGATTGACCGAGCGTTGTCTGTATGTTAGGAATAGCTATTTGTCTCCATATTCCTGCACTCACTAAAATTTCCATTACCTTTTTTCCCTGTCTTCTCCGCAAAACTGGCTTCTAATCAAGCTCCAAGGTATAGAGTGAAACGAAAATCCTTTTTACTAACACATCCAGCTATTTTCTTGCTATTCGCGGTTATACCGTGGTTTTCTGTCACCCCTGCTAAGGCTCAGATACAATTGCCTTCTGAACCAAAAGCTCTTAGGGGGGGCGATCGCATCTCTTTAAACGGTCGCATTTTGCCCGCCACTTGGCAACAGCAGCCAGCACAACCAGCCACAAACGAAGTCAGAACGGCAATTAGCGATTTGGCACTAATGCAACTGCTAGGAGTGGAATTACTCAATACTAAAGATGCCACGAAACAACCGCTTCGATGGTTTGCCAACCCAAATACTCAACCACTCGTCTCAAATACCTGGCATAGTGGCTCGTATCGCTATTTAGATGTATCTCAATTAGCCACAAAAGCAGGTTGGCAGTTGCGATCGGAAGGCGACATCCTGCGGATTACCACACCAGCCGCCAGAATTACGGGAATGCGACAGGGTAAACAAACGTGGGGCGATCGCTTAGTGGTAGATTTAGACCGTCCCGCTCCTTGGCAATTAACGCAAAAGCCGCCAGCGGCTAAACCAAAAGCGCCAGTCACCGAACTTCCAGACGATCCGCGACAGCAATTGCCATCCCAAGCAGTTTCAACCCTCTCACGTCCCTATCAACAATGGGCGATCGCGATCGACGCTGGTACAAACCCCGCATTAATCCAGCAATTAAACGCCAATTTAGCCGCTCAACTGCCAAAACAAAGCCAGATATCCCCGTCTCCCCTCGTCAAGCTAGGAACTACTGCCAATCTCACCACCATCAATCTCAGCTTACCCGTAGGCATTTTGCCCCGCGTGAGTACTCTCAGCCAACCCAACCGCATCATCATCGATTTGCGTCCCGATCCGCTAGTGGAACGCGATATTGTATGGGCTAGAGGCTTGCGTTGGCAACAACGGTATATCAATTTAGGTCGCGATCGCTTTCCCGTCACTTGGTTAGAAGTCAACCCTCGCACCGCAGGGTTAGCCCTCAGACCAATTTGGAGTCAAGTCCAAACTTTAGTTGGAACTGCGCCTATCCTCACCACAGCTCAACGCTACGCCGCTGCTGCTGCCATCAATGCCGGATTTTTTAACCGCAACAACAAATTACCTTTGGGAGCAATTCGCCGCGATGGGCGCTGGTTATCTAGCCCTATTCTCAACCGAGGCGCGATCGCTTGGAATGATGCCGGACAATTTAAAATCGGTCGCCTGCAACGCCAAGAAACTGCGATCGCCTCCACAGGGCAAAGCTTACCAATCGTCAATCTTAATAGCGGCTACATCCAAGCAGGTATTTCCCGTTATACCTCTGACTGGGGCGCGACATATACACCCTTGACAAATAACGAAGGAATTGCTGTCGTTCAAAATAACCAAGTTACCGCTCACTTACCTGGCGGCGCGGCAGGAAAAACCGCCTTTCCCATCCCCCTCAACGGCTATTTACTCGCATTCAGGACTGGTAGCACTGCTAACATGCTGCCCATAGGAACCATATTGCGTTTAACTGATGGGACTCTCCCTACCGAGTTTGCTAACTATCCTCACGCGATCGGTGCTGGTCCATTATTAGTTCAAAATCGCCAAATTGTTCTCAATGCGAAAGCAGAAGGATTCAGTGATGCCTTCAGCCGTCAAACTGCTGTACGTAGTGCAATTGGTGTCACAGCGACAGGTAACTTATTGATTGCTACAGTTCACAACCGCGTTGATGGGACTGGTCCCACTTTATGGGAAACTGCCAAGATCGTGCAGCAAATGGGCAGTGTCAATGCTCTCAACCTCGACGGCGGCAGTTCTACCAGCCTCTACTTAGGCGGTCAACTCGTCAATCGCTCGCCCGCCACCGCAGCCCGCGTCCACAATGGTTTTGGGATTTTTTTAGAGAGTGAGTAGTTATCAGTTGTCAGTTATCAGTTATCAGTTATCAGGAAACAGTGAGCAACTACCAACTACCAACTACCAATTACCAATTACCAATTACCAATCTTCACCATCAGTAAAAACCCTCATCCAATTCGCTGCTAGATAAAGATTAATTAAAGCTTTCACATCAGTAAGTGAAGAATTGATGTAGCCTATGCCAATTGTCAAGTTTACTGATGACACTCCTCAGATAGAGTTTGCTATCTTGGGCTAAGGTTATACTCGCCATACTATTGCTACGGTTATTCCTACTCTGTTCTGGTCTGTTGCTTCAGTTTCCTTAAATATTTTTAATAGTGCATAGCTGTTCTCAGGAGAAGACATTCATGGTTAAGGTTCAAGAAACTTCCCAAGCTCACGCATCCACTCTACCCATTCCAGCCGCAGTTGCGCCTAAAAGCATTGCCGCTACTGAATTACGCCCTTGGGGTTCTTTCACTGTACTAGAAGAAGGGCGAGGATATAAAATCAAGCGGATTGAAGTCAAGCCAGGACATCGCCTCAGCCTGCAAATGCATCACCATCGCAGCGAACACTGGATTGTTGTTTCCGGTACTGCTAAGGTTGTTTGCGGCGATCGCGAAATTATGCTCTGCAACAATCAATCTACTTACGTTCCCCAGTGTACGTCCCATCGTTTAGAAAACCCTGGCGCGATCCCCTTAATATTAATTGAAGTGCAAAACGGAGAATACTTAGGCGAAGACGATATCGTTCGGTTCCAGGACGACTATTCTAGGGGCTAGAGGCTAGGGACTAGGGGAACTAGGGATTAAGATTTAGTATACTCTTCATATCAACTTACTCCTGTAAGGGCGGGTTCACCCGAAATATTTGTTAGTAGTTTAAGTCTCTAGTAAACCCGCCCTTACTAATTCCTACTGCCTGCAATGATTCAAATTAGCTCTTCTGCTGCTAACGAAATAAAACGGCTTCGATCTAAACAGAGCAACCCCGACATTCTATTTCGCTTGCGCGTGCAAGCTGGGGGTTGCTCTGGTTTGTTTTACGATTTGGGATTTGACGCAGCAGGGCAAAGTGATTGCGTGCTAGACTGCAACGGAATTGCTGTGGCGATCGATGCCAACAGCCTCAACTACATTCAAAATTTGAAAATAGATTACTCTGAAGACTTAATGGGTGGAGGATTTCGCTTTTCTAACTCCCAGGCGATCGCTACCTGTGGCTGCGGTAACTCCTTTTCTGTAGAAATAGTGAGTAGCGAGCAGTGAATCGCCAATTACCAATTTCACTAGTTTGACATAAATCTACCAAAAACGGTACAATCATAGATCGTTAAAATTAAAGCAGCTAAAACTACGCGCTGTAACTCATGCCAACTATACAGCAGCTCATCCGTAACGAACGGCAAGTAGCGAAAAAGAAAACGAAATCGCCTGCTCTGAAGCAATGCCCGCAACGTCGGGGCGTTTGTACAAGAGTATACACGACCACACCAAAAAAACCTAACTCAGCTCTGCGAAAAGTAGCTAGGGTTCGTTTAACTTCAGGTTTTGAAGTTACGGCTTACATCCCTGGTATCGGACACAACTTGCAAGAGCATTCTGTTGTCATGATTCGTGGTGGCAGGGTAAAAGATTTGCCAGGTGTGCGGTATCACATTATTCGCGGTACTTTAGATACTGCTGGAGTTAAAGACCGCAAACAAGGGCGATCTAAGTACGGAACTAAAAGACCGAAATCGTAAAGCAGTTTTGCCGCTGTCGTTATTGCTAGTTCTAGTATTTGCGACTTCGCGCTTTGGCAGGCTGACGCAAAAATCTAGCTTGAAGTCAACGCTAGTAGGCAACAAAACACGACAAATCTACATAACGAATCTTGCTGGCAAGTGCTACTTGTCGTCCAAGAAACTGAAAAGCTAGTTAAGTAGAGGAGCGATCGCCTCAGCGGAGTCTAATATCTTATATAATGTTAGATTCGTCACCTGCCCCCTGCAAGTTACCTTAAAGCCGCGATTCCATCAAATCACAACTCTATCGTTGCCAACCCCGAACAAAATCAAAATAAAAATTAACTTATGTCCCGTCGTGCTGTAGCGCAAAAGCGCCCCATCCCCCCTGATTCCGTATACAACAGTCGCCTGATTAGTATGATGATGCGCCGCGTCATGCACAGTGGCAAGAAATCGCTGGCAGCAAGAATCATTTATGATGCGATGAAAACAATCGAAGAGCGTACTGGCAACGATCCGCTGGAAACGTTTGAAAAAGCCGTGCGGAACGCTACGCCTCTAGTAGAAGTTAAAGCTCGTCGGGTGGGAGGCGCAACCTACCAAGTACCGATGGAAGTTAGACCAGAACGGGGAACGGCACTAGCATTACGCTGGTTGATCCAATTTTCTAGACAGCGTTCCGGTCGTTCTATGTCGATGAAGTTAGCAAACGAACTTATGGATGCTGCTAATGAGACAGGTAGTTCGATCCGCAAACGGGAAGAGACTCACCGAATGGCTGATGCCAATAAAGCTTTTGCCCATTATCGCTACTAAAAAATACCTGTTGCAAAGCGACAAAGATAGGCAATATCCCCATATTCTGGTGGCGGTTTTCCATAAAGTATAGAATCTTAACAGAGAGTAACATAGATATACCTGCGGCAAAAACTACTCAAGGAGGTAGCTGTGGCACGTACCGTTCCGCTGGCGAAAGTCCGTAATATTGGAATTGCGGCTCACATTGATGCGGGCAAGACAACGACAACAGAACGAATTCTGTTTTATTCTGGACTCATCCACAAAATCGGTGAAGTTCATGAAGGAACAGCGGTAACTGACTGGATGGCTCAAGAGCGCGAGCGCGGTATCACCATCACTGCTGCGGCGATCACGACCAACTGGAGAGACCATCAAATTAACATCATCGACACTCCTGGTCACGTAGACTTCACGATCGAAGTGGAGCGATCCATGCGAGTATTGGATGGTGTAATCACAGTCTTATGCTCCGTAGGTGGTGTCCAGCCTCAAACAGAGACGGTGTGGCGGCAAGCAGATCGGTATAGAGTGCCACGCATCATCTTTGTCAATAAGATGGATCGCACGGGAGCCGATTTCTACAGAGTATACAATCAGGTTCGCGATCGCCTCCGTACGAACGCAGTACCGATTCAGCTACCCATTGGTAGTGAAAACGACTTCAAAGGCATTATCGATCTAGTGCGGATGTGCGCTTACGTCTACGGCAACGATCAAGGAACGGATATTCAAGAAGTAGAAATTCCTGCCGATCTGCAAGAGCAAGCACAAGAGTATCGCCTCAAGCTAGTTGAAGCAGTAGCAGAAACGTCTGAAACCTTGCTGGAGAAATATCTAGAAGGTGAAGAACTGACTGAAGCTGAAATCCGTAAAGGACTACGGCAAGGCACAATTGCAGGTACGATTGTCCCCGTGCTATGCGGTTCCGCCTTCAAAAACAAAGGCGTACAACGTCTGCTAGACGGTGTTGTAGATTACCTACCAGCGCCTACTGAAGTCCCGCCAATTCAGGGAACGACAGTCAATGGCGAAACAGTCGAACGCTTTGCCGATGACAACGCACCGCTATCAGCACTAGCATTCAAGATCATGGCTGACCCATACGGTCGCCTCACCTTCGTGCGCGTCTACTCCGGCGTGCTGAAAAAAGGTAGTTACGTCCTCAACGCTACTAAGAATAAGAAAGAGCGAATTTCGCGTCTGGTAGTACTGCGAGCAGACGACCGGATCGATGTTGATGAACTTCGAGCTGGCGACTTAGGTGCAGCATTGGGACTAAAAGACACCTTGACAGGCGACACTCTTTGTGATGACAATGCGCCAGTTATTTTGGAATCTCTATTTATCCCAGAGCCAGTAATCTCGGTAGCAGTAGAACCGAAGACCAAGCAGGACATGGACAAATTGTCCAAGGCGCTGCAATCCCTTTCGGAAGAAGACCCTACCTTCCGAGTGCATGTCGATCCCGAAACCAACCAAACAGTAATTGCTGGGATGGGCGAACTCCACCTAGAAATTCTGGTAGACCGGATGTTGCGCGAATTTAAAGTGGAAGCCAACGTAGGAGCGCCACAAGTAGCTTACCGCGAAACCATTCGCAAGCACGTCACGAAAGTCGAAGGAAAATTCATTCGTCAAAGTGGTGGTAAAGGTCAGTACGGTCACGTTGTCGTAGACCTAGAACCAGGCGAACCAGGTAGCGGCTTTGAATTTGTCTCCAAGATTGTCGGTGGTTCTGTACCCAAAGAGTACATTGGACCTGTAGAACAAGGGATGAAAGAAACTTGCGAATCTGGCGTACTCGCTGGATATCCGCTAATCGATGTCAAAGCAACCCTAACTGATGGCTCTTACCACGAAGTAGACTCTTCGGAAATGGCTTTCAAAATTGCTGGTTCGATGGCAATGAAAGCAGCAGTGGCGAAAGCATCGCCAGTGTTACTAGAGCCAATGATGAAAGTTGAAGTTGAAGTCCCTGAAAACTTCCTAGGGGATGTGATGGGCGACCTCAACTCTCGTCGCGGTCAAATCGAAGGCATGGGATCGGAGCAAGGCTTATCCAAAGTGACTGCTAAGGTTCCGTTGGCAGAAATGTTTGGTTATGCTACAGATATCCGCTCGAAAACCCAAGGTCGGGGTATCTTCTCAATGGAGTTTAGCCATTATGAAGAAGTACCGCGCAACGTGGCTGAAGCAATCATTGCTAAGACCAAGGGAACCGCATAAAAGGGCAATTAGCTGTTAGCTGTGAGTTAACCTCTAATCGCTAATGGCTAATTGCAAGCTCGCTAATCGCTTTCAATAAAAAAGGAACCGAGAACTCATGGCACGCGCAAAGTTTGAGAGAACTAAACCTCACGTCAACATTGGAACCATCGGTCACGTCGACCACGGCAAAACCACGTTAACGGCAGCTATCACCATGACCCTAGCGGCTTTGGGTCAGGCAAAAGCTAGAAAATACGATGACATTGATGCGGCTCCAGAAGAAAAAGCACGGGGTATCACCATCAATACCGCTCACGTAGAGTACGAAACTGAAAACCGCCACTACGCTCACGTAGACTGTCCTGGACACGCTGACTACGTGAAGAACATGATTACGGGTGCGGCGCAAATGGACGGCGCGATCCTAGTAGTATCCGCGGCAGACGGTCCCATGCCCCAAACTCGCGAACACATCCTGTTAGCTAAGCAGGTAGGGGTTCCCAACATGGTCGTTTTCCTAAACAAGGTAGACATGGTAGACGACGAAGAATTGTTGGAATTGGTGGAACTCGAAGTGCGCGAACTGTTGAGTTCCTACGACTTCCCTGGCGACGACATCCCCATCGTTAAAGGTAGCGGTTTGCAAGCATTGGAAACAATGATCAAAGATCCTAAAACCGCAAGGGGTACTAATGAGTGGGTTGACAAAATCTACGAATTAATGGATGCAGTAGATAGCTACATTCCCACTCCAGAGCGGGATATTGATAAGCCTTTCTTGATGGCAGTAGAAGACGTATTCTCGATCTCCGGTCGCGGTACAGTTGCTACTGGTAGAATTGAGCGCGGTAAAGTCAAGGTTGGCGAAACCGTCGAGCTAGTCGGGATCAGAGACACTCGTAGCACCACCGTTACTGGTGTAGAAATGTTCCAGAAAACCTTGGATGAAGGTATGGCTGGAGACAACGTAGGCGTACTTTTACGCGGTTTGAAGAAGGATGACATCGAGCGTGGCATGGTACTTGCCAAGCCTGGTAGCATTACTCCTCATACCCAATTTGAGTCCGAAGTGTACGTGCTGACGGAAAAAGAAGGCGGTCGGAAAACTCCTTTCTTCTCTGGCTATCGTCCTCAGTTCTACGTGCGGACGACTGACGTAACTGGTACAATTGCCGCATTTACCGCTGACGATGGCAGTGCTGCGGAAATGGTGATGCCAGGCGATCGCGTCAAAATGACTGTAGAGTTGATCAGCCCAGTCGCGATCGAACAAGGTATGCGCTTTGCAATTCGCGAAGGCGGTCGTACTATTGGTGCTGGTGTTGTTTCCAAGATTGTGAAATAGAACTAGCAGCTATTAACTAAGAGCAGAAAAGCAGCACCTAATGGGGTATAATGCTTTTCTGCTTTAATTTGTCATTTGTCACTAGTTATTCGTTATTGGTGGTAAATACAAATGACTAATGACCAATGACAGCCCCCACGAGTTTCTTATAACTCCAACGAGATTACTAGATAAACCGAACCAAGAAAACTAAAAATGGCTACCCTTCAGCAGCAAAAAATTCGCATTCGCCTACAAGCTTTTGACCGCCGCTTACTTGATACTTCTTGCGAGAAGATTGTCGATACGGCAAACCGGACGAACGCTACAGCTATTGGTCCAATTCCCCTACCTACAAAGCGCCGCATTTATTGCGTACTGCGATCGCCGCACGTTGATAAAGATTCTAGAGAACATTTTGAAACTCGTACTCACCGCCGGATTATTGATATTTACCAGCCTTCTTCCAAAACAATTGATGCTTTGATGAAGCTTGACTTACCTGCGGGTGTAGATATTGAAGTTAAGCTGTAAATTTTCGGGAGTGGGGAGTGGTGAATAGGGAGTGGGGAGTCGGAAAGAAAGTTTGAACAATGAAGAATTTGTGAAATTCTCTTTACTCAATCTGATGCTTGAAATATTGATGTAAAAAGCGTTTGGAAACTGAAGTTACAACTCAGGATGAAATTCTCTTCTTCCCCACTCCCCATTCCCCACTCCCCACTCCCTTTAAATGTAAACAAATCCGTTAAAGTAAAAACAGGAAGCGCAGTTACCGTTTTTACGAATAGACAATGACACCTTCTTCTCAAATAGCGGTGCGAGAACTCCCACTGTTTCCATTGCCAGAGGTAGTGCTTTTTCCCAATCGCCCTCTACCTCTGCACATTTTTGAGTTCCGCTACCGAATTATGATGAATACAATTCTAGAGAGCGATCGCCGCTTTGGGGTGTTGTTATGGGACCCCGTGCAAGGTCAACCAGCTAGAGTTGGATGCTGCGCTGAAATTATTCAGTATCAGCGTTTACCTGACGACCGGATGAGAGTAGCTACCCTCGGACAGCAGCGGTTTCGCGTTTTGGAATACGTGCGGGAAAAGCCTTATAAAGTTGGCTTAGTAGAATGGATTGAAGACAATCCGCCTCAAAAAGACCTCAGACCGCTAGCAAAAGAAGTAGAGCAATTGTTGCGGGATGTAGTCAGGCTGTCAGCTAAATTAACCGAACAGGACATAGAGCTACCAGAGAATATTCCCGATTTACCCACAGAATTGTCCTACTGGATAGCTAGCAATCTTGCTGGTGTTGCTCTAGAACAGCAAACACTTTTGGAGATGCAAGATACGGCGGCGCGACTGGAAAGGGAAGCAGAAATTCTCAAGTCCACGCGCAATCACTTAGCAGCAAGAACTGTTTTGAAAGATACTTTTGAAGCTTGAGGAGATTCCCCCAACCCCCCTTAAAAAGGGGGTCTATTTTGTTTAGATCCATTCTTGAGTTGCTTTCATTTCGGCTTGGATTAACTTAGCTTTTAACGTTTCCCAGTCTAATTGGCTGGAATTAAGCAGATTTTGTCTTAACTGTCCTGCTTGAAGGAATAACACTCGCGTACAAAATTGCTGTGCGATTTCTAGCTGATGATTCACCATTAAAATTGTTATTTGATGGCTGCTAGCTAGCTGGATCAATACTTCCATTAAATTAGCTGCTTTACCCGCATCTAAAGCAGAAGTAGGTTCGTCGAGTAAAATAATTTTGGGTTGGATAACTAAAGCACGAGCAATCGCCACTAATTGTTTTTGCCCGACTGAAAGTTGTAATTCTGTCTTTTCTAACCAATCTTCGGGAATACGTAGCTGTTCCATCCAGTAAGCAACTTGTTGCTGAATTTGCGATCGCGGCATTTTGCGTAATACTAGGGGATATTGCAACGCTTCCCGTACTGTCATTCCCAGCAACTTCGACTCTTGCATTACCAATGTCACTTGCTGGCGCAGTTGAATCGCGGGAATCTGACGATATTCCTTGTCTTCTAAATAAATGAATCCGGCTGTAGGCTCGCTAAGGCGGTTAATGACTCGCAATAGAGACGTTTTTCCCGCCCCAGAAGCGCCGATAATGGCAATGCGATCGCCTGGGAATGCTTCAAATGATATATCCTGCAACAAGTACTGGGAACCGATTGTTGCGGCTAGGCTAACTCCTTCTAATCTGAACTGTGCTATTCCCTCACTCCTCATCCTTCATCCTTAGATAGCGATCGCAGTGGCAACTGTCCACGCATCAACTAATAATAACAACACGGTAAACACCAACAAAATGAAATACATCCAAGGCTGCGATAGGGGAATAACATCGTTGGTATCAATTCCAGTCTTGGCTTGCACTTCCCGCACCAGTTTGGCAAACCCAGCCACCCGCATCGGTAGTAAATAGGCTTTTCCTGCTTGGCTGAGGAAATAGTATACAAGTCCGCCTTGTCCGGTAGTACGAGGTTTCAATTCTTTTATCTCTGACCAAGGTAAAGACCAACCGCCCCGAAACCATTTAGGAACCCATAGAGGATATGTTACCTGAATGCCGCGATCGTCTATTATGACTCGTTCGCTGAGTGCGGCATACAGGGCGACGAAACCAATGCTAATTCCTACCCAAAGCCAAATTGGGGAAATTGGTGCGGCTGTCACCTTTGCTAAAAAGGGTAATGGTATGGTGAGGGCTACGTACAAACTCAACAGCGTTATCCGAATTAATGGAGAAAGGCGAAAAATAGAAGTTGAGTTATTGGCTGATGCTGTCACAGTGATATAACGATTAGTTTTTGCTATTATTTATTATGAGTGAATTATTGTCTGAACGCATCACTACATTTACATCTATATTAATATTATATAAATTGTAAAATCGATCTATTTTGTAGAGATGTTACCTGTCACATCTCTAAGCGCGAAATGTTTGCAGATCGATCTCTTTCTGTAGATGTTAATCGATGTACAAATCTGAACCCAGTCATAGTGTAATGCTACCTTATAAATAGCAAAATTGGGAAATAACTATGAATAACGAACGCCCAGAACATCTACATCTTTTAGAAGCGGGATGGGATGGCTTTCGTTTCGTCTACGAACTAGAACCTGCTGACGAAATACCTGCGATTTACATGGGTCAGCATCTTATAATTATTGCTTTAGATAATTTTCGAGCAAGCTTCGATATTAATGGGAGTTGGCGACATATAGACTACGCTCAAGGCGATATTGGTATTTTTCCAGCCAGTCAATCTTTTCCTAAAACACAAGTCGATCGCGAAGTTCCTATTATCGATTTATTTCTCGATCCTACTACCTTGAAACATACTATTTATGACAATCACATCCTTCGATCGCCCAGATGCTTTATTAGGTCAAAAGGGATGGAAAATTTTACATACTACGGGAATGTACTTTTTCTGGCTAGCTTTTACAGCTGAATTTAGCTTCAAAGTATCTAAATTACCATTCATCTATTCACCCTTTGTTGTCTTGTTAGTTCTAGCTATGGTGTTGCGCTTAGCTACTCCTAGAAGACAAAGAAAGTTAGCTAGCTAATCTTGTCATGCTATGTTTCTGTCAATTTGAAGGACAATCACGATCGCTATTTCACTTGTTTGTAATTAATTTGTCATTGCTGTAGGAGAATTTATGACAAACTCAATTGTTGCTAACTCTACACTACAACTTCCAGAGGTACAGGCAGTACTAGAACGACTGCATAATCTAGCCGATGCCAACGATAAGACAATTATCCAGCAGGTTCTCAGTAGCGGTTACGATTGGAAATCTGCTAGTTCCGAGCAGAATGCAGCCACATTTCGCGAAGCACTATTACCCATTTCACCTGATGTCGGCAGATTTCTCTATGGAGTTGCCCGTTCCATCTCCGCCGAACGGATCGTTGAATTTGGGACATCTTATGGTATTTCCACAATATATCTCGCTGCGGCTGTGCGCGATCTCAATAGCGGGTTAGTTATTGGCTCTGAGATGGAAAGCAGTAAAGTGATGCAAGCAACTGAAAATCTCGCCACAGCAGAACTATTACCGTTTGTAGAAATTCGAGCTGGAGACGCACTTGAAACGTTGCGCGATCTTGGTGGGACAATCGATTTACTCTTTTTGGATGGCTGGAAAAAACCTTTATTTAGATGTTTTACAGCTAGTATCCAAGAACCTGCGATCGGGTACGGTCATCTTAGCGGACGATCTAGATATTGCTCCAGACCAACTCGCACCATATTTAGATTACATTCGCAACCCCGCCAACGGCTTTATCTCTGTTACGCTGCCAATAGATGATGGTATTGAGTATTCTGTCAAGATATAGCGATCGCACCGCAAAGCTCCATAAAATTCTATGTCTCAACTGCAACGGCTCGTCATCGCCCCCGCACAATTCCAACAGCAGCAAATTGCCCTTACGCTACAGCAACAGCATTATCTCACGCGAGTCTTGCGGATGCGTCAGGGCGATCGCTTTATTGCCATGGACGGACACGGAACGTGGTGGATGGCGGCGTTAGAAGAGACAACGGCGCAAATTCTAGAATCGATAACAGTACAAACAGAATTACCCGTGGCGGTAACTTTGATGGTAGCGTTGCCTAAAGGTAACGGGTTTGACGAAGTGGTACGCGCTTGTACGGAGTTAGGAGTCAATTGTTTTGCACCTATAGAGAGCGATCGCACTTTACTCCATCCCAGCCCGCAAAAACTAGAACGCTGGCGGCGGATTGCAGCTGAGGCGGCGGAACAATCAGAACGGCAAATCGTACCAACTATTTTAGACCCCGTCTCCTTGAGTACGGGATTATCATCAGTAACGGGCGATCGCAAGTATATCTGTGTAGCGCGGGGCGATCTGCCCCATTTATTAAATTGCTTATCAGACCACTTTGCTAGCCCCCATTGGGAAGGGGGGTTGGGGGGATCGTATTGCCCTTCCCAAGAAGGTTTGGGGGAATCTATCGTCATTGCCACAGGTACAGAAGGCGGCTGGACGACAAACGAAGTAGAAAATGCGATCGCAGCAGGATTTCAACCCGTCTCGTTAGGTAAGCCGATTTTACGCGCAGTCACCGCCCCTATCGTTGCTATGTCGCAAATATCTGCGATTGTAGAAATTAGCAGCAATTCTGGGAACTCTGAATAAAGGTCAGTCCGAATGTACCTTACAAATTTGGAGTTGCGATCGTGGCAATTAAATACGGCACTATCAATCCCGATACCATTCATGGAACTGTAGACAACGACACCATCTACGGTTGGGCGACGGGAAACAATGCTAGCAGTCCGTCAGGTAAGGATATACTGAATGGCAACGCTGGTAACGATACGCTCTACGGTGGCACTGATAATGATGCATTGAGCGGCGGTTTAGGAGATGATAATCTCTATGGTGGCGAGGGAAATGACAATCTAAACGGTAATGAGGGTAACGATAAGCTCTACGGTGAAGCTGGCAGTGATACCCTGGATGGCGGTGATGGCAACGATGCCCTGTATGGCGGTGATGGCAACGACACTTTAGATGGACAATTAGGTAGCGATGTCCTTGTTGGTGGTAAGGGAGACGATTTTTACCGCATCGATCGCGCTAGTGACAAAATTAGCGAGTCTAAGAATGAAGGAATCGATACCGTCTTTACACCCGCATACGTTCCTTACTTCCGCTATCAATTGGGCGACAATGTAGAAAATCTTGAAGCGGGAGGATTCACAACTTGCTATGTTTTTGGCAACGAGCTGAACAATCGTTTGGTAGCGGGTTATAGCGGTGATTACTATCTCTTTGGCGGTGATGGTAATGACACGATTGAAGCAGGCGGAAAAAGCGGTAATTATCTCTATGGCGAAGCAGGCGACGATTTGCTAATTAGCCCTGATAATACTTTGCAAATTACCATAGAAATGTACGGCGGCGAGGGTAGCGATCGCCTCGTAGGTTCCTATAACCAAGATGTTCTTGATGGTGAAGCAGGAAATGACGAACTAACAGGTGGTCTTTATAACGATGACATATTAACAGGTGGTACGGGAGCCGATCGATTTATCTTTAATGGCAACGACGGCATCGATCGGATTGCAGATTTTTCTACCATCGACGATACAATTGTTGTTTCTGCGGCTGGTTTTGGTGGTGGTTTAAAGTCTGGTACGGCGATTACATCTGCTCAGTTTGCATTGGGAACAAAAGCTTCAGATAGCAGCGATCGCTTGATCTACGATCGTGCCACTGGCGCTTTATTTTTTGATATTGACGGTACGGGTGCAACGGCTCAATTTCAATTTGCCTTGCTACCAACAGAACTTGCCATGACTAACGCTGATATTTTCGTGACAAGTTAAGTTGTAACGAGTTAATTACGAGTTCTTGCTTTCTCCTTGATAACGAATATATTCTGCTAAGAAAGCGACCAATCCAGAAATTAAAATCAGGATGACGCTCAAAGCATTAACATCCGGTTTGACTCCCGTGCGGATGCGGCTGAAAATTTCCATTGGTAGAGTATTAATGCCACTTCCAGCCGTAAAACTGGAGATGAGAAAATCATCTAAGCTGAGAACGAAAGCCAGCAGACAACCAGCCACAATCCCAGGCATTAATTGCGGTAACAAAACTTTGACAAAAGCCTGTAATGGTGTTGCGCCCAAATCGAGGGCTGCTTCTTCTAGATGGGGATCTAATTTTGCCAATCGCGCCGCCACTACAATTCCCACGTAGGCAAGGCAAAAGACAATATGAGCGGCTACAATCGTCCACAAGCTCAAAGGAATGGCAAACGTGGCAAGAAAGACCAGAGTAGCCACAGCGATCGCAATATCGGGAATAATCATTGGTAGATATGAAATCCCGCGATATATCGTCTTGCCAGGAAATCGATATCGACCTAAACCCACTGCCATCAACGTCCCCAAAACAGCAGACATAACTACAGCACACAAAGCCACAATTAGACTATTTTGTAGTGCTGTGAGAATGCGAGTATCTTGAAGTAGCTGCTGATACCATTTGAGCGTAAACCCTTGCCAGCCAGCACTGTAAGGAGAAGTATTGAAACTATAGAAAGTGAGGACTAATATCGGCAGGTACATGAATAGATACATCAGTACCGAAAAGATGGTTTGCCAAGAAATACGACGAGTCTTGGTGTTGGAATGCTTCACGCAGTTACCTTTTCTCCCGTTGATGAGCCTTAGATGCAGGAGTCATTTAATATTTTATTTATTCTTTCGCTCGATCCTATTTTTACAACACTTTGCAATACATACATTTCTGATTTGAGTTTCACAGCTCGAATAGGATAGTTACAGCGATTCCCATCTAGATGCAATACATCTGTAGGGGCGCACAGCCGTGCGCCCCTACAAATACATGCACCTCATTCAATTGAGAATTGCTATATATGCTATATATAGGACGGTTAAAGCTGAGCAGCTATTACCTATAACCAAAAAGCAGCTCTAACTTGCAATTGGCACATTTTTAAATTCGCCTGTATCTGGGATAAAAATATCTACCGCCGTCACACCTTCTGGTATTCTCAACCAAACATAAGCATCTGAAGAGGCGTTTCGCCGCACGAAGTACAAGTTAACGCTTCCTGACGATCGCTTATAACCTACTGGTTCGTATGTTTCACTTGTATCGGGATTGCGAGCTTTTGTACCCCCAACGTTAATTGCATCGTTAGGGCTAACTTCAGCTGCGAGGCGACGAACGCGCATTTGTACGTTGACTACATCGCGGGTTTTTGCCTCTGGATCTGTAATTCGTTTAACAGCAAGCAGTTCAACTCTTCCTTTATTGCCCACAGCAGATTGAACGAATTGCCCTGGTTGAATACCTGTAGCTGCGGGTGCGGTGGCTGTGGTATCGGGTGCAGCAGATGATACTGGTGCTGTAGTTGTCTCAGGTGGAGGATTTTCTGAAACTGCACCAGTGCTAGCGTTATTGTTAATAGCAGCAATTTTTTCTTGTATGGTAAACACTTGGTAGGCAGTGAAACCACTAAAGCCCAATGATAAAAGCGAGATTATAACAGCTATACCGGATAAAAAATTACTCATATAATGTAAAGCAAAAAATCCTTCGTGGCTTGAGTTTCAGTTTTAACTGAAGGAATAACGTATAAAATTATACTATTTTTTTAATTGCGAGTTGAGTCTAGAAACCCGTTCCCCTACCTCTTCACTACTCCCAAATCCCGACTTCCCACTCCCTAATTGTTAGTAATAGGCACATTCCTAAACGTTCCCGTCTCTGGGACAAAAATATCGAGAGTATTCACTTCCTCTGGTACTTGCAACCAAACATAAGCGTCCGTATAAGTTTGCGGACGGAGATAAAACAGAAATACGGGATTAGTGGCTCGATTGAGGAAGTCGAACGCTCTGTAAGTATCGCTTGTATCGGGGTTACGAGCTGTAGTGGCGCTCACGGTAATTACGTCCTGAAAATTGGGCTGTTTTGTACCTAGCCGCCAAATTCGCATTTTAACATTCACAACATTGCGAGTCGATAAGTCCGGATTTTTTAGGCGTTGAGCTGAAATGACTTGGACTTGTGCTTTATTATCTAAACCTTTGCGAATCAATCCAGTCGGTTCGATCGCCGGATGACTCATAGTTCGGCGTGCTGTTGCGTTTGGAGTTGCTGCGCGAGAAACTACCTTAGTAAATTGATTTGCAGGTGCGATCGGCACATTTTTAAATGGTGGAGTCTTATCGACAAACAGATCGATTGTTGTGACTCCATTTGGTACGTCGAGGACGACATAAGCATCCACTGGTTTATCTTGCCGCAGTTTACGGAGTGAAACTCTACCTGACGATCGCCGCAGAAAATCAGTAGCTCGATAAATTTCGCCAGTTTCGGAATTGCTAGCCATAGTCGAACCAACGCTCATTGTGTCTTCTAGTAGCAGCGTATCTGTAAGTTTTTCAATCTGCATTTCTACGCTAACTTCATCAGGTTTACCAGGGATTCTCTTTACGGCAATAATCGTAACTCGCACCCGATCGCCTAGAGCCGTTTGGACTAAATCGACTGGTTGAGCTGTGGCGGTGCTGATTGGTTCGGCTACCAAGTCGCGATCGCTGCTTTTGTCAATTGCAACAGTATGGAACGATTTGAAATACCGCTCGAATAACAATCCGCTGATAATGGCGCTACAAACCGCAATAATCGTAGCGATCGCGATTAAAAAGTGAGTTTTGCTCTCTCCATCTCCATTTTGTGTGGAGTCTAGTATGCTAAAAGTCTTTTTGTCAGGCGATCGCTTGTCGATTTGTAGTTTGGTCATATAGTTTTAATCGTCTATTCCTCTTTAATCGAATCGTCTATACAGGCTTAGCTAGTAATTATGCGGGTTGTAATTTACGTAAATCGTACAATATGTATCGGCAAAAACATGATGAAATCTACTTATTGGTGTATTGCCAAACCGATTAGTTTACTGCTAGCGATCGCTAACACTCAGCTCTGCCTACCGTTAGCAGCGGTAGCTCATCCAATTCTCAATGCATCTTTAAACACATCCTTCAAAATTGTCCAGCAGCCTTTACCGAACGCAACAACTGCCGTTTGTCCCGCTCAACTAGGAACAGCGATCGCCGCACTACTCGATCGCCCTCAACTCAATCGCGGACGCTGGGGAATTGCCATCCAAACCAGATCTCGCGGCGATACACTCTACAGTCGGGATGCTCAAAACTACTTCATTCCGGCATCTAACGTTAAGTTATTCACCACCGCCGCCGCTCTACAACAACTAGGGTCGCAATTTCAAATTCGCACTTCTGTTTATCGCACGATCGCCGGTGGATTACGAGTTATCGGTCGCGGCGACCCCAGCTTAACTGACATGCAATTGCAAGCCTTAGCCAAACAGGTGCGGCAGCAGGAGATCCGTCGCATCAGTCAGCTTGTAGCAGAAGATGATTATTTTCAAGGTCCGATAATTAATCCCAGCTGGCAATGGGAAGATATAAAAGCAGATTATGGCGCACCTGTCAATAGCCTGATTTTGAATCAAAATACGGTTGAGTTAACTGCGATACCACAACAGGTAGGTCAACCCCTACGCCTAAATTGGTCTGACTTAAGAGAAGGAATGCAATGGCAGATCGAAAATGAAGCGATCGCTATTCCCACATCTAAATCGTCAGCAATTAATGTCAGCCGCAACTCAAGCGCAGTAATACTGAAAGTCACCGGACAAATGGGAATAGACGCACCACCTGCATCAGTAAATTTAGCCGTAGTCGATCCAAAAGAGCATTTTTTACGCCACTTCCGGCGCAGCCTTGCCAAGGAAGGGATCGGAGAAATTCCACCCAGCAACGAGCAGCGATCGGAGGAGCGTCAGTATACCCTCGTACCACGGGAGTTAGCTTTTGTCGTCTCGCCACCGCTATCGGAATTATTAGTTGAGACAAATCAGAATAGTAATAATCTCTATGCTGAAGCTTTATTAAGAATACTAGGAGCGAGGTTACAGCCAACGCCGATCGCGCAGACAACAGCTGATATTGGATTGCAGAGCGTGAAAAATACTTTAACTGCGCTGGGAATAGAGCCGAGTGGCTACATATTGACAGATGGATCGGGGTTATCGCGGCAAAACTTAGCCAGTCCAGAGGCGATCGCTCAAACTCTCAGAATCATGGCAAATTCACCCCTTGCCTCGGTATATCGCGCTTCTTTACCTATAGCAGGTGTAAGTGGCACTTTGAAAAGTCGCTTTCGGGGTACAACCGCTCAAGGAATCGTACTAGCAAAAACAGGGACTATGAGTGGTGTCGTTGCCTTGTCTGGATATATCAATTCTCCCAATTATGAACCTTTAGTTTTCAGTATTATCGTCAATCAATCTGACCAACCTGCATCAGTTTTACGGCAGACAGTTGACAGCATCGTATTATTACTAACTCGTCTACAACGATGTGAGTGAGTAGTGAGTAGTGGGTAGTGAGTAGTGAGTAGTGGGTAGTGAGTAGTGAGTAGTGAGTGGCTGGTGGCTAAATTCTGAGTTTTGTTCTAGTCACTCCTCACTGATGACTGACAACTGCAAATCATGGAAAAGGGGAAAGGAGAAACAATTGTTCCCGTTTCCCAGGCAATCCCCTAAAGTGACTATTGTTGTTACAAAGGAACGCAACTAGATACAAGTTATCTCTTCTGTGGCGATCGCTCCAAGCGCATTTTTACTGAGGAATTCGCTAGGATTATGAAGTTATGTCTAACGTCTCAGTAGTTTTACGTTAAGTTGGTTATTGGTTATTGGTTATTGGTTATTAGTCACTGATAACTGATAACTGGTCACTGATAACTGAGTTTGGTGTCAAAGGCTACTGATTAAATTGATAAAATTGCGTCAATATTTCCGCACGAACCCAACATAAGGAAGAGTGCAAACTAAAAATTTTTTCTCTAAAATTTTATACAACTCGTAAAACAGACAAATACTCGTACTTACGCCCTAAGTTCCTTGCATTGTGGAGTTTCCGTGTTGCAATTTATCTATTTCGTCATTCAGGCTATCCAACCAATCTTAGTTCCAGTTTGCTTTTTTAGTGCTTGGGCTATTGTGACTCTAATCGTTTGGAGTCTCTATAGCGCCGTGCGGGACAGTGTAGCCACCAGCCAAAAAATGCATCAGATCCCCTGTACGAATTGCCAGTTTTTTACAGGAGATTATCGTCTGAAGTGTACGGTACAGCCTACAATTGCCAATACCGAGGCAGCAATTACTTGTATGGACTACCAACCAAGAACAAATCCCTTACTGTACTAAACCTTGCTGTACTCAGTTGAGTTCATCTTGTTCCATCTCTAGCAGGACTTTCATTACGCCGCGAGTTTGAGCGCGTTCAAAGGCGGCTAGTCCTTGACTTAAGGGGTAGCGAGCATGAATCAACGCTCGAACGTCAACTTTTTGAGCGGCGAGTAAATCTAGTGCTGGGAGAAAAGGACCGCAACGGGAACCGATTAAGGTAATCTCATCTACGACCAAGGCGGAAGCGTCAAAACTCAAGTTACCTGCATAGGTACTTTTGAGTACGAGAGTACCGCGAGGACGCAAGGCGCGACGGGCGATCGCAAATCCCTCTGGGTTGCCCGTACACTCAACGGTAAGATCGAAAGATCTATCTATTACATCTGCGGCTAATCCTGTTTTAATTCCGCGTGCTTCTAAGTTAGCGAGTTTCTCGCGATGCTTTCCTACTGCTAGCAAATCGCAACCAGTTAAAGCTAAAGTTTGAGCGACGAGTTGCCCTAATTTACCATCTCCAACCACTAGTACTCGGTCTGTGGTCTGGATTTGTACTTGTTGCTGAATTTCTAGTGCTGCGGCGATGGGTTCGGTAAATGTAGCGGCTTCTGTGGAAACGTTGTCGGGTACGGGGTGAAGGTTTGTGGCTGGTAAAGTTAAATAGTCGGCAAAGGCTCCATCGCGGTTGACAATTCCCAATACGGTGCGGTTTTCGCAATGGGTTGGCTGTTGGCTGCGACAGAACCGACAGTGACCGCAGGCGGCGTTGATTTCTCCTACTACTCTTTGGTTGACTAGGTGAGTGGGTCCTTGTTCGACTACGCCGACAAATTCGTGACCTAAGATACCCGTATAGGGATAGTAACCTCGGATCAGTTCCAAATCTGTGTTACAAATACCTGCTCGGAGGACGCGCACTAAGGCTTCTCCTGGGGAAGGTTTGGGAGTGGGGATGTCTGTACGCAGTTGCAGTTGGTTGTTTTCGAGCCAGAGTCCTTTCATGAGCAGCTGGGGACTATTCTAGTTTTTGTCAGGTTAACAGGCTGAGGCTATAGAATACAAGTGTCTTGTGGTTTGTTGGTGGTTGAGATTTATTTTAATGGCACGCAAAGTGGCTTCTCGCAGAGTAGGCGCAAAGAAAGAGCGCAAAAGGCGATCGCATTTCTATAAATAACTCGAAATAGTTTAAGAAGATGAGGCAGTTAATCAAGAAGTGGAAATTGCGAGGATTAATCTATTTATTAGTTTGTGTATTTAGTATTTTTGTTATTTACGATCGCTTTGTCAATGCTCAAATTGTTAATGCTGAAAAATTAGCAAACAATTGTCGTCCGCAATTTGTTGTAGAGTTGGGAGCAGTAACTAAGCCCATTTCTGAAGCAGATCCTTGTCAAGAGAAACGCTTTATTAATTTTGAGCTATTTGTACGGAAATTAGCGCAGGCAAATGCAATTTATTTGGGAGAATCTCACGATCGCCCTCAAGATCGGAAAATTCAGTTAGCAATAATTGAAGAGCTGCACAAGAAAAATCCTCAAATTGCGATCGCGATGGAGATGTTTCAAATACCTTATCAAGCTGCGATCGATCGCTATCTTGCAGGTAAGTTGAGTGAAGAAGATTTGATCGAACAAACTGAATATAATCAAAGATGGGGTTATGATTGGGAATCTTATGCGCCTATACTTAGATTTGCGAAAGAGCAACAATTACCTGTTTTAGCTTTGAATACTCCTTCTGAGATTACCCGTCAAGTGGCAAAGGCTGGTTTAGATAGTCTTACACCACAGCAGCGAAAAATAATTCCTCCTGTTTCAGAAATTCGGACTGATAATGCTGCCTATCGTCAAATGCTAGCAAAAGTATTTCAACAGCATCAACACTCTAGTCACGGTCATAGTAGCGGTTTCGATCGCTTTTTTCTCGCTCAGGTTTTGTGGGATGAAACTATGGCGACAGAAATTGCTAACTTTGTCAAAGCTAATCCTAAATCTCAAGTTGTGGCGATCGCTGGGCAAGGGCATATTATTTATGGTTATGGTATCCCTAGCCGTGTAGCAAGAAGAATGCATCGGCAATTTTTACAATTATCTGTATTGTTAAGTCCTCCCAAGGAGGTTAATAATTTTCAGCAGCCAATAGCTGATTATATTTTGCAGTAGTTTTCATCTATTTATTAGCGTAACTCAATACTTTATTTCTCAGCCAAAAAGGAATTTGCAACTTCAATGCTAAAGCTGTAGAAGCTGTAATTAAGATACCAAGTAAGATGTTAGAAATCCGAAAACTGCTGCTACTGCTGGTTGCAAGCATTAGCTCTACAATCAGTGCGGGAAGCAATATACCAGCGTAAAATAAAGCATGGCGGATTAATCGTTTTCTAGCAAGTGTCACTACGACGGCTAATAGTACTCCTAAAGGAACGAATATTAATCCGTAGTAAAGAATACGATCGGCTTTTGGTAATATTTCTAATAAGTTAATGTCATGCCGATTTTGTAAGTTGTCTATATAGACATGAAAGCCGGAATTGGCATATGTAACAACTATTTTGTGAGGCTCAGTATCGGTTAAAGCATTGTAAACACTTGTATTCAAATATTGGGCATTAATGCCGTTAATTGGTGTCCGCAGCCGCAAGTTAAGGTCGCTATCTTGCTGTCCCAAAGTGAAATTACGTCGTCCAATAGTATCTGAAATCGAGATAATTCGAGCTGGACCTTTTTGCTGAAGATTGGTGGTTGTAAATGTAGTAACTATTGTAAATTGAGAGGTTTCTTGTAGTCTTTGATTGAGTAAGTTGACAGGAGTATCTGTTTGCAACCACTGGCGATCGCTCAAAAAAACGCCTCGGTTGTCTGCTACAATCTTTGTTGGCGCTTGTCCTTGCCAATTTAAATTTGGTAAATTTCCAGTGCGATCGCTGTAGTTTCGATCTTCTAACTGATAGTTTCCTAGTAAAGAAGTATTGCTATTTTGCCACCAGTTGCGGCTCGCAAAGACTCGCTCTATCTCTGCTGAAGAAAATGCTCTATCGGCAAATGCTGCTTCTGAAATATATCCTTCCCAAGGGCGATCGCCCGTGCGTTCGTTACCCAACATGAGCGGATAGTTTAAATTCCAGGTACTCAAATTGTTGGCATTTTGCAACGGCAGGGCTAGCAAAACGGCTGTAACTAAGTAACCTAAAAAAGCAATTGCTATAATTGGCAATCCAAAACGACTTCTATATTTTCCAACTAAATGTACGATATAACTTACAATTTTATTTTTCCATATATAGAAACATAAAGAACCAACAAATCCCCCCAAGCTATTAGTAACTAAATCGGCTGGCGAGGTTTCTCGTGATGGTAAAAATATCTGTAATGTTTCTACTGTGAAAGATAAGATAAAACTGAAAGCAGTTACTAAAACTATTTGTGCTAAAGCACTTAGTCTTCGTCTCTGTAACAAGCAAGTTAAACTAAAGCCAAAAGGAATAAATAAAAAAACATTTTTAACTTTATCGCCTAAATGACTAGAATGTTTGAAATTTCCAAAAAAATCTCTTAAAGAGCCACCTTCCAACCTAGAAAAGTTAAAAGGAAAAAGGGTGGCAACTACAACAATAAAAATACTAGCAATGACAAGGTAAGGCGAAATTTGCACCAAAAATTGACGCAGACTGCCTCTAGTTGAATTGCTAGCAGACGGACGGACGTGCATGTGCTAAATAACGTAAACTTCTGTATATCTTAACGCTGTATCCGTAGTTTAACGGAGTGTAAGTTTAAAGATTTCAAGTTGTCTGTAGCCGATTGAGGGGATTATTTTAAAGATTCTAAGAAGGGTTGAAATACGGAAACTAGATCGGGACGACTGACGACAAGAGACGGGAAAGAGAGATTACCGTAATCCTTCCCAGGTAATAAAGGAAATATAGAGGGCGATCGCAGCCCTACCCAAGTTCCTCCAGCTGCGTGTAAAATTACCCAAGCCCCAGCTAAATCCCAAATTTTGGGTGTTGCTTCCACACCACCGAGAACAGCCCCCGATGCCACGGCGAGAAAGTTGTAACTAGCAACTCCTAGCATTCTGATTTTGCAGGGAAATCCCGATTGCATGACAGCAGTACTGCGGGAACAGAGATTGAAAAAATGATTTTTACTGGCTGCATCCATACTGACATGGATGGGATGATGGTTGAGAAATGCTCCTGTAGGTATTGCTAGCCCTGAATCTCCCGCCCAAAAGCCGTGAAAACTTTGTCCTAGCGGTGGTAAGTGTATGTAGCCAAAAACAGGCGTACCTCGATACAGCAATCCCAGAGAAATGCCCCAGATGGGAATTCCCCGCGTAAAGTTTGTCGTCCCATCCAGCGGATCGATTACCCAGCACCATTCAGCATCGGGAAAAACCGTCTCTCCCTCTTCGCTCAAAATACCATAGCCATTAAAGTTGGAGGCGATCGCATCTTGAATTTCTCGATCCGCCCATTTATCTGCCTGAGTCACGAGGCTACCATCGGCTTTCTGAGAGGCTTGCACCTGCCCAAAATCCTGCATCAGTTGTTCCCCTACCCTCTCGGAAGTGGTAGCGGCAAAATCGAGAATCGTCGTCCAGAAATCTGTCATTTGGAGAGGCTAGGGGCTAGGGGAAGAATTCACAATTAAGTCACGCACGCTCATTACTCACTACTCATTTATTACAAATGACCAATAACCAATGACAAATGACTACATGATCAATCCAATTCGCTTTCAAACACAGAAGCGATCGCTTTTTTGGCATTATTACGAAATTCGACGACATCGACGCGGCTGAGTAACCAGATTGCTAATACCATCAGCAAGGCTTGAATCGTAAACACTAAACCGTAGGCTAGTACTGGGGCTGAAAATATTTGTTTGCCTACATCTAGTATTGCCCCACCACTGACTGTGGCTGTTGCCCGTGCTAATGCCTGCGCCAATCCCCACGCACCGATAAATGTACCCGCTGTTTCCGCTGCCGTAAAATCTAGCATTAAACTTAACGCGCCTGTAGTGGTTACGCCAGAAGCTAAGCCGAATAATACTAATGCTATCTGCAATACTTGGCGATTGGCAGTAAAACCTGATGCAATTACCAAGCCTACACTAAGGGCAACTAAGATACAGCCGATTTGGGTAGTTTTTTGCTTGCCAATACGTGGCACGATTAAAAAGCCCGTGCTACCAATTCCCAATAACGTACCCGTACCCCAAAAAGCATTCAACCTAGTGGTTTCCGAAACGCACATGCCGAAAACTTCCCCACCATAAGGTTCCATCACTGCCTCTTGCATGAATAAGCTGAGTGTCATTGCTAAGAGAAAGGTGAAGAATAATCCCGTTTGACGGCTGGCTGTCAAGACTTTTAGCGCCCTAGATATGGTAATTTGGTCTTCTCTATCTGCGACTGTCGATCGCGAAGTGTAGCGAGAATACTTTTTTTCTATCCCAAAAGTTGACAACAGAGCTAACCCAGCTACTACTCCTGGCAGAATGAAAAATAAGCGGTTAATCGAGCCTTGCAGGGCGGCGAGTTGCGCGGGTTGGCTGTAAAGCGATACGGTTCCTATAGCTGACTCTTGACAAGTGGTGGCAGATGGCAGCAGTTTAGAGCTGATAATTGCCCCAATCACAATTCCTACCATTAACATCGACCAGACAACTCCTACGAGTTTAGAGCGGTTGTCGTCATCGGAAACATCGACGAGTAAAGCGGCAAAAGGGGTAGAACTGGAACTAAGTGCCAACCCATACAAAGCAAATATTCCCGCCAATAATGCTATCCAACCGTAGGTAACGAACGTCCAGCCTTGGCTATATATACTACTGCCGAGTTGCCACATCACTTGGACGGCAAAAAAGGCAGCGATCGCAAATAATACTGCGCCAATCCAAATGTAACCCGTGCGGTGATAGCTCCAAACTTTCTTAGCATCGGACATTTGCCCAAACCACAGGCGCGAGGGAGCCACAAATTGATGCATGGCGATCGTTCCTGCTGCCAGTGTAGCGGGAATTGTCAACTCTTTAATCGCAATTCGGTTGAGGACTCCAAGGGTGAGAACGGACATCATCCCCAGCCCCATTTGAAATAAGCCTAACCGAAACATAGTCACGATATTAATCTTAGGAGGTAATTCCCGCTCGGATATATTACTTTTTGTCATGTGAGTAGTGAGTAGTGAGTGGGGAGTGGGGAGTAGGGAGTGGGGAGCTGGTGTGCAGGTGTGCAGGTGTGCAGAGGAGATTAAATTCTTCTGACTTCTGACTTCTGGCTCCTGTCTCCTGTCTTCACTGATAACTGATAACTGTTTTCTTTAGAATAAACCCTAGCCAGAGCTGCGATCGCGACCGCAACGTTACACTGATAGAGTGTAAAGAAATGTAAACGGATGCGATAATGGAGACGATTAAATTAGGTCAAGATGGTGCTGCTGTTTGCCCCCTGTGTATTGGAACTTGGGCATGGGGCGACAAGCTATTTTGGAACTATGGTAGCGATGAAGATGATGCCAAGCAGTTACAAGCAGCCTTTCAAGCCGCATTAGAAGCAGGAACGACGTTCTTTGACACGGCAGAAATTTACGGATTTGGTACGTCAGAAAAGTATTTGGGGCAGTTTATGCAACAAAGCGATCTGATTTCATCAGATCGGGGCAGTCGCCCAGATCGCCCCGTACAAATTGCCACAAAATTCGGTCCCGCACCTTGGCGGTTTACGGCTCAATCCGTGTCCGATGCGCTGACAGAGAGCCTCAATCGCCTGCGTTTAGAGCGAGTCAGTCTCTACCAAGTCCACTGGTCTTTTAGCTTTTTCATGAGCCAAGAAACGCTGATGAATGCCCTTGCTGACGAAGTACAACGGGGCAGAATTGAAGCAGTAGGAGTCAGCAACTATTCAGCAGAGCAAATGCAGCAAGCCTACAAGATTTTAGCAGCCCGTGGAGTCAAACTGGCTAGCAATCAAGTCCGCTACTCTCTCTTAACACGCCAAATTGAAACAAATGGCATTCGCGATACGGCACGACAGCTAGGTGTAACAATCTTGGCTTACAGCCCCTTGGCACAAGGGTTATTAACTGGGAAATATACAGTTAATGGTGATGTCAAGCCTACGGGCGCACGTCGGATCGATCCTCGTTTTAGTCAAGAAGGCTTGCAGAAAATTGAACCAGTTATTTCTATCTTGAAGAAAATCGGCGACAACTACGGACGTAACCCCGCTCAAGTCGCCCTCAACTGGTTAATCGCTCAGGGTAACGTAGTTGCGATCGCAGGTGCAAAAAATGCCAACCAAGTGCAGCAAAACGCTGGCGCTCTCGGTTGGCAAATGACGGACGAGGAAATTACTCAGTTAGAACAAGTTACTCGTCCTTGGATGTATTAGAGATGGTAATTGGTAATTGGTGATTGTTAATAGCTAATAGCAGTTACCCATTACCCATTACCTATTACCCCCAGTTTTAGTTTTCCCGTGCTGTCCGCAGTTTGGGCTTGCCAGCTGGATGCTTATCTGATGTAGAAAACTCCCTTTCTCCATTGCGATCGCCGCGTTTGGCTAAGCGAGGCTTGGGAGTGGAGCGTTTTTCTTCTACGTCATCTTCGGCTAAGTCGAGCCAAGCTGGACGAGTTTTGTCATAAGCCATCTGTAAAGCGGCTGCGGCGATCGCGTGTGCGTCGTATTCTTCGCTGAGTTCGCGCACGATTGGCAAGAAAGATGCTAGTCTTTCCCCAGCTAGAACTTCCCGCAGTTGTTCTTGCAGCTTTTCAATTTGCCGTGCTTCAATTTGAGCTTTGGTGGGAACGTAGGTAACTTTCAAACTCTGGCGGACGTGGCGTTCGATTTGCTGCTGTTTGCGGCGATCGAAGGGTTGAATCAGAGAAATTGCCGTGCCTTCTTTTCCAGCTCTACCTGTGCGTCCGATCCGGTGGACGTATGTTTCTACGCTGTCTGGTAAGTCGTAGTTAATCACATGAGTTAAGTGATCTACGTCTAAACCGCGTGCGGCGATATCTGTTGCAATTACCCAGCGCACTTGCTTGTTACGGAACCGCGACAGCAAACGCTCCCGTGCTTGTTGCGTTAAGTCGCCATGATATTCATCGGCGCTGTAACCAGATGCTTGTAACTGGCTGGTGAGATCTGCTGCTGTTTTACGAGTTTTGACAAAGATAATTGCTGATTCTGGATCTTCTAATTCCAAAATTGGCTGCAATGCTCTGGCTTTCGTCCAATGACGCGGTACGAGATAGGCAACCTGACTGATTTTAGCAGGGGCAGCTTTTGGCTGGTCAACCGTTACTGTAACGGGCGAGTTCAAAAACTTGCCAATCAACATCTGAATTGCGCTTGGCATCGTCGCCGAAAATAGAGCCGTTTGCCGCCCTTTTGGTGCGGAGGCAAGAATTTTCTCTACGTCGTCAATGAATCCCATGCTTAACATTTCATCAGCTTCGTCTAGCACGGCAAACTTAACTTGGTCTAGTTTCAAATTGCCTCGCTCTAACAAGTCGATCACACGTCCTGGCGTACCGACGACAATTTGGATGCCGCGATTGAGTTGTTGAATTTGGCGATCGATAGATTGTCCGCCGTAGATGGCTAGAATACGACTTTCATTTCTACCCACAAAGCTCTTCATCGCTTGGCTAACTTGAACGGCTAATTCTCGCGTTGGAGTCAAAATTAGCGCCTGTACTGCCTTGTTTTGGGGGTCGAGTTGCTCTAAAATCGGCAAGGAAAATGCAGCCGTCTTACCCGTACCTGTTTGAGATTTTCCGACTACATCGCGCCCTGCTAATAATTGGGGAATTGCTTGTACTTGAATATTTGTCGGTGTTGTGAATCCAATTTTTTCTAATTGTTGAATACGGCTTTCTGAAAGACCTAGGCTTTCAAAGGATAAATTCATTTAAGCTCCTAAACTACTCTGTTTTTTCTACTTTTGTTATCTGCCTAATAGCGTTTGCACTATTAGCTACTCACAACCTCACCACTGAGATCGTATGGCTCAGCCTCGGTAATTTTGACTGGCACAAGTGAACCTAATCTAGCTCCACCTTTGACATAGACTAAGCCATCTACTTCAGGTGAAAACCGAGCCGAACGTCCGATAAATTCTCCAGTCTCAGGATTTTCTTGCTCGATTAAAACATCTACAATTTTGCCTACTTCCGCCTGGTTTTTCCGCCAAGAAATTGGTTGCTGGAGTGCCATTAAGGCATCTCGTCTTTCAACCATAATTTCTTGAGGAATTTGATTCGGCAGGCTGTAAGCTAGAGTTTCCTCTTCTGGAGAAAATGTAAACACACCCACATGGTCAAATTCATGGCGGAGGACAAACTGCATTAGATGCTCGAAGTGCGCGTCTGTCTCGCCAGGAAAACCTACGATAAACGTTGTCCGTACAACTGCCTCTGGGATTGCCGTTTTAATCCGTTCGATAATGCCGTCATTTACCCGACCTTGCCAGGGGCGGTTCATTGCACGGAGAATTTCCGGATGGGAGTGTTGTAATGGTAGGTCTAAATACGGTAAGACATTTGGCGTGGCTCGAATTGCCTCGATGACTTTTGGTGTCAGTCCTGTCGGATAAGCATAATGCATCCGAATCCAGGGGACATCAACTTTACCTAGAGCAGTTAACAGTTCTGCTAATTTTGGTTCGCCGTACAAGTCTACACCATAATTAGTGGTAATTTGGGAAATTAAGATAATTTCCTGTACTCCTTGGGCGGCGAGTTGTTCCGCCTCTGCCACGATCGATTCAATCGATCGAGATCTTTGGTTCCCCCGCAGATGGGGAATAATACAAAAAGCGCAACGGTAATCGCATCCTTCGGCTACCCGCAGGTAGGCTACTCCTTCTGTCGTGGTGCGGTAGCGAGGTGTGGTTTCATCGGCAATGTAAGTTGGTTCCACGGAGACAAGCTTTACCTTTTCTCCCTGTTCTGCCCGCTCGATTACGTTTACAATTTGATGATAGTCTCCCGTACCGACGACAGCGACCGCTTCTGGAATTTCATCTAGCAGTTGTTCTTGGAAGTGCTGCGCCATACAGCCCATAATGACGATCTTTTTATTCGCTTCTGCCAGTTCGACTATGGTACGAACAGATTCTTGCCGTGCTTCCTGAATAAAGCTACAAGTGTTGACTACAACGTAATCTGCTAGCTCTTCGTTGCTATCAACTTCATAACCAGCCTGCGCGAGCAGTCCGATTGTGTGTTCCGTATCTATTCGATTTTTTTCGCAGCCCAAGTGAGAAAATGCAATTGTTGGCTTGTTGCCCATGAAGTCAGTTTGATTGTAAGTAGAGACAGGGTTTGTCAGTCGTTCTATTGTAGCGATCGCTTCCAAAACGGCTTTCCCGTTTGATGCTACACCCCTATGGCTCTCTGCTCACCGGATGCGGTCAATGCAATCGCTCAACCTATGCAATCTATATAGTAGCGTAATGAATGAAAATTTACAATATTTTACAAAAAGTATTTTTTAGGGAGTAGGAAGTAGGGAGTAGGGAGTAGGGAGGAGGACAAGGGGGACAAGGGAGCAATTACCAATTACCAATTACCACTCTACACAGCACTATAAGAAGTTATGATTTGTCTTAGCCTAGTCTAAGTGCGTCCGAGTTATTTTAAAGACGTGGATCTGAATCAGATATTTAAAACCGATCGCCCCATTATTGGAGTCGTACACTTATTACCCCTGCCCACTTCTGCTCGCTGGGGCGGAAGCTTAGCCGCAGTTATCGATCGGGCAGAACAGGAAGCTACAGCCTTAGCTTCTGGTGGTGTAGATGGAATCATTATCGAAAATTTTTTTGACGCACCTTTTGCTAAAGATCGAGTCGATCCATCTGTTGTCAGTGCCATGACGTTAATCGTGCAGCGACTCAAACAGCTCGTGACGCTACCGATGGGACTGAACGTATTGCGAAACGACGCTCATAGTGGATTGGCGATCGCCAGTTGCGTACAGGCGCAGTTCATTCGCGTCAACGTTCTGACGGGTGTAATGGCAACAGACCAAGGCATTATTGAAGGACAAGCTCACAGTCTCTTGCGCTATCGGCGAGAACTCGGTAGCGATGTCAAAATCTTGGCGGACGTACTCGTGAAACACGCTCGTCCCCTCAGTTCTACGAATTTAACCAACGCCGTGCAAGACACAATCGAACGAGGGCTAGCCGATGCCGTCATTCTATCTGGTTGGGCGACGGGCAATCCGCCCAACAAAGAAGACTTAGAACTCGCGACAGCCGCAGCTCGCGGCACGCCAGTTTTTATCGGTAGTGGTGCGGATTGGGAGAACATTTCTACTTTAATGCCAGCTGCAGATGGAGTCATTGTTTCCAGTTCCCTCAAACGACACGGAAGACGCGAACAGCCAGTCGATCCAATTCGCGTCAGCCAGTTTGTTGAAGCCGCACGTCGCAGTTGTACGACAGTAGCAAAGACAGCTATCAGCTATCAGCAGAAAGTGAGTAGTGAGTAGTGAGTAGTGAGTAGTGGTAATTGGTTGCACACCTGCCCACCTGCACGTCTACTCCCTGCTCCCTTCTATGTAACGGAGTTGTGATATTGTTCAAGGGTCGCAAAAAGGTTCCGTTATGATTGACAAAGTTAATAACTAAGAGTTAGTAACTAAAGGTTAAACATCTTGTTGTCACTTATCAGTTATTATTCGTTATTTGTTCTATGATGCGCCGACGTTCTACACCTTGGATTCATCGCTGGTCACGTCCCGCGATCGCAGCGATCGCCGGAGTGGGGGCGCTGGTAACGGCATATTTAACCATAGAAAAGTTCATGGGACGTACGCCTGGATGTCTCGCTAGCGCGGGTGCGGAGGCGAGTTCTAGCTGTGCGGATGTCCTTTCTAGTCCTTGGGCAACTGTGTTTGGCTTGCCTTTAGCTTTATTTGGTTTTTTGGCTTATACGAGCATGGTTGTATTTGCACTCGCTCCCCTAGCAATCAATCCAAATCAAAATAAAGCACTCCGATCTCAAATAGAGAATTGGACGTGGTTGCTGCTGTTAGCAGGGGCGATCGCGATGTCCGTTTTTAGCGGATATCTAATGTACGTGCTTTTTACTAAAATCAACGCCTTTTGTCTGTACTGCGTTGCCTCGGCACTTTTCTCGATCGGTATGCTGGCGCTAACGCTTTTAGGTCGTACCTGGGAAGATATAGGGCAAATAGTATTTACGGCACTGATCGTAGGCATGATAACGCTGGTCGGTACGCTTGCGGTTTATGCAGATGTAGAAAAACCAACTAATACTGCTGCACAACAAGTACAACTAGAGCCTGTTGGAGAGCCGATCCCAGGAGTTGGTTGGCAGATTACAACGACTTCAGGAGAATCGGAAATCGCTTTAGCAAAACACCTCCAAGAAGTTGGAGCCAAGGAATATATCGCTTGGTGGTGTCCTCACTGTCACGAACAAAAGCAGTTATTTGGTAAGGAGGCATACAGTTACATCAACCATATTGAGTGCGCTCCTCCCAAGGCAAAGAAACTCGCGCTAGAGTGCGAAGCAGCCAAGATCCAAAGTTTTCCGACTTGGGAAATCAATGGCAAGCAATATGCAGGCGTGAAGTCTTTGAAGGAACTAGCAGCAATTTCTGGCTACAAAGGACAAACTGATTTTAAGAACTTTCCCAATGCGTTTCAGTAGTCAGTTAACAGTTATCAGTTAACAGTTATCAGTAGTAGTAGGGTGGGCAATGCCCACCTACCAACTCTACGCCCCTAGCCTCTAGTCCCTAGCCCCTCATCAGATTTCCACCATTGTTCGTACTGTACTAGGGTGTGAGCTTGCCAGTAAGGATCGGCATCGGGATAGTCTAAGCGGTAATGTCCGCCTCGACTTTCGGTACGGAAGGCAGCACTTTTAAGGATTAAGCAAGCAACATCCAGTAGATTGCGGGTTTCGCTCCACAGCCGCAAACATTGCTCTGCTGTGGGAAGATGCGGCAGATCCACTGGAATATTTATCTGGGCTGGTTGTCCTGGGGGTAATTGCAGCAAAAACTGACTCAAGGGCAAGGTAATAAATGCCTGTTGCCACAATTTTACTTGTGCGATCGCCTGCTCTAATCCTTGGCGATCGCGACATATACCCGCACTCTGCCAGACTAAACGCGGCAATTCGTAACGGATAGTTTCAATTTTGGCTTGCTGGCTCAGCCAATCAACCTCTGACAGGCTAAAAGATAAAGGATCGAGACTAAAATTCGATTTGGTGAATTCATCCTTCATTTCTCCTAATTCATCCTTGAATAGAGCCATCTGCGCCCCAAAAACAATGCACTCTAATAAGGAATTACTTGCCAAACGATTGGCCCCGTGGACTCCCGTACTAGCTGTTTCTCCGACAGCATACAAGCCTGGGATAGAAGTGCGATTCATTAAGTCCGTGGCAATTCCTCCCATCCAATAATGAGCCGCAGGAGCAACTGGAATTGGCTCCTGAAAAACATCTATTCCCCAGTGCTGACAGACTTGAATAATGTTGGGAAACCGTTGGCGAATTTTTGCCTCTGGGATCGATCGCATGTCTAACCAAACGCGAGCAGTGGCAGGATCGGCTGAGGTACGCTGTAGATGACTGTAAATGGCACGACTGACCACATCCCTAGGTGCTAGCTCTCCATCTGGATGGTAGTCAAAAGCAAAGCGTTTGCCCGTATCGTCAATTAAATGCGCTCCTTCACCCCGTACCGCTTCGCTGATTAAAAATCGGTCTGCCCCTAGTTTAGTGAGGGCAGTTGGGTGAAACTGAATGAATTCCAAGTCTCGCAACATGGCTCCAGCCCGCCACGCGATCGCCACTCCATCACCCGTACTTAGTTTAGGGTTTGTTGTCTGGGCAAAAACTTGACCGCCGCCACCTGTTGCTAGAATGACGGCTTTAGCCTGCAACCACAGAATTCTGTCGCGATCGAATAGACTAATACCTCCACACTGTCCGGTTTGAGGGTTGAGCCACAAACTTAAAGCGATAGTTTGGGGAATAATTTCAATGTTTTGGCGTTCTAAAACCCGTGCTGTCAGGGTAGCAATCACTTGGCGACCAGTTGTATCGGCGGCGTGGAGGACGCGGCGACGGGAATGGGCAGCTTCTAGAGTTAATGCTAACTCGCGATCGCTGCGGTCAAAGGCAACTCCCATATCTACCAACGACTGAATGCATTCCGGTGCGTGTTGAGCTAGGAACGTTACGGCATCGCGATCGCACAACCCAGCCCCCGCTCGCAGCGTGTCTTCTACATGCAATTGAGGAGAATCGTCAGAGGCGATCGCAGCGGCAATGCCACCCTGCGCCCAGTCACTCGCTGATAGGTCGATCGTTTCTTTGGCAATTAAACCCACACGAAAGTGACTCGGTAGACACAGCGCCGTGTAGAGTCCAGCAGCTCCGGCTCCTACAACTATGACATCAAAATGATTGAGGTTTTGTAACAAGGGGTGATGGGTGTTAGTTGTTGGTAATGGGTAATAGGTAATGGGTAATGGGTAATAAGCAAAAGAGAAGTCGGAATTACTTCATGCACCACTCACTACTCACTACTCACTCTCTACTGATAAAAAATAACCCACTCCAGAAGCAGGGTGGGCTGAGAGCTAAATTGTTAATGCAAAAAGAGTTTATTTGTAGATGCCTTATCTGTAGATGCCATTGTTATAGCGATCGTCGCCCATAGTAAAGGCTGCTTCTACATCAGTCACAGTGAAGTTACCGAGATTAGCCTCTAGAAGTTCTTTTTGACGCTCGGACAGTCCAGGCATTTCCATCACATCCTCTACATTTTCGTAGGGAGCGTTTTGAACGATCTTACGGGCTAGGGTAGGGTAAAGTCCTGGGTATTTCCGAAAAGCAGCAACGTTTGTGTTATTTAAATCGATTTTTTTGCCAAAATCTGTTGCTAGCTTCGCATCTGCTCTATTCTTTAGTTGAGCTGGAGACTCTACAGCCAGTAATGGTACGGCGCGGAGGCTAACGCTACTTAGATTAGCAGCGATCGCGGGTTGGGATATGCCCAGCCATCCCAAACATCCTACCAATACACTCAAGATTGTTAATAAACGTATCAATTTTTTCACAGTTTCTTTACCTCTTTCCATCCAACTGAAATCAGCACGCAGCTAGTATCAGAAACTAATATATAGCTTATTGACCACCAGAGGGAGGGGGTAGGAACTAGGGGCTGGGGGCTAGGGCATGAAAAAGGTAACTTTTTCCTTATCTTCCTTGTCTCTTTCTTACGCCAGCCTCTAGTCCCTAGCCTCTAGCCCCTCATTAAGCTAATACCGCAGCTAGCCAGAATAAGCTATCTACTAAAATTGTACTCAACACTGCTCCACTAAATGCCCACCAGTGGCTAGTGCGATCGCGCAAGGAGAAGATTCCTCCTCCTAGCAGCACCAATACTAAAACCGCCGCCCAAGTCAATCCCCACGGAGTATACACTTGTGCCAAAGCACTGCGGAGAATTGGTGCAACTAAGGCTGGTTCGACCTGCACGATCTGCCGCCAGTAAGGGATCAGATCGGCTATGTAAAAGTAGATATCGGTGACAACTGTGCCTAATAGAGAGCCTAGATAGAAAAAATTGCCGACTTTGCCCCAATTACGTCGCAAACAAATAATTGCAAACGGCAGCCCGATTGCTTCAACTGGTAAATGTAATAGTGGTTCCCAGCGCAGCCATCCCCAATAGATCGATCCTGCCAGCCAACTCCAGCTAAACCCTAAGAGAAGATCGCCCCAAAAATAACTACCAGAGCGAGACATCAATACTAGACTTAACCAGACCCAGACGCAGGTGACTCCCAAGCTGAGCAGTGGGAGCGATCGCACTAGTGGCGCTTCGATGAACACTGGTACGGAGACCAAAAATACAGATGCTGCAAATGCTAGCCAAGCTTGCTTTTTAGCATTTTGGGCAGATGTGGCTTGTACTATTTCTACAACTGTGCCTACTTCTGACGAACGTACACTGTCGTTTGTCGTCCCCGATGGGACTGGGCGAATTGTGGGTGCAGGAGCGGTGTATGAAGACAATGTATGATTAACCAATTGAATATTAAAAATTGTTACTTATTTTAATCTTATTCAATATATCACAATATAAATCCCCCCCTAGGGCATATACATCTTATCTCAATTGTCTCTGGTTGAATAGCTATCAGTTATCAGTTATCAGTTATTAGTTATCAGTTGTCGTCAGCCTGCTCTACGACATATCTTTGGCTGAGACGAATGTTTTGGGCAAACCCACCTACATCAGAGCTATAGGAGAGGACAGTTGCGAATTGTATTTTCGTTCCACTCTTTTTGGTACATGTGTACTATAATAGTGATAGAGATTATCGAGCCAGTTGAAGTAAAAAATGGCTTGATGGCATCTCCATTCGATGCAGAACGAACTCAAAATTTTTGCCCCAAAATTTTTGCCCTATGACCAAGCACTATATTCTCAGCCTCAATCCTACTGCCAAGCATGAATGGGATCGATGCATTCTCCGCGATCCGATTACTGCTAAGCGTCCAGAGATCGCAAAATTGATTGCTGAAGCTATTGGCGCGGAGCCTGGGACGTATCTGGTCTCTGTTAATATTGAAGTCAAAGTTTTGGAGCAAGTACCAGCCCCACAAGCAGAACAACTGCCTCTTACAGCTGTCGAGCATCATACAGATCGTTCGCATCTTCAAGAATTGGTTGCTTAATCGAGAGACTAATAGTTAAATTGAGCGATCGCATGTCGCCATTAGGCGCTTTGAATTCTAAATGTCAATTTCATTTACCCCTGGATCGACCGATCTGGGGGTTTTTAACAGTTATCAGTTAAGTTACTTACGACTTACGAGTTACAACTTACGACTTACCCAGATTACTATTTCTGTCTCAGGTGAAATGAATCCGGTTGTTTTTATATGGTAATATTGATAACTCATAAATAAGCTGGGACTGTTAGTAGGTAAAGCGGGGTAAAAGTATGGCATCGTCATCAAGTAAAGAGAATACTCTGGGCGATCGCGCTGTCCTGGCAATTAAAAAGCACTTTGAAAAATTTCTCAAACATGAAGCTGATGTTTTAGCCGATAGCGATCCGGAAGCATTGCATCAGATGCGCGTAGGAATGCGCCGTTTGCGTAGCGCGATCGCGGGTTTTGCTCCAGCACTCGACTTACCGAAACCAGCTCAAGATCGGAAGATTGGTAAAATTGCCCGTATTCTGGGCAGTTTGCGAGATTTAGACGTACTGCGAGAAGCCCTGGAAACTCAATACAAACCAGCGTTACCTGCTGACGAACAGGAACATTTGGATACGGCACTAGTTTACCTGTATAAGCGACGACGGAAGACTTTTGCTAAAGTTCATGAGGCTTTAACTAGCGATCGCTATCAAGATTTGAAGCAAGCTTTAGAAAAATGGTTGTCCGAGCCACAACTGCAAGCGATCGCTCAGATGCCAATTCAGGCAATCTTACCAGATTTACTTCTACCTGAAGTTGGCAAGTTGCTGTTGCATCCAGGTTGGTTGGTAGGAACCCAATTAAAAGACGGACAGCTAGTAGTAAAGACAGAACAAACGCCAGAACAGGCAAAACAACAACTAACCGATAATGCACCCCTGCTCCACAGCTTACGTAAAGAAACCAAACGCACTCGCTATCAAATGGAAGTATTTGCTAATTTCTACGGTGCTTCTTACGAAACATATCTTCAAGATATGAAAGAAATTCAAGGCGTTCTAGGTCAAATTCAAGATAGTTTTGTACTGTCAGAGTTTTTAGCTGATGCTTTGCACTCAGAAGTTGAAAAAACTATGCCAGCTCTAGCAAATTTATTAGCAGAGTATAGTTACCAAGCTTGGCAGAAATGGCAAACTCTACAACAGCGATATCTAAATCTGGAAAGTCGCAAAGGCTTGCACTTGTCAATATTGATGCCCACCTGGGAAAACATGAATAATGGGCAAAACATTGAAAACGATCCTGCACTGAGCCACCAGAATTAACAGTTATCAGTTGTCAGCAAACGGGGAACGGGGAACAGCAATCTCTTACCACTTACCCATTACCTACTACTCACTACTCACTACTCACTACCTAAGACAGATATAATCTTTACCACGAGCGGGTAAAGAAGACATGGCAAAACCAGTTACAGATGATATGCGTGACTCGAAAACGCCGGATGATGTCATCATTCGGGCTGAAGCACGCAAACCAGAAACAGATCCGACTCTTGGCATTGGTGTGCGAGTCAATCGAGAAGGTACACCTCGGCATCGTTTAGTAACAATTGGTGATTCTCTGACTCAAGGTTTTCAGAGTGGAGCAATTTTTAATACGCAAGTTTCTTTCCCAGCTTTAATTGCACGGGAAATGGGTCGGACTGAGTTTCGCTATCCGACTTACAATACTCCAGGCGATGGATTGCCGCTCAATATAGAACGATTGACGCGAGAATTAGAACAAAAAGTAGGCGATCGCGTCGATGTTTGGAATTTTATCCCGACGCTATTATTTTTACGCAACTATTTAGACAAATTAGAAGACTACTGGGAACGGGGTGAAGGAACGCTAGTACCTGCTCAAAATGAGATTAACCACAATCTGGGAATCTACGGTTGGGATTTACGAAATATCCTATCTCGCAACACAAATATTTGTCAGGAGGCGATCGCTCGGAAGTTGCCTAGAGAAGATATTTTTCGTCAAATTGTCGAATACCATAACGAACGAGCGGCGCTAAGGGTATTAAACTCGGCAAGAAGTCAGACGAGTGAGGCACTCACTCCTTTACAAGCCGCAACTGCCCTCGGTGCTGAGGGAACCAAAGAAACTGGCGATGGTGATGGCATAGAGACGCTGATTATCATTATTGGTAGTAATAATGCTCTCGGTAGTATTCTCACCTTCAAGGTTGCCTGGAGCGATGCAGGCTTTGACGATATGGAGGTTAACGATCGCTATACTGTTTGGCGACCGATTCATTTTAAAGCTGAATTAGATAAAGTTGTAGAGCAAGTTCAGCAAATCCGCGCCCGTCACGTTATTTGGGCTACAGTTCCTCACGTTACGATCGCACCGTTTGCCCGTGGAGTAGATACTAGGGTGTGTCATCAATTGAGCCAGATGACGGAAGCAGCGAGGTAAATTGCA